>Ga0214919_10002390_pt1 | contig 29576 bp, 28 predicted proteins | sample LL1503_MetaG_FD_177994 | JGI IMG/M metagenome (GOLD analysis project Ga0214919, IMG submission 177994) | Freshwater microbial communities from Lake Lanier, Atlanta, Georgia, United States - LL-1503 | ecosystem: Environmental > Aquatic > Freshwater > Lake | place: USA: Georgia | collected... | reverse complement strand
CTGCTCCAATGTCAATGGAGGTAATGTCTCGCTATATGTTTGGTGATAATAGTGAAACAGTGCTGAGTACTCCTGATGCGATGCGTGAAGCGAATATTGGAAATGCTTTGTATTTTAAACCAGGTTATGGATTACAATTGTTACGCAATGAAATATTAGGACCCGATAGATTTGATTATGCATTCAAAACTTATATTAAGCGTTGGGCATTCAAACATCCTACTCCTTGGGACTTTTTTAAAACAATGGACAATGTATCTGGTGAAAACCTGAGTTGGTTTTGGAAAGCATGGTTTGTAGAAAATTACAAATTGGATCAGGCAATTAGTTCAGTTGACTATGTAAACAATGATCCCGCCAATGGAGCCATTGTAACAATTGCCAATTTGGATCAAATGGCTATGCCTGTAAATCTATCTTATGAAACCATTGGTGGCGTTAAAGGAAAAATTAATTTGCCAGTAGAAATTTGGAACAATACCTATTTCAAAAAAGTAAAAATACCTGTTATTGAAAAACTAAAAAAAGTATCTATTGATGCGGAAAAAGTTTTCCCAGATATTAATTTCAGTAACAATGAGTGGAAGGGTAATTAATTAAAAACAATTAACTGAATACTTTTAATAGGGGGTAGTCTTAAAAAGATTACCCCTTCTTTTCTTTTACTAAATCAGCAACAATTTTATCAATGGGAAGGGTTACTTGCTTACTAGAAAAATGCTCCCAATCTACCAAACGAAAGCTTTCAATTTGTTGTGTTTTTTCATACACTTGCAATTGCTGTTCATCAAAATCAAATTCTTTTAATTTTAAAGGCACCCTAATAGGCTCTATGGCTATTGCTTCATAATAAATAGATAGAATCTGGTGTGCATTGTTGAATGCACTTATTTGAAAATAATCTGTTGTATAAAGATGCTCGCCAATGGATACTTGAAGATTCATTTCTTCCATAAACTCTCGTTTCAAACAATCTCTCGTTCCTTCTCCAATTTCTAAACCTCCACCAGGAAATTTGGTATAATATTCACCCCTTATGTATTCATCACTTACCAATACCTGCTTTTTTTCATTCATTAAAATTCCGTAAACCCTTACTGTTAAAGTTAAACTCATCCAATTTATTTTTTTACTCTTTTAATATAATTCCAACCTACTACAATCAATATCATTAAGGAAATGATAACTGGTATCCAAAATGCATAGGGGGTATCCTTGTACGGAATAGGAACATTCATTCCGTAAATACTAGCAATTAAGGTAGGCACTGTTAATACGATCGTTAGCGTAGTAAGGCGTTTCAGCACTTCATTTTGATTATTGCTGATGATACTTGCAAATGCATCGAGTGTACTACTTAGTATATTCGTATAAGTGTTTGCCATCTCTAGGGCCTGACTTGTTTCTACTATTAAGTCATCCAAAAAATCTTTTTCATCCTCATTTAATTGCAAAAAATTAGTTCTCACCATTTTCATCATCAATAGCTCATTGCTCCGTAAGGCAGTTAAAAAGTATACGAGACTTTTTTGAATACGCATTAATTGAAGTAGCTCTTCATTTCGATTGGCTACATATAATTTGTGTTCTAAATTATTGCGCCGCATATTTATTTCCTTCAAATGGTCTTGAAAATTATTGATTACTTTTTCAAAAATTTTCAACACCATCATATTTTTCTTATCTGGATTTCTATTCTGAAAGGTGGTAAGAAATTTTTTGATTGCTTCGTTTTCAAATGAGTTGACAGTCACAATTTGATTGTGTGTCAAAATAATACAAATGGGAATAGTAATATAAAATGCGTCACTGTCGTTGAATGAAATATTTTCAGTAGGAGTTTTGATGACAATCAATTTTACATTGTCGTCAATTTCATAACGACTCCGTTCATCTATATCTAGAGAATCCTTTAAAAAGTCGATGGGGATTTCAAGAGATTCACTCAATTCTGAAAATTCCTCTTGGCGCAAAGGGGGTAATACATTGACCCAAGAACCATCTTCTGGCTTATCAATGGCGATCGTCTGATGCTCTATATTTTTAAAGTATTGAATCATTGATTAAGTCTTGAGTTGATGATTAACAAAATCACTCTCCTGAGTGTAACTAAGGGCTCTCTTAATTCTTTTTATATTTTAATATTAATCTATTGATTATTAAAAATATATTTATAAAGGTTACTATGCGTTCATTTCAATTACCCCAGAAAAAACTAGTTCTGCTGGTCCACAGAGCCATATATTGTCGAAATGTTGATCGTCAATTTTGTTGAATTCAACACTTAAATTACCTCCTAAAGTAGATACCCTTACTGTATTAAAACCCTTTTCATTGTGGGCTGATAATAAAGCGGCTGCGGTGACTCCAGTCCCACAGCTGAGCGTTTCATTTTCCACCCCTCTTTCATAGGTTCTTACAAAAATTGAATCTTCCCCAGTTGATTCTACAAAATTAACATTAATACCTTGAAGGGCAAACTCTTTGCTGTACCGTATTTCATGGCCAGTAGTGGCCACATCAATATTTTTAACCTCGGTATCAAATTTTACATAATGAGGTGATCCTGTATTTATGATCGCATAGGATTTATGATAATCTACTAAATCAACATTTTGCATTTGTAAACTAACCGTTCCATCGGCGTCAATTTCGGCTTTGTGATCACCGTCTATTGCGCTAAAATGATAGGTACTTCTAATAATGCCCCGGTGATATGCAAATTGCACCAAACACCTACCACCATTGCCACACATTGTGCTTTGATTGCCATCTGAATTGTAATAAATCATTTCAAAGTCGTAGCCTTCTTTTTTACCTAGCAACATCAATCCATCAGCACCTACACCAAAATTTCGATTACAAATAAGTTTCACCTGTTTCGGTGTTAAACTTGCATACGCATTGGTTCTGTTGTCTACAATTACAAAGTCATTCCCAGTACCCTGGTATTTATAAAATTCAATTTTCATTTTTAAATTTTTGAATCAGTAATTATTTGCAAGGATTGTTTGATTAAATTTTCTACCGCAAGACCACTGTCTTTTGAAAAATCTTTTGTAATTCTATTGGCGATAATGGCATTCAAACTGAGACACTGATGTCCTAGCAATTTCCCTAGACCATAGATAGCCGATGTTTCCATTTCAAAATTAGTGATCTGATGGTTACCCAATCTAAAACTAGTTAGTTGATCAATTAAAAGGGGAAAGGCTAGTCTTAAACGCAGTATTCTCCCTTGTGGTCCGTAAAATCCAGGACAGGTAACAGTGATTCCTTGATGATAGGGTTGGGTGAAATGTTTTAGCAGTTGTATGCCTGCCATTTGAATATAGGGGTATATCTTACTAGATTCTAATTGGGTATGCGTATTGAATGCTTGGAGCAATTGATTTTCAACTTCATTGCTTTCTCTACGATAATAATGCATCAAATTATCTAATCCTAATCCAAAAGTAGATGCGACTAAGCTATCAACCGGAATATCTTTTTGCAAGGACCCCGAGGTTCCAAATCTTATTATTTTTAGTGTGGTAAGATCTTCTTTAATGGTTCTTGTTTCAAAATCTATATTTACGAGTGCATCTAGCTCGTTTAAAACAATATCAATATTGTCAGGACCAATCCCTGTACTTATGCAGGTGAGTCTTTTATGACCGATGAATCCAGTGTGTACAATGAATTCTCGGTGTTGGTTTTCGTATTCAATATTATCAAAATACTTACTTACCTCCTTTACTCTTCCTGGGTCACCAACAAGAATGATTGTGTCTGCAATTTCTTCTGGCCTGCAATTGATATGATATACAGCCCCTCTGTCATTAATAATTAGTTCTGATTCAGCTATTTGATTCATATTTTTTATTTCGAATACCGAATTTCGCACTAAGTCTTTACAATTTCTAATTAAAAACGCCTATTTTTGCCAAGCAAATAAAATTCCTATTTATTTGCTAGAAAGTAGGTTGAAATAGAATCAACTTTTTTTAATCATTGGAGTAAGTTCTTGTTTTAAAACGAATATTTTAAATACAAAATAAGTTATTTAAATTTTATAAGGTTCTGTGGCCGAGTGGCTAGGCAAAGCTCTGCAAAAGCTTCTACACCAGTTCGAATCTGGTCGGAACCTCTTGATTATCATCCCTCTCCCTTTGGAGAGGGAATTTTTTATTATGACATTAAAATTTTTACATTGGTTGGGTATAATCGCTTGCTTTAGTTTAGTGATTTCTTGTTTTTTACCCTGGGCTTATTACGCAGATGCTCACATTGTAAATGAGGCCGACCGAACCTTTACTGGTTTTTATTCTTTTCAAAACAATTACGGCAAACCTGGAAAAATGCTAGTGCTTACGGCTGTCATTTCTTTCATTTTAATTTTATTACCTAAAATTTGGGCTAAAAGAACCAATCTTTTCGTTTGTGCCCTCGGAGTTGGCTATGCAATAAAAACTTACATCTTGTTTGTTTCTTGCTACAATGCTTATTGTCCAGAAAAGAAGATGGGAATATACTTTATGCTCTTAGCTACTATTGTAATGCTGATCTGCTCTGCATTCCCGAGTCTAGCTTTACAGACAATTACAAAAACAGATAAAGACTAATTACAATTTTTATTTATTTTTTTACTTCTTTTGCCCAGGCATCTTTCAGTGAAACGGTTCTGTTGAAAACAAGTTTTTCTTTTGTACTTTCCTTATCTAGGCAAAAATATCCTTTGCGTATAAATTGAAATTGATTTCCAACCTCGGAATTAATTAGGGAGGGTTCTACATAAGCTTCTGAAATAATTTGCAGTGAATCGGGGTTGATATATTCTTTAAAATCACCTTCTTCTTGAGATGGATTTTCTACATTAAATAATCGGTCATACAATCTGATTTCTGCTTGCAGTGCATGTTGGATGCTTAGCCAATGTATGGTACCTTTTACCTTGATTTCACTGGTGTCCGCCCCGCTTTTACTTTCAGGTATATAGGTTGCATGTATTTCACTGATATTACCATCCGCATCTTTTATGAAATCATTGCATTGAATAATGTAAGCACTTTTAAGCCTTACCATTGCGCCTGGTGCCAATCTAAACCATTTTTTTGCTGGCTCTTCCATAAAATCTTCTCTTTCAATCCACAACTCTCTACTAAATTGAATCTTTCTGTGACCATGGGATTCGTCGGGTCCATTTTCACTCATCAATTCTTCCGTTAGCCCCTCGGGATAATTGGTAATTATCAATTTAACTGGGTCTAGCACTGCCATTACTCTTTTTGCAATTAGGTTTAAGTGTTCCCGTACACAAAATTCAAGTAAACTTACATCGATTAAATTTTCTCTTTTTGCAATGCCTATTCTTTCACAAAAATTGCGGATACTTTCTGGTGTAAATCCTCTGCGTCTCATACCACTGATGGTGGGCATTCTAGGGTCATCCCAACTTTGTACATGACCTTCTGTGACGAGTTGCAACAATTTACGTTTACTCATTACCGTATAGGTCATATTAAGTCGAGCAAATTCATATTGTTTGGATGGGAAAATCTCCAATTGATTGATGAACCATTCGTAGAGCTCACGGTGAGGAATAAACTCAAGGGTACAAATACTATGCGTAATATTTTCAATACTATCACTTTGACCATGTGCAAAATCATACATAGGATAGATGCACCATTGGTCAGCAGTGCGGTGGTGATGGGCATGTTTGATTCGATAAATAATCGGATCTCTCATGTGCATATTGTTTGCAGACATATCTATTTTAACTCGTAAAACCTTTTCTCCGTCTTGATAAGCACCTGCTTTCATTGCTGCAAAAAGAGAAAGGTTTTCATCAATACTTCTATTTCTAAATGGACTGTTTTTACCAGCTTCAGTAGGAGAGCCTTTTAAGGCAGCAATTTGATCTGCGGTGGAATCATCCACATAGGCCAATCCTTTTTTTATAAGGGTCACTGCAAAACTATAAATCTGATCGAAATAATCACTGGCATATAATTCATTTGACCAATTAAAACCCAGCCATTTCACATCTTCTTTGATACTGTCTACATATTCGGTTTCTTCTTTGGCAGGGTTGGTATCATCAAAACGAAGATTGGTTTTCCCACCATATTTAATCGCCAATCCAAAATTTAGGCAAATACTTTTAGCATGTCCAATGTGCAAGTAGCCATTCGGCTCAGGTGGAAAGCGGGTAAGTATTGATTTATAATGGCCACCTGCTAAATCCGTTTCTATAATTTCTTCTATAAAATTCAAGCTCTTTTCTTCAGACATTTTATTAATTTTCTAATACAAATTTAATTAAGATATTTTAAATGACTCTTTTCTTTAATGACAACTAGTCAAATGCAAGAATTGACTAATAAAAAAAGCCTTTTCATCTACTAGTATGAAAAGGCTTTTTTTGTACTATTATAAATTTAATCCGCTTTACCCATTTTACGAAGGTAGGAGGCATGGGATGCTATCGCATGACGCATTTTTGGATATTCGACGTAATTGATATTGAAATCAAAACAGGTTTGCTTAATTATTTTGCTAATGGCTGGATAATGCACATGAGAAACTTTTGGAAACAAATGATGTTCAATTTGAAAGTTCAACCCACCCACTAACCAAGAAATCAGTTTGTTTTTAGTGGCAAAGTTGGCAGTAGTTTGAATCTGGTGGATCGCCCATTCATTTTCAATTTTATTAGAATCTACTGTTGGCAAAGGAAAGGCGGTCTCTTCAACAGTATGAGCCAACTGAAAAACAATACTGATAATGAATCCAGTTACCATGCTTGCTGTTAGAAAACCTACTATCCACGGAACCAATCCAACAGTAAAAATGGGAATTACCATAAACACTACTGCATATCCAATTTTAGCTGACCAAAATCCTAGGTGTTCTTTGAAAGAAAATTTTTTGATAGGAACAGAACCTATTTTCTTTTTAAAATATTTTTGATAATCTGTTAGAAAAATCCAGATCAAGTGTAATAAGGTGTAAAGAAACCAAACATAATAATGTTGAAAGCGGTGCATCCAATAAAGTTTTTGGGTGGTACACATTCTTAAATAGGGCTTTATTTCAATGTCGTCATCTACTCCGTCAATATTAGTGTAGGTATGGTGAATAATATTGTGTTTCATATTCCACATAATACTACTTGCACCAAGACAATTGACAGACACTGCAGCCATCTTGTTTAAAAACTTGCTTTTACTAAAACTACCATGACCTCCATCGTGCATTACATTAAATCCAATGGCTGCAGTAAAACAACCCAATAAAACACATTCAATGATTGCAAGTAGGGTAGAAGGCGTGAAATAAACTAAATGAATATACAATGCTACATAGGTCAAAAAGAAAAATATAGCCTTAAAAAAAAGACTGAAATTTCCAGTAGAAGATTTCTTTCTGTCAGTGAAATACTGATTTACTCTTTGCTTCAATTCCTGGTGGAAATCAGTGCTATTTTGAATGAATTTAGGTGTTGCCATTGAATTGAATTTAGAATATTAGCAGATTACACTATAAAGATAAGTTGTTTGATTTGAATGAGTCGTATTTAGGTGTTTTCTTTAATAAAACAGTCGAAGTCCCTTAATCCAATCATTTTTGAACTGATAAATCCTTCACCATATTTAACGCCAATCATTTTGCCCATCATTTTGGCACGATAAATAATACTTTCTAAAAAATCAGGTGTCGAAATATAGGTTTGTGGTTCGTTTAAACTAGGGCTATTAAACTGAGTTCCGTAAGCCTTAATGGATGCTAATTTTTCATCCATCACATCTGAAATATCAATAACAAAATTGGGTGTCAGGTATTTATCTTGAATAAAATTAAATACATATTTTGGCCTCCAGGGTGTTTGTAATTTGCCGTCGATTTGAGTTTCAATTTTGACTAATCCTGATAAAAAAGCAGCATTTTCAACCAATTGAGCACTTCTTCCATGGTCAGGGTGACGATCAACAGGGGCATTGCAAAATAATATTTCGGGTTGGTATTTTCTGATAGTGGTTATTATTTTTCTTTGGTGGGCTTCGTCATTAGAAAAAAATCCATCTGCCATTTGCAAATTTTCCCTCACATCCAATTGTAAAATTTTAGCTGCAGCTGCGGCCTCTATCTTCCTTGTTTCACTAGTGCCCCGCGTACCCAATTCTCCTTGGGTGAGGTCAACAACTCCTGTTTTTTTTCCTTTCTTTTTTTCAGAAAGCAATATCCCGCCACAAGAAAGCTCGGCATCATCGGGATGAACAGCAAAAACCAGCAGATCTAATTTCATTTAATGGGAATTTTAATAACACAAACTATATTGTAAATAAATGTCTTTTAAATAAATATTTCATTCAATCTTATCCTCTTATTCCATATAATCTTTCTACTTCTTTTACAATTTTCTCTACTTCAATATCTTCTCCGTTTTTGTCATAGGGTTGCTTTAAACTGCTAGAAAAAAAGAAGGCAACTGTTTGATAGAGTCTAGCCTTTAAACCTCCTTTATATTCTTTTATAATTTCGTAACAATTATTACCAGTTTCACGATTGATTAATTTCATTAAAACCTTTCCCTGGTAGATTGATAAATTAGTCAAGGGGGTAGTGAATTCTTTTCTCAATTCTTTTTCTCTCGATTTAATGTAGTTTTTTCGTTCCTGCTCATTGCTAATAGAAACCAATTTTCTATTGATGTCATTAATAACCATTCCAGCCCTTAAGGCATAAGGAAAGGTTACGTATACTGCATTTCTTAATCTAGTCCATTTGGCTTGATTGTCCCTTTGAGCCTGGGTAAGTCTAGAATAGAAACTGATGTCAACCAGTGTTTTGGCTTCAATCGTATCACCATTGTAAATGATCGCATAGCTTACAATAGTGTCTCTATTAGTTATTTGTTGCGCAAATAAATTGGTTTTGCCCCCATTTAAAAAGGCAAAAAGTACAAGAAACGTTGCTAATTTATATGAAACAAAACGAAACATTGAATTAATAAATTACAAAAATTCGAAATTGAATGGCAGTACTTTAATAAATTAATTTTATATTTTTTATTAAATTTAAAATCATTTGTAGCAATTAAATAAAATGTATTATTCAAGTGATACTCTATAAATATCCTAAAATTTAATTGGCCAATAAAAACATATAAAACAGAGCGATTGCTGCAAATGACATTACAATTGCCCCAGTTAGTTTCGAAAGTCCTGCACGATTTATCATACTCATCACTATTCCAATTGCCATAATAATTAACCCTATCCAAACAAGGTTAATATAAGGGAAAATATAGGCTTTAAGGGTTACAAAATCAATCATAGTAATTGATTCCTTCACTCCAATTTTCATTTTTGTTTGGTCCGAACTCACCCCAGCAAATTTTACATAGAGATTCTGTGCATAAACTGTATCATCAATTTGATTGATGCCAAAACTATCCACCACAATCATAGGAGATGCGCGGTAGGTATTGCCTTCGTTGGAATGAATGGTGAAATCTGCCAAAACAGAAGGGCCATTAACTGGAAAGTTAAACTTATTAGAAACGGGGTTTTTTACTACCTGGTTCAAAACCATATAACCCTTAGAATAAAACAAAGTATCCCCTTCAGCCAATTCATTGATTTTAAAAAGGGCGGTATCTTCATTGGCCTCAGGGTTAAGGGCATATGATATATAAGTGAAGACATCATGAGTTAAGTAATTTTTGGTATCAGGATTACTACTCATATTATTGTCCTTCATCAAATAGACGTCTGGACTTAAAATAAAGGATTCCTTTACCTCATCTGAATTTTCATCCTTTCTTTCAAAAGCCAAATGGTAGAAACGTCTTCCTTTTTCCTTGCCTACACTATCATGCAGATAAGTGACATTGTAGGGTCCCATTTTTTTTGAAACCTGGCGAATCAGATTAATATTTTCTGCAGGATTGTCTTGTTGCTTGGTTAGAGGATCAACCCCCATTTGAATTTGAAAGTCCTTGAATTTCTCTTCACTAATGACTTTTTTATTTGCGGATGAAATCAATATCCCAACAATCATCAGGGCAAATCCAAGGTGAGAAAAAGAGCCTCCCGCAGATTTCAATTTACCATTTAAGCCAGACCAGATATAGCTTGCATTGGTAATTACTGAATAAATCGTTGCAAAAATTGCTACATAAATCGCACCTAAAAATCCAGCTCCTTGTTTGTAATAAGTAATGGGATAAAAAATTATCAGTAAAACAGTAATCACTATTGCAATGATAGTAGGCAGTGCAATTTTTTTAATAACAAAGGAAGAAGGAGTACTTTTATATTTTAGATATTGGGTAACAGCACTTAAGAATCCGATAATAATCCCTACCAAAACCATCACTTTGTTATACGAAAACTCAATATCCTCAGGAGGAGCGAGCTTCGATCCAAAGATCGCATTGATTACGGGAGTAGAAGTTTTGGCAATAATAAACATTGCAGACAAAAAGAAAACCAATGATCCAATAAACATCCAGAATTCGCGTGAGTTACTATTTTCTTCTCTTAATTCTGAGGGCATTTTTTTATAATGAACGAAAAAATAAACCATTGCTGGAACAGAAAAAGCAAAAAGAAAAATCCGTATCAAATTAAACATGGGTCTTCCGGATTCAGCAAAAGCATGTACCGATGTATCACCCAATATGCCAGTTCTTGTTAAAAAAGTAGAGTAAAGAATAAATACAAAAGTGAGGATAGCAAAAATATAACTAGCCCTTAATGAATGACCTGTAGCCTTATAAATAACCATGGTATGAAGGCCTGCAACTAAGATCATCCAGGGGACAAGGGATGCATTTTCAACAGGATCCCAAGCCCAGTAACCGCCGAAGGATAGAGACTCATAGGCCCATTTGCCACCCATCATTATTCCAACCCCTAATACACAGGCGCTAAATAAGGTCCATGGTAAAACGGGCTTTATCCAATCACCATATTTTTTAGATTGTAAACCTGCATAGGCATAGGCAAAAGGAACGATTGTAGAAGCAAATCCAAGAAATAAAACAGGGGGATGAATCACCATCCAATAATTACGCAATAAAACATTTAAGCCTACTCCATCTTTGATCATGCTCAGGTAATTGGGCATTCCAAAAATTGGCCCATTGATTTCATTTCTTGTAAGAACGAAAGGACTATTGCCAATCTTGGTACCAAAAATATAGACACCCATGATCATCATTGCCAAAAAAAGTTGGGCAAAACTGATTACGGTCATTACTGGAGCTTCCCACTCTTTGCTTTTTCTTATCAGAAACATTCCAATGATACTATGCCAAATACTCCACAACAAAAAACTACCACTTTGATCTTCCCAAATAGAAGCAAATAAATATTTAAATTCTAGCTCTTTGGAGGTATGCTTGTAGCCAAATAAATATTCAATATAATGATGCGAACAAATATAAAAAATGGAAGAAAAAATAATGAATACTGCGGCAGATTGTGAAATAAAGCTGATTCTAGCAAACTTTAACCAAGATGATTTTTCTAAGTTATCCTTTTTATTACCAGCTATGAAAAAGGCAATGGTACTAAGCAAGGAGGCTGTGAAAGCTATTAATACAAAAATGTGTCCGACTTGACCTATCCATAGGTGCTCTCCTTCAAATTGCATAATTTTTTTGTTGGTTTTATTCACAGGTTCAAACAAAGGAATGAACCTCAAAAAATATTTTATTGAATTATAGAAGACAACTAATTTTTAATATTAGTCCTTGGAAATAAAAGTTGGCAAATAAATTAAGACAATTATTTATTAGTTACGATTTCTTTTTCCAATTGTTTTTTGTCATCCTTATATTTACTAGGACATTTTAATAAAATGTCAGAACACTCAAAAATTTCTCCTTGCATCTTTCCTTTCAATACGATTCTTTCACTTTTTTCTAGTTCTGGGGGCTTTGTATTTAGATAAACCACCTTTGCTCTACCACCTAAGCTGTCAATAGCGGTAAATGAAAGGTAATTGGGATTTTTTGCTGGATCGTAATCTAAAGGAACCGACTTGTCGAGCCTAGCAATTAAATGTACAAATTTACCTTGCTTTTTTTTAGCGGAAAGAATGGTGTCATAGGTTGAAAAATCAACGGACATCATTATTAATGCTCCGATTGCAATGGCAATACCTATCAGGACTACAATATGGCTTTTTTTCATTGGTAAACAATTTATGATGAGGCAAAGGTAGGTCAAAAATAGCCTTCAACGGTTCATTTTATTGAATCCTATCTTAGGTTGAATGCTATTTTTAATCAAAACAATGAAATAATTCATTATAACAACATTTAATGCAGTTTTTTGTTGAAAAAAGAAATCAATTATAATTGATTTTAGAATAGTTTTTTGGTGATAGGTATTCAAAATTCTTACAAGAATTTAACTTTAAAGCCAATGAGAGTATTGATTCCTAGCTTATCTTTGCAAAGTTTTCAAAATTCAATTACCCCCATTCACCTCTTTACACTGTAAAAGTAATGACTGACCTTTCTCTTTTTGATCCAAATACAGTTAGTAATCCAAAGAATAATATTTTCGGTTTGCCATTCTGTGAAGAAGATGCAAAATTAATTATCCTACCTATTCCGTGGGAAGTTACAGTAAGCTGTAATGCTGGTACAGCAAGGGCTCCCGAGCATATTTTTAAAGCTAGTTTACAGGTCGACTTATTTGATCCTGAATTTAAAGATGCTTGGAAACAAGGTTATTTTATGCGTGCAGTTGATAAAAAAGTGTTAATGAAAAGTGATTATTTGCGCAAAGAGGCCGAATTATATATCAATTACATTTCTGAAGGAGAAAACGTAAATGATAATAAATTCATGTTTAAAACCTTAAAGGAAGTTAATGCTGGTAGTATTTTTTTGAATGAATGGGTTTTTCAGCAAACAAAGCAATTGTTGGATTCGGGAAAGCTAGTGGGCTTATTAGGGGGTGATCACAGTACTCCATTTGGGTTTTTAAAGGCCATTGCAGAAAAGCATGGAGATTTTGGAATTTTACAAATTGATGCGCATTGTGATTTGAGAAAAGCTTACGAAAATTTCAATTATTCTAATGCTTCTGTAATGTATAATTCATTAGAGGAAATTCCGCAGTTAAAAAAATTGGTTCAAATAGGCATTCGTGATTACTGTGAGGAAGAATGGGATTATATTGAAAAGAGTAATCAAAGAGTGATTACCTATTTTGATAAGGATATTAAAGAGCGTTTATATGAAGGCCAAACTTGGCAAAGCATCGTATCTGAAATGATTGATCACTTACCCCAAAAAGTATATATCAGTTTTGATATTGATGGACTAGATCCTAAATTATGTCCTCATACAGACACCCCTGTTCAGGGAGGATTTGAGACGGAACAAATTTTTTATCTACTTAAAAAATTGTTAAACAGCGGTCGCCAAATCGTAGGGTTTGATTTAAATGAAGTGGGTATCAGTAAAAATGAATGGGATGAAAATGTAGGTGCAAGATGCCTTTTTAAATTGTGCAATACATTAATGGCATCCAGTCAATTGCATGATACTATTTGATTTTTTTATTTAAGTATTCAATCAGTTGGTTTGACCTATTAATACGCTTCATAGACATATTGAATATGTATACCCTCCACATTAAAGAGAATAGACCACAATTGGAAATTACCCTATTCAGGGCATTGTTATTCTTTGCTGGATTGACATCCTTGTTGTTAAAAACCAATTCAAATTATTTGATCAATGTTGTTGCCGCAATTCTATTATTTTCCTCCGCTGTGTTTATTGAATTTCTGCTTTTTAAATTGTCGATTGGGAAATTTGTTTTATTGATAGTCGCTTCAATTATTTTTCTATTGGCAACTCATTCTTTCATTTATTCTTTGATTTTTTTAATAGCAGTTTTACTATCTAGTAATTTTAACCAATCTTCTCAGATTTATATATCAAGGGATCTTATTCAACTTAAAAAAGGGCTGATAAACAATACCTATCATTGGTACGAATTTTCAAATATTATATTAAAGGACGAACTGATTACCATGGATTTTATAAATAACCGATTGTTGCAATTATTAATAGATGAAAAAATTTCTAAAATAAATGAAGCTGAATTCAATGAATTTTGCAGCGGTTTATTAAAATCCAATCAATCATCTATTGATCTTTCATAAAGGGTATTAAAATTAAAAATTGAGCAACTCCAACAAATTGTCGAAATTTGCACTTTCGATTATTAATTGAATCAGTAATTTATTTTTTGTCATTGGTATTACAGTCAATATTTTTTTATGTCAATACATCAAAGTCCTTTCATTTTATATTCTGATGGGGAGGGAAATATTTTTGAGGATAGTTCCTTGTATGCAACCGGCAGAAGTGGATGGGATGCATTTGCAGTTCCTTTAGAGGAGTGGATAGATTTGCCCGATGGTGGTAATTTATATGAATTACCTGGTAGAAGAGGGATTGGAATTGATGTTGAGACGGGCAATATGCGTTTATGCGAAAAGGGTTGGGCTGTTGCTGCATTTATTCCTCCTGCTCATACTGGATTGTATATGGCAGCATACGAAACATCAGATGACGCACCTACTTTGCCTTTATTTTGCTATACAGCCGCTGGTTGGTTAAATGATAAACTTTACGTTCCGGCCGTTCGTATTGAACAAGATATCCGACAAGAAACGATTGGTTATGATGAAGCTAAAATAGTTTCGGGAACTTCTAATTTGTTGGAAGCCTATCCGCACAATCGATTGGTAAAACATTTGATGGAAAACTGCTGCATGACTTACAATTGTCCAGCAGCTCGAAATTTTGCATTGAGTCGATGGGAATGTCCAGTACCTTCCTCACCAGCCTGTAATGCGAATTGCATTGGATGTATTAGTTTTCAACCGGTAGAAGAAACCATTGTAAGCACCCAAGATAGATTAAGCTTTAGACCTACAGCCGAAGAGATTACAGAATTTACAGTCCCTCATTTACAAACCGCTCCATTTCCAATCATCAGTTTTGGACAGGGATGTGAAGGTGAACCACTATTGATGTGGGAAACTATACGCGACAGCATTGTTGAGATAAGGAAGCATACTCCTAATGGAAGTATCAATATCAATACCAACGGAAGTAAACCTGATGCAGTGAAAGCCTTGTGCGAAGCTGGTTTAAACAGTATGCGGGTTAGCACCAATTCAGCAAGAGAAAGTATTTATACGCCTTACTATCGTCCTAATAATTATGTGTTTGCAGATCTCTTAGAAAGTCTAAAAATTGTTAGAAGTTATGGTGGTTGGACAAGTCTTAATTACTTTGTTTTTCCAGGTATGACCGACAGCATTGCTGAATATGAAGCGCTGAGAGTTTTGATTAAGGAAACGGATTTAAATATGATTCAATGGCGCAATTTCAACATTGATCCAGATTGGTATTTAGGGAAAATAGGTGTGACAGATACTGGAGAATGCATGGGTATTAAACAAATGATGGAATTAATACAGGAGGAATTCCCCCGTTTAAAATTTGGTTATTTTAATCCATCTATTGAAAGAATAAAAGGAGATTATGCGGTAGACTTTGCTCACTAATAATATGATAAAACAAAAAATGCCGCTGATTTTACAGTGGCATTTTTTGTTTTAACTCAAATTGAATTTATTAAAATTGCTCTAATTTACTGAAGAAAAAATCTCCCTCAATTGCTGCATTGGCATCACTATCACTTCCGTGAATAGCATTTTCACCAATGGAAGCAGCATATAATTTACGAATGGTACCCTCAGCTGCCTCGGAAGGATTGGTAGCACCAATTAAAATTCTGAAATCTTCTACAGCGTTGTTTTTTTCAAGAATGGCTGCACAAATTGGACCACTACTCATGAACTCAACGAGTTCTCCATAAAAAGGTCTTTCTCTGTGTACTGCATAAAATTCACCTGCTTTTTCTGAAGACAAGTGAAGCATTTTTAAGCTAACAATCCTAAAGCCTGCAGCATTTATTTTTTCCAAAATGGCACCAGTATGCCCTTTTTTTGTTGCATCTGGTTTGATCATTGTAAAAGTTCTATTACTCATATTATTAATTTTGAAGCGCAAATATAGTAAGTTTTGTGGCTGAAAATTGATTTTTTGATGACCAAATCAGCTTTTTGTAAGTCTCATAATGTGTAAGTGACCTAAACTTTACAATAAAATAACACCCTTTTTTAAATTCAAGGCCCCTCACTAAAATTGAGATAATCTTATTGCGCTAAGCCGATACTGACTTTTTTTTCATACTTTTGCCCGCTTTATGCTTCAAATCAACGAAATATACCCCTTGTTAAGGGAACCTAAAAATGTAGTCATTACTACTCACCAAAAGCCTGATGGTGATGCGATGGGTTCTTCGCTGGGATTGTTTCATTTTTTAAAACAGCTAGGTCATTTAGTGACAGTAATTTCACCTACCAATTGGGCTGATTTTTTAGATTGGATGCCAGCAACTAAATTGGTATTGGATTATGAAAGACAAACCGAAGAAGCGAATGAACTGATAGATAAAGCAGACTGGATATTTTGTCTTGATTTTAATACCTTGAGTAGGACAAAAAAGATGGAGGAGAAATTGGCAAATGCTACTGGTAGCAGGGTTTTAATTGATCACCACCAGGAGCCTCAGACGGAAAAATTTGCTTACGGAATTAGTAATACCAATAAAAGTTCTACCTGCGAAATGATTTATGATTTGATCATGGATTCCGGAAATGAAGCATGTATTAATGAATCGGTTGCTGAATGTCTTTATGCTGGTGTGATGACTGATACGGGCTCTTTTAGATTTCCAAGTACCACTGCCTCAGTTCATAGAATGGTGGCTACTTTAAAGGATAAAGGTTTTCAACATAGCCTAGTTCATGAGGCGTTATTCGACAATTATCTTGAAAATAGGTTTAGATTTATAGGTCATGTTTTGCTAAACAGAATGGAAATATTTTATGAATACAACACAGCTCTGATAGCAGTTACCCAGCAAGATCTTATAAAGTACGACATTATAACTGGTGATACAGAAGGTTTGGTAAATTATCCTTTGAGTATTAAGGGAATTAAGCTAGCCGCAATCGTAATAGATAGGGGAGAAGAAAGAAAATGTTCATTTAGGAGCAAAGGTAGCTTTGATGTGAATACCTTTGCACGGAAATATTTTAACGGTGGAGGTCATTTTAACGCGGCAGGAGGACAAAGCAAGGAATCTTTAGATGCAGTAGTTACTAAGTTTAAAGAGGCGATGAACGAAAATAGAAATCAATTAAGCAATTATCAATTTTAAACACATAACCATGAAACACTTCTTTTATTTATTAGCAGTAGCATCTTTGCTATTTGCAAGTTGTAGCAAACCTTTCAAAAAAGCAGAAGGTGGCCTACAATACAAGATTATTTCCAATGAAAAAGGAAAACTATTGAAAAATGGTAATTTCTTTGAAATTCAATTTGATCAAGTATATAGTGGAGCAGGAAAAGATTCAGTTCTTTTTGATTCAAAGACTGTATCTAATCAAATAGTAAGTTTAGATTCAAACACAATTCCTCCAGTGTATTACAAAATTTTCAGCGAATCAAGAAATGGTGATAGCATTGTTGTGAAGCAATCTACAGACAGCATAATGAAAGGTGGTAATACTCCTCCATTCATTAAAAAAGGTGCATTTATTGTAGCACATTATAAAATTGTGAATGTTTTTGAAACGAAGGAATTGGCTGATGCTGCTTATCAAAAGCAAATGGAATTATCTAAAACTAGGGATTCTATCAAAGCAATTGATCAAATAAAAGTAGATGACAAAATCATTACTGAATTTTTGGATAAAAATAAGATCAAGGCAGTAAAAGCTCCTCAAGGAACTTATGTTGAAATCATTGCACCTGGTGCTGGTGATGTAGTGGACACCTCTAAAGTTTTAAAAGTAAATTATACTGGAAGAATTTTAGGTACTAATAAGGTATTTGATTCTAATACAGATTCAGCTTTTGGACATATGGAAGTTTTGCCAGTAAATATGGGCGCAGTTCCTGGTACACCTGGAAGCGTTATCAAGGGCTGGACTGATGGTTTGTCATTATTGAAAAAAGGTGGTAAAGCAAAATTGTATATCCCATCCTCATTGGCTTACGGTCCACGTGGTGCTGGAGGACAAATTCTACCAAATGCAAATTTGATGTTTGATGTAGAGGTAGTAGATGTTATTAGTGCTGCACAAGCAAAAAAAGAGGAAGAAAAGAAAATTGCTCCTCCACCGCCTCCCGTTAAAAAATAAGAAATATTAATTATTATAAAAGCGTTCCGAATTTTCGGAACGCTTTTTTGTTTAATCTATATTTTATAAAATCTTGGAGTTATGCTTTATCAAAAGCTGTAAAAATGTTGATCGCTTCTTTTGCTTCCCTTACATCATGAACCCTTAAAATAGAAGCTCCTTGTTGTAATGCAATTGTATTTAAAACAGTGCTGCCATTCAGAGCTTCTGATACGTCAATACCCAAGGTTTTGTATATCATACTTTTTCTTGAAAGTCCCGCTAATATTGGTTGATCCAAGATTTTAAAAATAGAAAATTGCTTTAATAAGATAAAATTTTGATGAATTGTTTTGCCAAAACCAAAGCCAGGGTCAATGACTAGATCTTTTATACCAGCACGTTTACATTGATCAATTTTATCAATAAAAAAATCAAGTACTTCCTTGACTAAATCTTCATAAGTCGGATTGTCTTGCATATTCTCTGGGGTACCTTTCATGTGCATGCAGATATAGGGTACATTGTGTGAAGCTACACAGCTGATCATTTCTGGATCTAAAGAACCTGCACTGATGTCGTTTACAATGGAGGCACCAGCTTTTATTGATGCCTCAGCAACCTGGCTATGATAAGTATCGATTGATAAAATGGTCTGTGGATAGGCAGCAAGTATGGAATCGATTACCGGGATTACTCTTTGAATTTCCTCGGAAGCACTAATGCGGTTACTCCCAGGCCTTGTACTTTGTCCACCAATATCAATTATATCAGCTCCTTCGCTTATCATTTTTCCCACCTGCTCAACTATTTTTTCTACACCAGCTGGTAAATCTCCCTTGTAAAACGAATCAGGGGTTGCATTGATAATCCCCATTACCAGAGGTTGCTCAATCGTTAATAATTTTCCTTTGCAGTTAAGTGTGAACATCAGATAGAAATGGTATTTTTGACTTGTACAAAATTATACACTTACAGCAAACAATGAACACTCATCAACAATACGATTCAGCGATTCAAAGCTGCAGAGATATTTTTTTAAAGAAAACCCAAGACTACGGCACTTCTTGGCGAGTTTATAGAACCATTTCTATTGTAGATCAAATTTATATAAAGGCTAAGCGTATTAGAACCATTCAAGAAAAAGGTACCCAAAAAGTAGGTGATGACCTTATTAGTGAATTCAAAGGTATTTTGAATTATAGTATCATTGGATTAATCCAACTTCAACTTGCTTCCGATGAGACAGAAGAATTACCGGTGCAACAAGTTGAGATTTTTTACAATGACCAAGTTACCATCGCAAAAAGATTAATGGAAGATAAGAACCATGATTATGGAGAAGCATGGCGACAAATGAGTCAGGAAAGTTTTGCAGATTTAATTTTGGCTAAATTGCTTCGCATCAAACAAATTTTAAAAAACGATGGCAAAACAATCGCCAGTGAAGGCATTGACGCTAATTTTTTCGATATTATTAATTATTCTGTATTTGCTTTGATTCTAATTGACGAAAATGTTCATAGTGCTTAATGTATCAATCGTTTTATTTTAAATAGGTATTAAAAATAGTATACACTCAAAATAGTTGCCATGAAGATTGTTGTTCATATTTCTAGACTGCTGGTCGGATGTTTGTTTGTTTTTTCAGGATTAGTAAAAGCAATTGATCCACTTGGACTAGGTTATAAAATGCAAGAGTTTTTTGAAGTGTGGGCTAGTGATGGATATTTTCCTGGGCTAATGAATTATTTCCATGTTCAGTCCTTGTGGTTTTCTATTACCATGATTGGATTAGAAATTTTATTGGGGGTTGCTCTTTTGATTGGTTGGAGAAAAAAAATGGTTTCTATTCTCTTACTTTTACTTACCTTATTTTTTACTTTTTTAACCGGATTTGTTTTATTTACCGGAAAAATAAGGGCCTGCGGCTGCTTTGGAGATTGCATTCCACTTACGCCCATTCAAACTTTCACAAAGGATATTATCTTAACACTATTAATTATTCTGTTACTCATTTATAACAAACATATTTCTCCTTTATTTAAAGATTCGGTTTCTTTAGTTATTCTTTTTTCAGTCATAATTGGCAGCACTTTTTTACAGGGATATGTTTTAAAACATTTACCACTTAAAGATTGTCTGCCTTATAAAAAAGGAAATAATTTATTAGAATTGCGTAAAATGCCTGAAGGGGCTATTCCTGATCAATATGATTATATATTTATCTATGAAAAGGGGGGCGTTAAAAAACAATTCTCTGCTTCTGATTTACCAGATAGTAGTTGGGCATTTTCTGAAAGGATTCAAAAATTAATTGCTAAAGGCAAAAACAATGTACCTCTAATAAATGACTTCACATTGGCTGATTCAACCGGTGTGAGTTTGACTGAAGATATTCTGAGTCAATCAGGTGCTTATTATTTATTTTTTTTACAAAATATTGAAGGTGGAACATCCAAATGGTGGTCCGATTTTAAAGAGTTTTATACAAAAGCCCAAAAATTAAATCGTCCCATTTATATCATTACATCGGATCGAGAAAAAGTTAATAATTTATTCAATGTTACCAATAATTTTCACGTCGAGATCATGACTTGTGATGCTACTGCTATCAAGACTGCGGCTAGGGCAAATCCATCTATTTATAGTATGATTGGGCCATTGGTTCAGGAAAAATACAGTTGGGCAGATTTAGAAAAAGTAATCAAATAAAGGGTTGGGATTAGTAACAACATTTTTTGTATAGCTTTTATTTTTATAGTGAATAACTTATTAGCAAATCAGTTGTATACTTTATTCGATTCAAGAGTAGGGGAGTAATAAAATAATTGGCTACTTAATCACTACATCATTGATTACTTTATCGCCAAGCGCCTCATTGACCCTTTCTATAATTTTATCTTTTTGATAAAGCAATTCATTTTTTAATTGTGCAACCGAAGAACTTATAAATAAGGTTTGATTAATAATCTGGATATGATCGGTATATCTAGCGATTGTTTTACCCATAATTTCCTCCCACACATCCTCAATTTGTAAAGCTTGTATGCCACCCTTAATTCTACTTTGCTTTAGAAACTGCTTTATCGCATCCTGCATTGAAAATTCTCCCATAAAGTAAAGTTATCTTTTTTTGATATTTGATTGGGCAGGACTTACAATTCTATAATTTGGTAGTCAGCTCCTAATTCTATAAAAGCATCTTCTAATCTTTTTCTGTGCGTATCGGTAATTAAGACCTGGCCGTCATTTTCATTACAAACCCAATGCAATAAATTTTGCATTCTTACATCGTCTAACTTTTCAAAAACATCGTCCAACAAAAGTAGAGGAGCAAAACCTTTGTTTAGTTTAAGCAATTCAAATTCTGCCAATTTTAATGCGAACAATATACTCTTCCGTTGTCCCTGAGAGGCTATGTTTTTAAAAATCTGTCCATTTAAGGAAATACCAATATCATCTTTATGAATTCCACCATTCGTCCGTTGAAGAAAACCATCTTTCTCACGATATTGTTTTAGAATGTTTTCAAAATTTGATTGATTTAAGTGACTATCATATTGTAAGGCAACCTGTTCATTGTTATTGGCAATCTGTTTGTAAAATTGTTGAACCAAAGGGATAATTTTGGTTGTATAATCCTTTCTTATGGTGTAAATATAATTGCCTGGTTGGATTAACTGTTGATTGAGTACTTCCAACAATGACTCATCTGTTTTACCTTGTTCTGCAAAACGTTTCAACAAACTATTGCGTTGTTGTAAAATTTTATTATAATTAATTAGTTGCTGAAGATATTGAGCATCAATTTGACAAAGCAAGGTGTCTAAAAATTTTCGTCTTTCCTCACTACCGCCGGTGATTAAACCAATGTCATCCGGTTCAATCATTACACAAGGATATTTACCAATATGTTCTGAATATTTGGCATAAGGTACACCATTCAATGAAAATTCTTTTTTACCTACTCCCCTGAAAACACAGACTATTTGGTCGTTTCCTTGGATATCTGACGGTAGATTGATGTTTGGAAAATGCGGAATAACTGAACCTTCCAATCTAAAACCATCTTTTTCAAATTGAATAAATGCAGTATCCGACTTAGAAAAATAGCTTTTTGTGAAGCATAAATAGTGGATGGCATCCAATAGGTTGGTTTTGCCCATTCCATTCAATCCGCAAATTCCCACGACCCTTTCGTTAAAAGAAAATGCCGATAGACTGTAATTCTTGAATTGGGTTATTGATATTTTTGTAAGCCGGAGCATTCAAATGCAAGTTACTGAAAAGGGATTAGAAGCTTGGGCTTCAAGAATCTGGTTTAAATAAATTGTCGGCCTAAAAAAAATCTTAAGTATTCATATGTTAATTTTTTTGATCAAAAATAGTTTGATAAAGAACTACCAGATGATTTATATCCTTACAATTCGTCTTGCTTTTTAGTAAGGTAAAGCCAGTTTTATAGATCTTAAATTTTCTTTGGAATTGAGTGCTTTTACTTTTTTGCCTTGATGCAAAAAAGTAACAAAAAAAATCAATCCGCCGCGGCGGATTGATTTTTTAACGACTGATGTTTCACATTTCTAGCACTTTTTATTCGAGGGCGTTTAAAAAACTACTAATTAGGGCTGAAATAGCCTCTTTTGAATATATAAATATTAATATTAAGTATACTAAGCTGTTATTTTCAACATTGGGAATTTAAAACCATCAATATCTGTTAAAAAGCTTCTATTTTCGATGTTATAAATTTCCGATTTCTCCCTTATCTTTGTCACTTAAAATTACTATACCTTGGCTACAAAGTTTTCAAAAGAGACCTATTTATATTGGTACGAATTAATGCTTTTATTGCGCCGTTTTGAAGAAAAAACTGGACAATTGTATGGAATGCAGAAAATCAGAGGATTTTGTCATTTATACATTGGACAAGAAGCGATTGCGGCTGGCTGTATGACTGCAACCAATCCAGAGGATAAATTTATTACTGCTTACAGAGACCATGCTCTTGCCATTGCAAAGGGAGTTACTCCTAGAGCTTGCATGGCAGAATTGTATGGTAAAGCTACTGGCTGTAGTAAAGGCAAAGGAGGGAGTATGCACTTTTTTGGGGTGGATGTTGGATTTTTTGGAGGTCATGGTATCGTGGGCGCTCAAATAGGCACTGGTGCAGGTCTGGCATTTGCTGAAAAATACAAAGGCACTGATAATGTAGCAATTTGTTTTTTTGGTGATGGTGCAGCGAGACAAGGTATGCTGCATGAAATTTTTAACATGGCAATGCTCTGGAAGCTTCCTGTTATATTTATATGTGAAAACAATAATTATGCAATGGGTACTTCTGTAGCCCGTACAAGCAATGTTTTAGATCTTTACAAACTAGCTGATGCATATGACATGCCAGGTGATAGTGTTGATGGAATGAGTCCTGAAGATGTTCACAATGCTATTGTTAGGGCTGTAAAAAGAGCGCGTGAAAAAGGCGGACCAACTTTATTAGAGGTTAAAACATATCGATACAAAGGTCATAGCATGAGTGATCCTCAAAAATACCGAACCAAAGATGAGGTGGAGGAATACAAAGAAAGGGATCCAATAGACCATGTTTTGAATGTTCTAAAAACTGAATATAAAGTGAGCGATGTTGAAATTGATGCGATGAACAATAGAGTTAAATTGCAGGTAGAAGATTGTGTTCAATTCGCTGAAGAAAGCCCATGGCCTAGTGATGATGAATTGCTCAAAGACGTTTATAAGCAAGAGGATTATCCTTTTATTATGGATTAAATATAAAATTTAAAGTTTTAATTGATATTATTTTCCTTTATTAATTTGTAATTCAATTTTTTAGTAGGAAAAAGGAAACAGTAAAAAAAAATAAAATGACAGACAATCAATCACCAGTAGTAGTAGAAGAAAAAAATGAAATATTGGACAAGGCCGTTGGCTTTTGGACTAAATACAGCAAAATAATTATTTATGTAGGTTCCGCCTTCATTTTATTAACTGGTGGATTTATTAGTTACAAATATTTAGTATTGGCTCCAAAAGAAGAAAAATCTGCAGATGCAATTTTCCCTGCAGAGCATTTATTTGATAAGATGACTCAATCAGGTTTCAACAAGGATACGATTAACCTAGTTTTAAATGGAGGTAATGGAATCGCCATTGGAGTAGTAAAGATTGCAGCTAATTACAGCGGAACAGATGCTGGAAATAGGGCGAACTTTATAGCTGGGGCATGTTATTTACACAACAAAGAATTTGAAAAAGCGATTAAATATTTATCTGAATTCTCCACTACAGCTACACAGGTTCAAACGGTCGCTTATAGCATGTTAGGGGATGCATTTGCGGAATTAAATAAAAATGAAGAGGCTTTTGCCAATTACAAAAAAGCAACTGCTGTAAATAAAAAAGATGAATTTATGACATCAGAGGCTTTGTATAAAGCGGCATCTTTTGCTGAATCAATCGGAAAATCAAAGGAAGCAATCGAACTTTACAAAGAAAATTTAGAATCTTATCCAAAAACTACTCGATTGGCTGATATTGAAAAGCACTTGGCTAGATTAGGTGATTTTAAATAATCTAGGCTTTACTATTTGTTTTGTATTTTTTTTATTATAATTTAAGATATTCATGTCAACTAGTACGTCTAATTTATATAATACCTCAGGCATTCTTTTACCAAAGGATGCCTGTGTAGTAATTGTTAGAACTGAGTGGAATGCAGACACGATTGATCAACTTGAGAAAGGGTGTTTAAAAGTATTAGAAGAAAAAGGTGTTTCTTTTAAAATCTTGACAGTTCCTGGAGCATTCGAAATAGCTTTTTGTATTAAAAATTATTGGGATAAATTTAAATATCGTGAACAAAAGCCTCATGCATTTATTGCATTGGGTTGTATCATAAGAGGAGGTACCCCTCATTTTGATTATGTGTGTAAAGCTGTAACAGAAGGAGTGGTGTTGCTCAACAATTCCTTACCGGTACCCACTATTTTTGGAGTGCTTACTGTAGACAATCAACAGCAAATAGACGAAAGAACGGGCGGTGTGCATGGAAACAAAGGCGAGGAAGCTGCCATTGCTGCCCTTAAAATGATTGCCTTAAATTATTCTCTAAAATAGTAAAATTCCAATCTTTTTTAAATCGAATTTTTCAAAATAACCTGTTCGATTTTAATGAGAATCAATGGAAAACTATACCAATGAAAGTTCAAATTTTTATACCTTGTTTTGTAGATCAGTTGTATCCTCAAACAGCATTTAACATGGTTAAAGTGCTGGAGAAAGCGGGTTGTGAGGTGCATTATAATACAAATCAGACCTGTTGTGGTCAGCCAGCTTTTAATGCAGGTTTTTTAGATGAAACAAGATCAGTTTGTAATAAATTTATTCAAGATTTTGACAATGCAGATTATGTGGTAGCACCCAGTGCCAGTTGTGTTGGTTTTATAAGGAATTATTATGGTAAACTTTTTGATAATTCTGCGATTCATCATAAAGTTAAAAATTTAGCGTCGAGGACTTATGAATTTTCGGAATTTTTAATCGATATACTCAAGATTGAAAAATTTGATTCAGTTTTTAATGCCAAAGCAACTTATCATGATAGTTGCGCTGCATTGCGAGAGTGTAAAATCAAGGAAGCGCCTCGCAGGTTATTATCTCATGTTGCAGGCCTAGAAATGACAGAGATGCTTGAGGTAGAAACCTGCTGCGGTTTTGGTGGGACTTTTGCTGTAAAATTTGATTCAATTTCAAATGGAATGGCGGATCAAAAAGTAAACAATGCGATGGCTACCAAGGCTGAATATATTATATCAACTGATTTAAGTTGTCTGATGCACATCGATGGGTATATCAAAGGCAAAAACCTTCCTTTGCAAACCATGCACATTGCCGATGTGCTTGCCAGTGGCTGGGAGTAGCCCATTTTAAAAAATCCTAATTTCTTTATTTTTTATCTGAAAAATTTATTTATGGCTTATTGGCTGGTAAAATCCGAACCATTTAAATACAGTTGGGAACAATTTGTAAAGGACAAGCAAACATTTTGGGATGGAGTAAGAAATTATGGTGCTAGAAATAACCTGAGGGCTATGAAAAAGGGCGAACAGGTGTTATTTTATCATAGCAATGAAGGGGTGGAGATAGTAGGAATAGCCAAGGTAGTTAAAGAATCCTACCAAGACCCGACAACCGAAGAAGATGCCTGGGTAGTGGTTGATTTACAACCAGTAAAAAAATTAAAGTCTGCTGTAAGCCTTCAAAAAGTAAAAGCAGATATTCGTTTGAGTGAGATGGCCTTGGTTCGCTTAGGGAGGTTATCGGTACAACCGGTCACTGAATCTGAATGGAAGATTATAATGGAATTGGCAGGGGAGAAAAAGTAATGGTAGCTTCTCCACAAAAATTGAGAGAATGTGTAAAAATACTGACTGAAATGGGCATTTTTAATAGGGTAAATTGAGGTAAAATTGGTATTTTTGGTTACTATAATTTTATATGGAAAATAACGAGAATTTAAATGAAGAATTGCTTCCGCCATATGATGGAGGAGCTGCAAGTAACAGAGGAAGGATCATACCTGTAAATATCGAGGAGCAGATGAAAACATCCTACATCGATTATTCGATGAGTGTGATTGTTGGACGTGCTTTGCCTGATGTAAGAGACGGATTAAAGCCGGTACATAGGCGCGTATTGTTTGGGATGAATGAGTTGAGTAACTACAGCAACAAAGCCTATAAAAAAAGTGCCCGTATTGTTGGTGAGGTAATGGGTAAATTCCATCCTCATGGCGATGCCTCAATTTATGATACAATGGTTCGTATGGCCCAAAATTGGTCTATGCGCTATACCATGATAGATGGACAAGGTAATTTTGGTAGTCAAGATGGTGATCCACCCGCTGCTATGAGGTATACCGAGGTGAGGATGGAGAAATTTGCGGAGGCAATGTTGGAAGATATTGAAAAGGATACGGTTGATTACCAACTTAATTTTGATGATTCACTTCAGGAGCCTACCGTACTTCCTACCAGAATTCCTCAATTACTATTAAACGGATCAAGCGGTATTGCTGTTGGTATGGCCACCAATATGTTGCCTCACAACCTGAGCGAAGTGGTAGATGCCTGTGTAGCCTACATTGATGACAGAGAAATATCCATTGATGATCTTATCAAGCATGTAAAAGGACCTGATTTTCCAACAGGAGGTATCATCTATGGTTTTGAAGGAGTAAAAGCAGGTTTTCATACAGGAAGAGGCAGGGTAGTACTAAGAGGTAAAGTGAATGTAGAAACTTTAAAAACAGGACGTGAGAAGATTATCATTTGCGAAGTTCCTTATCAAGTAAATAGAGATGCACTTACTGCAAAAATTGGGGAACTAATCAATGATAAGCTGATAGAAGGTATTTCTGATGTGAACAATGAAAGTAACAATAAGGAAGGGACAAGGGTAGTTATTGATTTGAAGAAAGATGTGGTAGCACAAGTAGTAATCAATCAGTTATACAAACTAACAGAATTACAAACATCTTACGGAATTAATAATGTAGCGTTGGTAAGGGGTAGGCCTAAAATTTTGAATTTAAAGGACCTAATCAGCGAATTTATTATTTTCAGACACGAAGTAGTTGTTCGTAGAACTCAATTTGAGCTTAAAAAGGCACAAGAAAGGGCGCATATATTAGAGGGTTATATTATTGCGCTAGATAATTTAGATGCGGTAATTAAACTAATCCGGGAGTCTTCTACACCAATTTTTGCTCAAGATGGGTTGGTTGGTAATTTCGGAATGTCTGAAATTCAGGCAAAGGCAGTTCTCGAGATGCGTTTACAGCGTTTAACGGGAATGGAGATCGACAAAATAAGGGAAGAGCACGCCGAAATCATGAAATTAATCGAACATTTGAAGGAGATCTTGGCGAACGAATCTATGCGTTACGATATTATCAAAAAAGAATTGGCAGAAGTTAAGGCAAAATTTGGTGATGAACGTAAAACAGAAATCGTTTATGCCAATAATGAGATCAATATGCTTGATTTGATTGAGGAGGAGGATGTGGTAGTTACCATTTCTCATCTTGGTTATATAAAGCGTACCTCCTCTGCAGAGTATCGTCAGCAACGTAGAGGCGGACGAGGATCAAAAGGTAGCAGTACCCGTCAGGAGGACTATATAGAGCATCTTTTTGTTGCTTCTACACACCATACGCTCCTGTTTTTTACTGAAAAAGGAAGATGTTATTGGTTAAAAGTATACGAGATACCCGAAGGAGATAAAACAGGCAAGGGCCGAGCTTTGCAAAATATGATTCAGATTCCTCCGGATGACAAGGTAAAAGCGATTATAGATGTGAAGGATTTCAATGATGAGGAGTTCTTGAAATCTCATTATATCGTATTGTGTACTAAAAAGGGTATCATTAAAAAAACTGACTTAGAAGATTTCAGTCGTCCGAGGCAAAATGGTATCAATGCCATCAATATTCAGGAGGGCGATGAGCTTTTAGAGGCTAAAATGACCGATGGAAATAGCGAAATTATGCTTGCCATTAAAAGTGGTCGAGCCATTCGTTTTCCAGAGGAAAAGGTTCGTTCAACGGGCCGGGGCGGTATTGGGGTATATGGAATTGAGGTAGATGATGAGAAAGATGAGGTGGTTGGAATGGTTTGCGTCAATCGAGAGGATAAGACGCGTACTATTTTGGTAGTAAGTGATAAGGGATATGGAAAAAGGACCTTTTTGGATGATCCAGAAACAGGAGAAGCCAATTACCGGATTACCAATCGGGGCGGTAAGGGGGTTAAAACGATCAATGTAACCGAAAAGACGGGTAATTTGGTTGGTTTACTAGACGTAACTGAAAAGCAAGATTTGATGATTACTTGTGTTAGCGGGGTAACTATTCGTATGAGTGTGGCTAGTGTGAGTGAACAAGGAAGAGCAACACAGGGAGTAAAATTGATCAAAGTAGATGAAGGCGATAGAATTGCAGCAATCACTAAACTAGATGAGGAACCAGAAGTTACGGATGAAGTTATTGAAGAGGTAGATAGTTCGAGCAGTATTGAAGGTTCGAATGATTCCAATGATAACAACGACATCCAACAAGCTGATTCAACTGTTTTACCTGATTCTGAGTAAATCATTTGTTCTAATTAATTGATTTACAGTATTTAATAAAATTTACTTATTATTTTAAAAGAGGCTTTATTTAACAAATAAAGCCTCTTTTTTTATTTAAAAAATTAATTAAAATTAGA
>Ga0214919_10002388_pt1 | contig 29602 bp, 31 predicted proteins | sample LL1503_MetaG_FD_177994 | JGI IMG/M metagenome (GOLD analysis project Ga0214919, IMG submission 177994) | Freshwater microbial communities from Lake Lanier, Atlanta, Georgia, United States - LL-1503 | ecosystem: Environmental > Aquatic > Freshwater > Lake | place: USA: Georgia | collected... | reverse complement strand
TTTTGAGATTTAACAGACAAAATTTGTTCCTGTGCCTTTGCCACCTTCTGTCTATCACGCTCAGCTTTAAGGTTGTTTGTAGCAACCTCCTTCTGCCGCTTAAGGCTGTCCAAGCGTGTCTGCTGGGGTGTAAGGGGCTTGATAGGTTTGATTGTGGCTACAACTTCGTCCAGCGTTAGGCAGTCATCCGTAGCACCTTCGGCAACAGTAGGGGAGTGGACTACGCTACCAATGCCAAACTGAAATTCTAAAATTAGCCGTGCGTGAAGGGTACTGTCCGCAAAAACCACTGTTCTGACTGATGTACCCTTCACACGTACTGTTGCGACATACTTGTTCATACAGCTATTTATATGAACAAACAAAGGCAGAGCTAAGTCACATCATTTGGCAAAACCAGCCTTCAATTTCTCACTGGCATTGGTAATGGCTTCGTCCAATTCTCCACCAATCACAACTTGCTGAATCAACGCTAAGGTTTCAATTAGTTCGTCTTGTGAGCCAAGTTCAATGGCGTTCTTTCCTTTAGCAAGCTCCAATGTCTTGCTCCCATAACGTATGCTAAGGTTGATTTTGTTGTTCGGCGTTTTCCAAAACCACTCTGTGACACGCTTGGTAGCTTCAACTACAACACGTTCTCCTGATTCATTAGTCACAGTTTTAAGACGCTTTGGAGCGTACAAGGTACCGTTCTTATGACAGCGAGCAAGTTCAATCTGCTCTTCAATCTTGCTGGCAAGTTTCTGCCTACGCAACAGGATAGGGCTTAGGTTACGCTCACGCTTGCTGGAAATCAGCTTCAATTTTGCGATAAAACTCATACAAACTCCTTTTCATAAAGTGGAATTTGTACTGTAGCTTCAGAACTTCTTAAGGACAACCGACTGGAAATTTTCTCCTATCCTTTGGTTTTGTATAAATAAAGGTATGAAGCTACAAGAAATCCGCACCCGTACAGCCTATGACCCTAAAGCTCTGCCCACACAGAAAGCGGCAGTTCGTGCCTGGTTGGGTGGTATGAGTAGAGAATTTCCGCTGGCACTGACATTGACGTTAAAGCAAACCATTGTTGAAAAGAACGATAAGGGTACGTACAAGCGTAAGCTGACACGCATTGATTGTGAACGCATTGCTAAACGCTTTACCCAAAAGTTAGATAGAGAGATATTTGGAAAGCGGAAGGCTGGTAGGGAAGGCTATAAGCTTAAGTATCTAACAGTAGTAGAGGGTGAGCGTAGTAACAAGCACCTACACCTACACTTTGCTGTGGGTGGCTTACCCAATCACGTTAGGTTCAATCAATTTGACTCGCTTGTTACAAAAGCCAAGCTTCACGTTGAGCACATAGATTCTCAGCACGATGTAAACATTACGGACAGCGGCTGGATTGAGTACATCACAAAAGAGGTTGGTACAAAGGACACTGACAACGTTCTTTGGACTCTTTTATAAAAGCATTACTGCCCACGTTTGGCTCTTGCTTCGTCCTTAAAGCTTGCGTAGCTTTAATTGGCGAAGCTATGCCTAATCACTGCTAATCCTATTTACACAGAACAGTCAGACAGTTAAGATAAAGCCAAACCAATCACAAGGATGGATATGAATGAATCTGACCTAAAGAGTGAACTGTTCAAACTAAGTGTTGAGACTATTCATAGGCTGACAGATGGTAGTCAAGACCCTATAACAATTCAAGAAGCTCTAGAACGTAACAGCAATACTGGAACAGTTCTCCATTGCGTTGAAATACTTAAAGTCATAAGTCATACAAACAGCGAAAAGGATGTCACATTCATCCTGTCAAAAAACTTTATTAACGACAATCTAAAGATGACTAGAGACTACGAGCTTGATAAATTGGTATGGTCTTTCAAGTTACCTGAGTATGACATTGGAGAAGTGAAAACCTTAATGGATGACGACTCAGGCACCATTGAGATGTCTAGTGAAGAAGGAGTTATCGAATGGTTAGGTCGTAGTACTATTCAACTAGATAGAGTCGAAAAATCAACATATAACTTAACCGTTAAAGAATTTCAAAACGCTGTAATACGTGCTGAAAGCGATTAATCAAGCTAAAAACGCACAAAACAAGCTGAGCTAAGCTTGGGTAGCTGAGCACGCTTAAAACAGCGTGTAGGGCTTGTACGCAAGTCTGCTGTTCTGTGGGAAAAGAGCCACAGCCTAATCCATCACGCAAAACCAAAGAGAATTACTAAAAGCTTTGTTTTTCCACTTAAATACACGTAACCTGTTGAATTTATTGAGGAAATTTACGTGACGCAGAAAGACAAAAAATCGGTAGGAATTAAGAAACAAAGAAAATACACTTTAGACATTGGAAAGCTTACATTTAGGAGAGCACTAATGTCCAAACAAGCAAAAGTACTGACAGCACAAGAAATCCGTAGGGTGCTGGACTACGTAGCTACACGCCCACACGCAGTACGCAATCGGGCAATGTTTCTGACAATGCTGTACGCAATGCTACGTGTTAAGGAATGTGCCGCACTTCGCTACGAGGATGTGCTGGACGCAGAGGGCAAAGTTAAAGCTGAGATTTACTTGTCTGCTGAACAAACCAAAGGACGTAAGGGAGGTACTGTGTTTGTCAGCGAAAAACTCCGCAAAGAGCTACAGGCTTACGTTAAAGCTGTGCCACCCAAAGAACTAACTGACAAACTATTCTATTCACAGAAGCGTCCAGTTGATGGTTGGAACAGCAACACACTCTGCCAGTTCTTCCATCACTTATTCCGCGAATGTGCCATTTCTGGTGCCAGTAGTCACAGCCCAAGACGCACAGGCATTACCAATTTGGCAGACAAAGGTGTCAGCGTTAGGGTTCTTCAAAGCATCGCACGTCACGCCAATATCTCAACCACTCAGTGCTACATTGACGTCAATGACGCTATGAAACGAAAAGCGATTGAGTTGATTTGATTATTTCTTGTACTCAGCGAATAATGACTCAGTGCTAAAATCCTTAAAGTCTCTATATTCTTTTCCAAGTTCTCTAAAGTCAACACCTAAAATTTTATCTTTTAAAAATAGCAAAGATGAACAAACGTTACTAAGCAATTTGTCATGATTAATTGATGAAAAAACTCCAATCTCACTATCAATAACATACTCACCCTCAACATCGTCCATAGGCGAACAGTCTATGAAATTACCGTGTTCATCAACGTTCCAATAGTGAGCCAAGATTAAGCAAGAGTTTGATAATTTATTCCATCTCGTAACATACCAACCACTTACTATTTTAAGCGTTGAATCAGTATCATTAAGCAAACAGGCGTTGTCGTAACATTGCCTTGCTACGCCACCTTCAATCCTATTCACTGTTACTTGTTCTAATACAGCAACTGAATGAGGTTGGCGAAGTTTTATTAGCTCCCTTGTAGCCTTGTACATCTAAGACTCACTTAGCTGTTTTCTTCGCCACAGTCTTCTTAGCCGCAGGACCAGCTCCACGCTTCTTGCGAGTGGCAAGGACTCCCTTAAAGTCTGTTGTCTTAAAGCCATAGAGCTTGATGTCTGCCTTCATCTTCGCAAGTACGTTGGCACGTTCAGCAAGCATGGCGCTCTCTCGTTCGGCTTCGAGCTTGGCAATCTGTGCGTTAATTTCGTCTACGCGAGTCATTGTGGTCTCATTCGGTTGTCAATGTGCTGAATGTAACGGTTACAGCTGAGCTAGGCAAGTAGGTGTAATTACCTTCGCTGTTGGTCCTTTCCTTGCCTTCATTTTTGGGTTTAGCTCATTAACCTGCGAATTGAGCCCGATTGCCGCGCTGGCCTTGCTCTCTGTCGGTTGATGAACTCGACAGCAGGTGGTACAATGCTCACTTTCAGTGAGCAAAATTTTAGTGGTGTTTCGCGACGAAATCTCACGCGCGCTGGTGATAGCACTTCACCTACGGATGGCCTTAAAGGATTGATTGTGGCGAAAAAATCGGTGTCCAACTTAACCTCGTTGGAGTTGTGTGCGGGCGCAGGGGGGCAGGCTTTAGGGCTTGAGCAGGCTGGGTTTGGCCATGCTGGTCTGGTTGAAATTGAGGCTCCGTTTTGTGAAACGTTGCGGCTTAACCGCCCGCAATGGAATGTCATCAATGACGACTTGCGCCAGTTCAAGCAAGTCGCGTCACGCTTCAGCGGCATAGATTTGTTGGCAGGAGGTTTGCCTTGTCCGCCATTTTCCGTCGCTGGTAAACAGCTGGGTGAACTAGATGAGCGAAACCTTTTCCCTGATGCTTTGGAAATTATTGAGGCAACGCGTCCGAAGGCTGTGATGATCGAGAACGTACGCGGGTTCTTGGATGCGGTTTTTGAAGACTATCGCCTTCATCTGAAAAGTCAGCTTAAAAAACTTGGCTATTCGGCCGATTGGCGGCTTCTTAACGCATCTGATTATGGCGTTCCACAGCTTCGCCCACGCGTTGTAATTGTCGCGCTTCGAAAAGAATTTGAAGATGGTTTTGCGTGGCCTGAACCATCAAAGAGTGCGCCGCCGACTGTTGGTGAGACTCTTAAAGAACTTATGAGTGAGAACGGATGGCTTGGCGTTGATGCTTGGGCTGAGCGAGCTAACGATATTGCTCCAACGATTGTCGGCGGTTCGAAGAAGCACGGAGGTCCAGATCTCGGCCCCACCCGCGCAAAGAATGCCTGGCGAGCGCTGGGAGTGGACGGCTTAACGATTGCTGAAGAAGCTCCACCTAGGGAGTTTGTTGGAATTCCTAAGTTGACGGTTAGGATGGTCGCTAGGATTCAAGGCTTCCCGCCAGAATGGAAGTTCGCTGGCCGTAAGACGACGGCATATCGACAAGTGGGGAACGCTTTTCCTCCGCCTGTCGCGCGTGCTGTAGCTTCAAAGCTAATGACAGCTATGACGAAAAAGACTATTTTTAAAGTAGCTTAGACTGGGCTGATTTTGTAGTCTTCCAGTTGTTCAGTTTATGGGTTAGGATTCCTCCTGCTTGGAGGAATCCCAATGAGAGCTTCGCTACCTGCGTCGACATACGGCCCATCACACGCTGACTTCACTGAGATTTCCGTTATCTCATCGGCAGTCCTGACAGCCGCAGGCGGCGCGTCGAAATTGGCTTCGGACTTGGGTTCAATGTTGCGTGACGATATCGATGTTGTCATTGACACTCCTCGCACCGCTAGGTGCGACTACGAGGAGCTCGAAAAGACTGAAAAGACTTATGTTGGGACGCGCGTAGAGATTGGATTACGTGCGCTTCTAGGGTTTCCCAAAGGTACGCTTGATCTTGATATCAACGGTGTTGACGTCGACATTAAATTCACAGGCGGAAACAACTGGATGATACCTGCCGAAGCGATAGAAAAGATTTGTATCCTTGTCGCCGCTGATGAGGCTCGAAATTCCTGCTATCTTGGCCTGCTTAAGATGCGCTTAGGGTATCTTACAGGTGGTAGTAATCGTGATGGCAAGAAGTCAATTTCGGCTTTAGGATTCAGCCATATTTGCTGGCTGGTCAATAACTCTTCGTACAAAGCTAATTTTTGGCGTTCTGTAACTAAGGCAGATAGAGAGGCAATTTTTTCACTGCGTAGCGGTACTGCTCGGCTTGTGAAGTTGTTCGAGCAGGTTCAGAATAGGCCTATTGACCGTTCTGTTGTCGAGTCCGTCGCTCGTCAAAAAGATTACATGAAGCGCTTGAGAGCTAACGGTGGCGCTAGAGATGCGCTTGAGCAAAGAAATTTGGTCTTGCTTTCAGGTAAGTATGACTCGCTTGAGATTCATCGGCGTGGCCTGCCCGTGTGTGGTGGCGACGAGTTCATCTGTACATCGTTGTGAGTTGGGGTGAATCGTGGATAAGATTTCGCGCGAGCGTCGAAGTCTTAACATGTCGAGGATTCGTTCGAAAGACACCAAGCCTGAACTAAAAGTAAGAAGACTTCTTTTCTCAAAAGGCTATCGTTATCGCATTCACGTATCTGATCTTCCAGGCAAGCCAGATCTTGTTTTTACGCGCAAGCGTGTTGCGATTTTTGTTCATGGTTGTTTTTGGTATTGTCACTCTAAAGAATCTTGTCTCGACTCGAAAATACCAAAATCAAACTCTGATTACTGGTCTAAAAAGCTCCAAAGAAACGTTGAACGGGATGCTGAATCGCTGAGCAGACTTCAAGAATTAGGCTGGCGCGTACTTGTGATTTGGGATTGCGAGACGGGCGACGATGAACTACTGCTCGCCACAATTGAGAAATTTCTGGTGGCGACTTGATTAATTCTGCGTTTACATGGCTTAGGTTTGTGTTCTCTAAAGGAACGTAAGTGCCAAAAAAACATTCGCACAGCGTGTAATCAAGCGAGCGCTAAGTCGTTGATTTAAAAGCGACTTAAGTGCGCTTTAAATCTTCCGAAAGCTGATGCGAAACTCGCACAAAACTTACACGCTTGCCTTTTTCCGTAGTAAGTTGTTGATTTTATTGTTGTTTTTAAGTGCGTAGTTATTGAGTGGGAGTGACTTTTTGAACGTAAGTTGTTGATTTATAAAGGTTTTCAACTTACACAAAAGTTTCACGAAATACGCTAAGTCATTGCTTTTAAACGCTTTTGGGTTTACAGTTACACAAAGAGTCGCACAGCGTTGCGGCTACTCAAAACTGTAGTTACCCAAAGCTTTATGACGCTCAAAAAAAAGCAATTTAGTGACGACGAAATTCCGCTGTTTGACAACGCCGTTCTGTACAAACGTGGCGAGTTTTGGCAGATGCGTATGTGGTTGCCCAACGAACACAAATACGCACGTTTTAGTCTAAAAACACGTAGCAAAAGCACAGCTATCGACAAAGCTGAGAGCCATTACTACGAGCTTAAGGTAATGGAAAAGCAAGGCAAAAGCTATTTTTCAATCACCACTAAGATGGGTGTTGAGATGTTTTTGGAATACAAAAAGAAAGAAATTGGCACACACATTGTCGCTGGCAGATACAAAACAATCAGCACTCATCTAAATCATTGGCTTAAATTTATTGGAAAAGATGTAAAGCTTAAGGAGCTTGAGCGAACTGATTGCGAAGATTACGGTTATAGCAGGACAAAGACAAAGAAAAATATAAAGATTAGTCAAACTACAGTAGAGAATGAACAAAGCACTATCAATGCGATGATGGCTTGGCTTTATAAGCACAAAGAAACGAACATTGACGGTTTCGACTTTAGGAAATTAAAGCGTATCGATAAAGGACTTGATGATAATCGTCGTGCAACATTTACAGACGAAGAAGTGCGAGACATTAGCAACGAGCTTGACAAGTATATTGATGAAGCAGAGAAACAACTCGATGAAAGCGGAAATCTAATAAAGGCAATTACTGGCTACTATTTGATGATTAGCTTGCTAAGTGGATTACGTAGAGGCGAGCAATTGCAACTACGCTGGAAAGACATTACAGAATTCGAGCACAACGTTGGTGGAAAAGACGGAGTTGACTTTAATTTAGTAAGAATTACTGTGAGAGCGGAAACAAGCAAAGTACTGAAGACACGAAGATTTGTAATTAAAGATTTAGATTACTTTGACAGGTTGTTTAAGCTTCAATACAAACGCTTTATAGATGAATACGAAGGCGAAGATAAAAAAGCTAAATTTGCAAACACATTGATTTTTAGACTGAATGGTGAAAGCTGTATTACGCCACGGTCAATTGGTTACCACTTCGACAAAATTATTGAGCTGGCAGAAATTAAACACACAGAAAATAGAGACTTAGTGCCATACAGCTTTAGGCATTACTTCATTACAAAACGTGTAAACAGCAACTTACCACCTGCGGCAGTAGCAGAGATGTGCGGTACAAGCATCACGCAAATTGAGAAGACTTATTACCATACAACAGAAGCGAAGATGATTAGCAACGCTTTGGCAGATTACGAGTACAAAGATGGGATGTTGATTCCTAAGTAATAACTAATTGGCAGTCAAAAACACGTCAAAAAAGCCCTACAGCGGCGACTAAGATTTCCGTTAAACCGTGTCGCAAACGGAACAGAAAACGACAGCTTGTATGGCGGTTATGTCAAATCTTAGGCAACGACGTGGTTACAGAGGCTATGGTGTGCTGTGCCTTTGCCAGTTTCTGCCTATCTCGCTCAGCTTTCAAATTCTTAGCTGCCGCATCTTTGGTGCGTTTTAGTGAGTCAATTCTTGCCTTAGCTGGTGTCAACGGTGCGGCTGGTTTTATAGTAGATGTAAACCCACGTAATTCATTTATAGTCATAATAAAGCTCCATTAAAATTACTTATCAGTAATCCTAAATGGAGCTTTGGATGAACTGAAAATATCTTTATTTGGTGAATCCTGCTTTCAGTTTGTCGCTTGCTTGAGCGATTGCATCATCTAATTCGCCTGCAATGACAGCATCTTTCAGCGTTGCAAGTGTCGCAAGCAACTCGTCGCCAGAGTTCAATTCAATAGCATTCTTGCCTTTAGCCAACTCCAGTGTTTTGCTTCCGTAGCGAACAGACAGATGGATTTTGCCTGTACTGTTCGTCCAGTACCATTCTTTAATACGCTTTGTCGCTTCAACTGTTTTTCGTTCACCAGTTGCTTTGTCAATGACGTTCTTTAGCCGTTTTGGAGCATAAATCTGTCCATCGCGCTGTGCAGTAGCAAACAGCAATTGCTCATCAATTTTTCCTGCAAGTTTGTTTCTGCGAGCTACGACTGGACTAACGTTACGCTCTTTCTTGCTGGCAACCAGCTTAAGCTTTGAAAAGATTGTCATATATTACCTTTTGGTTGTTAAAAACAATACTTTATTACCAAATAGTCTAAAGGACAACCTGAAAAAGCCATCTTCTTTTCTTTGGTTTGTATAAATAAACGTATGAGCAAATTACAGGAACTACAGGAAAGATGCCAGCAAAAGGGCTATGACAGGCTGTCACGCAGGCAGGTGCTTGCAGATTGGCTTGGCAAGGGCTGCGAACAGCGTTTTGACTTGGGTTTGACGCTGATGCCCAAAAAGGTTCATCACAAGCAGAAATCAGCTCGCTATGGGATGAAAAACCCGCAGGTACTACGTCACTTAAACTGCAGTGAGCTTGTCAGCGCCAGCAACAGGTTTGTAGAGCTTCTAAACAGGCTCACGTACAAGCAAGCTTACAAACGCTACAACAAACGTTTAGACATTGTGATGGTGACAGAGGGTGAACAAGAGTTGATTGACTTACACACTCACTTTGCCATTCGCAAGCCAGAGCAGATGCCCATAAAACAATTTGTTAGGGCTGTGCATCAGGCAATTGAATTAAGCGGCGACTTTGAAATTACGAATCCAAACTATGACGCAGATGCGGAAATTTTGGTAGACAAATACAGATACAAACTCGACTTGATTGACGAGGGTTGGTTGACATACATCACGAAAAAATTAGACGGTAAAGATATGAAAAATCTTTACCTTCCATAGTTAAGCATTCTTGTCCTAAGTGACGCTTGCGGTTGATGTTTGAAAAGTACAGCAATGTGCTTAATGGCGTAGCTATGTCTAAAACAAACATCAAACAAGCAATCAAACACACAAACAATGAAACTTAACTAAAGTAGTAGAGTAAACACTCAAACAATGAGCACTACACATCATATTTGAATAGCTACAGCACAGCTTCAAAATAGAAGTGCAGAAATGACACGCTAAAACAAGCTACAAACGTTAAAAGCACTAAGCGAAGCATTGGGTAGCTGGCACAGTTAAAAACAGCGTGTTGAGCTTAGATAGCGTAATTAAGCAATGTCGCTGAATTCCCACAATATTTCCCATAAATATAAAAACAAAGCTTTTAGTTAGAAGCTTTGGTTTTTCATAAAAGATGAGCTATCTATATGATTTTATTGGAGAAAATGTATTGTCAAATCAAAACCAAAAAGAGGTAGGAATTAAGAAACAAAGAAATTATGCTTTAGACATTGAAAAGCTTACATTTAGGAGAGCGTTAATGTCAAAGCAAGCTAAAACACTTACAGCACAAGAAATCCGTCGTGTGCTGGACTACATAGCAACACGCAAGCACAGCGAGCGCAATCGTGCGATGTTGTTGACGATGTACTACGCAGGACTTCGCGTTAAGGAGTGTGCGGCGTTGCGTTATGACGACGTCGTTGACGGGGAGGGGAAGATTAGGGCTGAAATACGCTTAACGCCAGAACAGACAAAAGGCAGCAAAGCAGGCACAGTATTTGTCAGCGATAAGCTACGAAAAGAGCTTCAAGCTTACGTCAAATCAGTACCGCCAATGTCGCTCACAGACAAGCTGTTTTACTCCCAAAAACGTCCAAGTGATGGATGGAACAGCAACACGCTGTGCCAATTCTTTCATCACTTGTTTAAGAGCGTAGGCATTGAGGGTGCTTCCAGTCACAGCCCAAGACGTACGCTGATTACCAATTTAGCAGACAAAGGGGTGAGCGTTAGGGTGCTACAAAGCATCGCCAGACACGCAAATATCTCAACTACACAAGCTTACATTGATGTAAATGACGCAATGAAGCGAAAAGCAATTGAATTGTTATAAAAGTTAAAAAAGCTTAGATTGTGCTTTTTTACAATAGCCTTCAGACTTACCAAATATTCCACTATCTTCAGCTGTGTATTCAACAATTAATGAGCCTGTAAATCTATTTAGAATGAATTTATTTCTACTAAAAATTTGTCCATTTGGTTGGGCTACATTGAATTCATAATCCCAACTATCTGAGGATGATTTATTTTTTATATTTAAAATTTTAGGGAAATAAGTAGGTGATGTACCAAAAAAGACTGAACCACCAATGCTGCCTTTGGAAGAATTAAATTCAATATAATTTTTTGATTCAGTAATAATTAAATCAAATTGAAAATTCTTTTTTTCTAACTCGCCATAAGATGGAGTTGATTGGCTAACTATCGATTCACAAGTCAAGTATGTTTTTTGTTCTGCTGAGTAAGCAATGCCGCACAGAACCATACTTAGAGTGACGAATAGTTTTTTCATTTAGTTACCTTGGCTTTTATTTTAGGACGAGTAAGAATGCGAGCTTCTCGTCGTAATTCAATCCTTGCGGACATACATTTAAAGTGAAGTAATAAAGCTAAATCTAAGACTCTACGTTTCCACCATCCATGTTTTTCAGCTCGTCTCCACAAAACTACTGACATTGAAGTAGGTGGAGGCATCTTTGTTTTAGACAACAATAATTTATTAGTCTCCATACCTTTAGCCATTATTTCATTGAAATATGGAAGGGCAGCTTGAGGACGTTTTTGTAAATTTAAAGATTCTGAAAGTGATTCAGAAAAGTTATAAACTGGAAAATCTGGATATGCGTAAAACAAAAAGCGACAAGCTAACGAGACTCTATGATTTCCCACTCGAGAGCCTTTGTTTATCTTCTTTACAAACTTTGGACTCCAATCAAGTACAGCTTTAGTCACCAAATTAGTTGGGGTTTGAGTTGTCTGCTTAGTTCTCCAAATTGTGTAAGTTGGCAATACAGTTTTAGGAAAAGATGAAATTCCTTTTGCCAGACTCGTACCGTTAGCTGTTTGGTATTGACTCTTTAGTCCAGCAACAATTACAAAATTATGGAATTCTTGGGTTGATACATTTAGATGATTAACTCTTCCCTTGTACAAAGAAGCCGCAGGATTGCCAAAGTTCCCTAAAAATAATTCATCTCTAACTATGTGATTTCCTGTTTGATAGTCAATTCCATCCCACAAATCCATAGCACAAAGCTCAGCAAGCGTTATTTCATATGGAGTTAGCTTAGGTACGGATAAAGGCAATCTTGCTTTTGCCATCAACTATCTCACTTAGCTGTTTTCTTAGCCGCAGCCTTTTTAGCTACTGTTCCAGTTCCACGCTTCTTACGTGTAGCAAGAACACCTTTGAATTCTGATGTCTTAAAGCCGTAGAGCTTGATATCAGCTTTCATCTTAGCTAATACATTGGCACGCTCAGCTTTCATTGCTGATTCACGTTCAGCTTCCAGCTTGGCAATTTGTACATTGATTTCGTCTACACGTGTCATATGAAAGGCTCCTGTCATTGTTGATGAGTGGCACTATAGCTGGTACATTCAGAATAGACAAGAGGGCACTATGACTGCAAGACTATCGTCAACAGAAGTCAAAAAAAGACTACAACAGTTCTCCAAAAGATTTCGCTATGCTGAGAATGAACAGCGCGAAGCTACGATGTTTTGGGCTGAGTTCTATAGCTGTTTTGGAATATCAGCCGCAGATGCGACTGTTTATGAAAAACAAGTACGGAAATTGGATGGTAACGTTGGGCGTATAGATAGCTTCATACCAGGTTTGCTGATAGTTGAGCACAAGAGCAGGGGGCGAGACTTGGAAGCGGCTTACGAGCAAGCTGAAGATTACTTCATAGCGTTGAAGCCTGAGGAACGTCCAAAATACATCATCACAAGCGACTTTGCAAGAATTGTCATTTATGACTTGGAAGCTAAGCAACGAAACGAGACGAGCATTGAGGAATTACCTAAGCACGCAAGCTGGTTCAAATTCTTACTTGAAGGTAAGCAAGAGGCAATAGTTGAAGAGCGCGAAATCGACAGAAATGCGGCTTATACAATTTCTAAGCTACACGAAGCTTTATTGCGTATCAATTTTAAAGGTAGGGACTTAGAAGTCTTTTTGACACGTTTGTTGTTCTGTTTGTTCGCAGACGACACAGGTATTTTTAATGAAAATGGACAATTTAGACGATTTGTTGAAAGTGCAAAACCAGACGGTAGCGACATTGGACAAAAAATTGGTGAGCTTTTTGAAGTATTGAATACAGCAGATGACGACAGGTACAGCACGCTTGAAGATAACCTTAAGGCATTTCCTTACATAAACGGCAATCTATTTGCTGAAAGAACACGCATACCTGTCTTCGATAGTGACTTGCGTAAGTTGCTGATTTCTTGTGCCACATTGGATTGGAGCGGCATATCACCTGCCATATTTGGAGCAATGTTTCAAGGAGTACTTGAGGAGCACAATGCGACTGAAAAGCGGCAGGCTACACGCAGGGAATTAGGAGCACACTACACGAGTGAACGTAATATTTTACGTGTTATCAATCCATTATTTTTAGAAAATTTAAGGGAAGAATTTGAAGCAAGTAAACGAACTAAGAACAAATCACGTTTAAAAACTCTTTACGATAAGTTACCTACACTTAATTTTTTCGATCCAGCTTGTGGATGCGGGAACTTCCTTGTTATTGCATACAGAGAACTAAGAAAGCTTGAAAACGATGTAATTGCTGAGCTATTTGATTTTGACAGAATGCGTGGTTTATTAGATGTTTCCACACTTTGTCGAGTCAAATTACATCAATTTTATGGAATTGAAATAGATGAAGCGGCTGCACATATTGCTCGTGTAGCATTGTATATAACAGATCATCAAATGAATGATTTGGCTGCTGAAAGGTTTGGATATTCAAGAGCGACTATTCCTCTTACAGACAATCCTCAAGTAATTGTTGAGAATGCTTTAAGAGTTGATTGGAATAGCGTTTTACCTGCTACTCAGTGTTCTTTTATTTTTGGTAATCCTCCTTTTGTTGGTAAAAAAATGCAATCAAAGGAACAAAAAGAGGAATTGTTATCTTTATTCGATAAAACTAATAGTGCATCAGATCTTGATTATGTATCTTGCTGGTACATGAAATCTGTTCTCTATCTTAAAAACAATAAGGATATTGAAGTCGCTTTTGTTTCTACAAATAGTATTACTCAAGGGGAACAAACTGCTATTTTATGGAGTGCTTTAGCGCATCATAATTTTTCAATTAATTTTGCCTATCGTACTTTTAGGTGGAGTAATGAAGGCAAAGGTGTTGCTGGAGTTCATTGTGTAATTATTGGATTTTCTTTATTTGATAGGAAAGTTAAAAAGATTTATACAGTACAGGATTCTTTAGACGCTCATAATATTGAAATAGCCAATCACATCAATCTTTATCTTGTTGATGCGCCAAACATTTATCTCACAGCACGTACAAACCCAATATGTAAAAGTCCAACAATTATGTTTGGAAACATGGCTAATGATGGTGGAAACTATTTGTTTGATACCGACGAAATGAATGAATTCTTAAGGCGTGAACCAGAATCCAAAAAATATTTTAGAAAATTTTTTGGTGCCGCAGAATTTATTAACAATACAGATAGATGGTGTTTGTGGTTGAAAGACGCAGAACCACAGAATCTTCGTAATATGCCACTTGTTATGGAGCGTATTTCTAATGTCAAAAAATTAAGGATAGAAAGCTCTGCGAAACCTACGCGAGACTCAGCAAATAGAGCCAACGAATTCTTTAATACACCTCAACCTAAAAGTGGAAGCTATGTATTGATACCACTTCATAGTAGTGAGAATAGGGAGTACATTCCGATTGGTTTTATAGACTCCAGCGTCATTTGTGGTAACGCAAACTCTATGATACCTAACGCAACTTTGGCAGATTTTTCTATCTTAACAAGTAAGATGCATATGGCTTGGGTAAGAGTTGTATGCGGAAGATTGGAAAGTAGGTTTAGGTATTCAAATACTATTGTTTACAACAATTTTATTTGGCCATCTGTTGTGAACGAAGAACAATTTGAGGGTCTTGAACTCAGAGCTAAAGAAATATTAGACGTTCGTGCATCTTTTTCTAATTCATCTTATTCTGATTTATATGACCCAATAGTGATGCCTATCGAACTCCGTAAGGCACACGAAGCAAATAATAAAGAAGTTGATAAAGTATACAAATACACAGGAAAAGATGACGATGCGAGTCGCGTTTCTTTTTTGTTTAATCTATATGAAAAGGAAACAAGTTTGTTGCCAATTTCGATGCCTAAGCGAAAACGGATTTCAAAACATGATGATAGAACACAGGAATTATTATGACAACTTATAGTTATCAAGTCACATTTGATGATAGTGAAATAATAGCAATTAAGTCTGCTTTTGAGTTTTATCTAACGGCTGAAGTGCAAGAATTATTATCTAATAAAGATACCAAGTTTGCGAATTATTACCACACAATTAAGAGATTAATCGACACAAATAAACTCTATGAAAGTATTGATATGACAAGTACTTCATCTTTTTGTGAGCGTGAAATCAAGTTGAAATAACTTGTACACCGTGCAACTAAGAAATCTGTTAGGCTTTGTTTTTGAACATCTTTTTGCGAACTACTGAACTGTCGCACATCACTAAAATTCACACAAATGTTACACACTCAATTTTCACGTATGCAAGCCATTGATTTTATTGATGTTTTTAATTGTGTTGTTATTGAGTGGGAATAGTTGTCTCATGAGAGTCCAACTTGTTCGATCAGTCCATGTCCTGCTGATGTGCATGGGATGCTGTCTATCTACTTGGGCTCAGGAACGGGCGTCGGTCATCAACTCAGAAAAACACGCGTTCCGCGTTACCACGTTGGTGACAGGACTTGAAAATCCTTGGTCCATTGCTTTTTTGCCTGACGGTCGGATGCTTGTCACCGAAAGGGCGGGACGTTTACGCCTAGTGAGTCAAGATTACAAATTGGATCCTAAGCCGATTGATGGTTTGCCTGAGGTTGTGCCACAAGGCCAAGGCGGGTTGTTTGATGTGGTCTTGCACCCTCAATATGCTCAAAATGGCTGGATTTATTGGGCTTACAACGCGCCTGGGCCTGGTGGCTGGGGGACAGCTTTGGCCAGAGGCCGGCTTCAAGACCACCGCATGACGGAGGTGCAGGTGCTGTTCAGCATGCAGCCTAAAACACGTTTGGGCTTTCATTTTGGTGGCCGCGTTGTGTTCGACCAAGATGGCTTTGTTTATCTGACTTTGGGAGACCGTGGCGACAAAGACCGTGCCCAAAAAATGAACGACCACGCGGGCTCTGTCATTCGCCTTCACGATGATGGTCGCGTGCCAGCCAACAACCCCTTTGTAAACCGCGCAGGTGCATTGGCCGAAAAATGGACCTTGGGCAATCGCAACATGCAGGGCGCGGCACTGCATCCCCAAACGGGTGAGCTGTGGACCCACGAACACGGGCCGCAGGGTGGAGATGAAGTCAACGTCATGCGTTCAGGTTTGAATTACGGCTGGCCCGTCATCACCTACGGCGTCAATTACGGCTTGGGCACCAAAATTGGTGAGGGCCAGGCCAAAGCTGGTTTGGTGCAACCCTTGCACGTTTGGGTGCCGTCGATTGCGCCATCGGGCATGGCATTCGTGAGCGGCTCACAGTTTCCCCAATGGCAGGGTAATTTGCTGGTGGGCGCACTCCGCGGGCAGATGCTGGTCCGTCTGACGCTCGACGGCGAAAAGGTCTTGGGCGAAGAGCGCTTGCTTCAAGGGCGGTCTCGTCTGCGCGATGTGCGAATGGGGCCAGACGGTTTGGTTTACTTGCTGACTGACGAAGCTCAAGGGGCTTTGCTCAGGTTGGAGCCCTTCAAACCTTGAATAGATCGATTCTGATTTACGATATCGACCATGACTCAACGACCAAGATTCAAGAGCAACAGGCCTTTGTGGCTTGTTTTTGAGTCTTTTGTGTGTGTGTGTTTGTGGGGTTGTGCTCAGTCGCCATTGTCTCTTCGGACTGCAGCATTGCCTGTCAGTCAAATTGAAGTTCAGGGGCCTGCGGCAGAGTGGCGCGCCATTAACCGGCTGAGTTATGGTCCAACTCCCACCTTGTTGGCCGACATCAAATCTAATGCGCATCCCAAAGATTGGGCTTTGAACCTGTTGGATGCTGCTCGCAAAGCCAGCCTTGAGGCTCCCAAGCTTCCTTTAGATTTGGCGTCCATTAACGACAGCCTTCCATTGATCTTTGACGGCGCTCGGAATGAGCGAGAAGCCCGCGCTGCCGTGCCTGCTGGAACCCGCCTCAATGAATTGGTGGCCAACGAAAGACGTTTCAATTTTCAAGAGCAGTCAGAAGCCTTGTTTTACAACCGAACCCAAGTGAACAAAGCCATTGCTTGGCGATTGGCCAGTTGCAGCAGCGACGATGTTGAACAGCCTCTGCTGGCCCGAATGACAGAGTTCTGGTTCAACCATTTCAATGTTTACCAACAAAAGGGCAGCGTGCGACCTTTTACAGGGCACTATGCCATCCATGTTGCCAGAGCACATGCCTTGGGCAAGTTTGAAGACTTGGTGCTGGCCAGCGCCAAGCATCCCGCCATGCTTTACTACTTGGACCAATGGCTCAGTGTCAGTCCGCAAGCAGGGCGAGCAGGGCAAAGCAGCCGCGGTTTGAATGAAAACTACGCCCGAGAACTGATGGAACTGCACACATTGGGCGTGCATGGCGGTTACACTCAAGAAGACGTGCGTGAATTGGCCCGTGTGCTCACCGGATGGACTGTTGCACCGCGTTCTCAAGATGGTTTTCAGTTTGTCATGCGCCTGCACGAATCTGGCAACAAAACAATCATGGGCCAAAGCATCCCAAGTTCTGCGCAATTCATGGGTGTGAAAGAGGGTGAGCAGGCCATTCGCTTTTTAGCCAACCATCCTGCAACAGCGCAACGAATTTCTCTCAGACTTGCGGAATATTTTGTTGCTGACTTGCCACCACAAGCTTTGGTTGATCGAATGGCCAAGACATTCTTAGCAACAGGTGGCGACATTTATCAAGTCATGAAAGTGATGTTAAACAATGCCGCCTTTTGGGACCCTGAGAACAAACTTTATAGGACACCTTACGATTTTGCGTGTGCCAGTTTGCGTGTTCTGAACGTGGCGCAAGATCGCACCAAGTGGCTGCAAGCCTTTGGCTACTCATTCGTTGCAGGACAGGGCATTCAAAATTGGCAAACACCCGATGGCTATGCCTTCAATGCCAATACGTGGTTCACGCCCGAGGCCTTGACCCGGCGGATTGACTTTGCATTGACCATTGCGCGTAACGCACCAGAGCGAAGCGATTTGTATCCCTACCTCAGCGACACCACCACCAAGGCTGTCATGAAGCAGCCACCTCTACAAAGAATGGGCTTTGTGTTGGGCAGTTCCGAATTGGTTTTCAAGTAACGACAATGAAAGCAGAACGCATGTTGTCTAATCGCCGCCAAGCCATTTTTCAAACACTCAGCATGGGAGCATTTGCTTTGCCCGCCATTTCCGTATCGGCGGATGCGCCCCCATCTGCTGGTCGAATGGTGCTGGTATTTTTGCGCGGTGCCTACGATGGCCTTTCGATGTTGGTTCCACATGGCGATGAAAGGTATTCGCAGATTCGTCCCAACATCGGAATACCAAAACCAGATGGTTCTCAAAAAACGGCCTTAGCGCTTGACGCAACGTTTGGCCTGCACCCTGCTTGCGCTGCCTTGCTGCCGCTTTGGCAACAAGGCGTTTTAGGTGCGATTCCCTGTGCAGGTTCACCCGATGCCAGCCGTTCTCATTTTGATGCGCAATACCATTGGGAAACAGGTAAGCCGGGTTCCAGTTCACCATCTGCTGGATGGCTCAATGTACTTTCGGGCATGCTTGGCAATGGCGTTGGTGTTCATGCACTGGGTGTCGGGGAGAGCAGCCCCCGTATTTTGTCGGGCCCCAGACCTGTTCAATTGGTGGGAAACGGCTTGTCAGCCACAAGAGCAGGAACGCTTGCAGAAAGCAAAACGCGAGAGGCAGTCCTCCAGTTGTATGCTGGAAACGAGAAGATGGCCAGCGCCTTGTTAGAGGGTGCCACTAACCGCATGTCAACAGCGGCCATGCTCAAGACGCCCAGCATGGTTTCGAGCAACGAGCAACAAGCTGCCAACAATGGTGCGGGTTCTCCTCAGGGTCTGGCTTTAGATGCCAAACACCTTGGAACCTTGATGCAACAAAATCGACAGCTTCGGCTTGGATTTTTGTCTTCAGGGGGCTGGGATACCCACATCAATCAAGGCAATGTGACCGGCTTGTTGGCCAATAATTTAAGCAACCTTGCGAACACACTGATTCAACTCAGAGCGGCTTTCAATGAGCCCAATGATGTGGTGATTGTGGCCAGTGAATTTGGCCGAACTTGCGCTGAAAACGGTACGCGCGGCACTGATCACGGTCATGGCAATGTGATGTGGTTGTTAGGCAACCGCGTGCAGGGCGGAAAATGGCACGGAAGATGGGACGGACTGGCCCAAAATCAGCTCAACGAGGGCAGAGATTTACCCGTGCACCACGACTTTAGAGGAGTTTTTGCACAAGCGCTGGCGGCAAGCTTAGGTTTGACAAAGGGAAGCGTTGCTGACGTGTTTCCTGGCTTTCGGTGGGATGACAGCCTGGATGGAATTTTCAAAGTTTAAAGTCAAAGTTCATTGAAAATAGCACCACAATCCATAACACTTGCCTGAAAACCATTCGATGGCAATATCAAGCAAGACGGTAAAAAGAAAGAATGGCAACCCAAAATACACGGCAGCCCAAAATCCTGCCAACCAGGTCGGGCGTGGCTCTTTGAGCTTGTAGCCCATGACTGTTTGGGCCTGACGTTTTTCAAGGAATTTTTTCAGCATGCTGTTGCGCTTAATTTCAATCTTCAAAAAGGTGTGGCAATGATAGTGCATTGGGATGGGCATGACCTTGCACAGTGGGATGCGGTTCACACAGCGGCGGCTGGGGCTTTGCAGCAAGGGTGGGACTATGGCTCAAGTTTGAAATTGTTGGGGGTGCCCGTCCTAAGGGCTCGGGTCTTGGATCAGGGGCAACAAGTTGCCCAAGCGCAGTTCATTGTCAGGAAGTGGGGCAAATTAGGTGCTGTCGCCCTTTGTACTCGCGGGCCCATTTGGTCTAAGTCCTTGTCACCTGAAGCCGAATCCATCGTTTACAAAGCCATGAAAAAATCATTGCCCCTCACGGGTATTCGCTTCATGGCTGTCACGCCAGAAGTTCCAGAGGGTCAAGTCCACGGCTTGCACCCCATGCGCAGAATCATGTCGGGCATGTCGACGGTCATGCTCGACATGGGTCAGCCTATTTCCGAGATGCGAACGCATCTTGAAGGACGATGGCGAGCCAGCTTGGTCAGTGCTGAGTCAAGCGCAATGACGGTTCACCGTGTGGGCACCAACGAAGGTCAATACAGGTGGTTGCTGGACAATGAGAAACAGCAAAGGGTTGACAAGCATCTTGAAGGATTACCGCTTCCTTTTTTTGACCTCTATGTGCAATCGCGCAAACAACCCGCGAAAAATATTTTGACGCTCAGAAGTGACATGGGCAGAGATCGCATTGCGGCCATGATGTTTTTAATCCATGGCGAAGCGGCCACCTACCAAGTGGGTTGGACTTCGGATCAAGGCCGCGAGCTGAACGCACACCACTTGATTTTGTGGCGCGCTGTTGAAGAGCTGCGCGAAAGAGGCGTCAGAACATTGGATTTGGGCGGGGTCAATACGATTCGAAGCGCAGGTGTCGCTAGATTTAAGATGCGCACAGGTGGCAAGGTTCTGACTTTGGCCGGTACTTATATTTAAGCTTTGAAAGTCGAAAAAACTTTATGTATTTGCCGAAACAGTTCAATCATCCTGAGCATGCCAGAAGTATCATTCTGGAAAATCCATTTGCCAGTTTGGTGTCGATCGATGATGAAGGTTTTCCATTTATCAGCCACATCCCCATCAAGCTGATGCCCCATTCAACAGATGCGCAACAAGACATGTTGCTGGGTCATGTTGCCAAAGGCAATCCCCATGCTGGCTTTTTGTACAAACGCCCTCAAGTCCTTTTGACATTCATGGGACCTCAGGCTTACATGTCGCCAGCCGTTTATCCTGATTTGATCAGAGTGCCGACATGGAGTTATGTGGCTGTTCATGTCAAAGCCGAAGTTCGCATTTTGGAAGGCGAAGAAGCCAAAGATGCCCTCTTAAAACAATTGATTGCCGATCATGAACCGGCCTATGCGCAGCAATGGCGCGGCCTTCCAGAAACCTACACGCATCCCATGATGAATGCCATTGTGGCCTTTGAGATGAAGATGTTGAAAGTGCAGACCAAGGTTAAGCTTAACCAACATCGCCCAGAGGCTCACGCCGCCATGCATGCTGCCTATGATGCTGGCAACGAATCTGAAAAAGCTTTGGCCCTTTGGATGCGGCGACTTGGATTGGCTTCATGAAGTCTGACTTACAGTGGATGCAAGTAGCCATTGAACTGGCCAAAGAAGCGGGGCAGACCGGTGAAGTTCCAGTAGGTGCCGTGGTGGTTCGAGATGGCATCCTGATTGGCAGAGGTCGCAATGGTCCTGTTGGCAACACAGACCCAACTGCCCATGCAGAAATCATGGCTTTGCGTGATGCTGCAAAAACGATTGGCAACTACCGCCTTGAAAACTGTACGCTGTACGTCACATTAGAGCCTTGCACCATGTGCTCTGGGGCCATTTTGAATTCACGCGTTTCTCGTCTGGTGTTTGGCGCATCAGAGCCCAGGACTGGCGCGGCCGGTTCGGTGTTGGATGTCTTTACCCAACAAGAAATCAACCACCAAACAAGTGTGACTGGCGGCGTATTAGCCCATGAATGCCGACAACTCTTGCAACAATTTTTTAAGCCAAAGCGAGTCAATATGAACCCATTGCGCGAAGATGCATTAAGACCACCAGGCGAATGGTTTGAGGACGTTCCTGATTACCCATGGGCAGCCCACTATGTGTCAGATTTGCCATCTCTAAAGGGTCTGCGCTTGCACTATTTGGATGAAGGTCTTCGTGAAGTTCTGAGTGAAGATCAAGGCGCATCGAATCGTCAACAGATGACCTATTTGTGTTTGCATGGCAATCCTGCATGGAGTTATTTGTACCGAAAGATGATTCCTACTTTCACAGCCCATGGCCACCGCGTTGTGGCGCCAGACCTCATTGGTTTTGGGAAAAGTGATAAGTTTAAAAAAGCCAATCAACACAGTTTTGAATTCCACCGCCAAGTCTTGCTAGATTTGATTGAACGCTTGGATTTAAAACGCATTGTTTTGGTGGTTCAAGATTGGGGCGGCATTTTGGGATTGACCTTGCCTATGGACATGTCCGATCGCTTTGCGGGTTTGCTGGTGATGAACACCGCATTGGCAACCGGTACTCAGCCATTGTCAAAAGGTTTTTTAAGCTGGCGTGAATGGTGCCAAACCAATCCCGACTTTGATGTGGCCAAGTTGTTTGCACGCGGCAATAAACACATGTCGGATGCAGAAACGCAAGCCTACAACAGTCCCTTCAAAGACCGAGGCCATCGCGCAGCACTTCATGCTTTTCCGCCCATGGTGCCTGAGTTTGAAAACAGCCCAGGCGCTGAAGTTTCTAGGCAAGCACTTCAATTTTGGCGAGACCAGTGGCAAGGCCAAACCATGATGTTCATTGGTCTTCAAGACCCCGTGTTGGGAGAGCCTGTGATGCGTGAGCTGCAGCAAAACATCAAAGGCTGCCCGCCGCCCATCCTTTTGCCGCAGGCTGGACATTTTGTGCAAGAACATGGTCAATCCATTGCTGAATCAGCCGTAGAGTATTTCAAAATTAGCACCTCATGAGCCACATTTACATCTTTTCTCCCTCCAGTGCGGTACGCGACAAGGCTGCTTTTAAACGCGGCATCAAACGCCTTGAAGCTCTGGGTCATGAAGTCCAAATTGACCCTGATGCATTGAGCAGTCACATGCGGTTTGCAGGTGATGATGAAACCCGTTTGAAGGCCATCGGTCGTGCTGCAGCCAGTGGCGCCAACGTTGCCATGATATCCAGAGGTGGTTATGGACTTACGCGTCTACTGACCCAATTGCCATACCGCGCTATTGCAAAATCGATCGACAATGGGACCCAATATGTGGGCTTAAGCGACTTCACCGCTTTTCAATTGGCCGTCTATGCAAAAACACAGCGCATCACATGGCAAGGCCCTGCGCTTGGAGAAGACTTTGGACCCGAGAGTGAACCCGATGACATCATGCAAGCGTGCTTTATTGATTTGTCTTTAGAGCAAGGGGAGGGCACAGGTTGGCGCATGCCGGTTGAGTCTTTGCAAAAAAATGTGACGGTGAACAACGCCGTTTTGTGGGGTGGCAATTTAGCGGTGCTCACTTCATTGCTAGGCACAGCTTATTTTCCATTGGTTAAAAAGGGCGTTTTATTTTTAGAAGATGTGGGAGAGCATCCTTACAAAATTGAACGCATGTTGACGCAATTGCTCAATGCAGGCGTTTTGCAAAATCAAAAGGCCATCGTGTTTGGACAGTTCACATCGTATAAGTTGATTCCTCACGACAAGGGTTTCAAACTTAAAACGGTGATTGACAGGTTACGGACTCAGCTCAAAATTCCCGTGTTGACCGGACTGCCATTTGGGCATGTTTCAACCAAAGTACTTTTGCCCATCGGCGCCAAAGTCGACTTGGCTTCTGAAGGCCGAGACGCATTTTTAGTTTGGGGACACATCTAATGCCACAGAAAAAAATCCAATGGGGCCTGTGGTTCTTGCGTGCCGTTTTGGCCATTGTTTTACTGACCCTCACAGCCTTTGGTGCTTTCCAAGTTTATCTATTGAAATCCATAGCGCCCCTGACAGGGGAGGCGCAATTGGCTGGGCTGTCATCCGGCGTTGAAATCAAACGCGACGCTTCAGATGTGACGCACATCCATGCCAAGACACCCATGGATGCATGGCGGGCCATTGGTTATGTGCACGCACAAGAGCGGGGCTGGCAATTGGCATTCAATCGTCAAGTGATGCACGGCGAATTGTCTGAGTGGCTTGGCCCCACTACATTAGAAACAGACAAATTGATGCGCACATTGGGCATTATGAAGTCTGCCCAAGCACAGTTTGACAAGTTACCGCCCAACACACAAAAGGCCCTTGAAGCCTACGCAGAAGGCGTTCAAGCTGGGTATGCCAGCGCGCAATGGCGTGCGCCAGAGTTTGTCATTTTAGGGATCAATCCTGCTAAGGCCATGAAGCCTTGGACTGCTGTCGACAGCGTGGGCTGGGCATTGATGATGGCGCTGGATTTGGGTGGCAACTGGGGCAATGAATTTGCCCGCCTGATGTCTGCTCAAGCCCTGAACACAGAGGATCTGTGGAAACTCTTTCCACCGTATCCAGGTGAGTCGCGTGGCTCCAAAGTTGACATTGCAGCCCTTTATCAAAATTTAGGTGTGTATGCCAAAGACGCATCGCCTCAAGCCAAAGCTTTGGCAACACAACAACTGTTGGCCTCCACCACTTTGGATGTGGGCGTGTTAGAAGGCAAGGGCAGCAACAACTGGGTCGTGCCGGGTAGCAATACACAATCAGGTTTGCCCTTGTTGGCCAACGATCCTCATTTGGGTTTAAGTGCACCTGCTGTTTGGTACTTTGCTGGTTTGCATGCGCCTGCTGGCCAATTCAGTGATGGCAAGGCTCATGCTGCTTTGGATGTGGTGGGCGCCACTTTGCCTGGTTTGCCATTTGTTGTGTTGGGTCGAACCAACAAGGCCGCATGGGGCTTTACCAACACAGGCCCTGATGTTCAAGACTTGTATTTGGAAGCCTTAGAAGGCAAAGACAATTACCGCACACCGATGGGTCAACAAGCTTTTGAAACACGCAATGAAGTCATCAAAGTGAAGGGGCAGGGCGATGTCAGCATCAAGGTGCGAGGCACTCGCCATGGGCCTGTTATTTCGGATGTGCAACCTGCCTATGCCCAGTTTTTGAACATGGACAAATACGCCATTGCTTTGCGCTGGACGGCCCTAGATGTTGACAACCAAACCATTGTGGCAGGCATGGATGCTAATTTTGCAAATTCTGTGGCTGAGTTGCGTCAGGCATTTTCAAAAAACCATTCACCGATGCAAAGTGCGGTGATGGCCGACACATCAGGCCATGTCCTTTTCAAGGCAGTTGGTAAAGTGCCTGTTCGTGCAGCGGCTCACGATTTACAAGGCCTGGTGCCTGCGCCGGGTTGGTTAAGCCAATACGATTGGCAGTCTTGGATTCCTTATGAGCAAACGCCTGAAGTCACACAAGCTGACATTGAAAAACGCGGCTGGCACGCCACGGCCAATCAGAAGATCTTGCCGCCTGCTTATGCCCAGTTTTTAACAAACGACTGGACAGGTCCTGAGCGCTTTGATCGGATTTCTCAACTTCTGAATGCCGGCTCTAAGTTTGATGCCATGAACATGAAGACAATTCAAGCCGATGTTCATTCTTTGGCTGCAGACCACTTGTTGCCATACCTTCAAACTTTGACGTCTCAGCATGCCAAAGCAGGTGAGGCATTGCCCATTTTGAAATCTTTCAAGGGTGACATGAGCCGTGATTCAGCCGGCGCTTTGATTTATGCCGTGTGGATTGATGAAGTCACACGCGCTATTCTTGTTCCCAAATTGGGTGAAGCACGTTTTAAAGCTTTGTTTGGCAAACGTGCTTTCCGTCCGGCCATCGAAGGTGTTTTAGCCACTCAAGACACATCTTGGTGTGGTGATGCCGGGTGCCAAGCGCTGATGAACAAGGCACTCGACACAGCATTGGACAAAATTTTGGCCATGCAGGGCTCGAACGTGTCCGATTGGAATTGGGGTCGTGCTCATCCAGCGCTTAGCGCACACAAGCCTTTTGGGAACGTCAAAGCTTTGGCGCCATTCTTTGACGTCACTGGGCCCAGTGGTGGTGATAGCTTCACCGTCAATGTGGGTCAATACTGGACCAGCAGTGCCACAGTGCCTTTTGCAACGCGTCACGCGGCCTCTATGAGGGCTGTCTACGATTTGGCCAACCTAGATGAGTCAGACTTCATTTACCAAACAGGTCAAAGTGGCCATCCTTTTTCTTCACGTTACCAAGACATGAAGGCTGAATGGGGTCAATCCAAGTACCGGCCTTTAAGGATGTCTACGATCGGGTCTTCCCAGATTTTGAAATTGAATCCTTAAGAAGAGATGGCCCTGAAAGGGGCCAACCTGACCCAGAGGGGCGGTGTTTAAAGATTCACTTCTTGGTTCTTTGATTCATCTTTGATGTCCCCGTTCTTTACTTAACATAATATACATCGTATGAAGTATATAAGATGCTTATTTGAACCAAACAAGGACTCTGTATCAGCCTAACCAGACAAAAGCTCTAAAGCTATATCATTTAGTCTTGCTATTGGCTTCTTCAGCTGACTTAGATGCGGACTGGAGCAACTTAATCGATTCGGGCCGCCGTCCTTGAACTGCAAAATCCAATGCGGTCAATCCCAATTGATTTTTCAATGTCAAATCTGCGCCTTCGTTGATCAGCAATTGCACCGCTTTTTCATTGCCATAACGTGCCGCCATCATCAATGGCGTGGTGCCGTTGGGAGATTCAGCATCGATATAGGCACTTTCATCCAATAACAGTTGAATGATGGCTGTGTGCCCACCTGTTGCAGCGTAATGCAATGCTGTCCAGCCTGGATGATTGATGTCTGCATCGCGCTTGATGAGCAGTTTGGCAAGCTCGAGGTCGCCTTTTAAGCAAAGCAACATCAAGGCGGATTCGCCATGGCTGTTGCGGACATTTAAATTGACCTTAGGCTGCTTGGCAATGAATTCAAACGATTTCAATGAGTCATGCCTCAAGGTGTTCAGAATGGCTGGTTCTCCATTTAAATCAACTGTATTGGGGTCAAAGCCGCGTACAAATAAGCTAGAAATGACTTTAACTTCATCATTTTTGATGGCAATGAAAAAATCCTCGTACGAACCTGCAAAGCTGAAAATAGTATGAAAAAATAACTCAATATAAACAATGTACTTATATTGTTTTTTAAAGTAATTTATTAACATAAAATGACGACTAAGTGGCCTGTAACTTGGGGAAAAGGCGGTCAAAATTGGTGCTTGTCAACTCACCAATTTGCTCAGGCGTCACGCCTTTCAGTTCAGCCAAAATTTTGGCCACAAAAGGAACATAGGATGGGTTATTGGTCTTGCCACGATAAGGAACGGGCGCCAAATACGGGCTGTCAGTCTCTATCAGCATTCGATCAAGGGGCATCCATGCCGCCACATCCTTCAATTCTTGGGCTGTTTTAAAGGTCAAAATACCCGAAAAAGAGATGTAAAAGCCTAAATCTAGGGCGGCCTTGGCCACTGCTTGGGTTTCAGTGAAGCAGTGAAACACGCCACCGGCACTGCTTGCGTCCCCTGCCTCCCCCTCTTCTTTCAAAATGCGAAGGGTGTCATCTGAAGAAGCGCGGGTGTGAATCACCATGGGAAGTTGAATTTGGCGAGCTGCCCTGATGTGGTTTCTAAATCGATCACGCTGCCATTCCATGTCATCAATGGTGCGGCCCCCTTTGCGTTCTGACATCTGATAATAATCAAGCCCTGTTTCACCGATGGCAATCACACGGGGCAATTGACCCTTCTCAACCAAATCTTGAACCGTAGGTTCGTAAATGTCTTCATTGTCAGGATGGACGCCAACGGTGCTCCAAAAATTATCGTAAGTCTTGGCCAAGTGGTGCACTTGGTCAAACTCTTCGATGGTGGTGCAAATGCACAAAGCACGCGTGACATGTGCGTCCTGCATTTTTTGGCGAATGTCTGGCAACTGCGCAACCAGCTCAGGAAACGAAAGGTGGCAATGAGAATCGGTGTACATATTAGGTGGCGCTGTTCATAACTTCGCGCGCCTCAGTGCAAAGCGCTTCAAGCATCAGTCCCGCATTGAAAGGATGCTCAGAAGTTTTGGCCGCTTGAGACAAGCGTTTAAACCAAGCCGTCAGTTGCGCAGACGAAACTTTCAATTTGGGAAGGTCCGCTTCGTTGAAATAGCGCAAGCTGGCTTGCGTTTGCACCATGAGCAAATCGTGACACAGCTTTTGCAAGGCGTCAATGACTTCTGAAGGCGGCAAATCGGAACAATGGCTTGCGTCACCCGCCATCATGGCTTTAGGGAACTTGGACCACCACGGCATGGTCTGACCCAAATTGCGCTGCTTCAAAACTTCATCGGGCCGGCCACCCGCTGCTTTGAGCAGCGCATGCGCATCGTCAGATGAAAGGCCTTGGCCTTGAAGCCAAGTCACGGCTTCTGGCGTCGAAGGCCAAGCCATGGTGTGACTCAAGCAACGGCTTCGAATGGTGGGCAACAATTGATGCGCAGCTTCTGTGGCCAAGACAAACTTCACGTCGCCTGGTGGCTCTTCTAAGGTTTTCAGCAAGGCATTGGCGGTGACATGGTTCATGCGCTCGGCCGGAAATACCAAGACCGCTTTGCCCTGACCACGGGCATTGGTGCGCTGTGAAAACTCGATGGCATCTCGCATGGCATCAACGCGAATTTCTTTGCTGGGTTTGCGTGTTTTATTGTCAATTTCAGACTGCGCTTTTTCGCTCAATGGCCAACCCAAATCGAGCAAAATAGTTTCGGGCATGAGCACAAACAAGTCAGCATGCGTATGCACACGGAGGGCATGACAACTGCCGCATTGGCCACAAGCACCTTGCTTCAATGCCGTATCAGACTCGCACAACCATGCGCTGACCATGGCCGTTGCCAATTCGTACTGCCCCAAACCTGAAGGGCCTTGCAGCAACCACGCATGGCCTTTTTGCGAAAGCAAAGCCAAGGTTTGTTTTTGGATCCAGGGTGCTGCGTCAATCATTTGGCATAGGCTGTTTCAACAGCCTTTAAAACATCAGACCACACTGCATCGCGCGATTGATCGGCAGGTATTTGAGCAAAACGTGAAGGCGCTTCGCGCATTCTTTTGGCATAGCCCTCCCTCACTGCCTGAAAGAAAGATTGAGGCTGAGATTCAAATTTATCAGGAACGCGAGCGGCACTTAAACGCTCGGCTGCCACCGAGGGTGGCAGGTCAAACCAAATGGTTAAATCGGGTTGCCGCAATGAGCTGGCTGGCACCTGTTGCACCATCTTTTCGAGTGCTTTCAAAACGTCCCAATCGAATGCACGGCCGCCGCCTTGGTAAGCAAAAGTAGCGTCGGTAAAGCGATCGCACAGAACCACTTCACCACGTGCAAGTGAAGGTTCAATGACATTGATTAAATGTTCACGCCTGGCTGCAAACATCAGCAAGGCTTCGGTCAAGGGGTCCATCAATTCGTGCAATGCCAGCGCTCGGAATTTTTCAGCCAAGGGTGTGCCGCCAGGCTCACGCGTTAGCGTGACGACATGACCGCGGCTTTTGAACCACTGGGCCAAACCCTCAATGTGGGTTGACTTGCCGGCACCATCAATGCCTTCAAAACTGATAAACCAGGCTTGGCGCATGAATCAGGGATCCTGTTTGTTAATTCCGCGTTGGTATTTGTTCACCGCGTTATTGTGCTCGTTCAGCGACTGGCTGAAATGGCTGCTGCCATCACCTTTCGCTACAAAATAAAGAAAGTTGGACGGTGCGGGCTCCAAGGCGGCCTTTAAAGCCGCTTTACCCGGCATGGCAATAGGGGTGGGAGGCAAGCCTGCACGCGTATAGGTGTTGTAAGGCGTATCGGTACGCAAATCGACTCGCCTTAAATTGCCATCAAAGGCTTCGCCTAAACCGTAAATGACAGTGGGGTCGGTTTGCAGGCGCATGCCAATTTTGAGCCGGTTGTGAAAC
>Ga0214919_10002387_pt1 | contig 29605 bp, 23 predicted proteins | sample LL1503_MetaG_FD_177994 | JGI IMG/M metagenome (GOLD analysis project Ga0214919, IMG submission 177994) | Freshwater microbial communities from Lake Lanier, Atlanta, Georgia, United States - LL-1503 | ecosystem: Environmental > Aquatic > Freshwater > Lake | place: USA: Georgia | collected... | reverse complement strand
TGGGCAAGCCTGAAAGACTTGGAGAATGCTGCGCTAGCAGTTGGGCTTGCAGAAATCGGTCAAAGCAAATTGGCTGACGAGGCGTTGCGCCATCAGGCGAGAATTGGTGATGCGCGGCAACACGCAAACCTCGCGCAATTGGCTGGCGCGCTAAACTTGGCATCAACGCAATTTTGGCTCGGTCATTATGGTCCGTCGCGGGATCAAAGCAACGCCATGGCGCGCTATCCCATGCCCAATTGGGAACCCAGTGGCGGCTGGCGCGTCACGCCTGCTTTGGTTTATGCCCATACGCTGCAGGAATCCAATTTTCGCACAGACGTCATCAGCCCCGCTGGCGCGCGCGGCTTGATGCAAGTACGTCCAGGAACAGCTCAAGACATGGCGCGCGCGCGGGGCGCGGCCTTTACCGCATCTGAACTGGACCGCCCCTCTGTTAACCTGGAGTATGGGCAGTCCTACCTTGAAAAATTACGTGATTTGCCTGCAACAGGTGGCCTGCTTCCCAAAGTGATCGCAGCATATAATGCCGGCCCCTCGCCGCTTATACGCTGGAACAGCGAAATTCGCGACAATGGCGATCCTTTGTTGTTTATTGAGTCCATTCCCTATTGGGAAACACGTGGTTACGTATCGATAATATTACGCAATTACTGGATTTACGAGATGCGCGAGAAAAAAGCATCGGGAAGCTTGAAAGGTTTAGCCCAATATATGTGGCCCAAATTTCCAGACGCCAATGGCAACGTTACTGCGCGCCGAATTTTAGGAGGCGCTATTGCCACTCGACAACGATAGGGTGTTCAAGCCCGTGAACATCGCACTTCTAACTGTTTCCGATACACGCGGTATTGACGAAGACACCAGCGGCGACATTTTGGCCGAACGGATCATCGCCGCTGGCCACAACATCGTCGACCGAGCCATCTTACGCGACGATACCGCTTTGATCACCGCAATGTTGCACAATTGGATTGATGACGATCAAGTCGACGTTGTGATTTCGACCGGCGGCACGGGATTAACTGGACGGGACGTGACGCCCGAGGCGTTGGATCGCGTTAAAACTAAGGAAATTCCTGGCTTCGGGGAATTGTTCCGTTGGCTGAGCTTTGCAAGCATTGGCACATCCACAATTCAATCGAGAGCTTGCGCTGTGCTTGCCCGTGGGACGTATATTTTCGCGCTGCCCGGATCCAATGGCGCAGTAAAGGATGGTTGGGATCAGATTTTGGTGCATCAGCTCGATAGCCGCAATCGCCCCTGCAACTTTGTCGAACTCATGCCGCGATTGCGCGAAGACTAGCCTGTTTCTTTTTGTTCACATTCATGTGCAACGGGCAAAATGAAGGCCATGAGGCACCTGCTTCTGCCGTCAAATCTCAGCCTATTTTAGGTAAAGGACAACGTGTGCTTTGCCTCAATCCTCCAACACAAAGTCCTTGAATTGCTGGCGAAGTGCCACTTTCTGAATTTTACCTGTGCCTGTGTGCGGCAATTCGTCAACGAACAGAACCCGGTCGGGCATCCACCATTTGACGATGCGTTCCGCCAGATAGGCCTTCACCATTGCTTCGTCGACCTCAGCGCCTGGTTTCTTCACAGCGATCAGAACGGGCCGCTCGTCCCATTTGGGGTGCGCAATACCGATGGCACCTGCCTCTGCAATACCTGGGCAGCCAACCGCGATATTCTCAAGCTCGACTGAACTGATCCACTCGCCACCGGACTTAATGACATCCTTGACCCGGTCAGTAATTTGCATTGTTCCGTCGGGGTGAAGTACCGAAACGTCGCCCGTATCAAACCACTGATCAACATCAACAGCGTCGGCTTCTGCCTTAAAATAACGCTTAATGACCCAAGGCCCCCGAATTTGTAGAGCACCTGATGTCACCCCATCGCGCGGCGCTACATTGCCATCCTTGTCAATCACCCGCAGCTCAACGCCAAATGGCGTGCGCCCCTGTTTGCATACAACATCAATCTGCTCATCGAGTGTCAAATCATCCCAATTGGGCGTTGGCGCACCCATCGTGCCAATGGGCGACGTTTCCGTCATGCCCCACGCGTGGGCCACGCGGACCCCAGACTTCATCAGGCGCTCAATCATAGCACGTGGTGCAGCCGAACCGCCAATGGTAACAAGGCGCAATTTGCCAAGCGATGCGTCGCGACCAGCCGCGGCCTCTGCATCCAAATGCGCAAACATCGCAAGCCAGACCGTCGGCACGCCCGCGCTATGCGTGACGCCTTCCTGAAGCATCAGGCTATGCAAGGTTGCCGCATCATTGGTAGTCGAAAACATAAATTTTACGCCAGAGGCGGCGCCTGCGAAGGGCAGCCCCCAGCTCGCGGCGTGGAACATTGGAACGATCGGCAGCAGGACTGCTTGTGGGCTGAGGTCAAAAATGGATGGAGCGATTTCGGCCATTGCGTGCAACACGGTTGATCGGTGCTGATACAAGACCCCTTTGGGGTTGCCCGTCGTGCCGCTGGTGTAACAGAGCATGCAAGCATCGCGCTCGTCACCGGTTGCCCATTCGTAATTGCCATCTTGCGCAGCGATGAATGCGCCATAACTGTCGTCACGATCAAAGATGACGTAATGCTCGACGGTCTTCAGATGCGGTTTTAACCGGTCAATGATGGGCTGAAACATCGCGTCGTACATCAGCACCTTATCTTCGGCATGGTTCATGATGTAGATCAAGTCTTCGTCGAACAGCCGCACGTTAACGGTGTGAATAACCCCGCCAAAACCAATTGCGCCATACCAAGCCGCCAAATGCCGATGATGGTTCATCGCAAAGGTGGCAATGCGATCGCCCTTTTGAAGGCCAAGAGCGGTAAAGGCTTGCGACAGCTTACGCGCCTCTCCCGCTACACCTGCCCAGTTGGTCCGCTCCATCGTCCCATCGGTCCAGCGGGTAACGATTTCGCGCGTACCATGCTCGCGCGCCGCGTAGTCAATCAAATGGGGAACGCGAAGGTCCCAATCCTGCATGGTGCCGCGCATCAAATTCTCTCCCTCACATAGCGTCGTCAAATGAAACTGACGTATTTTTTATTCAATGTTTATATCGCAATCAATGCACTAATGCCAAAACTGGGCCCAGGGGGGCAAGCTCAACATTTTCAATGCCGTCAATTGCCCGAACTTGATCGAGTAAGGACGCATCGATCTGGTATCGGCGACCTAGAACAATCTGAACCCACCGACCATCTTCGGCGCGCGTCTTTATAACCAATTCGCTTCGGCCGCCGTCAAGTGGTGCAACCATCTGCGCTAGCTGCGACAACGCGGCCTCAGCCGTTACATCCAACTGCATCTTCAGCCGCGATAAGCTCGTCAGACTGCTCAGTGGCTTAACACTTTTTATCGAAAAATTTGGAGTTTCATCCCCTGGCCGCATATCCATTTCGCAATGGAGCAAAAGGCATTCCGCATCCTTCGCCCATTCGGCCAGCTGTGTTCCAACAGCTTCGTCAAAGCAGCGCACCGAAAACTGGCCGCTATTGTCAGAAAAATCGGCAATCATGAAGCGCTTGCCTTTGCGGGATTCGCGCCAACGTACTCCCTCGATAAGCGCCGACATGGTAGCCGCCCGCCGAACCCCCTCTGGTATCGGGCCGCTCTCGAGCCAAATAGCATAGGGCTTTGCGCCATGGCTCATGGCAAGCGCATCATATTGGGAGCAAGGATGTGCAGAAAAGTAGAAGCCGAACGCGTCCTTTTCCTGATTCATTTGCTCGGCAGGAGCCCAATATAGGCTGCTGTCGATCCGAAGCGCAGCCATGTCTGACCCGCCCTCGCCAAAGAGACCACCCTGCCCGCTTTCACGCGAATCCCGCGCGGACTGCGCCGCAGCCAACAGAGTTTCTGCAGCTCCATGCGCGACCGCACGGTTTGGCTCTAACGCATCGAACGCACCTGCTGCTGCCAAATTTTCAAGACTGCGACGGTTGATTTGGCTGGGATCTGCGCGGTTGGCAAAGTCATCAAGGCTTTTGAACAGCCCAGCTGATATGCGCTCCGCGACCAAAATCTCCATTGCCCGTTCGCCAACATTTTTAATGCCGCCAAGTGCGTAGCGCACGGCATGCTCACCATGCGCGTTCGTCTCGACGATAAACTCGGCTTCGCTTCGGTTGATGTCAGGCGGCAAACAGATAACGTCAAGCCGTCGCATATCGTCCATGAAAATCGCCAACTTGTCGGTTTGGTGCATGTCAAAGCACATTGATGCGGCATAAAATTCTTCAGGATGATGCGTCTTCAACCAAGCGGTTTGATAAGCGAGCACAGCATATGCGGCGGCGTGACTTTTGTTAAAACCATAGCCAGCAAATTTGTCGATTAAATCGAACAGTTCGTTCGCTCGGTTGGTTGTGATCGCGTGGGTGGCGCAACCGCTGACAAAACGTTCGCGTTGCGCATCCATTTCGGCCTGAATTTTCTTGCCCATCGCGCGGCGAAGCAAATCCGCTTCCCCAAGGCTGTAGCCTGCAAGAATCTGCGCGGCTTGCATGACCTGTTCTTGGTAGACGAAGATACCATAGGTCTCGTTTAACACCGGTTCCAACAACGGATGCGGATACTCAATACTCTCCTCGCCATTTTTACGGCGACCGAACATGGGGATATTGTCCATTGGTCCAGGCCGATAGAGAGACACGAGCGCGATAATGTCTCCAAAATTGGTAGGCTTCACGGCGGCTAGTGTGCGCCGCATCCCTTCGGACTCAAGCTGAAACACGCCCACGGTGTCGCCACGTTGCAACAGCTCATACACCGCTGGGTCGTCATGCGGCAGTAAGTCGAGGTTTATCTCCACGCCCCGTTTGGCGAGCATTTGGCTGCCCTTTTGCAGGACAGAAAGTGTCTTCAGTCCCAGAAAGTCGAATTTAACCAGGCCAGCACTTTCGACATATTTCATGTCGAATTGCGTGACGGGCATGTCCGAACGTGGGTCGCGGTACAAGGGCGCCAGCTCCGACAATTCCCGGTCACCAATGACTACGCCTGCTGCGTGCGTCGAACTGTGCCGCGGTAAACCTTCAAGCTTCATCGCAAGATCGAACAGACGCTTCACCTGCGTATCGCGGCGATATTCTTCGCGCAGTTCCGCCACGCCGGACAGTGCGCGCTTCAAGTCCCAAGGGTCAACGGGTAGGTTCGGCACTTGCTTGCACAGTCGGTCGACTTGACCATAGCTCATTTGCAAAACGCGTCCGGTGTCTCGTAAAACTGCGCGTGCCTTCAACTTTCCAAAGGTAATGATCTGCGCAACCTGACGCGAGCCGTATTTTTTCTGGACATAACGGATAACCTCGCCACGCCGCGTTTCACAGAAATCGATATCGAAATCCGGCATCGATACACGGTCTGGATTCAAAAAGCGTTCGAACAGAAGCCCGAGTTTAATCGGGTCAAGATCAGTAATCGTCAGCGCCCAAGCCACAAGCGAGCCTGCACCAGACCCGCGGCCCGGCCCAACCGCAATATCCTGTTCCTTCGCCCATTTGATAAAATCGGCAACGATCAAAAAATATCCAGGAAAGCCCATGGAGCAAATAACATCGGCCTCGAAATTCAACCGATCAAAATACAACTGCCGTTCCGCGGGGTCGGTAATCCCTGCAATCTCAAGCCGCTTTTCAAGGCCAAGCCGTCCGTCCCCGCGTAATTGCGCATCCTCGGCGGCCCGGTCACCCGCAAGGCTTGGTAATATGGGGCTTCGGTGCGGCGCGAGGGCGGCGCACCGTTGCGCGATAACGAGCGTATTGGCTAATGCCTCTGGCACATCGGCGAACAACGCGCCCATTTGCTTGCCGGTTTTGATCCAAGTGTCTCGGCTGCTGCGGCGGCGGTCCGTGCTTTCGATATAGGCGCCGTCCGATATGCACAGCATGGCATCGTGCGCGTCGAAGAAATCAGGCTCGGCAAAAAAGGCAGGATTGGTCGCGACCAAGGGAATGTCGCGGGCATATGCAAGGTCAATGAGCGCGTCTTCAGCAGCGTCTTCAACCGCGTCGTTGCGCCTGCTGAGTTCGATATACAGATGCTCGGAAAACAGCGCCTGAAGACGCGTCAGGTAGCTGGATGCCGCTTCATGCTGCCCTTCACTCAACAACCGGGCCATCGCACCCTCTGCACCGCCTGTAAGAGCAATAAGGCCGTCTTTATGCGCCGCAATCTGCTCCAATGTCACATGCGCTTCGAGGTCTTCTGGACGATCAAGATGCGCCATCGAGACCAAGCGACACAGATTATTGTAACCGCTCTCATCCTGCGCAAACAATGGCAACCAGTCGCGTGTGAATTTACCGTCGCTGGATGGCCGCCGGATCCCAAGCAACGCGCCAATGATCGGCTGCACCCCATAGGATTTAGCAGCGTCCTGAAATGGCATCACGCCATAGAGACCATTGCGATCACAAATGGCAATAGCAGGAAAGCCGAGCTTTTTTGCAGTGTCGCCAATGGCCTTAGGCTCAATCGCACCTTCCAATATGGTGTAAGCAGAATACACGCGCAGAGGAACAAAGGGAACGTAGGCCATCTGGCTACGTTAGATGACCTGCATGATTCGACAAACCCAGTTTTGGGCTAAGTTGTGGACAATCAGGCTGCTGCGGCGAGCAGTTTCTCGATGTCCTTCGCCAGTGCTTCAGGTTTGACCTGCGGGCCATGGCGGGCAACGACGTTGCCCTTGCGATCGACCAAGAATTTTGTGAAATTCCATTTGATACCACGTAACCCCATAAGGCCGGCTTGCTGCTGCTTAAGATAATGCCACAACGGGTCTTCATCGGTACCATTCACGTCGATTTTTGCAGCCAGAGGGAATGACACATCATAGGTCAGCGAACAAAAATTCTCAATTTCTTGCGCGTCACCAGGCTCCTGCGCGCCAAACTGATTGCAAGGAAATGCAAGAATTTCCAGGCCCTGATCTTTATATTGGCGATACAACGCCTCAAGCCCCTTGTACTGCGGGGTAAAGCCACATTTGGATGCCGTGTTCACCACCAACACCACCTTACCCTTATGGGCTTCCATGGCCTCGGCTTGGCCACCAGGCATTTTCACTGTGAAATCATAAATCGACATTGATGTTCTCCCTGTTTAGCCCAATCTGCCTTCTTGCAGACGCACGACACGGTCCATTTTGGCCGCCAATCGTTCATTATGCGTTGCCACTATCGCCGAAGATCCCTCTTCACGCACCAGCGCCATGAATTCGCCGAGCACAATATCGGCGGTGTGTTCATCCAGATTTCCAGTGGGCTCGTCCGCAAGCACCAGCATAGGACGATTCGCCAACGCCCGCGCCACGGCAACGCGTTGCTGCTCGCCTCCAGATAGCTTTGAGGGCCGATGGTGGAGGCGCTCGGCAAGCCCAAGCTGCGTCAATAGATAGGTCGCACGTTCTTGTGCAACGTCAGGCGCAGCATCGGAAATCAATTGTGGCAAAATCACATTTTCCAGCGCGTCAAAGTCCGGCAACAGATGGTGAAATTGATACACGAAACCAAGCTTCTGCCGACGAATCTCTGTCTGACGATCTACACTGGCTGCGCTTACCTCCTCGCCATCAAGCTTGATGGAGCCAGAAAATCCGCCTTCCAAAAGACCAACCGCTTGAAGCATGGTCGATTTTCCTGAGCCGGATGGACCCAGCAAGGCAACAAGCTCTCCCTTACCAATCACAAGGTCTACACCTCGCAGGACTTCTATGGTGACATCGCCCTGCACAAATTTGCGGCGGACATCGACAAGCTCTAATATGTTATTCATAGCGCAGCACCTGAACAGGGTCGGTACTCGCAGCCTTGAGCGCCGGGTACAAGGTTGCAAGGAAGCTGAATAGCAAAGCGAGCCCGCAGATCACAAGCACTTCAACTGGATCAGTCCGAGAGGGCAATTCGGTGAGGAAGCGGATGGATGGGTCCCACAAATTCTGCCCAGTGACGAATTGGATAAAGTTCACAACCGACTGTCTAAAATACAGAAATATTGCGCCTAAAATCAATCCAAGCACAATGCCAGATGAGCCGATCAGCAACCCAACCGTCATGAAAATGCGAAGCAGTGATTTGCGTGATGCCCCCATTGTCCGCAATATCGCAATGTCGCGGGTTTTTGCGCGCACCAACATGATCAGGGATGATAATATGTTGAAGACAGCAACAAGGACGATGATAGACAAAACTACAAACATGGCGACCCGCTCGACCGCTAATGCCTCGAACAGCGAGGCATTCATGCTCTTCCAATCGACGATAAGCCCTTTATTCTCAAGCTTCGGCAGCAACGGAGCGAGAATTTCATTCACTCTGTCGGGATTTTTGGTCTTGATTTCAATCATGCCTATTTCGTCGCCCAGCAACATAAGCAATTGCGCCCGCTCAATGGGCATGATTACAAATGCTTTGTCATAATCATAAACGCCAACCTCAAAAATGGCCGCCACTTCGTATGAAATCTCGCGCGGAACGGTGCCAAAAGGCGTTGTCCGGCCCGCTGGGTTAATGATGGTGATGCTTTGACCGACCCTAACTCCCAAATTTTGCGCGAGGCGCGACCCAATCGCCACTTTATCTTCGTCGGGGCTAAGCGCATTTAGGTCGCCTGCTACGGTCTTTCCCTTGAGCGTTTCGTTTTTGAGTATGTCCTTGACTGACATACCACGCGCCAAAATGGCTTCAACACGGCCATCGAAAGTGGTCAGCAAAGGTTGTTCAATGAGCGCAGTGGCATCGGTAACGCCGGGCGTGTTCTTAACGTCCTTCAGTATTTGACGCCAATCCTGCAAGCGACCGCCATAGCCTTGCACCACTGCATGCCCGTTCAACCCAACGATCTTGTCAAACAGCTCCGCGCGGAAGCCATTCATCACGCTCATCACAATTATTAAAGCGGCGACGCCAAGGGCAACAGCGACAAGGCTTATGCTGGCAACAAGGAAGATGAACCCTTCGCCCTTGCCCGGAAGCAAATATCGTCGCGCTACCATGCGTTCATAACGCGACAATATCATTTGCGGACACTCATCCATAATTTCGGCATGGGGGGTTCTTAGGTTCCGCCCAGAAATCTGGCAAGTATTGTTGCAGCCGGGCAACAGCTTTTGAAAAAACGTTCGCGCGTGTTCGGTAAGAATTGCAAACATTGCCGAGAGCTAAGAAGAAGGATTGGAATTCATAGCGTGTCACAAGAGGCCTATGGTTCAGGGAAAAAATCAGACCCGCCGGTGGGGACCGGTAGAGGACTGAAATTATGCGCTAGCAAAGCTGCAGAGCGAGGCCGTTCGGAATATCCGAGCGGCCTTGTTTCTTTATTGCCTCTACCTTTCACCGGAATTTTTGGCTCTTGCAATTTTGCGGATGCAACCCATCTTGCTTCTCGGAGGCCGAAAGGCTCCAAAACGAACATGCTAGCCGCTGCATTTGCGGGGCTGGCAACAAACCAAATTGCTTGAAGGAGAATTTGCATGAACCGTTTTGATTTTACCCCATATCGCCGGAACACCGTTGGCTTTGACCGCCTTTTTGAACTGCTCGAAACCACAGGCCGTTCTGCGCAGAATGAAAATTATCCACCGTTTAACATCGAGCGGACGGGCGAGAATGATTATCAGATCACCGTCGCCGTCGCCGGTTTCAAAACCGAGGAGATCGATATTGTTGCCCAGCAGAACCTGCTTATCGTGACCGGCAGCAAGCAGCCCGAAAGCAATGACAATCGCGACTTTTTGCATATGGGTATTGCAACCCGGAATTTTGAACGGCGGTTCCAGCTTGCCGACCACATCCATATCACGAATGCGGATATGGCTGACGGGCTTCTCATTATTACCCTGGTGCGTGAAGTGCCCGAGGCTTTAAAGCCGCGAAAGATCGCGATTGGTGCGAAAGCTGCACCAACAGTCATTGACCATGAAGACGCACCCAAGAAAAAAGGAGCGCCTGCTGCTTAAGTGTTGAACATCGGGGCAGCCGACAAAAATCGACTGCCCCGACATGATTTTTAACTTAAGTCCAATTGGCCCAAAATGGCCGAATTATACAAGGCGGCTTTGCTTTACCGCGGCCTTCACGAAACTTGCGAATAACGGATGCGGCGCAAATGGTCGTGATTTTAATTCCGGATGGAACTGCACACCAATAAACCATGGATGGTCTGGGCGCTCAACGATTTCCGGCAATTCACCATCGGGCGACATTCCGCTAAAAACCAGTCCACCTTGTTCAAGTGCGTCCTTGTAATGGACGTTGACTTCATACCGATGGCGATGGCGCTCAGAGATCTCCTTACTGCCGTAGATCGATGCCACATGGCTGTTGCCATCAAGCACTGCATCATAAGCACCAAGCCGCATTGTGCCGCCCATGTCACCACCAGTTTCGCGCTTCTGTATACCCTCTTGGCTCATCCATTCGGAGATGATGCCGACTACCGGTTCAGTCGTTGGTCCAAATTCCGTGCTTGAGGCGCCAACGACACCCGCAGTATTCCGCGCACCTTCAATACAGGCCATTTGCATACCAAGGCAGATGCCAAAAAATGGTACCTGACGCTCCCGCGCAAATTTTACCGCGGCAATTTTGCCCTCGGATCCACGCTCTCCAAATCCGCCGGGGACCAAAATCGCATTCATGGGTTCAAGCGCGGTAGCAATGTCATCTTCGGATTGCTCGAACAACTCGGCATCAATCCATTTGATATTGACCTTTACCCGGTTGGCTAATCCACCATGCGTCAACGCCTCGTTGAGCGACTTATAGGCATCCGCCAGACCGACATATTTACCAACTACGCCAATAGTCACTTCGCCTTCAGGGTTGGATTGACGATCAATGATGTCGTCCCAACGGCTAAGATCGGGCTCGCCATCAGATTCAAGGCCGAATGCCCGAAGCACTTCATTATCAAGCCTTTCGGCATGATATTGCAGCGGCACGGCATATATGCTTTTGGCGTCCAGCGCTGGAATAACCGCCTCTTTACGGACATTACAGAATGCAGCAATCTTAGCGCGCTCTGTCTCCGGCAATGGATGTTCGCAGCGGCACAACAAAAGATCGGGCTGAATACCCAAGGACGTCAGCTCGCGCACACTGTGCTGCGTTGGCTTGGTCTTCAGTTCACCTGCGGCGGCGATATAAGGAACTAAGGTGACGTGCACAGACAAGGTCCGTTCACGGCCAAGCTCGTTGCGCAACTGACGAATAGCCTCAATGAACGGCAGGGATTCTATATCACCAACCGTACCTCCAATTTCGCACAAGACAAAATCTAAGTCTTGCGTCTCCGCCTTGGCAAATTCCATGATCGCATCGGTGACGTGCGGAATAACCTGAACGGTCGCGCCGAGATAATCTCCGCGACGTTCTTTCTGGATAATAGTCTGATAAATGCGTCCAGACGTAACATTGTCAGACTGCCGAGCCGAAACGCCGGTGAAGCGTTCATAATGCCCAAGGTCTAGGTCGGTCTCCGCCCCGTCGTCTGTGACATATACCTCACCATGCTGATACGGCGACATCGTGCCTGGATCAACATTGAGATAAGGATCAAACTTGCGGATACGAACGCGGTACCCACGCGCTTGCAAAAGGGCAGCAAGCGATGCTGCCATAAGACCTTTGCCAAGCGAGGAGACCACGCCACCGGTGATAAAAATAAACCGTGTCATGGGAGAAAAGGGTTAAGCGACCTTTTCATAAAAACACAAGCGAACGAATCCCTCAGAACGAAAATAAACTGTGTAAAACAGTTTTTTCGCCAACTGCGCTTATTTGTCGAGGGGGACCTCGGTTGCAGGTGCAGCGGCTGGCGCGAGGTTTGCTGGCGCCTTTGTTGCGGGCGCTGCTGGTGCAGTTGGAACCTCCGTGCGCTGCAAACTGCTATCAATTTCGCCAGTGCCGCCTTTTTTCGCGGCTACAAAAGCAAGCGAAATGGACAACAATATAAACATGGTTGCCAATATTGCCGTTGTGCGCGTCAAAAAGTCAGTAGCGCCGCGTGCGGACATCAGGCCCGATGGGCTGCCCCCCGTCCCCAAACCACCGCCTTCGGAACGCTGCATCAAAACCACGCCCACAAGCGAAGCCCCGATGATTGCCTGAACGACGATAAGAAAATGAAACAGACCCATAAGAGAATTCCGAATATAAATGGCAGCACAGTGCCGGTTGAGCCGCCCACATAGCGAGCGCACGGCAAATCTTCAATGCTATTTGCTCAAAGCTGCTGCTGCAGATAATATTGGACCAAATTTCGCGGCTGTGAGGCTGGCCCCGCCAATTAGCCCTCCGTCAACATTGGGAACCGCCAAAAGCTGAGCTGCGTTATCACCATTCATCGACCCGCCATATAAAATCCGGATTTTGACGCCGTCATCGCCGAAGCGCCCCACCAATGCAGCGCGGATAGCTCCATGCATTTCTGCAACGTCGTTTGCGTCTGCGACGCGGCCGGTTCCAATTGCCCATACCGGTTCATAGGCTACGCTCAGCCATTGGCTTGCAGCCGTATCGGGTAAAGACAGATGCAGCTGACCGAGTACTACATTTAAGGCTTTCCCACTCTCGCGCTCTTCAAGAGTTTCACCGACACATACAATAACCTGTAAGCCAGCAACCTTTGCAACTTCGGCCTTTGCGCGAATATCTGCATCTTGTTCATGTTGTGCGGCGCGGCGTTCGCTGTGACCAATGATCGTGAGCACTGCTCCGGCATCTGATAACATTTCCGCCGATAGGCACCCAGTGTGCGCGCCAGCCTCCATCATGTGGCAGTCCTCGCCACCTATGGCAAAACCACCCACTGCCTGGCTTGCTCTATCAATGAGTGTTGCAGGTAAGCATAACGCCGCGTCCACGGCAGCGTGCATGCCCGATAATTCTGCGATGGCGATGATCTCAGACATATCGCGCGATGTGCCGTTCATTTTCCAATTTCCGACGATTAGCTTGTGCATCTGATCCCTCATTGAATTTTTTCGCGATTCTTTTTGCCGCTATTCCATGCTTTCCAAGCATAGGGCAAGTCTATCCCTTGATTGCCAACGTCTTGCCGCCTAAAGCGGCTCGCTAAGCCCACCTTGTGCCGTATATTCAGGAAATCGCCATTCATGATTAGCTCTATTCGTTCGCTCATTAACTCGAAGTTCGGCGCGTTTTTTGCGCTTTTGTTCGTCGGGGCGATTGCCATTGCGTTTGCGCTTGGTGATGTAGGCAATTCAGGTAGCTTTGGTGGCCTGAGCGGCGGGAATGTGGCGCGCGTCGGCGACCGCAATATTACCTTGGGTGAACTTAATGATGCCTTAGATAATCGCCTTAAGTCAGAGCGCCAGAACAACCCTACCCTTAACATGGCTAGCTTTGTCGACGGTGGTGGACTGGATTCAACGCTGGAACAATTGATCAATCGCTATGCACTTACTGTGTTTGGGCAGGAATATGGCGTTGCAGTGAGCAAACGCCTGATTGATTCCGAAATACGCAAAATTCCTGGCGCCATGGGGCTTGATGGCAAGTTCAGTGCTGAGGCATTCGGCAGATTTGCCCAACAAATAGGCGTCAGCGAGAAAGCCATTCGCGACGACATCGCCCAGAATTTGTTTGCGCAGCAAATATTACCGGCGTCGGCTAGCGGACCCGCTGCACCCGACGGGTTTGTTCTGCCTTATGCTTCCCTGTTGCTCGAGCAGCGTACAGGCCAGATTGCCGCTGTGCCAGCGTCAGCCTTTCTGCCGCAAAAGCCTCCAAGTGAAACAGTCCTTGCGAAGTTTTACAGCGATAATTCTGTGAGGTTCACCATTCCCGAGAAACGATCGATTAGTTACGCCATTTTCGGCAAGGATATCATTGCGCAGCGCGCAAAACCGACTGAGGCCGATATCGCGGCATATTATAAAGCAAACGCTGCGAAATTCGCTGCCGCGCAAGCGCGTAACATAAGCCAAATGATTGTTCCTACCGAAGCGGCGGCCAAGTCTGTTGCCGCACAGGTTGCAGCGGGTAAATCCATAGCAGCGATGGCCAATGAACTTGGCCTGGCGGTTACGACAGCAATTAATGTCAGCAAAAGCACCCTGACAAGCACCACATCGCAAGCAGTTGCAGATGCCGCATTTGCCGCGGCACAGGGCACAGTCGCAAAGCCTGCTCGCAGTAATTTAGGTTGGGCCGTCGTTCGCGTCGACAGCATCAATAATGTCGCAGCCAAGTCGCTAGCAGCAGCGCGCGCCGAAATTGCAGAAGAGTTGCTGAAAACGCGCAGTGAAGAAATGCTAACCGAAATGACCGGCGAGATTGAAGACGGGTTTGCAAATGGCGCTACAATCTCAGATGTCGCAAAGCAGAATAGTCTGACAGTGAGTACATCGCCAAAACTGCTGGCCACTGGGCAAGATATCAGCAACCCTTCGTACAAGCCAATTCCCGAAATGCAGGCCATTTTGCCAGCAGCCTTCCAAATGGAAACAAATGGCGAGGCGCAGCTCATTGAACTGGTGCCTGGTGAAAAATTTGCCATGGTTGCCGTGGCGGATTTTGACGAGGCTGCCCCGCCTGCCTTAAACCAAGTGCGTTCGATTGTGTTGCAACAATGGGCACAGTCAGAGGGCGCAAAGGGCGCGCGTAAAGCTGCGGATGCATTGCGTAAAGCTGTTGATGCTGGACAACCTCTTGAAGCAGCATTGGCTGCTGCAAAAATTAATGGGGCTCAGGTCGAACGACTAAGCGGGACACGCGCCGATATATCGCGTGAGGGCCAACAAGTGCCCCCACCCTTGTCGCTGATGTTTGCAATGAAAAAGGGCACTGCAAAAACCATTCAAGCGGGCGATAACCGCGGTTGGTTCGTTGTGTATTTGACCGATATTGTAAAAGGCGATGCCAGCGGTCAGAGCGACATGCTTAAAGCACGTAAGCAGGAACTGTCCGGCATTCTGCAACAGGAATATGTCGCACAAATGGTCCTTTCTGCTGCCAAAGATGTGGGCGTTGAAAAGAATGAAGACGGTATCGCCGAAGTGCGCACGCGCCTGACAAACCGTGACGGAAACTAAGCCGCAACTCATTTGGCGTAAACGTATTGCAGACACCGAAACGCCGGTGTCTGCCGCACTGAAGCTTTTTGTCGCCGAGCGCGGTGATTTCATTCTTGAATCCGTGGAGGGCGGCGAGACGCGAGGACGTCACAGCCTCATTGGAATCGCACCCGATCTCGTTTTTCGCGCTGCGGGCAACACTGCTGAAATCAACAATCAGTGGATGTCCGACAGGGAAGCTTTTGTCCCCTCGCCTTTGCCGTCCTTAGACGCGCTGCGCGCGCTGGCTGCAGAGTGCCGAATGGATGTTCCCGAAGAACTGCCACCAGCGCTTGCCTGTCTTGTCGGCTACTTCGGTTATGAAACCATCGGCTTAGTAGAGAAGCTTCCACGGGCGCCACTGTCTGCACTTGAGTTGCCGGACATGCTGTTTGTTCGGCCAACCGTCATTCTGTTGTTTGATCGTTTGAAAGATGAGATGTTCCTCGTGTCGCCAGTCTGGACAGGGGGCAACGATGAGCAGGCCGTTGCTCTGGCAAACGAACGTTTGGATGAAACCGAACGATTGTTGGATGCTGGACACCCAGCGGCGACACAAAGAGAACTCAGCACCAACGAAAACAATTTGAAGTTAGAACCCGTTTTGCCTGCTGGTCGCTATGCGGAGATGGTGGCTTCGGCCAAGAATTACATTGAGGCTGGTGACATATTCCAGGTCGTTCTGGCGCAGCGTTTTACCGCCCCCTTTGACCTGCCGCCGGTTCACCTTTACCGCGCGTTGCGGAGGATAAATCCGTCGCCGTTCCTCTATTTTATCGACTTGCCCGGCTTCGCGCTCATCGGATCAAGTCCCGAAATATTGGTCCGTGCCCGCGGGGGTGAGGTTACTATCCGCCCGATCGCGGGAACACGACCTCGCGGAACCAGCAGCATCGAAGACGCAGAAAATAAGGCGTCATTGCTCGCCGACCCGAAAGAACGCGCGGAGCACCTCATGTTGCTCGACTTAGGCCGCAACGATGTGGGCCGCGTGACAAAAGGCGGGACTGTTACCGTCACTGACAGCTATATGGTCGAATTTTACAGCCATGTGATGCACATCGTATCGAACGTGGTGGGCGAACTTGCCGATGACAAAGACGCGATTGATGCCTTATTCGCAGGCTTTCCCGCAGGCACCGTATCGGGCGCACCCAAAGTGCGTGCGTGCGAAATTATTGCGGAGCTGGAGCCAGAAACCCGCGGCGCATATGCTGGCGGCGTCGGCTATTTCTCCCCCAATGGCGATATGGATAGCTGCATTGTTCTGCGCACAGCGGTGGTGAAGGATGGTATCATGCATGTGCAAGCTGGCGCAGGTATAGTTGCCGACAGCAACCCCGAATATGAACAGCGCGAATGTGAAGCAAAGGCAGGCGCGCTCATCGCCGCAGCCCGTGAAGCGATCCGTGTTGCGGGGGAAGTTCAGTTTGGTCAGTAGCTTGACGGAACCACAAAGGCGGCGGCTGTAATGAATTTACACGGCGCGGTGGACATAGATCGACTAGATACTGGAGAGATGATCTGGCAGCGTTTCGCAATAGTGCCTCTTCCACCCGCACGCCAAAGCCGCTAGGGACGCCGCATGATCCTAGTCATAGACAATTACGACAGCTTTACTTGGAACCTTGTCCATTATCTGATGGAACTGGGGGCCCAGGTTGAAGTCGTGCGCAATGACGATATTTCCGCTGCTCAGGCCATTGCATCTGGCGCGCAAGCATTCCTTATTTCGCCCGGACCGAAGACCCCCAACGAAGCTGGTGTTAGCCTTGACCTTGTCGCGGCCTGTGCCGAAGCAGGCAAACCACTTCTTGGCGTATGCCTTGGCCATCAGACCATAGGGCAGCATTTTGGCGGCAATGTGGCCCGTGGCGGTTTGATGCATGGCAAAACATCGCCTGTCAGCCATGACGGGAGCGGGTTGTTTGTAGGACTGCCCTCCCCTTTTCAGGCAACGCGATACCATTCCTTGATTGTAGAAAATGTCCCTCCCGCATTGGTCGTCAACGCGACCAGCGATGACGGCCACGTCATGGGTTTCCGTCATGCTACGCTCCCGATTCACAGCGTTCAATTTCACCCCGAAAGTATCGCGACGGAACATGGCCATGCGATGCTTGCAAATTTTATGCGCATTGCCGGGATGACTGTCGTGAGCGGAGCCGAAGGGAATATCCGTTGACCCCATTCGGCAAGCTCCCCGACCCGCAGCATCTGTTTGACCATGACGAGGCTGCACAGGCCTTTTCCGACATTCTTGATGCGCGCGCATCAGAAGACGAAATTGAGGCCTTCCTTGTTGCGCTATCTGCCCGCGGTGAAACAATGGTGGAAATCGCCGCGGCTGCGCAAGCGATGCGTGACCGTTTGATCCCCATTGATGCGCCTGCCAACGCTATCGATGTCTGCGGCACAGGCGGCGACGGGCATCATACGCTTAACGTTTCAACCGCTGTGTCTATCGTTGTAGCCGCATGCGAAGTTCCCGTTGCCAAGCATGGAAACCGCGCAGCATCATCCAAGGCAGGCGCAGCGGATACTTTGGAGGCGCTTGGCCTCGATATGGAACGCGCAGGGCGCATGGCGCAGGAAACTCTTAAAGACCTTGGCATATGCTTCCTGTTCGCTGCCAACCACCATCCGGCGATGAAGCGGATCCAGCCAATCCGTCAACGCATTGGCCAGCGCACAATATTCAACCTTATGGGCCCCCTCGCGAACCCTGCGCGGGTCAAACGTCAGCTGATCGGCATTGCGCGCCCAGCTTATGTCCCTGTGTACGCAGAAGCACTTCAGTATCTGGGCACGGACCATGCACGCGTCATTTCAGGCGACGAGGGGCTCGACGAATTGAGCCTTGCTGGCGGTAACGAAGTTGCAGTCGTCACTCCGGACGGCATCCGTTTTCAACGCGTCAGCGCTGCGGATGCTGGTTTGCCCGTGTATCCTGTTGAAGCCATCCGTGGCAGCGACGCGCAACATAATGCGTTGGAGCTGCGCAAGCTGCTTCAGGGTGAACATGGCGCCTATCGCGATGCTGTCCTGTTCAATGCAGCAGAGGCTTTGTTGGTGGCGGGTGTCGTGCAAACAATGCCCGAAGGCGTGGAAGAAGCAGCAGAAGCAATCGACAAGGGTCTTGGCAATGCCCTGCTAAACTGTTGGGTGGCATATTAATGGCGGACAAGCTTGCAGAGATATGCGCGACCAAGCGGCTTGAAGTCGCAGAACGCAAGCATCGCGGTGTAAAACATTGGCCAACGCCATCTGCGCCTCGTGGGTTTGAGGCAGCATTGCGCACCAAAAGCCAGTCAGGCATCGCGCTCATAGCCGAGATCAAGAAGGCTAGCCCGTCCAAGGGGCTTATTCGCGCAGATTTTAATCCTGCCGCCCATGCAATGGCCTATCAGGCTGGAGGTGCAGCTTGCCTTTCCGTTCTCACTGACGCGCCTTATTTTCAAGGACATGAGGATTATCTGATCGCGGCGCGCGCAGCATGTGACTTGCCCGTCATCCGCAAAGATTTCATGGTCGATCCGTGGCAATGCGCCGAAGCGCGGCAAATGGGCGGCGATGCCATCTTGATCATTGTCGCGGCGCTTGATGACGTCGTTATGGCCGAGATTGAGGACGCAGCCTGGCAGGAGAAACTTGATGTCCTTGTCGAGGTTCATGATGAAGATGAACTCGAACGCGCGCTTAAGCATCTCAATTCCAAGCTGGTGGGCGTGAACAACCGCAATTTAAAAACCTTTGAGGTTGATCTGGCCAACACGGAACGCTTGGCGAAACTAGTACCAGATGACATTTTGCTTGTCTGCGAAAGTGGTATTTCAAGCCATGCCGATTGTCTGCGCATGGCCGGTGCCGGCATTCACACGTTTTTGGTGGGCGAGAGCCTGATGCGGCAGGATGATATTCAGGCGGCTACACAAAGGCTTTTGACTGGTAATGGCTGATCTTACGCATCTCAACGCCGATGGCGGCGCGCATATGGTCGATGTTTCGGCTAAGGCAGATACCGCGCGTGAGGCTGTCGCCGAAGGCCGGATCAGACTGTCCGCCGAAGCGCTTGAGGCTGTGCGCGCAGGCAATATGAAAAAGGGCGATGTCCTTGGTACCGCGCGTATCGCGGGCATCATGGCCGCAAAAAAGACAAGCGACCTTATTCCCTTATGTCATCCGCTGATGCTCTCAAAGATTAGCGTCGAATTCGAATATGAAGCGACCGCTATTCGTGTCGAGGCACGGGTAAGGCTTAACGGGCCAACCGGGGTCGAGATGGAGGCGTTGACCGCTGTGACCGTCACCTTGCTGACATTGTACGACATGGCAAAGGCGGTCGACAAATCTATGGTCATTTCGGATGTGCGCTTACTGTCGAAGACCGGCGGCAAGTCAGGTGACTGGTTCGCATGATTTCGGTGGATGAGGCACAGGCCAGATTGCTGGCGCTCGCGTCGCCATTGCCCCCGATCGAAGTCGAACTAACGCGCGCCGTGCGCCACTATATGCATGGACCGCTGGTGGCGACGCGCACGCAACCTGCCGCAGATTTATCGGCGATGGATGGCTATGCTGTAATAAGCGCCGACTTTCCGGGGCCATGGCGCGTGATCGGTGAAAGCGCGGCGGGTAGGCCGTTTCTGGGCATGCTTCATGCAGGCGAAGCTGTCCGCATTTTTACAGGGGCGCATGTTCCCAAGAATGCAGACCGTATTTTGATCCAAGAAAATGCCGCGCGAGAAGGGGACATCGTGCACGCCACGCATGATCAAAGCTCCGCAGATAAGCCCCACATCCAACATTCTGGAAGCGATTTTCTGGCAGGCGCCGAAATTCTAAAGCAAGGCGCGCTGCTTGGTGCAGGGCAAATCGCTCTTGTCGCAATGGCAGGTTATGGCAAGCTGTGCGTTGGTGGGCGACCACGTGTTGCTGTGGTTGCCACTGGTGATGAATTGGTGGCTGCCGGTACGCAGTGCACGGCAGCGCAGATACCATCATCAAACAGCCCCATGCTGCGTGCCATGCTTTCAAATCTGCCTTGCGACATGATTGACGGCGGCATTTTGCCTGATGATCTGGCGGTACTTGAGGCCAGCTTGGCAAGCTTGGCCACACAAGCGGATGTCATCGTCACCACGGGCGGCGCGTCCGTTGGCGAACATGATTTGGTCCAGCCTGCATTGCTGAATATTGGCGCAAAGATGGACTTCTGGAAAGTCGCCATGCGTCCTGGAAAGCCTTTAATGGCCGGAAAAATCGGCAACACAATCATGCTTGGCCTTCCGGGCAACCCGTCATCGGCCTTTGTCACTGCAACCTTATTCTTGCTTCCACTTCTGCGATATATGGCTGGTTGCCCAACCCCGTTTCCCGAACAGCAAGAAGCCATTACAACCCGCGATCTGCCCGCTGGCGGCATAAGAGCAGAATATCTACGCGCCAAATTTGGCGAAGGCCGCATTACCCCGCTGAACACCCAAGACAGCGGGCTCACCCATAGCCTGTCGCACGCCAATGCGCTGCTTCTTCAACCCGTCAATGGGGCTAGTCGAGCCGCAGGCACCATTGTCCAATATATACGCCTCCCGTAATATCTGGACACAATTTGTGCGATTGTTCTTGACTTAACCGCTTTTGTTCTCTAATCGTTCCATTCATGTTCAACAGGATGGAACCCTGAATATGCTCACGGCAAAACAGCACGAACTGCTTGTATTCATTAATCAGCGACTTGATCAAAGCGGCATCTCTCCGTCATTTGAAGAAATGAAGGAAGCGCTCGATTTGAAAAGCAAATCCGGGGTGCACCGTTTAATCGGCGCTTTGGAAGAGCGCGGCTTCATCCGTCGCCTGGCCAACCGAGCCCGTGCGCTTGAAGTTATGAAAATGCCTGAGAGCGCGAATGGGCGTGGAGACAATGTGACCCGTCTGGCACCTGTCAAAGAAGCCAAACCACAAATTCAAATTCCTGTTGCTGCAAATGACGTGCTTGAAATTCCGTTTCATGGCAAAATTGCTGCCGGCGTTCCGATTGAGGCGCTTGAAGGACAGAACTCGTTATCGGTTCCAATGGCATTACTGGGTGCGGGTGAACATTATGCACTCGAGGTGTCCGGCGATTCCATGATGGAAGCAGGCATATTGGATGGCGATTACGCCTTGATCCGTAAGGCAGACACAGCGCGTGATGGTGAGATTGTAGTCGCCTTGATCAGGGGCGAAGAAGCAACTTTGAAATATCTCCGTCGCGAAGGTCAACAAATTCGCCTTGATCCCGCCAATGGCAGCTATAAACCGCAATATTATGCCCCGCATGAAGTTCAAGTCCAAGGTAAGCTTGCGGGTCTATTACGCAGATATCATTGATTATTATTGTAAAGCGTAAGCGATAATGCGTGCTTTTGCCCATGGCATGTGGTGGGTGCCGTCATTGGCGCCAATGTGATGTGCCCCTAAATTGCCAAATGGCGATACCGAATTCGATGCCTACCGGCAGCCAGAGTGGCAGTTGGTCGCGTTCGCGGTCAAGCCAGTTCTCGACGGCTTGAAATAGCGTCAAATTCTCATTTGGTCCTACAGCTGTAAGTGTATGCAATTTGAGAACTTTCGTTTCTACAGCATATACTTAGGATCCAATAAACAAACCGCAAATCCCTATGTTCTCGGATGCTATTGTTTGCCTTGACGCCCGCAAAAATTGCTACCATTGGGCTAAACAGCATCAAAGCCCGTTTGTCTCCAAGAAAAATTGGCATTTGCAGGGCCTTATCAGTCCGTATCGGTTTTTTTCTTGCTTCCAGTGGCGAACAAGAAAATATGCCGATGCATGCGCGGCTCATTTATTATGTTAGCAATATATGGAGTTTGAAAATGGCCGATAACAACGCAACGCTCATCGTTGGCGAAACTAGCTATGACTTGCCCATCATGAAGGGCTCCGAAGGTCCTGACGTGATTGATATACGCAAGCTGTATGCGGCGTCTGACCATTTCACTTTCGACCCCGGCTTTACGTCGACAGCAAGTTGTGAGTCTGCACTGACATTCATTGACGGTGACCAGGGTATTTTGCTGCACCGCGGATATTCGATTGAAGAGCTCTCGGAACAATCAAGCTTCATGGAGGTGTCTTACCTGTTGTTAAATGGTGAGCTTCCATCCAAGGCCGAGCTAGAACATTTTAGCTATACTATATCGCGCCACACCATGCTGCATGAACAGCTTGCGACTTTTTACCGTGGCTTTCGACGCGATGCCCACCCAATGGCGATCATGTGCGGTGTAGTTGGTGCGCTTTCAGCATTTTACCATGATTCGACTGACATTAGCGATCCAACACACCGGATGGTTTCCAGCCATCGCTTGATCGCCAAAATGCCGACAATTGCGGCAATGGCGTATAAATACTCGGCCGGCCAACCCTTTGTCTATCCTGACAATCGTCTATCCTACACTGGCAACTTCCTGCGTATGACCTTTGGTGTCCCTGCTGAGGAGTATGTTGTAAATCCAGTCATTGAACGCGCCTTAGACCGGATTTTTATTCTTCATGCAGACCATGAACAAAACGCATCTACATCGACCGTGCGGCTTGCCGGATCGTCGGGTGCGAACCCATTTGCGTGTATCGCGGCGGGTATCGCATGTCTTTGGGGGCCTGCACATGGCGGCGCCAACGAAGCTGCATTAAACATGCTGCGTGAAATCGGCACGCCAGACCGCATTCCGCATTACATTGAACGGGCAAAGGACAAGAATGATCCGTTCCGCCTAATGGGCTTTGGTCACCGTGTTTACAAAAACTACGACCCGCGCGCTTCGGTCATGCAAAAAACGGTCCGCGAGGTACTAACCGAACTCAACATCAGCGACCCGATTTTTGACGTTGCAATGCAACTTGAAGAAATGGCTCTGAATGACCCATATTTCATTGAGAAAAAGCTGTTCCCGAATGTCGATTTCTATTCGGGCATAATTTTGTCAGCCATCGGCTTCCCCACCGAAATGTTCACTGTCTTGTTCGCCCTGTCGCGGACGGTTGGTTGGGTCGCCCAATGGAATGAAATGATTTCCGATCCAGCCCAGAAAATAGGTCGTCCGCGCCAGCTGTACACCGGACCAAATCACAGGGCCTATCCCGGCCTAAACGCCCGCTAATAGCTCGCTGAAGGCGGAGTGTGTTTATAGCACTCCGCCTTTTCCCCTCTCTAAAGTCAATTTCTGTCGCTCTGCGTCAACGCGCTTTGGCTTGCCAACAAAGACACTTGGCTTTTTGGCACACAGAGGTCCGATAGCGGTAGAACCAAAGCTAGAGCAGTTTTAGGTTCAGCCGGCCTTAAGTTTGTTCAGCCTTTTTGCCGATGATGTCATTGCGGAGGCTGACGAAGATGAGCGCACTAAGTTGCATTACCATAATCCACTCCAAAGCCGGAATGAGTCCAAGTAGAGCAGACCCGATTGCTGCAAAGATAGTTAGTGCCGCAGGCGAATGTAGTAATTGCTTCGCCCAAGTTGGTAACGCCATTTTCTGCGTAAGATATGCAAGAGACGAAACTGCAAAAGCGACAAATAGGTGATCATCGCGATATGAGGATTGCATATAGACAGCGCTAAACATGGCCAAAATGGTCAGCGCCCATGTTATTACGGATACGCTTTGGATGTGACTATGGTCATCAACGTCATCTGTAACCGCGAGGCGAAGGGAATTAGCTGCGATAGCGACAAATGCCGCAATGCAAGCCGCAGTCGCAAAATTGCCAAAGCCCAACGTCAACGCAACTAGTGCAAGAATTGGGCTTGCGAACTTTGTAATAGTGACGGCAGCAGGATTTTGCCAAATCACTGGGACTATGCGCGCCAGCACGGGACCGAATAACTGAGATTCCACAAAGCCGGATCGGCCTGCCACACGCCGCCGCAATATTTGTCGGTTAAGCTCGGAAAAATCTTGCGGCCCCGTCAGAACGGTCAGTGTCCCATTAGTGATGTGCTGCTGGGACACAGGACGCATCGGAATTTGCGCCAATACCGACTGACGCAGTAATGAGGAGATGATGCTCCAATCATCAGGCAGATCTCTTAGCGTCGCGATAATATCTTGTCCGACCACAGAAATACCCGCCCACCGCGTGTTCAAGTCAATCCGTTCAAAAGCATTATTCTCATCACGACTATCAACCGTAGCGACAAAATTGTCAGGGGCTTTCGTGAGCGTTTCAATCAGCCCGAATTGAACATATAATTGCGATGATTGGACCCAAATGTGGTCACTAGCTTCGACAAAGCTTTGAATATCTGCGCCAGTTCGAACAAAAACGACCACTAAACCTTTCATACGACAACGGTCCGCAAGTGCGGCGAGAGTTCCGTCGTAATTCTCCACCTCGATAAGGAACTTCGAAATTCCTGCTCGCGCCAGGGTGGTTATCTGATGCTCTATTAGCGATCCGCCAGCAAGATCCTGACGCGCCGTACCCGCCGAAAACTCATTCCCACCATTACCTTCGTCGGTAACAGACAACAAAGCGATGGTAGGAATATTTTGAGAACGAGCAGGCGCCATTGGCCAGATATGAATGTTGTTACGATTTTGCCAATAGAAATCTACCGCCGCAATGCCCTCAATTAAGCATGAAATCACTCAACATACTGTATTTAAATGTAAATAATTCTGGAGAGTAGTTTAATCTGGCGCTTGCGCTAGCGATACAAGACACGCACAGTTGCCCCCTTGGGCGTTATATAGAAGCCTATCACTGCCTTTAATGCTGCTGCAAATCCGCCAAGATCTAAGAAACGTTTGATTAACCTAATCCAAAACCGTTAAGTTTGCATTTCGCTAAGGAAATAATGTGCTAAATAACCATCCATGACTATGCGCTCAAAAATTGTCGGCCTAAGCCGCGACATCACTGAAACCGAACAAAATGCCTCAGCGCCAGTGTCCGGTGAAGTTGAGGTAACTTCTGACGACAGTTATGATGCGGACCTCGAAGAGTACGCGGAAGAGAGCACATATCGGTCTGGTATCTTGAGCTATATTGCTCCTGTTTTGCTGCTCGTTGCCTTTTCGACATGGACGGCGTTTTTTGCGCTGACATATTGGCCTGAAGTAAAGGTAGGATTGGCCAACGACCGGATAATCACATTGGTCACAACTTGGTCCGTGCCGACCCTGCTAATTACAGTCTTATGGCTCCTTGCCATGCGGAACAGTAGCCGCGAAGCTACCCGCTTTGGGAAAGTTGCAAGCCGATTACGGATGGAGAGCGACGCGCTCGCTGCGCGAATGCGCACAGTTAATGGAGAAATCTCGCTTGCCCGCGAATTTTTGTCACAAAACGCACGAGAACTGGAAACCGTCGGACGTCAGTCTTCACAAAAGCTCATAGAATCGGCGCAAATGCTTTCTGCGACTCTTGCCGATAGTGATGAAAAGGCCAAAAAACTTGAAGCCGTTAGCCAGGCGGCTAACACTAACTTGGAGCATCTTCGCAAACATTTACCCGTGGTAACGAGCGCCGCCAAAGACGTGACGAACCAAATTGGAAGCGCAGGCAATAATGCGCAAGTCCAAATCAAATCCTTGATTGCGTCCCTTGAGCGGGTCAGTGATGCTGGCAAATCCGTAAATGCGTATATCGACAATGTAGAAACGCGCGCAGATGATCTGTCGGTTAGGCTAGAGCAATCATTAAGCGGTAGCGCCAAACTTCTTGATGATAGGAGCGCTGAAGCGCTTGATAGAAGTGCGGAAATGGCGACGCTCATGGACAGCGCAGCGCAAGCCATCTCAAGCGGCATAGCTCAGGCCTCCGGAGACATCGATACGATTTTTGCGGGTAGCCAAGCGCAAATCCAATCCAGTCTTTCGGATCTTCGCAGCGCGCTTAGCGAAATAGAGGCTCAATCTCAGCAAGAAGACGCGCGTGTCCGCGATATAATTACGGCTATAACTGCGCACATCCAAACGAGCGCTGCGCACATCGCCGAAGTAGACAAAGCTGCCACTGAGCAAACCTCAAAACTGGCTTTCGTTGTGACAGCGCTCGGGGAAAGCACGCGTTCGGTCGGCTCGGCTTTGTCGGACAATCAGGTAATTGCGGCGGATCTCATTACCCAGTCGGATAGATTGAACACTTTGCTTGGCGCCGCAAATGATGAGATTGGCCAGAACATTCCTGCGGCCATGGACAATCTCAACGTCCGCATGACCGAGAGTATATCGCAAGTCCAATCTGCACTATCGAACGCGGAAACGTTAGATGGTTTAAGCGATGGCGTGCTGGAGAAGCTTGCAAAGATTGAGCAATCAATTGCTGCGCAACACGACGCAGTTGGCGCTTTGACCGCAGAAAGCGATATCCATTTCGCGGCCCGTCATGAACAGGTTGATGCACTTGGTGCCGCGTTAAAGCAGACACATACATTGTTGGAAGAAATGTCGGGAGAGGCGAATGACCGGTTGGTGTCTTCGCTCTTGCGTGTGCGTGAAACAACCCGTGCCGCCGCCGAAAGCAGCCGCAAAATCCTCGATGAAGAACTTGCACATATTGCCGACCAGTTGACCGAGCAAAATCGTGCGGCGCTTGCAAATGCGTTGGACGCGCAGGTGGCGTCTATGAATGAGGCCGTGCAAGAGGCGATTGCCCGTAACATCGAATTGTCGGAAGTCGCTTCATCATTAGCGGCAAGGCAGCTTGGCGAACTTGAGGAAATGACGATAAGCCTTGAGGGCCGGATCGCGGACACCAAAAACAATTTTGAATCTGTTCAAGAAGATAGCTTTGCGCGCCGCATGGTGGTGTTGACGGAATCATTGAATTCCACCGCAATCGACGTGACAAAGATATTGTCTAACGAAGTCACGGACACCGCTTGGAACGCCTATCTGAAGGGTGACCGAGGTGTATTTACGCGCCGCGCTGTGCGCTTGCTCGATTCTAGCGAAGCCAAAATTATTGTAAGACATTATGGTGAAGACAACGACTTCCGTGAACACGTCAACCGCTATGTCCACGATTTTGAAGCAATCATGCGTCTGTTGCTGAGCACGCGCGACGGCAATGCCATCGGTGTTACGCTTCTATCGTCAGACATCGGCAAGCTATATGTTGCGCTTGCTCAGGCCATTGAGCGCCTTCGCAGATAAGCCCTATTTAGGTCTGTTAAACAATGCGTCAAAGCTATGGCGGTCAATCCAGCCATAAATGTAATTCAGATAGTATAGCCCGAATAACGCCGCCGACAGTAATGTGGTGCGCAGCAGTACAACGCGTGGCCGAAAATTGCCCGGCGCGCCGTCTTCCTGCCCCGGAGTTTTTGGCAATCCTAACTCTTCGTGCGTGCGCACGCCGATGGGAAGGATCACAAAAGCAGTCATGACCCAAAACAAAGCATATATTGCTACAATCGAACTCCAGTTCATGCTGTCTCCACTATCAGAACGTCAACAATAGGCTTTTTGCCTGTCCAGCTTACTGCAACGCGGCGCACGGCCAAGCGGACTGTTTCGCGTAACTTATCATAATCACCGCGATGATCTTTGATGGCCTTTGCCGCAGCAGAGCTGGATTCTTCCAGAAAATCCTCAAGATCCTCTTCAATCGGCACGCCATGCAAACGGATCTGGGGGCTACCCAGCATTCTGTCCTTAGCATCCAACGCAAAGGCCACTGAAATCAGCCCATACCATGACAGGCGGCGACGTTCGTTCAACGTTACGCCATCTGCGGCAATGATGGTGTCTCCATCCAGTATCAGGCGCCCCGTGCGTTCCTTGCCGATTATTTTGGGTTCGCCAGGCGCCAAACGTACCACGTCGCCATTTGACTGAACCACTGTTTTAGGAACGCCATGGGCACGCGCAAACCGTGCCTGTTCCGCCATGTGCCGACGCTCGCCGTGGACAGGGACAAGAATTTCAGGCCGGATCCAATCATACAGCGCAGCCAGCTCGGGCTGCCCTGGATGTCCAGAAACATGCACATGCGCCTGCTTTTCCGTGACGGTAAGAATGTTGCGCTCAGCCAGCTTGTTCATGATGACGCCAATGGCAATTTCGTTGCCCGGTATCTGTTTCGATGAGAAGATGACCGTGTCGCCCGCTTCCAGCTTTACGGGATGATTACCCTCAGCAATACGCGCCAACGCCGCGCGTGCTTCGCCCTGCCCTCCCGTTGCCACTACAATAACGTCACGACGTGGAAGGCTATCGACGCTCTCCATGCCAATGGTCTTGGGCATATCCTTCAAATAGCCATTGGCCTGCGCGGCCTCAATAATCCGGTGGAGCGAACGGCCTGCAAAACATAATGTGCGGCCGCTTTCACGTGCCACTTCGCCTAAGGTCTGTAACCGCGCTGCGTTGGAGGCAAATGTGGTTACCACCACCCTACCCTTTGCAGCCTTAACAGACTTTAGCAGGTCATCCTTGACACTACCTTCGCTGCCACTTGTTTCTAGGTTGAAGACGTTGGTAGAATCGCAAACCATAGCCAGCACTTTGCCATCGCCAATCGCGGTGAGCGCCTCTTGCGTCGATGGTGTGCCCAATACTGGCCGAGGATCCAATTTCCAGTCGCCTGTATGGAATATTTTTCCATAAGGCGTTGTGATTAAGCAGGCGCTCATTTCAAGGATCGAGTGCGCCAAAGTAACAAACTTAAAATCAAATGAGCCCAAGGAGAACGCGCCCTCCATAGGGATCACGTTCAATTCTACTATGTCGGCGATGCCTTCTTCTTCCAGCTTGCCGCGAATAAGGGTAGCCGTGAATGGTGTCGCGTAAAGCGGTACACCAAGGTCGGCGGCAAAATAGGCGACTGCGCCGATATGATCCTCATGACCATGGGTCAGCACGATACCGAGCAAGTCTTTTTTACGCTTCTCGATGAATTCGAGATCAGGCAAAACAAGGTCAACACCTGGATATTCAGAGTTCGCGAATGTCAGGCCAAGATCAACCATTACCCACTTGCCTTCGCATCCATACAAATTGACGTTCATGCCAATTTCATTGGATCCGCCAAGAGCAAGGAAAAGAAGTTCATTTTTTGGGGTCGTCATTAGGTAAGTTCTCTATTCCTGTACAAAAGCGCCAGCCCCCGCAGCGTTAAATCCGGGTCTACCCGGTCAAATAAATGGCCATGCTGCTGAAACAATATAGCCAAACCGCCAGTCGCAATGACCGACACCGGTTCGCCGATTTCAGCTTTCATCCGCGCGATCATTCCCTCGATCATCGCCACATATCCCCAATAGATGCCAATCTGCATTTGTCCAACAGTCGTTGTGCCAATTACGCTTTCATTTGGTGGCGGTTCAATTGCAATTCGCGGCAACATGGCAGCCGCAGCGTATAGGGCATCAAGGGACAAGTTCACACCGGGCGCAATGCTGCCGCCGCGATAGGATCCATCTGGACCGATATAATCAAAGGTGGTGGCCGTGCCAAAACTGATAACGATCTTGTGACCTTCTGTTAACGA
>Ga0214919_10002386_pt1 | contig 29605 bp, 24 predicted proteins | sample LL1503_MetaG_FD_177994 | JGI IMG/M metagenome (GOLD analysis project Ga0214919, IMG submission 177994) | Freshwater microbial communities from Lake Lanier, Atlanta, Georgia, United States - LL-1503 | ecosystem: Environmental > Aquatic > Freshwater > Lake | place: USA: Georgia | collected... | reverse complement strand
GGGGCAGTACAACATGGCGGGATCGATTGCGACGGGTGAGGGTGGGGTGATTATGAAGAGGGGTAGCGTTTGGCTGACTCCGCACGGCCAGTATCAGAAGGTGGGCAGTGTCTACTTAACCCCGGATGGAGGTGTGGTGACCCGTGCAGGCAGTACCTTTATCGATGAGGACGAGGTGATCACAAAGGCTGGCAGTACCTATACTGGGAATGGGCAAACGACAACGACGGCCGGTAACGTGGTGCTGAAGCCTAGATGGTCGACGAGGTAGGGGTTGTGAAGGGATTAAGGGATTATGGGGTTAAGTAAGATTATGCTCACGCTAAGGACGCAAAGCCCCGACGCGGGCCGGGGCGCAGACGCGGGACGCAAAGACCCGAAGATGGTTGGGGCAGGTCATGGTAAAGGCGCGATAAGGATGGATATGGAAGACCGGTCCTGGGTGGCCCTATTGGTTATGTGGGGTTGGGCGTTATCTTATTTTTTATGGTTGGTTCTCAAGAAGAAGAAATAATGATCAAGAAAAATGGCCTACCCCAGCAGATGTCCTAGGGGGGATGAGAGGATACTACGCATGAGAGTGAATTTAGGACGAGATCGAGGTAACTCCCCTGGCGGGGATAGGGAGAAAAAGCTGGAAGAAGCGCTCAAGAAAATTATTGGGCTCGCCTATCACGGAGCTCGAGCCGAAATGCCGCAACTTCAGATGATGGAAATCATTGAAACCGCAAGAGAGGCTCTATGAAGTATCCAAGCATAATTCCGATAGTGGCCGTACTGTTTACCCAGTTGGCCCCAGCCCAGGACGAAGACGGATATTACGGCATCCTCAACGCCAACTCGGCCTTGATCGATTCGATCTCGAACGAGTCGGGAACGTTGACTGGAGACTTTTCGACACAATCTCTGTTGGGGCCTGTGGAGCGTGCCCAGTGGGCGACAGACGGGCCGGTGGTGGTCTCAACCAGTGGAGAGGTGTTGGGCACGTTGAGCACCGAGGAAACCAACACCCACTCGCTCTTCAATGAGTCGATCTATGTCCAGGTGCCTTACACGGATCGGTGCGAAGCCTGTATTGGTAGTTTGAATGATAACTTCTCTACTGAAGGGCCCAAGATCTACGACTCCCAGTCGTCTGAACTGAAGGAGAAGATTGGTGAGCTGATCGACTCCCCATTTGAGCTTAAAAAATGAAAACACTCTGCGATGAATGGAACAAGAATGAGGACGGCCTAATCCCGCCCCAATCTCCAGCCTCAACCGCAAGTAAGAGGGAAACTATGGAGGCTCGATCTCAAGGTGAACCCGAAATAGTGGATCTATGGATGGTCATCCGCTACCTAGTGAGCTTTCTTGTTGGAATTGGCCTATTTTCCTTACTGATGTGGGCCCTAGGCTGGCTGATCTAAGGGATGCGATGTTTGTTACTCCATTTCTGAGGGATCCATGAGTCTACTTTTCGAGGATGATTGGGATATGTCTGGCAAGGTGCCAAAGCTGAGGAGAGGGGGATCGAAGGCGATCCATCCTGGGGAGGCGTTGCAGAACATGAAAGAGGATGTGCTGAGGTCACCTAAAGCGGTGCTTGAAATACTCCTGTGCCCATCAACTTACCTGGTATTGGCCTTATTCGTGGGCATTCCGCTGGTTTATTACACCAGTTTCGCGCTGCTATTTGATTATCTGCCAAGCAGGGCGTTTGGATATAGGAAGGGGACTACGGAGCTCGATATAGCTTTAGGAATACTGCTTCTGATCATTGGAGGGCTGGTTATTTGGGGAAAGATCAATCGGGCCCGGGAAAAGAAGCGGTTAGCGGATAAGGTGGAGGGATTGCGGCGACGGACAGTGGAACTGCAGGCAAACCTTCTCAGAGTGATTGAAGAGAAGGGGAGGAATCATCCTGAGACGGGATATGCGTATCGGGAGCTGGGAAAGAATTTGGAAGCGTTGGGGCAGAGAGATCAGGCCCGGCAGGTGCATCTGCAGGAGCGAGAGATTTTCCGGGAGACAATGGGGGTGGCCTCACCAGAGGCTAGTTACTGGAGGAAACACGACCTAGATCCGCCGGTGATTAAGCCCAAACTGGAGATCATTCAGGCGAGTCGAACAGCGTGCGGAGAGATGGAGATCTTCGACACAAGAAGGACCCTTATCAGCATCTTTGGTATTTTACTGGGAGTGTCGGTGATGTCTGCTGTGATCATCGGCATTGGTTACGGAATCGAGCTGATTCTATCAATCTTTCGATGAAAATTAGTTGTTTAAATCAAAAGTAAGACAATATATTAATTTATGTCCTCAGGTATGAATTGGGCTCGAGTCAGAGCAGAAAATCGAGCACGTCAAAATGGTACGGTTAGGGCTCGTGAAATAAATGAGGAGGTGCATCGAAGAAGAAAAAGAAAAAAACGGACTGGCGAAGCATATGTTGCGCCAAAAAATTATTCCAAACAGCCAGTTCGCGTAATGTCTGAAGCGATGGAAGATAAACTATTAAAACAAATTCAAAGAACAACACGGCAACAAATAAATATCATATGTGAAAACAATAGGCGGCGAAAAATAATAGGAGTTGGGGCTAAAGATTCAATTTGGATTGCTAAACATGATGAGCCCTTTAACTACGCGGATCTACTTGGTCGATCTTGGGAGTTCAATCGCAATGGGATAGCAGCATTCTCGTGGAAACGCATAGCTCGTGTAGTTATGGCAAAGCAGTGCGAGTATGTCTGTTCTGGATTTCCTCCAAAGATTGTCGCAAGAATTAAACAACAAACCGAGAGATTTAAAGTCATGGGCTCCTTACCGACCCGCGAAATAGAAAAAAACCTTATTCAGAAACTTTCACTTATTTCCTATCGGCATAAATGGTCATACGTTCCCGGAGGTATTCTCCGGCAGATATTTTACATTAATCGTAACGCTTTAAATCGGTCAGCAGAAATCAATCCAGGTGAATTTGCTTATCTTTAAAGAGCCGCAAGGTCATGGCTGACTTAGAATGCGGGCAGTGCGGAATTCCGTTGCATACGATGATACAGCAGTCTCACACCGCCGTTGCATCGGAAGCTGAATAGGAGGTAAACAGCTTTCAAACAGAGCAACCATGCGTCCAATAAAAGTGCTAATTAGCACTTGACATTAATATCTGGAGGGTGTTTAATGCATAAAGTACCAAATGATACAGAGCGAACAGACCGCACTATTTGATCTTCAGAGGGCAAGTCCTCTAGTTAGGGGCGGATTCCGTCCTAAACTCGGGCCAGAAGAGCTTGGGTTCTCGAAAAACATAGCCGGGGTATTGACGAGTAGGTCAATTCTGCTTTATCAGGCGGTCAAACTTTTCAATATCTATCAAAAAGTGGGGTTAGCGCAACCGCCTAAACATTATGTTATCGATGAAAACCGCCTTGGAATTCCAACACTCTCGAGTCGTCAAAAAACTTGTGCTCTCTTAAAGCGAGAATACGGATTCTCCGAAGAAATCCCAATTTTTAAGGGCTTGTTTAAGTTGCACCAAATCCATGAAGAAGAAGCCGGTCTCTCCTTGTTCTTGTTAGCGTGGACACGTGATGCCTTGTTGCGCTATGGAACATCCGAAATTTTAGACAGGAAACCTAGCGAGGTTTTGAGATCAAGAGAAATTTTTGAGGTCATATCTGGGGAGACTGAAAATCGTTATCGTGAGAACATTTGCGGAAAGATCGTAGCAAATTGGATGGCTTCATGGACCCAGTCAGGGCACTTAAGTGGAAAATCAAAAAAAACCAGGGCACAAGTAAAGGCTGGGCCTGTTGCCTTAGCATTTGCCTGTCTATTGAGCACTCTTTCCGGTGAAGCAGGTGAAAAGATATTTTCTTCGATATGGATTCAAATTCTTGATTTAAATCCCCAGCAAGCGCGGGAATTAGCCCAAAAGGCGAAAGAAATAGGGCTTTTGGATGTCTACAGCATGGGTGGTGTTACCCAGATCTCATTCCCTTGTCTCCGTGAAATATTCCCTGGAAAACTATAATCATGAGCGAAATTCGTAACCTAATAGAAAACTATGAAAGGCATATTGCGTTACCCTGGAAGGCAGATCTTCCCGGGGGGCAGAAAATAGTCTTTGTTATTTATCATCCTCAAGAGGAGCGAAATCTGCGTGGAAAGATGAGGGACTTTGAATCCTCAACCCGGATGGCAAAACATGCTTGGCACGATTGCGATATGACCCATTTTCTGCCTAACTGGATCGAGGCTCAACATAAGGAGCAAAAGGCGCTTTATGGGGAAAAAAGTACGCTTAATTATCATACAGACTTTGACTCTCTTCTTATAGCGGCGGATGAAATACAAGAGAATCTCTGCAACCATCTGATCGAAAGACTGCAAGACACAAACGTAACAGAAAACGACGTCGTTGCCGTTTATGGAGTTGCGGGTCTATTTGATATTCTTCACACGAACACCGTTCTTAAAAAAATTGACGATTCAATACGGGGTAGGCTGCTCTTATTTTTCCCCGGCTACTACAAGAGTGGCCAGTATCGGTTTATGGATGCACGCGATGGCTTTAATTATTTAGGTGTTCCCATTACCCGTGAGACCAGTTACATGCCATCTTATGAATAAAAAAACAAACACGGTAGTCCAACTTCGAGAGCTGTTTCTGCGTGATCCGGGCGATATCTCGCTGCCCAACAATGGGGTTTCTAAAGTTGAGGAACTTTCACGGAAACAGCAAAAGGGAATTGATGTCCTTCGTTTTGAGATGGAAACCTTTGTTTGCGAGGGTGCCTACGAACGTGGTCTAACCCAGGTCTTGGGTGGATTTCTCGGAGCCATTGGACAGCCCGAGCAGAAGGCTGCCTGGATCAGTGGCTTTTTTGGCAGTGGGAAATCCCATTTAGTTAAAATGTTGCGATATCTGTGGGATGATTACCGATTTCCTGACGGAGCCACAGCCCGATCTGTCGTTAAGCTACCAGGTGCGGTCCGGGATTTATTTGTTGAGCTGACTACCCGGGCTAAGCCGTATGGTGGTGTTCAGGCGGTATCTGGAACACTGGGGAGTGGCAGTGACCTCAATATTCGGACGGCTTTTCTGCAGATTCTATTCCGTGGTATGGGGCTTCCGGAGAAATATCCTGCAGCTAGATTCCTCTTAGATATGAGAGAACAAGGGCGAGAAAAAGAACTGATAGCCGCACTTGCTGAAAAAGTTGCTGATCCAATAGCAGAAATTAATAATCGTCTTTATATGTCTGTGCCACTTTCTGAGGTGATTCTAAAAATCGAGCCTAAATATAAAGATGAGAAACACGTTCAAGAAATGTTAAAAAGCCAATACCCAGTTCAAATCTATCCGACCATTGATGATGTGATAAAAACGACAAAAGACGTCTTCCAAAAAGACGGACAACTCCCGCTGGTCCTAATTGTCGCTGACGAAATTCAGCAATTCGTTGGGCAAAATCTTCAAAAGATATCTGATATTCAAGAAATCGCAGAAAATATTTGCACGCGTCTAGATAGTCGTGTTCTTTTGGTAGGCACAGGGCAAGAAGCGCTCACGACGACGACAAATCTAGGCCGCCTGCAGGCGCGCTTTGCCATTCGTGTGGGCTTGTCGAATGCAGACGTTGAATGCGTACTCAGAAAAACCGTACTCGCTAAGAAACCAAGCCAAGAAAAAACGATCCAGGGTGTACTGGATCAACACGCCGGAGAAATTGGGCGTCACCTGCAAAGTACACGGCTTTCCATGCAGGAACAGGATCGAGAAGTTCTTGTAAGTGATTATCCTATTTTACCAACTCGGAGAAAGTTTTGGGAAAAAGTGCTACGTACAGTAGATACGACCCAAGCCTCCTCTCAATTACGAACCCAGCTCAGAATCGCTTACGAAGCTCTTAAAGAAAACGCTTCGCAGAACCTGGGATACGTTATTCCCGGAGACTTTATTTATGACAAGATTCAGACTGATCTGCGAAGTCAGGGGCGCTTGAGGCAAGAATTCTATGAGATAATCGAAAAGCAGTTAAAGAAAGGTGCTGATGGAAAGCTCCGTAGGCGTATTGCTTCGTTAGTCTTTCTGGTCGGTGAGTTGCCTCGTGAAAAGGGCGCCGACGACGGGGTCAGAGCTACACCTGAGAACCTTGCCGATCTACTCGTTGAAGATCTTGGAAAAGATCCTGCCGCTTTGCGCGAAAGAATTCCCAGCCTTCTTGACATTATGCACAAGGAAGGAGATCTGATGCTAGTTGGTGATGAGTATCTACTTCAAACCCAAGAAGGTGCTAGTTGGAATCAGTTCTTTGACAAAAAGCTCATTGAACTTAAAAGCAAAGCGCAGGATCTTGCAACCATTCGCGAAGAGATACTCGGGAATGCTCTTCTTGAAGAAATGGAAAATCTCTCAGTTACCCAAGGGGCTTCCAAGACAAGTCGTCAGGTTGCAGTTGTATCTGGGGATCAAGCACCGCAACTAAATACAGATCAGATACCTGTTTGGGTTAGAAATGGGTGGAATGCGCAAGAAAAAGACGTGCTATCTTCTGCTCAAGCCGCCGGCATCGATTCGCCAATTGTATTTGTCTACCTACCTACCGATCAGCGAAAAACAGACAGCCTCCATGAATCTATTGCGATTAGAAAAGCTGCCCAAGCAACACTTGAAAGTCGTGGCAATGTAACCACCTCTGAAGCAATTTCTGCAAAAAGATCGATTGAGAGTCGGTCTATCCAGGCAGAAGAGGAGACCAAGAAAAATATACGTGTGATTTTAGAGAACGCCAAGGTTCTTAGTGGTGGTGGCCAACAAGCAAATGGAGTTACTTTACTGGATCGGATTAAAGAAGCAGCCGAGACGGGTGCCGCCCGTCTTTATCAGCGTTTCCATGATGCGGATCATACGGGTTGGCCTATGGCCAGGACACGGGCAATCGCTGGCGATGTAGGCGCTCTTCAGGCTGTTGGGCATAGGGGTGATGTAAAAACCCACACCGTTTGCAGTGAGATTCGCGCATTTGTACAAGCCGGGAAAAAGGGGAAAGATGTCAGGGAGAAGTTCTCGAAAACTCCTTATGGGTGGCCTCGAGATACTATCGACGGAGCACTAATTGTTTTAATGTTAGCTGGCGAATTGAGGGCAACATTAAATCATAAGCCCGTTACCGTTAGGGAACTACCTCAGAATCAAATCGGGCAAGCCAACTTTTACGTGGATCATCCTCCCTTGGATATGGGTCAAAGAATGGAACTGAAGGTTTTATTCAACATTCTGAGCGTGAACTGTCCAGTGGGAAAAGAGGATGAAGCTGCCGGAACTTTCCTAGAAGCTGCCTTGAAGATTTCCGATAAAGCCGGAGGTGAAAAACCACTCCCGGAGAAACCAGCTGTGCAGTATATTCGCGAAATCCAGGCGCTGAGCGGGAATCAGCAGCTTTCCCAAATCTTGCTGAAGAAAGACGAATTCAAAAAAGATCTTGAAGAGTGGAAGCGAAAATCTGAGGCGATTCAGAAAAAGCTGCCTGCTTGGAGGGAGTTAAACACTCTAGTAGAGCTTTCCGCAGGACTCTCTGATCTGGCTCAAAGACGTGAACAGGTGGAATCCATTCTAGATGAGAGGCGCTTACTTGCGGATCCTGATGTGATTCCGGAATTGTCTTCTGACTTAGTTGATACCCTACGAAAAGCTTTACAGAAAGCGCGCGCTAAGCTGGAGGCTTCTCATGCAATCGAAAAAGCTGACCTAGATAAAAACAGCGCCTCACAAAAAACCTCTGAAGAGCAGAGGAAAATATTACAGCTGAAGCATGGGCTGATCTTGGATCCAGCCCCGGCACTTGGTTCATTGGAGGATATCCAGCATGCCCTAAGGACAAGAACTTTGGATGCCCGGGACCTGGAGGTGAGCTCACTTCCTGAAAGATTTAGGGCTGCGGCCACAGAGGCAGCCCAGCTTTTAGAGCCAAAGATTAGGCGTGTGAAATTGCCCCCCGGAAACTTTAAGACCGAAGCTGATATCCAAAAATGGGTAACAGAAGTCGAAGTCATTCTCAGGCAGGAGGTTAAAAAAGGGCCTATTATGTTATGAGTCGCTTACAAGGTATTCCCAATCTTCAATCGAGTGCTAATTCTGTGGTGACTTATTCTTTAAATCTACCATGGAAAGCAGATAATCCTTTATGTCTGAAATCTGTATTCCCCTTAAGACGGCCACTAAAATTCTTAGGGCAATCCAAGATGAACGTTATGAAATTCAAGGCCTTAGGGCTGAGGCAGGGGATGGATCTTCTGGATCCGATACATGGTACTTTTTCCATGTCGAGGGAGGTAACCCCGAGATGTGTGTTAAAAAACTGCAATTGCACTTGGGCAATAACCGCGCTTTTTGGCAGAAATATGATGAGCGCGGGAGAATTCTCAACGCACGTTGGCATGGCAGCATCCGTTATTACGAAAACGACGATCGAATTAAGAGCCATATCTATTCAGAAGTCTTCCTCGGAGAAGACAGTATCTTTCTCCGCTTCCACAAACTACGCCGACCCCAAATATATGCACAGGAACGCAAACGATGAGTGATTCCTCAAAAAACTGCCCAACATGCGGAAAGCGGGAATATCGCCGAGTTAAAGAAGATTATATCTTCGAGTTGCAAGACGGGAATGAGATGAAGATTCAAGATCTTGAATTTTCCAAATGTGCCGCTTGCGGAGAAACTGGTATTCCTCCGGCTTCCATGCGAAGGATTCGCGAAATGGTAGCCGAGCTCACCGAGCAAATCTCGCCCGAGGAGTTGGAGAAAATCCGTGAAGAACTTGATATTCAGAACCAAGACGATATGAGTGAAATTCTTGGTCTTGGGGCCAAAACCTACGGTCGTTGGGAGCGGGGTACGCAGCAGATTAGTAGGTCCATGGGATACTACCTTCGAATTCTACGGCATTTCCCAGAAGTTTTTGCTTGGCTGAAAAGCCGTGGCTGGAAAACCAAAAATGACACAACATCTAAAAACCAAGATTCGAGAGTAGTTATTGGGGGGCGTTTTAAGCCTACGAGCTCTAATTTGATTGTCTCCGCGAAAGATACTTTATCTTACAACCCCGCGCGTCTTTGGGAGGGAATAGGTAAAAATTAAATGAAGCCTTTCTGGGTAACCTTTTACTCCTACAAAGGTGGAGTTGGACGAACCATGGCGATGGCCAATGTCGCTGCATTGTTAGCAAGAAATGGTCGCAGAGTTGTGATGCTGGATTTCGACTTGGAGGCACCCGGACTAGATAGTTTCGAGGAGTTTAAGCCGGCACACGGGAAACCTGGAGTCGTGGAATTTGTTGAAAAATATCAAAAAACTAAGACATTGCCGCTTTTAGAGAACTACATCTTCGAATGTCCCTTAGAGCAGGCTATTAGTGTCAATTGGTGGCGGAAGGCTGGACGAGATACCGGGGAAGTCATCGGAGAGTTACGAGGCCGCGTTTGGTTAATGCCGGCAGGGAAAAAGGATCAAAAATACAATCATGATCTGGCCCAGATTAATTGGGCTGAACTTTACGAAAACAGTGAAAGCGGAAGATTTGTTGATTCTTGGAAAACAAGCATCGAGGAAAAATATGCGCCTGATTATGTGTTAGTGGATTCAAGGACTGGCCTCACAGATGTCGGCGGCATTTGCACGGGTCACTTGGCTGATCTGGTTGTTCTTTTATCAGGGCTGAATCGACAAAACGTCGACGGAATAAAGAAAGTTTACGATACGCTAAGAGGACTACCTCCAGAGCATGCTCCGGACTTGCTGCCAGTATTGACTCCTGTCCCAACAGGGATCTTTAAGGAGCGGAAAAAAGGCGAAATCAGCATGGCCGGTTCCGGAAAGTTAACTGAAATTGCCTCACAACTAGGAGAGACAAAAACCCCACTCACTATCCCATACGAGCCGTATGCTGCCTTGTACGAGCGTCTTTACGTTCTCACGAATAACTTTCCTATCTTAAATGAAAGTTACAAAAAATTGCTCCAGGCTATTATTGAGTATAACCCTGATGGCGTTGATAACCTCAGAAATCAGATAAGCTCTGTTATCTTAACAGGATCCGAAAGGCACCAACTCCGTCTATGTAACAGTCTGAAGGAAACTGCAGAGACAAATAATAGCGATTCTGAATTTGGTATTTACCTACTAGAACGAAGCCTGGGCAAAAGAGATTCTGCTGAAGGACATGCCCTAAAAGCACTGCAAATCGACCCAAGAAACAGCGAAACATTTAGAACTCTGATTAATTCTTATTACGCCAATAACGAGTTTAGAAGGATCTCAGATATCTGTGGTGACAGGTTGTCAGCAGGAAACTTAAGCCCTAAAGGTGCGTCGCCGGAAAGAAGCAAGGGTTTGTCTATTGCAGACCAAATGGAAACATACTTTGAGATGGCCGGGGTCAATCTTGCTATGGCTTATCAGTTATCCCAAATGGACAAACTAGAGGCAAATATCGAAAGTCAGAAACTCTTAGAATTAGCCAAGGAATCAATCTTGATCATTGAAAAGACAAGGAAAACAGGTGATTTGACATTACCATCTGGTTCTAGCTATGCATTGCAAAACTATGTAATAGAGACCGAAAGAAGGCATCAGAGCACAGCAAAGGAAGTGAAGCTATCTGTGAGCAGGAAAGAGCTTCAGGAAAACCTTCTCGATCTTACCGGTCTCATGCGATTCAGTGCTTTCACCTGTGCACAAGCTGTTAAAGTAGCTTTTGGAAAAGATAAAACACTGCAAAGCATCATCACAAAAGAAAGCTCCCTGTCTTTTCAAGATCTTCAGTTTGCATATTTAGGATTTGCTTTGATCTCGGAGTATAAATATAGCCGCGAGGCTCTTGAGGCCGTGCTGCACAAAATAGAGAAAGCTCCGAAAGTCGGCGAAGCTTTTAGTCTACGGCAATTTTGTCCAATCTTCTTAGAGAGTCTTAAAGAAGAAATCAGTGTATGCGGGGCTATGTTGGATGAGAAAAAGCTGTGGGATGGGATGCCAATTGAGTCCATTCAGTTATCTGAATAACCTATGTTACCCAAACCCCTTTCTCGTGAGTTTCGTCGTCTCTTACAAAAAGCAGTTTTAAAAGCTCGTTCGGTTGCAGAAAGAGGGGCGCGGGCGTCTCTTGAATCTTTGGCGGTTCATGAGGCAGATCCTTACAAAACCCTGCGCCCAGAGCAAAAGTTGCTACGCAGGGAGCTGATTGCTTTAGCTAGGCAGCTTGGGGATGACGAAGATCCAAGGAAAAAGGGTAGTCTCAAGATCGATCACCTTTCAGAGAAGCTGGCCTACCAGACCTGGCATCGGCTCTTTTTCGCACGGCTCCTTTTAGAGAATAAACTGCTGGTTCATCCGAAGCATCGGGTGGAGCTTAACTTTGAAGAGCTACAGCACTTTGCGCACGAGGATAAAAGTGGCCTGACCGATCCTTGGAAGGTCGCGAGTGACTTTACCGTGGAACTCTTGCCAGGGGTCTTTCCACCAGACGATCCATCCAATCATGTAGATATTCCTGCCCGGGAGGCGCAGGAACTCCGCAGGATCCTTACGGATCTGCCCATCGATGTCTTCTTGGGCGGAGATACCTTAGGGTGGAATTACCAATATTGGCAGGAAGAGAGGAAACAGAAGATCAAAGATTCAGAAGTTAAGATTGGGCGAGAAGAGCTGTCGCCGGTTACACAGCTCTTTACTGAAGATTACATGATCGATTTTCTCCATCACAATACCCTGGGAGCGTGGTGGGCGGGGAAGAAGTTCCCCAACGGGATCGATGCCTCAGACGAAGTTGCGTGTCGGCAACAGGTGCAAGTGGGGGATGTGGAGTGGAAATACCTCAGATTTATTCAGGATGAAAAAACTAAAAAGTGGAGACCAGCGGCAGGTGAATTTGAAGACTGGCCTAAAACAACGAGAGAGATCAAGTATCTGGATCCATGTATGGGGAGTGGGCATTTTATCGTCTTTGCCCTGCCCATTCTGGTGGCCATGAGGCAAGAGGAGGAAAAAATATCTATCGGCGATGCGGTTGATGCGGTGATCCGGGAGAATCTCTACGGATTGGAGCTAGATCCGAGGTGCACGCAGATCGCTGCCTTCCATCTGGCTTGGACGGCATGGATGATGGCGGGATATCGGCCATTGCCGGAAATGAATCTAGCGTGTTGCGGACTAGCTCTGCATGGGAGAAGAGAGGCTTGGGAAAAACTGGGAGGCAAAGATACCCGGCTACAGGCAGCCATGGGGAAGATGTATGATCTGTTTAAGGACGCTCCTGTTTTAGGAAGTCTGATTAACCCTCGGAAGCAGGCGGGAGATTTAATTGAAGCAGAGTTTCACGAAATTCAGCCACTTTTAAGTAAAGCTCTGGCGAAGGAGGATGTTAAAAAGGATGAAAACCTGGCTCAAATGGGATTGGTGGCAAAAGGTAATGCCAAAGCGGCGGAAATTCTCGCCGGCCAGTTCACGCTCGTAGCCACCAACGTGCCTTACCTCACACGCCAGAGTCAGTGCGATATACTTAGGGACCATTGCGAGCGAATATATCCAACTGCAAAGGCGGATCTTGCAACGTGCTTTATTGAACGTAGTTCCGCGTTCTTGGTGCACCACGGAACTGTCTCTGTTGTTGCGCCAACAAACTGGCTCTATCAGCCTGCTTACAAACATTTTCGCAGGTCAATACTTGAGAACAAAGACTGGTGTGCTGTCGCCCGTCTTGGTCCAGGTGCTTTCGATGGGATTACTGGTGAGGTCGTCAATGTAACGGTAATTGTAATCGGAAACAGTAAATACGACAAAGGGAAGGCGAGGGCATTTTCGTTGGACGCTACAGATGGGGCCTACGCGTCCTGTAAAGGTGAGATTCTCGGAAGTGGGGCGATTGCAATATTCAATCAGTTTGACCAACTGGCGAATCCAGATTCGAGGGTCGTTTTAGGCGAACTGGATCGGCGTCCCTTGTTGTCGGTTAAAGCACGGAGTTTGACCGGGCTTAGAACGGCGGATAATCCGCTATTCGTGTTTTGTTTCTGGGAAGTGCCTCGTTGGGGCGAGGTTTGGGTCGCGTTCCAAAGCACTGTGGCGAACACAAAACCTTACGGTGGTAGGGAGCACATTCTCCGCTGGGATGGCGGCGGTGGTGCATTGGGAGACTTCGCTAAACTTGGCCTTGCGAGCATTCAAGGACGTGATGCGTGGAACAAGCGTGGGGTAACTGTAAGCCTGATGAGCGATTTGCCCGTGACACTGTATTCTGGGGACAAGTATGACATGAATTGTGGTGCGCTATGGCCTAATTCCGATTCGGACCTACCTGCGGTTTGGGCCTATTGTTCATCGAACGAATTTACGATAGATGTTCGAAAAATCGACCAGCAGTTAAAACTAACTACTGCGACACTCTTGAAAATCCCCTTTGACATAGCGCATTGGCAGAAGGTGGCGGAAGAAAAATATCCGCATGGATTGCCGAAGCCGTTTTCCAGCGATCCAAGCCAGTGGTTATTCAACGGCCACCCGGCCGGTGCAGACCAGCCGTTGCACGTGGCCGTGGCGCGGTTACTTGGCTACCAGTGGCCACGCCAGACCGGTTCAAGTTTCCCTGGCTGCCCGGCCCTCGGCCCGGATGGGCTGGAGAAACATCATGATAACGACGGTATAGTTTGTATTAACTCCATTAGTGGAGAGGCTCCAGCAGCTGATCGGCTGCAAAGCCTATTATCAGAGGCTTACGGAAAAGAATGGAAGGCAACGACCCTAAAAACACTTTTAGAAAAAGAGGAGTCTGAGACGACAGAAGATTGGCTTCGAAATAAGTTCTTTGAATCCCATAGTGCCCTATTTCATCGCCGGCCATTCATTTGGCAAATATGGGACGGGAAAAAGGACGGATTTAGCGCCCTGGTTAACTCCCATAAGCTCAACAAGGCAAATCTAGAAAAGTTAACCTATGTTTACCTTGGTGACTGGATAAAGAGACAGGAACAAGATGAAAAGCAGGGTAAAGCTGGAGCTACTGGGAAAAAAGAGGCTGCGCTGGAGCTGCAGGGCAAACTAAAGCTGATTGTTCAGGGCGAGGCCCCTTATGATATCTTTGTTCGGTGGAAGCCGGTGTCCCATCAAGCTATCGGCTGGAATCCGGATTTAAATGATGGGGTGCGTGTAAATATTCGACCGTTTGTATTAACTGGATTGTTGCGTAAGGATCCGAAGGTGGGATGGGAAAAAGGGGATAAAACTAAACCGGATAAAGGAACTAGAGAACCGATTAGAGATAAGTCTGAGTATCCTTGGTTCTGGTGTGAAAAGAAACCTGGTACAGACCCGGTTGCTGAAAAAGCATTCGCTGGACGGCGATGGAACTGTGTTCATCTGACTCTGCAAAGAAAAAAGGAATCGATAAATAGCGGAAAAGAATCATCGGTCACGTTGAGGTCAAGAGGACCTGCGCCGCAGGAACAATCGCTAAAGTTTGAATAAAATGACTAAGACATCCTCCTCGGAAGCTGCCTATCAGCCTAAGGCAAGGGCGGCACTTAAGTCCAAAAAGGCTCAAGCTAATTTAGCTCGCGCTCTGATCGAAAAGCTACGAGTAGCTGCCCTGGAGCATATCAAAGGAAATACTTCGGAACCCTGCGCTTTAGTTTGGCCAGATAAAAGTGGGCAATGGGAAGTAGTAGTAGAAAAAATCCAGGGAGAGTGTGAAGAGCTTTTTGTTCTAGGCGATTACTGCCCTGAAAAGAGAAAAGGCCCTGCCATGTGGCTAAGGGCGGTGGAAGCTCGAACAGTTCCTGAATCGCCCAAAAAAGGCCTGCCCCCGATATTTTATCTGCCCGGAATAGGGCATGATGATCTTAAGGATCTGATCAATATCCCAAGGGAGTTAACACCTATTCTAGATCTCCTTTTTCGAGGTTCTGCGTGGGTACACCCGGGCACAGGAAGGGATTGGATGCCGGACGCTTTTCTTCGCGATGTCACCCACGGTTTTGGGCTAAAGGTTGAGACGAATGACAAAACCGTTGAAGCCTTAAACCGAACGTTGCCGGCCCTTATAGATCTTTCTTTAGATGTACTTGCAAAGGAGAGGATCGATGAGCGGTATCTCAATGGTCTTTTAAGTGGCGATACAGAATCGGAAATTATTCGCTGGATGAATGACCCAGTTGCCTGGAAAAAACAGAAGACTAAGGAAGAGCGGGAGGCTTTCCGTCAAGAGTGCCAGCGCCAGTATCGATTTGACCCGGATAAGTCCAGCGCCCTGGCAGCTGCTGAGCTAATGTGTCAACGTGAAGGACTGTGGGAGCTTGTTTGGAGTCGTTTTGATGACTCGGCGGTAAACTATCCGGAACTGGTTAAGATTGTTATGAAGGTCACGCCCCAAGAAGGGATGATGTTCGGGCAGAGTGACTCGTATTGGAGGCTGCAGGAAGAGGCAAACGAATCGCTTCTTGAGGAGCTTCGAAGAGTTTCGAAGATTGAGGCACACACGGCTATTGAGGAAATTCAAAAGCTTGCAGAGAAGCACGGCATGCGAGCTGATAGTATTTGGGGAAGGCTAGACCGCTTGAAAATCGTTAATGCTATCCGAAGTCTAGGTGAGATGGCGCAGCGTTGTCTTAGCCCATTGGCGGCAAGCACGGTCGAGGATCTTGCGAAACTCTACTTTGAAGAGGGCTGGAAAACAGATTGGCTGGCACTCGAAGCAGTAAAAGAGGGGCAAGAGCCTAAGTATCAGGATTCTGTTCAGTTGGCAGTCCATAACATCTATGGCCATTGGCTCGATCAGAGTGCCAGAAACCTGCAAAAACTTTTAGAAAAATCAGGAAAAGTGCCGCGCTCTTCATGGTCGAGCGCATCGGTAGAGGCTGGAACAGCGGTCTTATTTGCTGACGGGTTGCGTATGGATCTAGCTAAAAAGCTTCAAGAAAAAATGGCGGATCAGCTGGAAGGTCAGCTGGAGTATGATTGGTCAGCTTTGCCTACAATCACGTCTACCGCAAAGCCAGCCTTAACCCCTATTGCAGATTCGCTCTTGGGGGGGGATGAAGCTGAGGAGTATCAGGTAGTCTTCCGGGAAAAGCGACAGGTGTGGAGTCAGGACCGCTTTGTAAAAGCTTTGGAGACAAAAGGATTCCAATTTCTGAAGCCCAGAGAAGTAGGAGATCCCCAAGGGCGTGCGTGGAGTGAGATCGGCACGATCGATAAGGACGGGCATGATGATGGTTGGAGGCTGGCGTTACGGATCGATGAGGAGCTGGATCATATTCAAGCGCGAATTCTGTCGCTGATTGAGGCGGGCTGGAGTCAGGTCATAGTAGTGACAGATCACGGATGGCTATGGGATCCCAAGGAGTTGCCTAAAGTAGAGCTGCCTAAGTATCTAGTGGCGAATCGTCGTGGCCGGTGCGCCTGGATGAAGAGCCAGAACGAATCAGATCTACCTCAAACCCAATGGTATTGGAATGAAGAAGCTAGGGTCTGTTATCCCTTTGGGGCTGCATGCTTCAAAGCAGGACTGAATTACGCGCATGGTGGTTTATCAATCCAGGAAATGGTTGTTCCAAGGTTAACCTTCCGGGCGATGGCCCGCACGGGGAGTGGAGGCATACTTTCGATCAAATGGGTGGGACTGAGGTGCCAGGTGGTTGTAAGTGATGGTATGGCGGGAAGAGAGGTGGACATACGCCGTCAAGACGCTGATCCTAGCTCTTCGATGGTGGAGGGTCGCAAACCAAGGGCAGTTTCCGAGAAGGGTAGTTGTTCACTCCCCGTTGAGGATACATCGTGGGAAGGGAAAGAGGCCGTTGTGGTGTTACTTTCTTCCCAGGGAGATGTCCTGGCCAGACAGGTAACAAAAATTGGAGGATAAGTGATATGACGATCGAACTCGACGAAATTGATAAATTAGCAGCGAAAGGTTTTGAGGGAGTGACAGTCCGAAAGGATTTAATCCGAACCTTTAAAGGGCAATATCCTGTTCCGACTTATGTAGCCGAGTTTCTTTTGGGCCGGTATTGCTCATCGATTGATGAATCAGAAATACGAGATGGTCTGCAGATTGTGGAAAGACAACTCTCTGAGCGAACTGTGAGAGCTGGTGAGCAAGAATTATTCAAGGCTCGAGCTAGAGAAAAGGGCTCGATCAAGCTAATTGATTTAATATCCGTAAGGCTTGATTCGGATGATGACGAATTCGTTGCCACTTTGCCGAGTCTCCAGCTTAAAGAGGTCCGGATTGGCTCCGACCTTGTGCAGCAGCATGAGAGGATGTTGACGGGTGGGTTTTATGCGGAAATTGAACTGACCTACGATCCGGTTATTGCCCAAGAGTCGGGAGGTCGAGCCTTCGGTGTTGCTAGTTTAAGGGAAATCCAGGTTTCGATGAGGGACGTTCTTGCGACGCTTTATCGTGGGCGAGAAATGTTCGACTTTGAGCAGTGGAAAATATTTTTGCTGCGAAGTATTGGCATTGAAGGAGAAAAACTCAGCACCCGAAGTCGGGATGTAATGCTGTTGCGAATGCTTCCTCTTGTTGAGCGTAACTACAACGCGGTTGAGCTTGGGCCTCGTGGAACTGGGAAAAGCCATCTTTTCCAACAGGTCTCTCCGTATTCCCACTTAATATCCGGCGGGAAGGCCACAGTCGCTAAGATGTTTGTCAATAATTCAAACGGCCAAAGAGGACTTGTTTGTATGTACGACGCCATTTGTTTCGATGAAGTTTCTGGTGTCTCCTTCGATCAAAAAGACGGTGTAAACATCATGAAGGGGTACATGGAGTCCGGGGAGTTTAGCCGTGGAAGGGAAAGCATTAGAGCAGAGGGAAGTATTGTGATGGTCGGCAACTTTGATGTGGATGTTCAGCACCAGCAAAAAGTTGGGCATCTCTTTGGTCCTTTACCGCCTGAAATGCGAGATGACACCGCTTTTATGGATCGGATTCATGCATATATCCCGGGCTGGGATTTGCCAAAAGTCTCGAAAGAGATCTTAACGGATCACCTTGGGCTGGTGAGTGATTTTCTTTCGGAGTGTTGGAATCAGTTGCGCAAGCAAAGCAGACAAGCCGTGGTGCAGGGGCGGGTTCACTTTGGAGGTTCTTTGAGTGGCCGTGATACTGGAGCCTGTCTGCGAACGATAAGTGGCCTCATCAAGCTGATGTATCCTAATCCGACTGTTCCCGTTCCAGATGAGGCATTGGAGTGGGCCGTTAGGCTCGGACTAGAATCTAGGCGCAGGGTAAAGGAGCAGCAGAAGAGAATCGGTTCAATTGAATTCCGAAATACCCATTTTAGTTATATTTTAGGGGATCAAGGCGTAGAGACATTTGTTAGTACACCGGAATTGGCAAGCGAAGAAGGGATCGGAGCTGATCCCTTGCCCCCTGGGCAAGTCTATGTCCTTTCACCTGGCGCCGATCAAGAAAACCCGGGTCTTTATAAAATAGATGTGACGATAGGACCGGGCGGTAGTGTCAGGATTGTAAATACCCCTACGCCTGCGCCGTTTAGAGAAGCTGTAAGATGCGCTGAACAGAACCTGCTTAGTCACCCTCGTAAACTTGTGGGAGATAGGAATCCGCGCCAATACGACTTTACGGTTCAGTTGCTTGCCTTGGATTCCTCAAAAAGCGGAGCTAATACCGGTGTTGGCACCTTAATTGCGCTCTGTTCGGCCCTTTTGCAAAAAAGTCTAAAAGGTGGCCTTATTGTGGCGGGAAATTTAAACTTGGGCGGCTCGATTGAGCCGCTTTATAACCCGGTAAACATTGCTGAGCTAGCGATCGAAAAAGGGGCCACTACGCTCTTAGTGCCCGTCACTTCACGCAAGCAAATGATCGATCTCCCAGATACCCAAGCCACAAAAATCAACGTAACGTATTATAGTGATGCACAAGATGCACTTGTGAAAGCACTTATAGAATAGAGAATTATCAAATGAGTCACCTCGTTTGCCAGCATCTTGAAAACATCTCCAGGGATGCTCTTGGGAAGCACCAGAAGATGATTAAGCAGTACGTTCGTCGCAGAAACGGTGTCTATGCTCTGTATCGAAAAGAGAAGCTCTACTACGTAGGACTGGCAAAGAATCTACGTTCACGCCTTAAAAGTCATCTGCATGACCGGCATGGCAACTCCTGGGACAGGTTCAGCGTCTACCTAACCATCGGGGAACAGCACCTGAGGGAACTCGAGTCGCTGATTCTCCGAATCGTTCAGCCAGTCGGGAATAAACAAAAAGGGAAGTTCCCGAAGTCGGAAGATATCGGCCGGCGCTTTGCCAAGGATGTACGGGAGTTTAATAAATACGAAGAAGGCCTTATTTTTGGTAGCAAAGCAAAAAAGCCATCCTCACTACTTCGTGAATCAAAAATCCGAAGAATGAAGTTGAGGGCATGGTTTAAAGGGACGAAGTTAAGGGCACAGCTACTCAAGGGCGGCAAAGTGCGGTTTAATGGGAAGGTCTACGACTCTTTGTCCACGGCAGCGGCCAAGGCCTGCAAGCGGCGCACGTGCAATGGGTGGACGTTTTGGAAGTACTTACGTGCCCCCGGCGATTGGGCGACAGTGGATCATTTGAGGAAGTAAGATCGCCATGCCTGCCTTGGTTAAAAACGAAGACTCCGAATTCTCCAAACAAAAAATTCAAGCCTTGGACAATTTCTGGCCGGTGCTTGCAAATCCCACGTTTGTTCATAAAACTCAGGACGAGATGAATATAGAAAAAAGGAGAATGAAATGAATCAACAATCAGTTACCCAAAAACTTTCGGAATGGCTAAAAACAGAAAAACTTGAGGGCGGGGTTATCGAAAATCCGAAGAAAGAAGATGGAGATCTGCACTGTACCTTTATTAGTAGTGATAATGGAGAGCCTGAACTAATTTTCAAAATACTTAGCAAGGATTCAAAAAAGGATGAATCTCTGCATTTTTACATCTCTTTAACAAACAGATACCTGGAGCTCTGGACGATTGTTGATGAATCCGCCATTCTTGGGATGTGCGAACTGGGAAATTTCAAAAACGAAGAAGAATTGGTCAGCAAGTGTGAGAAAGAGCATGAAAAACTCCTTGAGGAGATAGAATGTAGAAGTAACCAAATCAAGCCTAGCAGTGGCTCTGAATCTATCAGTGAAGATAATGATGAAGACGAGGGCTCCTATGAAATAAAGTGCCCGGTGTGTGAGGCCTTGATTAGCGACGAAGAGGGAGGTATGGGCGAATGCCCCCATCTTCTGCTTTTCTGGAATAGTATGGAGGGCCCGGAATTCATATCTGAGGAGGTTAATGAACTAATCTCCGATGAAATGGAACTCGAAGAAGTTCTTGAGGAAGAATTTCTTGAAAAGGTAAGAGTGAAAGTCGGTGCGAATGTTCAGCTACTAGAGGCTGAATCAGGCCTAAATCAATGCCTCACAAGTACTCCAACTATTTACGCAATCGTTAAATTAGGATGAGCACTTTTTCCCGAGAGCGCATTGAAACCCGCTCTCATCTGCGTCGGGTTATCCGTCCACTTTCACCAAAGAGTCCACTCACGAACCGGTTTTCCGAACGATGGCGTAAGCTACGCAATCGAGTGGTTGGGCAGCAGGAGCGAAAAAGTGTATGGTATAAAACCCAGCACGAACACTGGCTTGGATGGCTGGGCGGATACGATGGTCCCGGCGGGTACAATCGCAAGAATTCCGACCGGTCAGCCGGCTTTGTATACAATCACATCGTTAACCCACAGATGCTTATTTACCTCGCCGAGGCGGTGAAGGTAAACCGCGTGTTGTTAGCCAAAGCCATGAAGGCCGCGCTTTCGCATCGGGCTTCTATGTCTGCCATGTCGTCGGCGATTCGCCGTATTATCCCTTGGACCATGGTTGAGAGGGCGCTGATGGATGATTCCAAATTGCGCTCTACAACCTGCCGCACCCAGCGCATGATTTCCAAGCCGTGTAGTTCAAGGCGTTAGGTCATCTCAATATGAAAAAATCCGTTTGAATTGATTAAAGAAGAATTCTGAGAAAAAAGATAATGGCGAAGAAGAAAGATGACAAACGAAAGCCGGTAACCCTTCATGCTATTTCCATCCGGCAGCCTTTCACATGGCTAGTCCTCGCGGGAATTAAGGACATTGAGAACAGGACGTGGCGTACTAAGTATCGTGGTAGGATTTATATTCATGCTCCCTCCGTTTGGGATAAGTCGGGGGCCAAGAAGTTTTCGAAGTATGGAGTCCCTGATGATAATGATCAGGGTTGGCCCTTGGGCCTGGGATTTGGTGGAATCGTGGGATCAGTAGAGATCGTAGACTGTGTAGAGAAACATCCGTCCTCATGGTTTGGCGGGAAAGTCGGGTTTGTTCTTAAAAACCCAATCTTTATCGCTGGCGGGGTGAAATGTCCGGGGCAGCTTGGAATATGGAAGGTGCCGCAGGCGGTACTTTCAAAGATTCAAAAGCTTCCTTTTGGAAAATGGGATGCTAGGCGAAAGACCTATAAACAGGTCCCCAATTCCAAAAGACCGCAATAAAGAGGTGAATTCTGTTATTTGAAAATATGGTCAAAATAAAATGTGTCTGGGACCCGATTCGGAAACAAGATGGACTAAGAATTCTTACGACTCGTTTCAGGGGTCGAGGCCTGCCAAAGAGCCGTTGTGATATATGGATGGCGAACCTCGCGCCTAGCGAACGGTTGTTATCGGATTTTCAATCACAAAAGATCACCTGGGGGGAATTCGACAGACGTTACCGCAAGGAACTAAAGCAGAGCTTCTCGTCTGACAAAGTAAACCAGCGAATCAAAAACTATGGGCAGAAATTCACCCTCCGGTTGATTCAGCTACTTGGGAAAAGAGGGCCGGTCACGCTTATGTGTCACTGCGCTAGCAACCAGAAACATTGCCATACAAAAATATTGAAGAAGATTTTATCTGCTAAGATTAGTTAACTCCTAAACAGAGGCGTTTTTAATGGTCAAAATCCGCCAGTTACCTGGCTAGGTTAGGCACTATGCAGAGGGCGTATTTTTCAGCCGGGGTACGGGAGTTTCTGCGCATGCGGGATGAGGAGGTGCTGGGGCAGATGGCCCAGAGGACGGAGTTCCCAATAGATCTAACTCAAAGAGATGCCTGGGTGGAGCAGTTCCAAATCCTACGGGAAGGTCTTCAAGTCGTGGATGGACATCTGTTTCTTGAGTTTGTCGTGCCGCGAATCGGGAGTCGGGTGGATGCGGTGGTAATCTCCGGTCCGGTGATCTTGGCGATAGAGTTTAAGGTGGGGGAAGCGGAGTTTCCGCGGCATGCACTAAACCAGGCTTGGGACTATGCGTTAGACTTAAAGAACTTTCATCTGGGGAGTCATCATGCGCCGATCGTGCCGTTGCTCGTGGCAACGGAGGCGACGGCTTTGGAAAAAGGGCTGGGCCAACCGCATCGAGATGGGGTGTATTTCCCGCTACGGGTGGGCAAGGGGGCGCTGGAAGGGGTAATCCGAAATGTGCTAGCACAGGTGAAGGGCCCCCCGGTGGACGCGGTGGCGTGGTCGAATGCGCCTTATCAACCGACGCCGACGATCGTGCAGGCGGCCCAAGCGTTGTACGCACAGCACTCTGTTGAGGCAATCTCTCGCAGTGATGCGGGGGCGAAGAACCTTCAGGTGACTTCGCGCCGGATCGACGAGATCGTGGAGGAAGCGAAGGGGAAGGGGCGGAAGGTGATCTGTTTTGTAACGGGGGTTCCGGGGTCGGGCAAAACGTTGGTGGGGCTAAATCAGGCGACGCAGCGGAGGGAGGGTGCGGGGAAGACGCATGCGGTGTTTCTTTCGGGGAACGGACCGTTGGTGGCGGTGTTACGAGAGGCATTGGTGAGGGATGAGGTGGCGAGGGAGAAACTTGCTGGAAAAAGGGTGAGGAAGGGGGAAGTGGGGCAGAAGGTGAAGGCTTTTATCCAAAATGTGCATCATTTCCGAGACGAGGGGGTAAAGAGTATGGGGGATCAGGAACCGCCAGCTGATCGGGTGGTAATCTTTGATGAGGCGCAGAGAGCATGGAACAAGGAGATGACGAGTGCGTTTATGAAAGCGAAGAAGGGTGTGAAGGGTTTCGAGTTTTCTGAGCCGGAGTTTCTGTTGTCGTACATGGATCGCCATAAGGATTGGGCGGTGGTGATCTGTTTGGTAGGGGGCGGGCAAGAGATTAACCGGGGTGAGGCGGGAATCCGGGCGTGGCTGGAGGCGGTGAGGGATAAGTACTCGGGGTGGAGGGTCTATATATCGCCTAGTCTGGAGGAGGCAGAGTTCGGGGCAGGAGGGGTATTACCTTCGCTGGAGGGACGGAAGGAGGTGGTGAAGGATGAGGGGCTGCATTTAGCGGTATCGATGAGGTCGTTTCGGGCGGAGAACCTATCGCGATGGGTGCGAGCGGTGTTGGACGTGGAGGAGAAGACGGCGCAGGAAATCTTTCCAGATTTGAAGAAGCTGTATCCGATGGCTTTGACTCGGGATCTAGATATGGCCAAGGCGTGGGTGAGAGAGAAGGCTGGGGGGACGGAGAGGTATGGGATCGTAGCTTCGTCCAAGGGATCGAGGCTGAAGCCAGATGCGATTGATGTGAGGGTGATGGTGGATCCGGTGCACTGGTTTCTGAATGATCAGGAGGATACGAGGTCGAGCTACTACCTGGAGGATGCGGCTACGGAGTTTGATGTGCAGGGGTTGGAGTTGGACTGGGCGCTGGTAGCTTGGGACGGGGATTTCAGAAAAGAGGGGGACAAGTGGGGGAACTGGTCGTTTTGCGGGTCGAGTTGGGATCGGATACAGAAGCCGGAGCGTAGGATGTACCAGAAGAATGCGTACCGGGTGTTATTAACGCGAGCTAGGCAAGGGATGGTGATTTATGTACCGAAGGGGAGCGACAAGGACCCGACACGGGCACCTGAGTATTATGATGGGACGTATGAATATTTGAAGAAACTAGGCATGGAGGAGATTTAAAATTAAAACAGTTGTAATACAAAGTTTGAAACATAGGAATATGGAATGAGAAAATACGTTAAACTCTCCTTTTTGGTGGCTTTTTCAATTTGGCTAGCAGAGCAGAAAGATTTAGCTGGATCTGATGTAACACCTGTGGATGTAGAAGATGCGGAACGCGGCGATGCAGGGAGCCAAGTGAACCTTGGAAAGCACTACGCAGAGGCGGGGGATATCGTTCAAGCCCTAAACTGGTTTCGGAAAGCCGCTGAACAAGGAAATGCTGAAGCTGAATACCAGCTTGCGGTATGCTATCTCGACGGAGCAGGAGTTGAGAAAAATGAAAAAGAAGGCTTCGATTGGTGTAAAAAGTCAGCTCTTCATGAAAATGCACTAGCACAAGATCGTTTTGGGTTTTTATATTTAAAAGGAATAGGTGTAGTTAAGGATGAAAAAGAGGCGTTTAAATGGTTCTCTAAAGCTGCAGCTAAATGCAATTCTAATGCTGAGTTTAATCTGGGCTGCTGCTATGGAAATGGGCAGGGCGTCGAGCAAAACGACGAATTCGCCACTAAGTGGCTAGAAAGTGCTGCTGCACATGGTTCAGCTTCAGCTATTAAGCTATTAACAAGCACTGGAAAATATAAAAAGAACCCTTCATACACTGAGGATCTGTTAAAAAAAGCAACGGCCGGTGATGCTGAGGCACAAAAATACATCGGCTTAAGCTTTTATTTTGGTGATGGAGTAGAAAAAGATCCGCAAAAGGCATGCGAATGGATGGCTAAAGCCGCACGACAGGGTGTTGCAAATGCTCAATATAATCTTGGTTATTATTTCGAAAATGGAATAGGAACAACTAAAAATGAAAAAGAAGCGTTTATTTGGTATAAAAAAGCAGCGGAACAAGGGGATCTTGTTGGGGAATTCGCATTAGGTTGTTGTTATTTTGATTCAATTGGAACACCTAGAGACTTTGTGGAAGCATCAAAATGGCTAAAAAAAGCTGCTGAAAAAGGATCACCAAATGCTCAGCGCTTGTTGGGTGATATGTATTTTAGAGGTAATGGGGTTCAACAAGACCTAGAGAGAGCAAAAGATTGGTATCAAAAAGCAATGGAGCAGGGAAACGCTGATGCAGCTGTCGGGCTGAAAAATATTGAGCAAAGGAAGACAAATAGAACCGAGAAAATAATAACAAAAGATAGGAAGTGGTTGGTTCGAGTGAAAGCGGAAGAAAACTACGAGCCTTACTCAGAGAAGCTCGTAGAAAAAGCTGAGAGCGGCGATGCGAAAGCCCAGTTAGATATGGGTATCTGCTATATGGCTGCAAATGGTGTGCCTAAAAGCGAACAAGAGGCATTTAAATGGGCTCAAAAATCTGCAGATAACGGGAATATCAAAGCTTATCAAATGCTTGGGATGGCTTACATGTGTGGCCAGGGTGTTACTCAGAACATGGATAAAGCTAAGGAATATTTTCGTAAAGCTGCAGAAAAGGGCTATGCGATGTCTCAGAATGCGTTTGGATCAATCTTAATAGAAAAGTCGGTGGAAAAAGTGGATCATGAAGAAGGTGTGAGATGGCTGACTAAAGCTGCTGAGCAAAACGAACCAATTTCCCAGTCAACGCTCGGTGACCTCTACCTTGAGGGTAGAATAGTCAATAAAGATGAAAAGAAAGCGTTTGAATGGCTTACCAAATCCGCTGAACAGGAATATGCAGACGCTCAATCACAACTAGGTATATGCTATGTATTTGGGAGAGGAACCGAAAAGGATTATCCAAAGGCTGTGGATTTACTTGCCAAATCAATTGAGGGGGGATGCTTAACGGGCAGTGTTTGTTTGGGGAACCTGTATGAGAAGGGAGTGGGGGTTGAACAAGACTTATTAAAAGCTGAGGAGCTATACAAGATGGCTGCAGACAAGGGGAGTACAATGGGGTCTACTGCACTTAATAAACTTCAGGCCAGTCATAAAGGCGAGCTTGATGCCTTACATCTTATGAGTAGTCAAAAAGGTCCGAGCTTTCCTGGAAAATAATAAAGAGGTGGACCCCGCGGAAAATTAAGGACAATGGGTCCTTGATATCACAGGTTTAACTGCTAATTTGAAAATGTGAGTATTAGTGATCTGTGTTGGCTTTTGAATTTCCTGCGGATTAGCGGAACGGGGCCGACAGCAGAATCTAGTAAAGTGCTCTGCAACCGATAATAACCAACCTGAAAAGTTCTGAGCTGATATGAAGAACCTGTACATTTTCTGTTTAATATTAGGACTTGAAACTAGTCTTTGTTTCGCAACCACAGTTCAATACCATACGATTGACGGCGGGCTGACTGGAACCGAGATCAAGGAAATCCGTGATGGTAAAGTAGCAGGATTTACATACAAAAACTTGCTCTTTGGAATCAGAGACTATGAAGAGGGATTTGTCAAAACCTTATCAACCGGAGTTTCTTCAACTTATAAATATACTTCCGCAATTAGCACTCAAATCTATGCCATTTCGACAACAGACAATAATCGTTACGGTGGCATGGCTTATTTTGGTGGGTCTCTTACAGTTCGTGTATATGGTTTTGATAAGGCCGCGAACGGTTCTGAATCACGTGTAGATCCGCCTGGAGCCTCTAATTCATCTGTTGAGGGTATCTACGGAAATACTTCCGTAGGCTGGTACGAGCGAAGTGGAATCCGTTGTGGTTTCCTTAGAGTCGAATCTGGAAGCAACGCAGCCTACTATGACTTATTATTTCGTGATGCTACTTTAGGAATCTCGTCCTTCACGGAGCTCAGGGGAATCTGGGGTGGTGCTGCGGTTGGAAATACTACGTACGGAGGTGTAAGTTATGGTTTTGGTGTTAGTAACTCGGAGTTCTCGCAGCTCTATACGGCTCCAAACTCTACCTCAACCTATTTTAATGATTATAATGATGGCATAGTCGCTGGAACAGCGACCATTGGCGGAGTAAATAAGCCTTTTCTCTTTAATCCTGTGACAAACGAATGGGAGTTCTTTACAAGTCCAGAAGGATACTCAGCCAGTGGAAGTAGCTACGACGACGGTATTCTCGTTGGAACCTACCTTACCTCAAGCGGCCAAAAGTTGGGTTATTACGCGAATGTTCCCGAACCCAACACGAGCAGCCTTCTTCTGCTTAGTTTGTGTCTGCAGGCGATTCTGAACCGGTCGCAAATGGCAAGAAGAGAGCGGTAACTGTGCTTCCGGTTTAAGTCTAAAGCATGAAGGCCTCGGCTTATTCCTTGGCCTTTTTATTTTTTGCCCTGCCAGTTGGCCTTTTCGGACAGGCTGACAAAGCAAAACCGGATTTAGAGGCACTTCCTCAAAAAGAGGTTTCATGGCTGACAAGGCTTTTGATTTATAACGATTGGCAGAAGGCCAATAGCTTTTATCTAGGAAAGGGCACGGCCATGAGGCGAGGTGAGGCGGTACTGCTCTGGCGAAAAATCGGAAAGCATGTAGCAGATCCTGAGCATCCGGATATCGCTTCCATCATTGGCTTGGCAAATCTGCAGGTGGGTGATTTTCCCGCGGCCATCCGGGCCTTTGAGAAAGCAGCCGTTTATTACGGCCCTTATTTTAAGAATCTGGATGCTTCCAGGTTAACCTTGGTTTTCTCACAAACTCGGGAGGCCAAGTTTCTCGTCCGAATTATGGATAAAAACGGTCTCCCGATTGGTTCTGGAGCTTATATATGGAAAGACGGCCTGGTCCTAACGGCGGCGCATGTGGTGAACCAGAGACAGGGAATTTCGGTTGAGGACCATGAGGGTAAAATTCACAGAGTCCTGGGTGTTTTTCCTGGGATCTTCAATTGTGACCTCGCTGCACTCAAGACTGAGGGTCCATCGCCCGATTACCTGGAACTGGCTCCTGGGCCACTTTTACAGAGAGATGACCTGAGAATCCTAGGATTCCCTTTTGGATCAGCGGTACCCATTCAGAGCCGGGGTAACGCTAAGGGTACTATTGGAATTAATATGCAAGGCATCGAAGTTGTGGAAACGGATCTTTCTTCGGTGCCCGGCTACTCCGGTTCTCCTGCCATTGATATGAGCGGGAAAATGGTCGGCGTGGTTAGCATGGGCCGAATTGATAACCCTTTTGAGAAAAAAAGAAAGCTGGGGACTTTTCTGGTTAGATATGATGATTTGAATGAGTTTCTTGGCTTACTCAAAAAGCAAAAAACCTTCTCTGAGCTGGGCAATTCGGAATGGGGGAAAAAGCTTCCCTTCTGGAGTGCCGATTGGTCGGAAAACGATAACCGTCTGGCTCAAGCGCTTTATTATTTTAAAACAGAGCCCGAAAAAGGAGTGGAGCTTTTCGAGGAGGCTGCGGAAGAGGGATCCAGCAGCGCATGGATGATGTTGGGAAGAATTTATTTCTTGGGAGAGGGAGTTCCGAAAAACTTGAAAAAGTCGTTTCGCAGTTACAGTCAGGCGGCCGAGTTAAATGAGCCGGCCGGTATGTACATGGCAGGTTTATTCTATCTAGGCGGGCTCGGAGTAGAAAAAGACGAGGCGAGGGGGAATCAGCTTCTTAAGCAGGCTGTCGATGCCGACTATTCCTGCGCGCTCCTTTGTTATTCCGGCATGTACGAATTTGGAAATTCGTTCCCAAAGGATAGAGAAATGTCTCTTTATTATAGCCGGAGGGCGGCCCAGACGATGGAGGAATATGGAATTGGCGGTCATATTTCTAATTTAATGAGGAATATTTCCTCTGAGGCGAATCAACGGGAGATTTACGATTGGTCCTCCATCTTAGCTGGGAATGGTAGCCGACTCGGCCAGCTCCAGTTGGCCAATTGCTATATGAATAGTGTTGGTACAAATCAGGATTATGCAAAGGCTTTTGAACTTTTGCAGCGTTCTGCTGAGCAGGGAGAGCCTCAAGCATATTTGCAGCTATGTGCGCTGAACTTCACGGGGACAGGTGTTGAGGTAAATTACGAAGAGGCAGAGCGCTGGGGAAAAAAGGCAGCAGAGGCTGGTATCGATAAAGGGCACCTTTTTTTATTCCTGTGCGAGGCTATTTTTGCGGATAAAAAGGGGATTCCGGTCCCCGCTGAGGCCGTGAGAAACTTGGAGAAAGCTTGCGAAATGGGGTTGGCCGACGCCGAGTTTTATTACGGCCGATGTCTTCTCGAGGGGCTACATGGCATTAAAAAGGATTATGTAAAAGCGTTGCAACTTTTCAAGCAGGCCAAGGAAAAAGGCTACGAAAAAGCCTCAGCATATTTGCCTCTTGCTCAAATTGAGGTGGATAAAGTGCAAGGCAAGTAGAGGGCCCAAAACACCGACGTTTCGATCATTGAAAGATTGCCCTACTTCGCTCCGAACCTCGCGGACTCGGGCGGAGCTATGGAGGGTTGTAGAAAAAAAGTTTTAAAGGGGCGCAACTTTTTTGGTTTTAGGTGGTTTAATCATGTATGAAGATGTTGATGGAAAGGGGAGCGGAGGTGCTGGCTGGGTTGGTCCGATGAGTTAGGGGTGAGCGGGTGATACTGGATGCAGATTTGGCGCGGCTTTATGGGGTGGAAACTCGTGCTCTGAATCGAGCGGTTCGAAGAAACGTAAAAAGG
>Ga0214919_10002385_pt1 | contig 29610 bp, 31 predicted proteins | sample LL1503_MetaG_FD_177994 | JGI IMG/M metagenome (GOLD analysis project Ga0214919, IMG submission 177994) | Freshwater microbial communities from Lake Lanier, Atlanta, Georgia, United States - LL-1503 | ecosystem: Environmental > Aquatic > Freshwater > Lake | place: USA: Georgia | collected... | reverse complement strand
CAGGCAGCACATCTGCAACATCACCTTCTACTACGCGCACATTCTCGGAAATCTTGGCCACGTTTTTCTTAAGCCATTCAATTGCTTCCGGACTCTTCTCAACTGCAATAACCCTCGAACGCGGCGCCTCGGTTGCAATTGCTAGCGAAAGCGCTCCAGAACCTGCACCCAGATCAATTACCGAAACTTCATTGTGAATCTCTAAATTACTTATGTGAGTAAGCACCGCTTCAACTAAGAGCTCGCTCTCGGGGCGGGGCACCAATACGCCCGGGCCGACTTCAATTTCCAAGTGACGGAAGTAAGCGATACCAGTTAGGTACTGCAGTGGTTCGTGGCTAGCGCGACGCGAAATCAACTTTGCGAAAGTATCTTCGATAACCCCGAAATCACCTAGCGCTTTAAGCGTTGCCTCCAATTTAACTGAGTTGTGGAGATCCATCCGCGAGATTCCGAGAACATAAGCAAATAAATGTTCAGCATCAATTTCTGCGATATCGGCTGCCGCTAGCTTCTCTTTCGCCGAACGAAGCAGGCTCTTAATCTCGCTCATTATCAATCAGCACTATTAATTGGTTGCGGAAAGCTTTGCTGCCTTATCGGCATCAAGTAAGGCTTGAACAACATCATCGAGCTCACCATTTAAAACCGCATCTAAGTTATTTGATTTGTAATTTACGCGGTGGTCGCTCAAACGATTTTCCGGATAGTTATAGGTGCGGATGCGCTCTGAACGATCTACGGTGCGAACCTGGCTCTTGCGCTCTGCCATCGCTGCAGCTTCGGCTTTTTCTTGAGCATCTGCCAATAAGCGTGCGCGCAAGATACGTAGCGCTGACTCTTTATTTTGCAGCTGCGACTTTTCGTTCTGGCAAGAGACCACAATGCCCGTTGGTACGTGGGTTAAGCGAACCGCTGAGTCAGTTGTGTTAACAGACTGACCACCAGGACCTGATGAGCGATAAACATCAACACGTACATCATTCATATTTAGCTCGACATCTACTTCTTCTGCTTCAGGAAGAACTAGAACGCCAGCTGCTGATGTGTGAATACGTCCTTGGCTTTCGGTTTCGGGAACGCGCTGTACTCGGTGAACGCCACCTTCAAACTTTAAGCGCGCATAAGGAGTTGTTCCTGGTTCAGGAGTTCCCTTGGATTTAATCGCCATCGAAATATCTTTATATCCACCGAGATCAGATTCGGTCATGTCGATGATTTCAATCTTCCAATTGCGCTTTTCGGCATAGCGTTGATACATACGAACTAGATCACCAGCAAAGAGCGCAGATTCATCGCCACCGGCTCCTGCTTTAACTTCAATGATTACATCGCGATCATCATTGGGATCACGGGGCAGCAATAACTCTTCTAACTTATCAGCGGCTACTTCAACAGCTGCTTCCATCGCCGGGATTTCACTGGCGAAAGATTCATCTTCTTGCGCCATCTCGCGCGCTGCGATTAAATCATCAGCAGCAGTTTTCCATGCGTTAAAGCCGGCAACTACTGGACCGAGTTGGGCATAGCGGCGACCGAGTTGGCGCGCCTTGCCTTGATCTTCATGGATCGAAGGATCGGCCATCTGCTTTTCAAGTTCTTGATACTCGCGCACCATTTCATGGGCTGACGCAAAGCGATCGTTATCTTGGGCCACTGGCTTCTCCTTTCTGTTTCACTTCAATATTCAATAAGAAAATAATTTCAAGAAATAAAAAGACCGCGCCGCAACCTCGATGGGTTGCGATGCGGTCTCTTTAGAAAGCTACTTGGCTGTCTTTTTTCCGAAACGCTCTTCGAACTTAGCTACGCGTCCACCAGTATCGAGGATGCGCTGCTTGCCGGTGTAGAACGGGTGGCAGACTGAACAAACTTCAACATAGATTGAACCGCTGGCAACTGTTGAGCGAGTTACAAACTTTTCGCCGCAACCACAAGTTACTTGGGTCTCTTTATATTCTGGGTGAATATCTTTCTTCATTTTTATATTCCTTCTTCTATGTCTGGGTCCGCGATTAGCGGTGAACCAGGGCCATGATTGCCATCAGGTATGGCTAGGCGCTAATACTCTCGCGAAAAGAGAAAACCGCAAAATCCGTGCGCACGCAGCACGGATTTTGCGGCAATCCCCCTCGATTGAAAGAGTTATGCCTTTGGCGCAGCCGTAGGCGAAGCTGTTGGCTTTGCAGCCTTAACTGGCTTGGCTGGCTTAGTTGGCTTTACAAGTGCGGCTTCTGCTGCCTTTGCTGTTGCTTCAGCTGCTGCAACTGCTGCCTTACGCGCATCTTTAGCAGCTTGTAGTTGTGCATCAGTTGTTACATTTGCAAGAGCTGCTTGGAAATCAGCGAGCGCTTTTGCTCCTGCCGCACGTCGCGCATCAACAATTGCGCGATGAGCTGTGATGTATGAATCCATCTGAGTTTTAAAGGTTGCTTGTGCTTGTGCGCGAGCAATTGCGGCATCTTTAGTATCGGCAGCTGTAGCCGATGAAACTCCACCAAAAAGTGAAGATGCGATGATGGCTGTTGCAAGAAACTTCTTAGTTACTGACATCTCTAACTCCTTCATAGCTCACCGGGTGGCTCGCTTATAAGGAGATAGTGCGCCCAGACCTTGTGAGGACTTTGTGAATCCCGTGCGGTCAGACGGTGAGATCTAAGAAATTAGCCCTCGTTTGGACCAGAAGTTGTCTTCTGGATCTGCATCAAGAACTCGACGTTGGACTTAGTGCCCTTCATCTTCTCGAGCAAGAGCTCCAGCGCAGCCTGTGGTTCGAGGGCGTGCAATACACGACGCAACTTCCAGACAATATTGAGCTCTTCAGTTCCCATAAGAATTTCTTCTTTACGAGTACCTGAGGCAACAACGTTAACTGCAGGGAAGATGCGCTTATCGGCCATCTTGCGATCGAGAATGAGCTCCATATTTCCAGTGCCCTTGAACTCTTCGAAGATAACTTCATCCATACGTGAACCGGTATCGACAAGTGCGGTTGCCAGAATTGTTAACGATCCGCCATCTTCGATATTACGCGCGGCACCGAAGAACTTCTTTGGTGGATAGAGAGCAGCTGAATCAACGCCTCCAGAAAGGATGCGACCTGATGCCGGCGCTGCAATGTTGTATGCACGACCTAGACGAGTAATTGAGTCAAGGAGAACAACCACATCGTGGCCGAGTTCAACCAAACGCTTGGCGCGCTCAATAGCAAGCTCGGCAATTGTGGTGTGATCATCGGCTGGACGATCGAAAGTTGATGCGATTACTTCACCCTTAACAGAGCGCTGCATATCGGTAACTTCTTCGGGGCGTTCATCAACTAGAACAACCATCAAGTGACACTCAGGGTTATTTGTAGTGATCGCATTAGCGATTGATTGCAAGACCATGGTCTTACCGGCCTTTGGAGGCGAAACGATAAGTCCGCGCTGGCCTTTACCAATCGGCGCAATCAAATCGATAACGCGAGTTGTAAGAATGTTTGGCTCGGTCTCAAGGCGCAAGCGCTCTTGTGGGTAGAGCGGAACTAACTTGCCGAATTCAACGCGTCCACGCGCTTCATCAGGAGTTACTCCGTTAATTGTTTCAAGGGTAATTAGTGGGTTGTACTTCTGGCGTTGTTCGCCTTCGCGCGCCTGACGTACTTGACCTGTAACAACATCACCTTTGCGAAGCCCGTATTTGCGAACTTGCTGCTGTGAAACGTAGACATCGTTTGGACCAGGTAGGTAGCCACCAGTGCGAATAAATGAATAGTTATCCATGATGTCGACGAGGCCGCCAACTGGAACTAGAACATCGACTTCACCAATAACTGGTTCGCGTTCTTCGCGCTGTCCACGATCGCGGTTGCGATCACGGCCACGGTTGCGATCACGGCCACGACCACGGTCGCGTCCGCCAAAGCCACGGTCGTTATCGCGTGGGCCGTTATCGTTTACGTTCTCTTCGTCGCCATCATCACCATCTGCATCGTTCGATGAGTTATTGGCGGCTTCGCGGCTGGAATTCTTCTTAGCATTGCGCGCTTCACGGCGAGCTTCGCGTTCAGCCTTTGCGGCTTCGCGGTTTGCTGCCTGTAGATCTGCGATTGCAGTTACGAGCGCGTCTTTCTTAAGTTTGGCTGCGCCATCGATACCTAGTTGTGCGGCAACTTCCTTTAACTTAGGAAGGCTCATCGCAGCGAGTTCAGGACTATTTGAACGAACTGGTTCAACGGTCTTATCTTGATCTGTCATCTCTATCTTTTCATTTGGGGCTTTGATTACGCGCATTGAGTTCGTAATAGCAAAAAGCCTATTGATTTGGATTTATTACCTGCCGACTTTCACCGTAACTTCCGGCTTGAGCAAGTGGGATAACCATAGCACCCCAGCGGCAATTACAGAATTTGGGCTCCAGTACGGGAAATCTCTAGCGATTTCGCCTCAAATTTTGAACCTGCCGCTTTAGCCATTTCGGCAACATCTGATTCGTTGCCTGTGTGTAAGGCAAGGACGGTTGGACCAGCGCCCGAGATAAATGCGGCAACGCCAGCAGCTCGCAACTTAGTTAGCAGAGCAAACGATGCGGGCATCGCTTCGGCGCGATATGACTGATGTAAGAAATCTTCGGTGGCGCGATAGAGCAGATCTGGGCGCAAAGTAAGTGCATGAACTAAGAGCGCAGAATTTGCAGAATTTCGAGCGGCATCGCGATGCGGAATTGATTCAGGAAGCATCTTGCGCGCCTTTGAAGTGGCAACTGCAGTTGCTGGAATAAATGCAATTGCGCGAATTCGAGTATCAACGCTGAGCGAAATTGCTTGCGCAACTTCTTTGCCGTGTTGGTTTTCGGTCCATGCAACAACTGCATTTCCGTAAAGCGCTGCGGCAACGTTATCGGGATGGCCTTCCATCTCAGTTGCAATCTGCAATAACTTCTCATCACTCATCTTGTCTGCGCCAGTCAAGACAAGTGCACGTGCCAGTGAAAGTCCACCAACGATGGCACTTGCTGATGAACCAAGTCCACGTCCATGCGGAATTACATTGAGCGCACGAACTGCGACGCCCTTGGGTTTTCCACCAAGAAAATCAAATCCTTTATACATCGCTTTAACAAGTAAGTTTTTATCGGTGCGCGGAACTTCATCGGCGCCTTCACCGGTTACATCGATATCAAGTCCGGCATCATCAAGAATTTGCGCAACATAACGATCGTGCATGCCAAGGGCTAAACCAAATGAATCAAATCCCGGACCGAGGTTTGCACTTGTGGCAGGTACCTGAACCTGAATTGGATTGGCTTTAAAAGTTGGTTTAGCCATGGCTTTACTTAAGTCCTAAAGCCTTTGCGGCGGCAACTGCGTTGACCTTTACGATCTTTGGCTTAGCAAACTTCTCTAGCGCCCAAGAAATATCTTTTAGCCCATGGCCAGTAACAGTGATAACAATCTTCTTACCCTTAGGCAGCTTGCCGGCCTTCTTGTATTTGATTAGGCCTGCAATACCTGCCGCAGATGACGGCTCAACAAAGACGCCTTCTTTTCCAGCAACTAGTGCATAAGCCGCCAAGATCTCTTTATCTGTAACTGAATCGATAACGCCGCCTGATTTATCGCGCGCTTCAATCGCTTGATCCCATGAAGCAGGATTGCCGATACGGATCGCTGTGGCGATTGTTTCTGGCTTAAGAACTGGTTTGCCTTTAACCAGTGGAGCTGAACCTGCAGCTTGGAAACCGTACATCTGCGGCAAGGAATTTGAAATTCCATCTTTACGGTATTCGTTATAGCCCTTCCAATAGGCGGTGATATTTCCGGCATTACCAACTGGAAGTGCGTGAATATCTGGGGCATAACCCAACATATCGATGACTTCAAAGGCCGCGGTCTTCTGGCCATCGATGCGATAGGGATTTACTGAGTTAACAAGTGCGACTGGATAATTTTCAGATAAATCTCGCGCAAGAGTTAGGCAATCATCAAAGTTGCCATCTACCTGCAAGATTTGTGCGCCATGAATAACTGCCTGAGCTAGTTTTCCAGTTGCAATCTTTCCGGCCGGAATCAAAACTGCAGAGATCATTCCAGCCTTAGTTGCATAGGCTGCAGCGCTGGCAGAAGTATTTCCAGTTGATGCGCAGATAACCGCCTTAGCGCCATCTTCGGCCGCCTTTGAAATCGCCATAGTCATTCCGCGATCTTTAAATGAACCAGTTGGGTTGATGCCTTCGTACTTTAACCAGACATCGTTGCCGAGAAGCTCAGAGAGATAGCAAGCGTAGATAAGTGGTGTGCCGCCTTCGCGCAGTGAGACAACCGGAGTCTTTGCAGATACTGGCAAGCGATCGCGGTATTCCTCGATCACACCGCGCCATTGGTGCGCACCAGATTTCTTTGCCTTAAAAAAACTCATGCGCTCATCGCTCCTTCTACACGGATAACACTTGAAACGCTTTGAACAGCTTCCATTTTCTTAAGTGCTTCGACTGTTGCCTTAAGTTCTCCTTCAGTTGCCAAGTGGGTAACTATCGTTACTTCAGCATCGCTATTGCGACCTGTTTGGTTAACGGTCTGAATAGAAACGCCGTGGTCGGCAAAAGTTGTTGCGATCGAAGCCAGAACACCAGCTTTATCAGCTACTTCTAGGCGAATTAGGAACTTGGTTTTAGTTGATTCGATAGGCGCAATATCGCGATCGGCATAATCAGTTTCGCGCTGGCCCACAGAGTTAAGCGCAATATGGCGAGCAACCGCAACGACATCTCCCAAAATCGCTGATGCTGTTGGTGCACCACCTGCGCCGCGGCCATAGAACATCAGAGATCCCGCTGATTCGGCTTCGACAAAGACTGCGTTGTAGGCATCGCGTACTGATGCAAGAGGGTGGCTCTTATGCAACATAACTGGGTGAACGCGTACCGAAATTTCATCAGCAGGTGTTAACTCTGCGATTGCAAGCAACTTGATGACATGGTCCATTGATTTAGCGATCTTCACATCTTCCAAAGTAATCTTTGAAATACCCTCGCGGTAAACATCGTCAACTGTCACACGTGTATGAAATGCCAGACCCGACAAGATCGCTGCCTTTGCTGCTGCATCAAATCCCTCAACATCTGCAGTTGGATCTGCTTCGGCGTAACCAAGGGCTTGCGCTTCTTTAAGAACATCAGAAAATTCGCGGTCATCTTCATGCATCTTGGTCAAGATGTAATTTGTTGTGCCGTTGACGATACCCATCAAACGAGTTACGAAATCGCCCGCGAGTGAATCACGCATTGGACGAATAATTGGAATCGCGCCAGCAACAGATGCTTCGTAGTAAATATCTTCGCCCTTTGCGTAAGCGGCGGTAAACATTTCTGCGCCATGGCTAGCCAGCAGAGCCTTATTGGCGGTTACAACTGATTTACGATTTTCGATCGCAGTCATAATCAGCTCACGGGCAGGTTCGATACCGCCCATAACTTCGATGACTAGATCAATCTCGGGATCGTTAACGATCGAAAATGGATCGGTTGTAAAAAGGCTTGGATTAATTCCTTCGTAAGGCTTAATGGTGCGAACGGCGATGCGAGCGAGCTCCATCTTTACGCCAGCGCGAGTTGATAGCTCATCGGTATCGGCAAGGAGTAAGCGCGCGACAGAACTGCCGACCACGCCACATCCGAGCATGCCGATACGTACTGGTTTATCTGCTGGGCTCATCTGCCTATTCTTTCACATCAAGTGCGAGCAGATCTTCCTCATTTTCGCGGCGGACAATTACGCGGGCTTTTCCATCTTTTACTGCAACCACTGGCGGACGCGGCACGTGGTTGTAATTGCTGGCCATGCTGCGGCCGTATGCACCGGTTGCGGGAATTGCAATCAAATCCCCAGGTGCAATATCGCGAGGCAAATCAATATCGCGAATAACAATGTCACCGGTTTCGCAATGCTTTCCGACAACGCGTGAACTAATTGCAGCAGCGCTAGATGCGCGATGGGCGATAACTGCGTGATATTCGGCGTCGTAAAGTGAAGGACGTATGTTGTCACTCATTCCACCATCAACTGAAATGTATCGACGAGTCTTTCCATCTTCGAGTACAACATCTTTGGTTGTTCCAACTTCATACAAAGTAAATGTAGTTGGCCCAACAATTGCGCGACCTGGCTCAATAGAGATAGTTGGAATATTTAACTTATGTTTTTCACATGATGCAGTGACGGCGCTTCGCAGCGCTGGCATTACATCACCGGGTTCGAGCGTTTCATCTCCTGGCAGATATGCGATTCCGTAACCACCTCCGAGATCCAGCTCGGGAAGTTCCTTTCCGTAAGCATCGCGATACTTAGCAAGCAGCCCAATTAAACGATCTGCCGCGAGCTGGAAAGAATCGGTACCAAATATTTGTGAACCAACGTGGCAATGGAAGCCACGCAGTTCTAGTTCTGGATGTTCCAAAACTTTTTCTACCGCTGCCCAAGCAGCGCCACTTGCGATTGAGAAACCGAACTTCACATCTTCGTGCGCAGTAGAAATTGATTCGTGGGTATGGGCCTGAATCCCTGGAGTAAGGCGGAGCATTACTCCTTGTACTTTCTTATATTTGCGCGCAACCGTGGCAACTCGTTCGATCTCGTGGATGGAATCCATCACGATTGTCTTTACGCCCACTTCTACTGCGCGATCAATTTCGGCAACTGATTTATTGTTTCCGTGGACTTCGATCTTCTCGGGATCGATGCCGCCAGCAAGTGCAACCGCTAATTCACCACCAGTACAGACATCGATACCGATGCCACATTCTTTAACCCAACTGGCAATGGCGGTAGAAATAAATGCTTTGGCTGCGTAATAAACGGTGCCGGCATGCGAGCCGAATTCATCGCGCAATGCGTTGTTCCAGGCAATGGTGCGAGTACGGAAATCATCTTCATCTATAAAAAATGTTGGTGTTCCAAAATCCTTCGCCAACTTTGTAGCAGGGATGCCCGAAAGGTGTAGTTCACCATTTGTGAAAGAAACGTTCTTCGACCACATAGCTACATCCGCTCCGGCGCGCTCACGCCAAGTAAGAGGAGACCATTCTTCAGTACTTGCAGAGTTGCTGCACATAAATTAAGTCGCGCGCTATGGAGCGCTGTTGCTGGCTCATCCCCCATCGGCAAGACGCGGCAATCTGCGTAAAAGCCGTGATAAACGCCCGCGAGCTCTTCGAGATAGCGAGAAACGCGATGTGGCTCACGCAGTTCTGCAGCGCTTGCCACAATACGTGGAAATTCTGCAAGAGATCCGAGAAGTTCGTTTTCGCGATCATGGGAAAGTTGCGCGGGATCAAAGTTTTCTAAACCACTTGCGATATTTAACTCGGCAGCGTTACGTAGAACTGCGGCAATTCGGGCATGTGCGTACTGCACGTAATAAACCGGATTTTCATTGGTGTTGCGCTTTAAAATATCTATATCCATAACCATTGGAGTATCTACCGGATAACGAATTAAGGTGTAGCGCGCAGCATCTACGCCAACTTTTTCAACTAACTCTTCTAAAGTAATGATGGTTCCGGCACGCTTAGAAAGTTTTACTTCCTCTCCGCCTTCCATAATCTTTACGAGTTGCCCGATCAAAACTTCGATGTTGTATTCAGGGTTGTCACCTGCGCAAGCTGCAGTTGCCTTAAGGCGGTGGATATAACCGTGATGGTCAGCTCCGAGCATGTAGATACAGATATCAAAGCCGCGTTCGCGTTTATTTATGTAATAAGCGGTATCTGATGAGAAATAAGTAAGCTCGCCATTGGCTTTTACAAGTACGCGATCTTTATCATCGCCAAAATCAGTTGTGCGCAGCCAAGTTGCACCATCAATATCGAAAACGTGGCCTTGGGCGCGTAATTTATCGAGGCCGTGTTCAACACTGCCGCCATCGTGCAGCGAGCGCTCTGAGAACCAAACGTCAAAGTTGGTATCAAATGTTTCTAGAACTCTTTGCTGATCTTTTAATTGCCACTTATATGCCGCCTCACGAAATGCAATTAAACGCGGCCCGGCATCTAATTTAATTATCTCGGGGTTAGCGGCGACGACCGCTTTGGCGATATCGACGATGTATTCACCTTGATATCCGTCTTCCGGAATTGGTTGCCCTAGCGCCGCAGATTGCACAGATTGACCGAAGAGATCCATCTGATTGCCGCGATCATTTATATAAAATTCGCGAACTACATCAGCACCTGCTGCGCTAAGCACGCGACCAAGTGCATCGCCAACTGCAGCCCAGCGAGTGTGTCCCAAGTGAAGTGGACCGGTTGGATTAGCTGAAATAAATTCGAGGTTGATCTTTACGCCCGCGAGCGCGTTGCCTTTTCCGTAGCTCTCTTTTGCCTGCAAAATTGTGCGAACTAAATCTGCTTGGCTGGCGCGATTTAACTTAATGTTGATAAAGCCTGGACCGGCGATATCCACGGATGAAACTTCCGCGAGCGACTCTAAATCTTTCTTAAGTAACTCTGCGACTTCGCGCGGGTTCTTACCAGCAGGTTTAGCCAATTGCAGCGCAATAGAAGATGCGTAATCACCATGGTCGCGATTCTTGGGACGCTCAAGTGGAATGTTGGATGGAACGGTTCCGATCAGATCCCCACGCTCGATGGCGCGGGAAATTGCCGCCTGAATTTGGGCAGCTAAAAGATCTGAATGTGAACTCACAGGGCAAGGTTACCCTGCGCAGCGATTTACTTTCCGAACCCCATTAGGTGCTCAAGTGCGAGCTGATTAAGGGCTTCATACTGATATCCACGTGCGCCGGCTGCTTCAACATCGAATGAATCTTTTGCAAGATCCTTCCAACTTTCTCCAGCGCCCATCGTGTTTTCAGTTAGTCCCGGAATATTGGAGTCCTTTTGCGCAGCAATTACGCGCGGATCGTTGCGATAAGCCGTTGCGCGATCCTTTAGCGCTAAATAGGTGCGCATATTTGCAGTTGCTGAATCCCATACGCCCTTGTCATCTTCGGTACGTCCTGGCTTGTAATCAAAGTGCTTTGGTCCGTCGTACTTATAGCGCTCAAGAAGTTCGACTAAGAAGAATGCTGATTTGAGATCGCCATGGCCAAATACCAAATCTTGATCGAACTTTGGTCCGTGCTGTCCATTTAGATCAATGTGGAATAACTTCTTCTGCCAGAGCGCTTGGGCGATTCCGTGAACAAAGTTAAGCCCCGCCATTTGTTCGTGGCCGACTTCTGGGTTTAAGCCAACGAGTTCTGGGTGATCAAGTGTGTAGATGAAGGCAAGTGCATGTCCAATCGTTGGCAAGAAGATATCGCCACGTGGTTCGTTTGGCTTTGGCTCAATTGCAAATTTAATCTTGTAACCATTATCTAGAACATATTGGCTTAGCACGTTAAATGCTTCACGCATCCGTTCGTGTGCCACGTAAGCATCTTTTGCCGCATCAGATTCAGCGCCTTCGCGACCGCCCCAGCAAACATAAGTATGCGCACCAAGTTCTACGGCAAGTTCGATATTGCGCATCGCCTTACGTAGAGCGTAGCGACGGATATCGCGATCATTGCTCGTAAATGCACCATCTTTAAATACTGGATGAGAGAAGAGATTGGTTGTCGCCATTGGAACTTGCATTCCGGTGTCGGCAAGAGCTTTCTTAAAGCGATCGATGTGGCCACGACGTGATGCATCATCACTTCCGAACGGGATCAAATCGTCATCATGAAAAGTCACACCGTAGGCACCGCGCGCAGCGAGTTCGTTGACAGTGCGCACTGGATCGAGCGCGCCACGTGTTGCATCACCGAATGGATCACGAGCTTGCCAACCAACAGTCCAGAGACCGAAGGTGAACTTATCTGCCGGCGTTGGTGTGAGTGACATTTAACTTCCTCAATTCTTCGCTCTGCGAGCGCTCAAAGTGGGCATAACGCCCTCAAATTTTGTATAAGGCGAACTTACCTCTAACCTATAGCCCAGTACATGAGTTTTTTATAACATTCTCATGTCGCTCCAGCGGGAGTGGTGAAATGGCAGACACGCAAGTCTTAGGAACTTGTGCTTCGGCGTGCGGGTTCAAGTCCCGCCTCCCGCACCAGAATTATCAATTCGGTTAGATTTCAAATTATGGCTAAAAAATCTCCAGCGAAAATTAAAAAGCTTCGCGGCGAAGCTATGCGCGCAGCCGCCCAACGTAAAGCAGAAAAATCACAGAGCAGATCGACAGGTAGCGCTAGCGAAGTTGATTTAGACGCATATTCCGCAGTTGATGGCGTATGGGTGGAACTCGGATTGGCGGCCCCAGCGCGAAGAGCTTTGATTGATGAAGGGCTTTATAAAGTCAGCGACTTAAGAAAATATTCACTAGATGCCATTAAAGATTTGCACGGCATGGGGCCAAATGCGATTCGCATCTTGATTACTGCGATGAAGAAGAGCGATATCTCATTTAGAAAATAACGCCCAATTAATAATTAGTTGGTAATCGCCCAAGCAACCAGGGCTGCGCCAATAACTCCAAGTGCCACCATAACTTCACGCTTTGCCAGAAATCCGTGTGCACCCTTAACAAAGGTTAATGAGAGTGCAATAAATCCTGGGATGAATATCGCTGCGCTATTGATCAGGACTCCATCTTTGCCGGTTTGGTATCGCAAGTTAATGAGCCCAATTGCGAACAGTAAGTAGCTCGCCATGCGGTAATTATTTAACGCGTATTTAGAGAGAGTCGCTTTTGTCATAGATATATCTTACAAATATTAAAGGGGCGCCGGTTTCCCGACGCCCCTTTAACGTTAACTATTTACAGACGATTAGTGATCGTCCTTCATGCCTTCTGCCATTGACTTCATGCGAGCGATCTTCAAGATTGTAAGACCGAATACGCACTTAGCTAGAACGTCAGCGATTGTGTAACCAACCTGTACGCCAACGAACTGCTCTGCAGATGCCATACCTTCGCCCATACCAAGAATGTATGAAACTGGGTATACGCCCCATGTCGCGATAAGAAGGAGACGCAAGCGACCAACGGTTGCTGCAACGCCTTCTGGCTGGCGATCAAGTGACTTACCAAGCTCTACGAACAATACGTAGAGGATGTAAAGGAATGGAAGTGTTGAAAGAACACCGTAGAGGATTTGTGTGTTCTGGTCGTTTGAGATTTCACCTGGGTAACCAAGTGCGATCATCGCAGCTGAAGCTGGAACCAAACGAGTGATAAGTGACTTAGAAACTTCCTTTGCAAGTGCAAGCACTGCAATTACTTCAACAAGAAGTAGAGGAACAGTTAGTAGCCAGTCAACATAGCGGTATGCCTCGTTGAATGCACCCTGGTCTCCAGAAACCTTAACTGCCATTCCTTCAGATGATTCTGAGAATGAGTTAAAGATTCTCCAGTAGTGGTAGCCAGCAATGAATGTAACCATTGATGACATAACGAGAGCGTTGCGATACTTAGCAAGTACGCGACCTTGTGAAACGAGAGTGTAAATAGTGCATGCAAGCATGGAAACGAGTCCGAACGAGAATACGTTGTAGACGAGGTTCCACTGGTTGCTTGTTAGATTTACCATTGTAAATAAGCCTCCGTGGGGTGCTTAATACTTCAAGGACCGGGCGGCCCCTGAAGCCAGATCAGGGCGATGAAATCCTCGAGGAACCTCATAGACCTCGACCTGGTAAGCCATAGTGTGAACCTCTTGCGAGAGGTTTGCATCAATACTCGGCGGTAATTTCCGACTTTTTTGGAAAATTTCCAGAAATTTGCGCTCATTTTCCACTTTTCTAGGGAGATCACCCCGAAACCCTCCTCCGATCTAGCCAGTTAGGCTGGGCAAATGCGCAGCCAGTTAAGTGAACTCCACGCCCATTCGGGCTTTACCGCCTTGGCAACCTCGCGCTTTATCTCAAACGTCGGCAATGGAATTTCGCCGGTCGCCCTCGCCTTTGGCGTGCTCGCACTACCTGGTGCGACTGGAAAAGATCTAAGTATCGTCATGGCCGCGCGCATGTTCCCGATGATCGCCTTGATGTTATTTGGTGGAGTAATTGGCGATCGCTTTAAGAGAAACCGCATCGTTGGCGGTGCCGACATTATCGGCAGCACCTTTGCCACAGTTAGCGCGGTCTCGTTAATCGTCAACCATTCCAGCGTCTTCTTGCTCGCGCTGATGGGGGCTCTCTTCGGGGTCTTAAATGCGCTCTGGTGGCCTGCGATGTCCGGAGTTCTGCCTGAGATATTGCCGAAAGAGAAGCTGCAACATGGAAATGCCGTCGTAGCGCTAACAACGAATATTGGTTATGTCGTTGGTGCGCTTTTAGGTGGAGTCCTGGTGACTGCATTTGGTTCAGGATGGGCGCTCTTAGTAGATGCGATCTCTTTCTTTATAGCCGGAGTCATTGTTTGGAACCTAGATTTGCCAACAATTGTTCGCGAAAACAAGAACACTGTCTTTTATGATTTGAAAACTGGTTGGAAAGAATTTAGTTCCAGATCTTGGGTCGTAACAATTGTTGTGGCCTTTGCAATAATTAATACGGCTTACGAATCGCTGCTGCAAGTACTTGGCCCGCTTAATTTCTCAAAGGTTGATAATGGTCCGCAGTTTTGGTCGTTTAATCTCGCCGCGTTAACCATTGGAATGCTAACTGGAAGCCTGATTTCTCTTAAGGTGCATTTCAGTCGGCCTTTACTCTTTGCCATGTTAATTATCTCTGCGACTGCGATTTGGGATTTTTCTCTGGCTCTAAAAACTCCGCTTTGGATATCTCTAATTTGCGCATTTCTCGCTGGTATTGCAATTGATATCTTTATGGTTATCTGGAATACATCACTTCAATCGCATATTCCGGAAGAGTCATATTCACGAGTTGTTGCCTACGATGCATTTGGATCTTTTGGTCTCTCACCCCTTGGTATCGCCGCAGCCGGACCGCTGGCACAACACTTTGGGGTAAGCACAATGATTTATGTAACCGGCACGATGGCGCTTGTTGCAGCCTTAGCGGCGCTCTTAGTTAAGTCGGTGCGCGACCTCAAACCGGTAACTAGCCCGTAGAGTTAAGACATGAATAAAGAGGCGAGCGAACGCGAAAAGTTGGCAGCAATTGCTCCGCCCAAGTTGCGCGGTTGGTTTCATTTAGGTGCAACGCCAGTTGTCATCGCTGCTTCCTTAGTTCTCTTTATCTTAAGTAAGAATTCGCTGAAGTTTGCAGTTGCCTTATATTCCTTAACCGCGATCATGTTATTTAGCGTTTCGGCTATTTATCATCGCGTTCCATGGTCACCCGAAAAGAAGAAGATCTGGCGCCGTTGGGATCACGCCAATATCAATTTACTAATTGCCGGTTCTTACACTCCATTTGCCGTCACCTTGCTGCACGGAAACGATCGCACCATCTTGTTAAGCGTTGTATGGGTTGGCGCTTTGCTTGGCGTTGCGATGCGAATCTTTTGGGTTGGCGCACCTCGTTGGCTTTATGTCGCTAACTACCTTCTATTAGGTTGGGTAGCAATCGTTTACACGCCACAGCTCTACGATGAAGGCGGGCTTTGGGTGCTCTTGCCGATCATCATCGGTGGATTGCTCTATTCGATAGGCGCGATCTTCTATGCGTTAAAGCGACCTGGCAGAGCCGCGAAATACTTCGGCTTCCACGAGCTCTTCCATATCTTTGTGCTTGCTGCGTGGATCTCGCAGTACCTCGCCGTTTCATTCGCGATCTACCGCCAGTAAATCACCCCACTTTTGGAGTCAGCCAGCTTTGCCCTAATCTAGGCACATGGCTGAGAAGAATAGTTTCCTAAATTGGGTTGGATTTAAAGAGAGCGAAAGCGCTGCTCCAAGTTCGGTAGATCGCATCCGCGAACTCGAATCCCAACTTAACGACCTGCGCTCTCGTCGCGATATCACTTCCCTAAGCAAGGAAGAGTTTGAAATCTTGGCGACTGAAACTGCCATGTCAATGATTAAATCTGCGCAAGCGCGCGAATCAAAAGCATTTGCTTCATCTGAGCGCGTAGTTTTAGAAGCAACTCGCCAAGCTAAAGATGCGATTGAAGGCGCCGAAACAAAGGCGCGCACAATTCTCTCTGGCGCTGAAGCGCGTGGACGTAAGTACATCACTGCAGCAGAGGCAGAAGCAGCAGAACGACTATCTTCCGTAGAACGTGAAGCGCAATCTATATTTGATGAAAAACGCCGTGAGGCTACAGCGCTTGCTCAAGCCGCCCGCCGCGAAGGCGAACGCATCATCACCGAAGCAACCAATGAGGTTTCTGAGTATCGCAACTGGTTAAGCGGAGTTATCGCCGAAGCTGAGCGCCTATACAGAATACAAACACAGTCCCTTGATGCTGCAGAGCAGGCAATTTCGCAGAGCCGTTCACGTCTAGATAGCGCCTACGCCCGTCTTGCCGAACTTCATAAGAACGTAACCGAAAACTTAAATCCAGATAATTCGGTAATTGATACTGGTCCTAAGAAGGTAATCAGTCAGCGCACCAAACCAGCTCTAACTGCACCAGCTAAGAAATCTGCTCCAAAGAAGAGCGCTGCTAAGAAAAAACCTGCCACGCGCCGGTAATTAAGATGGCTACCAAACGCGGTATCCAATACATCCCTGCCATTGATGGGCTGCGTGCTGTCGCAGTTATCGCAGTCATGCTTTACCACTTGGGTCTTGAATGGATTCCTGGTGGATTCCTTGGAGTAGATCTCTTCTTTGTAATCTCAGGATATGTAATTACGCGCTTACTCCTTGATTCAATTCAACAGCGTGGTGGGTTAGATCTTCGTGACTTTTACTTGGCGCGTATTCGACGACTTTTACCACCACTGGTATTTATGTTGCTGGTTACTTCAATTGTTGTTGGTTTATGGGCCCCAGATACCACTAAGAAATTTTTAACCGATGCCCCATTTTCAATATTTGGTGGAATGAACTGGTGGTTGGTCTTTAATCATCAGGATTACTTTGCAAATAGTGGTCGCCCGCCGCTACTTCAGCACACTTGGTCGCTGGCGGTGGAAGCTCAGTTCTATCTACTTTGGCCGCTAATTCTGCTCTTGGTTCTGCGCTTCTTCGGTAAGAAGTTAATCCCGGCAGCGGCCTTGGTAATTGCGGCAACTTCTGGAATCGCCTTGATGTTTGTTTCATTCCAACTTGATGCGGCGAACTCTTCAAAGGTAAGCCATGTTTACTTTGGAACTGACACCCACAGTATTGGCCTCTTCTTAGGGGCAGCGCTGGCAGTTAGTTGGATCCCCCAAAATTTCCAAGAGAAGGTAAGTAGGCGCGCACAAGATTTCATTGATGGAATTGGAGTATTTGGATTCCTAGGAATTCTCGCCACATTTTTGCTAATTGATGAAACAAAGCCGACGTTATACAAATTAGCTTTTCCACTCGCAGGAATTTTTGGAACAGCAATTTTGATTTCTATTGTTCACCCAGCATCTCGCTTTGCACCGCTGCTGCGAAATAAAGTTCTGCTCTGGATCGGTGAGCGCTCATATGCGATCTACCTTTGGCACTGGGTGATCTTCCAGATTTCACGTCCGCAAGTAGATCTCGAAGGACAGGACTGGGCGCTATTTTCTCTGCGCATTTTAATTGTCCTTGCTTTGTCAGATATTTCACTACGTCTAGTTGAACTTCCGATAAGAAGTGGCGCCGTTGCTTACTGGCTCAAAGGTATGAAGTATCGGACCCCTGATGTTCGAAGGAAACAGAAGGCGTTGATTATTTCATCCACTTCATTCGTATTACTTCTATCTGCGACTGTATCGCTTAACGCAATTGTTGAAATTGATAATAAGAATAAAGAGGTTATTCAAGCGATCAAGGACGCTGAAAAACCTCTTGCCCCGCAAGTAACTTCGGATAATCCTGGGTTATGGGTAACCGGTGATTCGGTAATTTTAGGTATTCGCCACGAGTTAGAAAACACCCACCCAGTCGCATTGATTAATGCCCGAGTTGGCCGACAAGCGCCAGAATTACTGGAAGTTATGACGCATGACTTGGCAAATATTGGTAACTCACCTGTTGTATTTAACTTAGGAAATAATAACGCCCTTACCCGCGATCAAGTTGTGGCGATCTTCGAAGTAGTTAAATCAGCGCCTAAAGCAATCGTTGTGAATACTGCGGTTCCGCGCCCTTGGAAAGAAGCTAATAACGTGCTGATTGAAGAGGTTGCGGCGAACTATCCCAACGCCTCGGTCATTAGATGGGATCTAATTTCGCAAGGACATCCTGAGTATTTCGCACCTGATGGAGTTCACTTGGTGCCAACTGGAGTACGCGCTTACGTCGCTGCGATCGAAACTAAGTTATAGAAAAAAATAACCCCTACCGAAACGGTAGGGGTTATTTTCTTTAAGTTATTTATTCGAACTGACCTGCAAAGCCGAAGGCTTTAGCTGATGCGCTCTGTCCATCTGAATAAACAGATGAGACGCGGAATGATGTTGAACCATCAGTTGAACCCTTTGTGAATTCAATTGATAGTTGATCTGCGGGAAGAACACCAGTCTCTTTCCACTCGCCCATATTTGAACGAACTTCAAACTTGTATCCAGTTAGACCTGCAGTTGCAGCAGGAGCTTTCCAAGTAATAACCATTACAGACTTAGCGGAATCTTTCCAGTTTCCGATGAAGCGTCCTGGAGCTTCTACCGCTGCTACCGCCTCGCCTGTTGCTGAAGCAGATGCTGATGGAGTTGCTTCCTCTGACATCTCAGGCGCTGCTGATTCAGATGCGGTTGCAGTTGCTGATGCAACTGGTGCTACGTCATCGCTTTCAGATGCTGGTCGTGAGATAACTACGATTGCAAGAAGTGCGATACCAATAACTGCTGCGAGCAATACGCGAGGTGATGTCGATTGCTTTGGCGCTGCGCTTGGCTTAGCCGCTGGCGCCGCCTTAGGAGCAGGAGTTGTTGAAACATTTACCGCTGATGGGCGCTTAACGCCACCAACTGGAACTGGTGGAATAACAATCTTATTTGCAGAAGTTGATTTCTTCGCTGTTGACTTCTTAACTGCGCTCTTCTTACGTGCAGGTGCCTTCTTGGCAACCTTCTTTACAACTTTTTTAGCTGCAGCTTTCTTCTTCGCTGGCGCTTTCTTAGCTGCCTTCTTCGCTACAGCTTTCTTCTTTGCCGGAGCCTTCTTGGCAACCTTCTTTACAACTTTTTTAGCTGCGGCCTTCTTCTTAGCCGGTGCTTTCTTCTTAACTGCCACGATGTGACTCCTTTGAAAATTGGAAACGATCAGGGTTGGAACGAGCTCGTATAGGCCAAGTTTAGCCTAGGGAGTTGAGCAAATTGATGACATGAGGTGCGATCGCGCGGAGTGATTTTCCGCGATGGCTTATCGCATCCTTGGCATCCGCGCTCATTTGTGCGCTGGAGATTTCATAGCCTTCGGGGCGAAAAATTGGATCATAGCCAAATCCTTGATCCCCAATTGGCTCACGCAGAATCCAGCCCTCGAATTTTGCCTCTTCTACATGGGTTCGGCCATCTGGAAGTGCAAGCGCAGCAACGCAAGTGAAATGCGCGCTGCGTTTTTCATCTGGAACGCCTTTTAATTGGCTCAATACTTTTTCAGTATTTGCCTTATCGTCTCCATGTTTTCCGGACCAACGTGCTGAGAAAATTCCAGGATCGCCATTTAAATAATCAACACAGAGGCCACTGTCATCTGCAATCGCCGGGATGCCAGATGCTTCGCACATTTCACGCGCTTTTAATAACGCATTCTCTTCAAATGTGGAACCGGTTTCATCAACATCGTGAAGATCAGGAAATTGATCAAGGCCAACTAATTCAATCTGCCCTGCAGCGATATCGTCGAGAATGCGACGAAACTCTTCAATCTTGCCTTTATTGCGCGTGGCCAGAAGTAACTTATGAGGGGTCACTTCAATGACTCACTTAGAAAGTGCAGACTTTTGAATCTCGCCAAGTTCTACGCATCCCGCGACTGCAAGATCAAGAAGTGAATCGAGCAGATTGCGATCAAAGGGCACGCCTTCAGCGGTTCCTTGAACTTCGATGAAGCGCCCATCACCACTGCAGACCACATTCATATCAGTATCTGCGCGAACATCTTCTTCGTAGCAAAGATCGAGCATTGGAACACCGTCGATGATTCCGACAGAGACTGCTGCTACAGAATCGCTCAACGGCTTGGAATCTGCCTTGATATGGCCTTGTGACTTTGCCCAAGAGATGGCATCAGCAAGTGCAACGTAAGCACCAGTAATTGCAGCGGTACGAGTTCCGCCATCTGCCTGCAAAACATCGCAGTCGATCACAATTGTGTTTTCGCCAAGTTCTTTCATATCAACTATGGCGCGAAGTGAGCGCCCAACTAAACGAGAGATTTCTTGGGTACGTCCGCCGAGCTTGCCCTTAACGCTTTCGCGATCGGAGCGAGTATGTGTTGCACGTGGCAACATCGCATATTCAGATGTAACCCAACCTTTACCAGAATCTTTTAGCCAACGTGGAACACCCGGAGTAAATGAGGCAACACAGAGCACGCGAGTCTTTCCAAACTCAACTAGTACCGAACCTTCGGCATGGTCTAACCATTTGCGCGTTACTTTGATTTCGCGCAGCTGGCTATTGTTTCTTCCGTCGTTGCGTGCCATGGGCTTCCATTCTATTTATTCGGTTTTATCAGAGGTGATCTAGATGTTGCACGGAACCCACTTCAGGTCCCAAGAATCTACGAGCTAGTACTTCAAATGCCGCAGAATCACCTGTGGCTAAGAAGCGATGTGAGGCTGGAGTTGTTGAAGGCGCGCGTAGCAGCGAACTTTCAACCAAAGTTCTGTAAAGATCTTTCGCAGTTTCTTCAGCGCTAGAAACTAGGGATACTCCATTACCCATTACATAGGAAATGACGCCAGTTAAGAGTGGATAGTGGGTGCAACCCAAAACAAGTGTGTCGACATCAGCATCCATAACTGGCTTCAAATATTCGCGAGCAATCTTGGTAACCGCTTCTCCTGAAGTTTCACCTCGTTCTACAAATTCCACAAAAAGTGGGCAAGCGATGGAAGTTATCTCCAATTGTGGAGCTGCTGCGAATGCATCTAGGTAGGCCTTTGAATCAATTGTGGCGCGCGTGCCGATTACTCCGATGCGGCCGGTGCGAGTTGCAGCAACTGCGCGACGAACCGCAGGTTGAATAACTTCAATCACCGGTACTGAATAACGCTCGCGCGCATCACGCAACATCGCAGCGCTTGCTGTGTTGCAAGCAATCACCAACGCTTTAACGCCTTGGTCAACAAGGTAATCAAGAGTTTCTAAAGCAAATGTTCTAACTTCAGCCAGCGGTCTTGGACCATATGGACCGCGCGCGGTATCACCGATGTATAAAGTCGGCTCATTAGGAAGTTGGTCGAGAATTGCACGAGCCACGGTTAAACCGCCAACTCCTGAATCGAAAATTCCGATTGGTGCATCGCTCACAGGGCAAGACTACCGCCTCACACCTTAAGCCCAGAGCGTGCCGTCGAGCCCTTCGGTCGCTTCTTCAATATCTGAACCGTAAATGCCAGTTGATAGATATTTCCATCCTGCATCACAGACGATAAATGCGATATCTGCATCACGCCCATCGCGCACTGCCTCATTTCCCATCGCAATTGCTGCATGCAAGATTGCGCCGGTTGAAATACCAGCAAAGATTCCTTCTACTTCTAAGAGTTCGCGCACGCGACTTACTGAATCTTCAGCGCCTACTGAAAAACGACGAGTAAGTACTGATGCATCATAAAGTTCTGGCACAAAGCCCTCATCGATATTGCGTAAACCATAAACAACTTCACCATAGCGAGGCTCAGCCGCAATTATCTGGATATTCGGATTCTGCTCGCGCAGATATCTGCCCGCACCCATCAAAGTTCCAGTTGTGCCAAGTCCTGCAACAAAGTGGGTGATGGTTGGTAGATCTTTAAATATCTCTGGACCTGTGCCCTCGTAATGCGCCTTGGTATTTGCGGGATTTCCATATTGATAGAGAAATACCCATTCTGGATTCTGCGCTGCTAACTCTTTGGCAACGCGCACCGCTTCATTAGATCCACCTGCTGCGGGAGAAGAAATTATCTTTGCGCCCCACATCTCCAGAAGTTGGCGACGCTCTGGGCTGGTGTTCTCGGGCATTACACAAATTAATTTATATCCGCGCACCTTTGCCGCCATCGCAAGTGAGATGCCAGTATTGCCGCTAGTTGGTTCCAGGATAGTTGCGCCAGGTTTTAGCTGACCGCTTTTTTCGGCTTCATTAATCATGGAAATCGCAGTGCGATCTTTGATTGAACCAGTTGGATTGCGATCTTCCATCTTCGCCCAGAGACGAACATTTGGCGCAGGTGACAGACGCGGCAGACCTATTAGCGGTGTATTTCCAACCGATGCTTCGAGTGAGTCGTAACGCGACAATTTAACCGCCAGCGACTGCAGGAAGAATTGTTACTGAATCACCATCTTTAATTTGTGCATCTAAGCTTCCAAGGAAGCGAACATCTTCATCATTTACATAAATATTAATAAAGCGACGTAGCGCGCCATTTTCTAGGAGGCGATCGCCGATTCCAGGGTATTGCGCATCCAGATCAGAGATAACAGCGCTAAGCGTTGCGCCAGTTGCTGATACCGCTTTCTGATCTTTGGTAAAAGGGCGAAGAATTGTTGGAATGCGTACGTCGATGCTCATGTGCTTATTATGGCCAATATTTGAGCTATTCGGTAATTGAAACTTCTTCCTCGGTTACAACGCCATCGATTATTCGATACGAACGGAATTCAATTGCAGGTGCAATCTCTTTGCGACTAGAAACCAACACATAATGTGCGCCCGGTTCCCCCGCGTACGCGATATCAGTGCGTGAAGGAAAAGCTTCTGTTTCGGTATGTGAGTGATAAATAACAACAATCTCTTCATCGTTATCGTCGACCTCGCGATAGAGCGCTAAAAGATCTTTTGGATCAAATTCATAAAAAGTTGGTGAATGTGCGGCATTTATCATGGGTTTTAAGCGCTCTGGGCTGTCTTTACCAATCGGGCCAAGGATTACGCCGCAGCATTCGTCAGGATATTCGGCGCGAGATTGTTCGACAATCGCATCAACAAAAGCACGAGAAATAGTTAGCGACATAGTGGAGCTATCTTAACCCTCATCCATAAGGGCTGCGACTAAACTTTCTTGCAGCCATCCGAGCCAACCGTAAACAATGTAAACGCCACGTAGAGGATCATCTGGTGCTAAAAGTTCTAATTCATCGCTACTGCGTTCTTGTACATTTAGTCGAACACCCAAAGCTAAACGCATATCGTTAATTGCACCGAGCCAGGCATTTGCACTGTCATGATCAAGATCTACTGTTCCATCTTGAGCGCTCTTTAAATACATGCGCATCGCCATGGCATGCGCCTGCTTCTTATTGCGAAGCGTTGATTCGGTATAGCGACGAAATTCTGCAGAGTCGGCTTGGTCTTGATAAGCATTTGGCAGTAAGCGATGAAGAACTTCATCTTCTGGGGGCGAATCATGTGTTGTAATTCCAACCATCGCTGCTAGTGGATCTTCGTGGCCGTGATCAACGCGTTCTGCCAAGAGTTCAATAATCTGCTCGCACAAGTTAATTAATATTTCGCGTTCATTTTCCGCAAATTCTGCGACATATGAGTTGCTGCCGTGACGCTTAAATCCTTCAGATGTCATAGCGCTTGATCTCCGCGTTGCAGAGTTGCCCAAAGTCCGTACTCGTGAAGGCGAGCAACATCGTGCTCCATCTCTTCGCGGCTACCGGTGGAGACAACCGCTTTCCCTTCGGTATGCACCTTCATCATTAGCTCGTGCGCTTTCTCTTTCGAGTAACCGAAGAGCTCCATTAAAACGTAAGTCACATAAGTCATGAGATTAACTGGATCATCCCAAACGATGGTTACCCATGGCGTATCGCCAGAGAAGATCGCGCGGATCTGCTCTTCGATATGGGTATCCGTTTTAACCATCACCGGATAATGATAGAGAATTCTGGAGCAGCAACTTGCCGCCAAATTTGATCTGCGCCTACCAGGATTTGATAACGAGCAACTTGGCGCCCTTGTCCCTCAATCGCAAAATTGAATACGCCTTGTTCGTTGGTCGTCGCCGTTGCAACGCTCTTCCAACTTCCCGCGTTGAACTTCATCAACGAAACCAGCGCACCAACAGTGCGAGGTCGAACTACACCTTCAATTGCAAATGGGGCTAGCGATTTAACCGTGCCAGGTGCGGCAATAGAAATTGTGCGATCGATAAGAACTGAGATCTCATTGCTCAATGATTCTGCACGTTCCCATGTCCCATCGGTTGCTATGCGAATTACCGTTGACTTACCCAGCAAAATCGGCGTTGCAAACTTTCCATCAACGCCGGTCGTTGCTCCCCCGAGAACTCGCCAGGTTGAATCAGTTGCGCTCTTTCCTTCTATGCGCAGCGGAACATTTGCTACAGGCGAGAGATCTTCCAAAGTAAGTTGTGAAGATAAATTAACTGCACTTCCATAGAGCGCGTTGGTCTTATCCAATGAAAGAGCGCTTAGCACCTTTGCTGGAGCGATGCTGAGCGCAGTCTGACGGATCGCCTCCATCGCAAGTGGCTCTTCCATACCAAGAGTCCAGGCGGTAACTCCACCTAATTTATATTTGGCTACAAGTTCGCTGCGTAGTTTGTAACTCTGCGCGTTCTGATACCAAGCGGTGCGCGTTGCTGTACAAATAGTTGAGCGACCATCTGCAGTATTTCCCTCATACGCCTTGGTATAGGTAAAGGTTGCTTCACCAAATTTCTCATCAAACACTGGAGTTACTTGATAGTTAGCGGCAAGCGTTGCCGCATCGCGCATAACAAATGTCGCCGCTTTTGCGCCAACTTTTATCGCATTGGCAAAAGGTGCCGGACAAACGCCTTCTACTTTGGTAACCCAGTCGCGGCCGTAACCAGCAAGCCCTACATAAACTTTCGAAGCAGGCATTATTGAAGTTGCGTAAGCAACTGTTTTCTCAGTCCATGCGATCGGACCAATTGGACCAACTTTGGCAACCGAATAGTCGTAAGTCATTATTCGCAAACGATCGATGTGAGGTGCAATCTGCGGCCAGGCATAGACTGTGTAGCCCTTTTGTTTCTCTGCAGGATTGAAGTTGTAAGGAGAAGAAACAGAGAGCAATTTATTATTGGTGTGCAATAGCGCTGAAAGCTCTTTTACAAATGCCACCCAGAGCGGTGCGGTCTTAGCCCAAGTTGTATTTCCATCAACAAAAGCAAAACCTTCAAAATCTAAATCAATACCATCGAAGTTATTTGTCATAACATAGTCGCTAATTGTTTTCGCGATCTTGCTTCGGTTTCCTGCGTTTGCCAAGAGATTTGCTAAGACCAACTTGTCCGTTCCATCTGTAATAGTTGGAATTATTTGAAAACCTGCAGCGCGCATCGCAGCTAGTGGCGTCGCGATTGGAACGCTGGGATTACCGGTTACATACAAATCGCTTACATAAGCTGCTTTCGCCTTACCGTCATATTTAAGGGTGTACCAAAACGGCATTACTTCTTTTATTAGATCTGCATTATTTAACGCAGCCGGAAGCGAAGTCTTCATTCCGTAATAAGGAATCCACCCGGTAAGGATTTTCCGCGGCTGGCTTGCGCTATTTGCCTGCGGTGAAGTTACGACGCTAACGGCGAGCAGTACTACTAATAATTTACTTGTCAGGCGAATTGCGCGGGAGGCCGTCATAGATTTCTTTACAGACTGGACAGACAGGATATTTTTCGGGATCGCGCGATGGGATCCATTTCTTGCCACAAAGTGCTCGGACGGCTTTACCGGTAACCGCAGATTCCACGATCTTTTCCTTCTTTACATAGTGCGCAAAACGATCGTGGCCCCCATCGTCTTCTTGGAGATCGGGACGGGTAAGTAGATCTGTATCTCCATCTAATTCAGGAGAGTTCTTACGGAAAATACCCATGTCCGAAAGGATAGTGGCAGCGGGTAGAATTTGAAGATGAAGGACTTGCTGCGCACCGCAGATTTATCGCGGGCTGATGTCGATTTACTGCTTGATACTGCAGCCGATTTCGCCAAGAACCCACTTCGTTCTCAGGATTGTCTAAAGAACAAATCCGTTGCGATTTATATGACCAAGCCTTCAACACGTACTCGTCTTTCATCTGAAACTGCAGTTGCCCACCTTGGCGGTACTCCAATATTTATTCGCGGAGATGAACTGCAATTAGGACGTGGCGAAACCATTAGCGATACTGCAAGAATTATCAGCGGGTATTGCGATGCCTTAATCATAAGAACTTTTGCACAATCAGATGTAGATCAGCTTGGAGCAAACGCATCTATCCCCGTTATCAATGCATTAACTGATGATGATCATCCAACGCAATTGTTGGCTGACTGGTTAACAATTCGTGAAACATTTGGCAGCGATATAAAAGGAAGAAAGTTTGTTTACCTAGGCGATGGCAACAATATGTCGCATGCTTGGTTGACGATGGGTGCAATCATGGGCGCACATGTTGTTGCGGCAACACCTTCTGGCAATTGGGCGCCAAGTGCGGATGTGGTTGCACAAGCAAAGAAGATCGCTGAAAAAACCGGTGCAGTAATTGAAGTTACCAACGACCCCGAATCTGCTGCTAAGGGCGCAAGTGTTTTATACACCGATGTCTGGATGTCGATGGGAGATCCCGAGGCAGAGCGCGCTGAGAAATTTAAGGTGCTAACACCTTTTGCAGTCACCGATAATTTAATGGCGCTAACTGAAAAGGATTCGATCTTCATGCACTGCTTGCCGGCGCATCGCGGTGAAGAAGTAGCGGCCTCGGTAATCGATGGTCCTAAGTCGGTAATCTGGCGCGAGGCCTACCATCGCCGCACAACTATTCAGGCTCTGCTCTATCACCTCACCCGCGGAGAACTCGCAGGTAATTAGTTCAGCAAGTAAGGTTCGTCCATGCGCGTAGCCGTCCCGTTGGAAATTAAACCTGGAGAAAAGCGCGTAGCGCTCGTTCCGGACATCATCAATAAGTTAACTCGCCTTGGATATGAAGTTGTAATCCAATCTGGCGCAGGTGATAACTCACAAGGTACTGATGCTGCATACACAGCTTCAGGTGCAACCGTTGTCAAAGGTGATGTGCTTGGTGGTGCCGATGTAGTTCTCTCGGTTCAACCGCTTACCCCAGCGCAGATGGCGACCTTAAAGAGTGGTGCAATCACGATTTCATTCCTATCTACTGTTACGGCAGTTGATTCGATTGATGCCGCAATTAAGGCCGGTGTTACCGCTTTCTCACTCGAATTAGTTCCACGCATCTCACGCGCGCAATCAATGGATGCACTTACCTCACAAGCTCTGTGCGCTGGTTATCGCGCAGTTCTTGTCGGCGCCGAAATGTCTCCACGTTTCTTCCCACTTTTAATGACTGCTGCCGGAACCGTCACACCTGCACAAGTTCTCGTTCTTGGCGCCGGAGTTGCAGGTTTGCAAGCAATCGCAACAGCTCGTCGCTTAGGCGCGGTTGTATCTGCTTACGATGTTCGCCCATCTTCTGCCGATGAAGTTAAATCAATGGGTGCAACATTTATTGAACTTGAACTTGAATCACTCGAAGGCGCTGGCGGTTATGCACGCGAGATGACGGAAGAGCGCGCTGCAAAGCAACGCGAACTCTTGACTCCATACATTGCAAAATCACACGTTGTTATTACAACTGCAGCAGTGCCGGGTCGCACTGCTCCTCGCTTAATGACGCAGGCGATGATTGATTCAATGGAACCAGGCACCGTAATCGTTGACTTGGCTGCTGAAACTGGCGGAAACGTTGAAGGTTCAAAGCCAGGTGAGGTAATTGTTACAAGTGGTGGCGTTCGGATCTGGGGCGGCAAAGATGTACCAAGCCAACTGCCATTCCATGCATCTAGTTTGTATTCACGAAATGTCGTGAATTTACTTACTTTGATGACCACCGGAACTAAAGATGGTGCACCCGTTGCACTCAATCTCGACTTTGCCGATGAAATCATCAACGCATCAGCGGTTACACACGGTGGCCAACGACGTGACCCAAGCGCAGGAGGTTCCAAATAATGGATGCAATGGCGATTGTCTCGATCTTCGTTCTCGCAGTATTCGTTGGCTTTGAAGTTGTTTCAAAGGTTTCTTCAACGCTTCACACACCTCTTATGTCAGGTGCTAACGCAATCCACGGTGTAATCCTGGTTGGCGCGATCATCGTCTGTTCTCACAGTGAGACCACTCTGGAACTAACTCTCTCTGTTCTTGCCATCGTATTGGCAACGATCAACATGATCGGTGGATTCGTCGTAACCGACCGCATGCTTGAAATGTTTAAAGGTAAGAAGAAAGGAGCAGATCAATGAGCCGCACTTTGTATGACTTAATCGGTCTCGCCGCTGGCGTCTGCTTCATTCTGGCACTTAAAGGTTTATCTCATCCAAAGACTGCTCGACGTGGAAATCTAATTGGCGCACTTGGCGCAACTGTTGCAACGCTCGTTGTCTTTGCATACAAGGCTCCACTGCATAACCTGGGTTGGATCTTGGGCGCTATCGCAGTTGGTTCGCTAATCGGTGTTCCAGCAGCTCGTAAAGTTCAGATGACTCAGATGCCACAACTTGTTGCGCTATTTAACGGCGTTGGTGGCGGCGCAGCTGCGCTTGTTGCAATCGTCGAATACCTCGCACTTGGCGCAGATGCCACAACGGCAGAAGTAATCTTTACTGTCTTTACCGTTGTCGTCGGTTGCGTTTCATTTAGCGGTTCGATCATCACCTTCTTGAAGTTGCAGGAGTTAATGACAACTCGTCCAGTTGTTTTTCCTGGCGGACGCTTTGTTATCGCAGCAACGCTGGCTGCAGTTCTTGGGGTTTCCGGCTGGGTTGTAGTTGCACTTGGCACTACCCCGCTACTGGTTTTAGCGGCTCTTTCACTTCTCTTCGGTATTCTCTTTGTGCTTCCAGTTGGTGGCGCAGATGTACCGATCGTTATCTCACTTCTTAACGCATTTACTGGTCTAACAGTTGCCGCAAGCGGTTATGTTCTCAACTCAACGCTGCTGATCATCGCCGGAACTTTGGTTGGTGCATCAGGAACAATTTTGACTCGCTTAATGGCAGAAGCGATGGGCCGCTCACTCTTCGGAACTTTGTTCGGTGCATTTACCGCAAAGCCCCAAGACACATCAGCTGCTGGCGAAGAACGTCCAGTGCGTTCTGGTTCACCTGATGACGTTGCGATCCTTCTTAACTACGCACGTCGCGTTGTGATTGTTCCGGGCTTTGGTTTAGCAGTTGCGCAAGCACAGCACACAGTTCGCGAACTCGCAGATTTGATGATCTCTAAGGGAATCGATGTTGCTTACGGAATCCACCCAGTTGCAGGTCGCATGCCAGGACATATGAACGTGCTTCTTGCAGAAGCCAACGTTCCTTACGATCAATTGGCTGAGATGGATGAAGTTAACCCAACATTTGGTCAGACAGATGTTGCCATCGTGATCGGTGAAAATGA
>Ga0214919_10002384_pt1 | contig 29627 bp, 29 predicted proteins | sample LL1503_MetaG_FD_177994 | JGI IMG/M metagenome (GOLD analysis project Ga0214919, IMG submission 177994) | Freshwater microbial communities from Lake Lanier, Atlanta, Georgia, United States - LL-1503 | ecosystem: Environmental > Aquatic > Freshwater > Lake | place: USA: Georgia | collected... | reverse complement strand
AATTAAAAACAAGGTAGTTTCTGGATTTATCTTTTTAAATGTTTCTGAGATATGCGTACCGTCAACATTACTAACAAAGTGTATATTTAAATGGTTCTTATAGGCCTTTAATGCCTCGGTAACCATTACGGGACCTAAATCAGAACCTCCAATTCCGATATTCACTACATCAGTAATCGATTTTCCGGTATATCCTTTCCAATGGCCTTGAATAACATGGTCACAAAAGTCTTTCATTTGATTCTTTACCAATTGAATATCGAGCATGATATTTTTGCCGTCAATAAGTATTTCTGATGTGGTTTTTGCTCTTAATGCAGTATGTAGCACTGATCTGTTTTCTGTAACATTAATAACATCACCAGAAAACTGAGAATGGATGGCTGACTTCAAACTTGTTTGATTAGCCAATTCAATCAAATTAGTAAATGCTTCTTTATCTATTATGTTTTTTGAGTAATCGAAAAATAGATCGTTAAAAGTTAGACTAAATTCGTTTTGCCTGTTTTCGTTTGCATCAAATAAGCTTTTGATGGTAGTTGAATTAAGCCTATTAAAGTCATTTTTTAAATTATTAAAAGCTGGCGTCTGAGTAAAATCTTGGTTGGAAAGCATAATAAAATGATTGTTTTTACCTTGGTAAAATTAAGAAATTTTAATGGATTGAGGACAAAAAAAAGGAGAATGGCAATTTAGCCAAATTCTCCTTTTTGAAATTAGAATATTTCGCGTTTACAAGTTCGGTTGAGGTGTTTTTCTCAAATATGGTTTAACACTAGTAAATCCCTTAGGAAATTTCGCCACTGCATCAGCATCTGATACGGCTGGAGTAATAATTACATCTTCTCCATTTACCCAGTCAGCTGGTGTGGCTACTTGGTAATTAGCCGTTAACTGCAATGAATCAATAACACGTAAAATTTCAGTGAAATTTCTACCTGTTGACGCTGGATATGTTAATGTCAACTTTATTTTTTTGTCTGGTCCTATAATGAATACAGATCTTACCGTTGCTTTTTCAGAAGCATTTGGGTGAATCATATCATAAAGCAAGGCCACTTTCTTTTCTGGATCTGCAATAATTGGAAAATTCATTTGTACTGAATTAACTTCTTCGATATCAGGGACCCATTTATTATGAGATTCTAAGGAATCAACGGATATAGCAATTGCTTTTACTCCTCTTTTTGTAAATTCTCCATTAAGTAAAGCTGTTTTCCCCAATTCAGTTGTACATACTGGAGTAAAATCAGCAGGATGGCTAAAAAACAAAGCCCATGAATCTCCAATCCATTCATGGAAGGATATGTGTCCTAAAGTTGATTCCGCTTGGAAATCGGGTGCGATGTCACCTAAACGTAAACTCATGTTGATATAATTTAAAAGGTTAAGTTTTCTCTATCAAATTTATAGACTTTTGGTGAAATAAAAAAGCAATCCTAAAATAGGATTGCTTTTAACATTACACTTCATCAACAAACTAAAAACTAATGGCTGTAGGAGAAGGATTCGAACCTCCAAGATGTGGTTAGCCACGACACAGAACTAACTTAGTGGTCAACCCGTTATGCCGCGTTTATCCCAGAATCACCACCCCCGAGACAGGAGGGCACGTCTGCCAATTTCATCACCCTACAATAAATTTAACTACCTTTGTAATTAATACGTTGACAAATATAATGCGCTAAAGTATAAATTCAAAATTATTTAATAAAATTGTCTTTTTTTTGTAAATATTTTAACAAATACACTATTTAATTTTAATTTATTCATGGATCGTAAGCAAGACCTTGACCCACTTGATTATAAAATATTAGAAATTTTAGTATCAGATGCTAATTTACCCTTTACTGAAATTGGCAATCGATTAGAAGTTTCCGGGGGGACCGTACATGTTCGCATGAAAAAAATGCAAGCCTTAGGGATTGTGAAAGGTTCCCAATTACTCATTGATTACTCAAAGATTGGATGGGATATTTGTGCATTTTTGGGTATTTATTTAGATAAAAGCAGTTTATATGCTGATGTTGCCAAGCAGCTAGAGGAAATACCTGAGGTAGTTAATATTCATTATACTACAGGTATTTATTCGATATTCGCTAAAATTATCTGTAGAGATACTCAGCATCTAAGAGAAGTTCTACATGATAAAATTCAAAAAGTTAATGGCATTCAAAGGACTGAGACTTTTATTTCTTTAGAAGAAAGTTTGATCAGAAATACTCCATTATTTTAGTTTATTTATATCCATTCTAAACAATTGGTGTAATCTTTAAAATTCATTTTGTAATTTTGAGCTTTTAAGATGTACTGAATTATTATGGCAGATAAAGTAGACGATATATTACAAGAAGTTACAAGCACCGATTATAAATATGGTTTTGAATCATTTTTTGAAACAGATGAAGCTCCGATTGGTTTGGATGAATCGACTATTCATTTTATTTCTGAGAAAAAAAACGAACCAGATTGGCTTTTAAATTGGAGATTAGCTGCTTTTAGACATTGGAAAACGTTAGAAGAACCCACTTGGGCTAACGTAAAATATAAGCCAACAGACTACCAATCATTAAAATATTATTCAGCTCCGGTTCAAAAAAAGCAACTAAATTCCTTAGATGATATAGATCCTGAGCTTAGAAGGACGTTTGAAAAATTAGGTATAAGCCTTGATGAACAGAAAAGATTATCAAATGTGGCTGTAGATGCTGTCATTGATTCTGTTTCCGTTGCTACTACTTTTAAAGAAACTTTATCTGAAAAAGGGGTCATCTTTTGTTCTATTTCTGAAGCTGTAAAAGAACATCCTGAATTAATTAAAAAGTATCTAGGAAGCGTTGTTCCTGTAAAAGACAATTATTTTGCCGCATTAAATTCTGCCGTTTTTTCTGATGGATCATTCTGTTTCATTCCTAAAGGAGTTCGTTGTCCAATGGAATTATCCACTTATTTTAGAATTAATGCCTCAGGTACTGGACAGTTCGAAAGAACTTTAATTGTCGCTGAAGATGATTCATATGTAAGTTATTTGGAAGGATGTACGGCTCCCATGCGTGATGAAAATCAATTGCACGCAGCCGTCGTAGAGATTTTTGTTCATTCCGGTGCAGAAGTGAAATATTCAACTGTTCAAAACTGGTATCCTGGTGATAAGGAAGGAAAAGGAGGGATTTATAATTTTGTGACAAAGAGAGGTATTTGTGATGGTGCTCATTCCAAATTATCCTGGACGCAAGTGGAAACAGGTTCTGCTGTTACTTGGAAATATCCTTCAGTTGTCTTGAAAGGGGATTATTCCATTGGTGAGTTTTATTCTGTTGCGGTGACAAATAATTACCAACAAGCTGATACGGGAACCAAAATGATTCATTTGGGTAAACATTCCAAATCACGGATTGTTTCCAAAGGAATTTCAGCAGGTTTTTCTCAGAATTCTTATCGTGGATTAGTTCAGGTTTCAAAAAGAGCTGATCATGCCAAAAACTTTAGTCAATGTGATTCCTTGCTTTTAGGTGATAAATGTGGGGCTCATACGTTTCCATACCTGGAAGTTAAAAATCCAACATCTTCCGTTGAACACGAAGCCACAACCTCTAAAATAGGGGAGGATCAGATATTTTATTGCAATCAAAGGGGTTTATCAACTGAGACAGCTATCGCCTTAATCGTTAATGGGTATGCGAAAGAAGTATTAAATCAACTCCCTATGGAATTTGCTGTAGAAGCACAGAAATTATTGGCTATATCTTTAGAAGGATCAGTTGGATAATTTTATTCCCCCTGTATGTAAAGCAATTAACTTTGAATTTTTTGAGAAGTAATTGTTTCTAATTAAGTCATATAATCCATAAAACATTCTTCCCGTATAGGTAGGTTCAATTAATATTTGATGCTTTTTATAAAAAGTGTCGCAAAATTCATTTAAAATTTGAGAGTCTTTTGCGTATTTACCAAAAATGTAATTCGCATTAATTTCTAATAAGTTTTCTAGGTCAAATTCTTGGCAATTATGTTCAATTTCTGTTAAATTATTTAATGTAAGAATTCCGATTGTTTTTAATTGTAAGAATTTGGAAATTCCTATGGCTGTGGTTCCTGTTCCAACGGCAGTTATAATATAATCAGCATCCATTTGTTCTTTTAATTCGTTTTTTAACCCTTCCAATCCTAATACCCCTATCTTTGAAAAGCCTCCTTCAGGTATAACGATTACATTTTCTGTTTCTATTTCTTCAGGAATTGTTTTTCTTCGATATGATTCCCTGTCTAGAAAATGCAAATCCATTCCCCATTCTGACATTTGCTTTAAGTATGAATTGCTATTTATGGATAGTTCATTTCCTCTTATAATTCCTACTGTTTTTATGTTAAATTGATTGCCAACATATGCCAAAGCATATAAATGATTTGAATAAGCTCCTCCAAAACTTATTATTGAATTAGAAGCATTTATTTGGGCAAAATCAATATATTCCTTTAATTTGCGCCATTTATTACCAGAAATTATTGGATGTATTAAGTCGTCTCTTTTGACAAATACTTGTATGTTTTTTTCCTTCCATTCATCATCAAATATCTCCTGAATGGGAGATGGTAGTTGTAAATGTTTAAATGTAAATTCAGAAATGTCCATTGACGAAGAATTAGATCCAGTTGAGTCCGAAGATGACTTATTTGAGCATTTTAACTTTGTAGTTGACAAAGGTCAACAATTACTGAGAATAGATAAATATTTACAGCTTAAAATTTCTAATTCTAGTCGATCTAAAATTCAATTAGGGATAGATGCTGGCTCTGTGAAAGTAAATGGAGGTATTATTAAACCTAATTACCGAGTAAAACCCCTTGATTCTATTTCTGTTTCTTTTTCTCAGCCACCTCGAGACAAAGATTTATATGCCGAAGATATTCCCATTACCATTATTTATGAAGATGAAGATGTTTTGCTCGTAGATAAGTCAGCAGGTATGGTGGTTCATCCCGCTCATGGCAATTGGTCCGGAACTTTAGTCAATGCCTTATTATATCATTGCCAACAACTTCCTGGTAAACAAGAAATTAGGCCAGGATTAGTTCATCGAATCGATAAGGACACTTCAGGAATTCTTGTCGTGGCTAAATCGGAATTTGCTTTGACATATCTTGCCAAACAATTTTTCGATCATACCATTCAAAGAACTTATTATGCGATTTGTTGGGGTGTGCCTAAAATTTCAAATGGAACGTTAAGAGGTAAAATTGCACGAAATCCCAAAGATCGGAAAGTGATGGCCATATTTCCAGAGGATTATGAAGAAGGCAAATTAGCTATATCACATTATGAAGTTGTGGAATCTTTTGGCTTTTGTTCGCTTCTTAAATTTCAATTAGAGACAGGCCGCACGCATCAAATTCGTGCCCATGCGTTGTCTATGGGTCATCCTTTGATATCTGATAGTTCCTATGGAGGAGATAAAATCAGATATATGAGTCACATGGCTAATTTTAAATCATTTGTAGAAAACATGTTTCAAACATGTCCAAGGCAGGCCTTACATGCTTATTCATTGGGTTTTGAGCATCCGTCGACTAAAGAATGGCTTTATTTTGAGAGAAAATTTCCAAGCGATATGGAAGAATTGTTGACTAAATTAAGAAAAATAACCAATGGATAAAATAACCTTACGTAAAGCTGAATCTTTTGATATCCCATTAATTTTTTTATTGGTTAAAGAATTAGCTTTATTTGAACGAGCTTCCGAAGAAGTAACTGCAACAATAGCGGATTATGAAATAAATGGTTTTTCAGAGAAACCCTTATTTGATGCTTTTATATTATTTGAAAATGATCAATTAGTTGGTTTTGCTCTTTGGTATTTCCGTTTTTCTACTTGGAAAGGCAAGAGGTTATATCTCGAAGATTTGTTTGTTAAAAGTGAGTTTAGGTCAAAAGGGTATGGAAAACTTTTAATGGAGGCTATTATTGAAGAAGCGAAAACAACAAATTCCAAAGGACTGATGTGGCAAGTGTTGGACTGGAATTTACCTGCTATTGAATTTTATAAAAAATATGATGCTCGATTTGACTCTGAATGGATTAATGTACACATCGATTTATAAATAATAGAATCTAATTTTCTTGAGCTGTCAATTTGAATGTAGACAATAAGCTTGCAATTAGTCCTAATAAGACTAATAAGTATAAGGCTTTGTTTAATCCCCAGTAATCCGATAAGTATCCGATAAATACTGGGCCAACAAGGAATCCAACATAAGCTATTGTAGATACGCTTGCGATGGCTACTGATGGTGATATATTTTTTGATCTTCCAGCTTCTGAATATATGATGGGTATAATGGTAGATATGCCTATTCCTGCTATTAAACATCCAATAATCATGATATATTCGTTAGTGGTCAATAATGTGATGATTAATCCTAGACTAATTAATATACCGTTTAACGTTAAGATGTTTTTAATCGAAAATAATTTGGTCACATAATCGCCCATAGATCTTCCAATAACCATCGATAAAGCAAAAGATGTAAATCCAATGGTTGTGGGAAAAGTTCTTATGAAGGTTGATTCTTTAAAGTATAAAGTTATCCAATCGGCCATGGCTCCCTCACACAGCATTCCGCAGAAAGCAATGAATGATAACGTAAATAAATGAGGACCTAAATCAAAAAACGATTTCTTTTTGCCTTCTAATGACTCATTGTTATTTTTAAAATGATCAGGTAATAAATTAGACAAAAAGAAGGGGATCGATAAAAGATTTACACCTCCTATGATTAATAAATGGTTGAAACTTGAAACCTGATAATTCAATATTATGCCTCCGCAAAATGCTCCTAACATTAATCCTAGAGAAAAAAGAGCATGAAAACTAGACATAATTTGCTGATTCATACTCTTTTCCAAAGTGACCACTTGAGTATTCATGGCTATATTTAAGATATCTCCCGCCATTCCAAACAAAAATAATGCAATAAATAATCCGAGTGAATTGGGTGAATACCCTAAGATGGGCATAATAAATATGTACATAACAATCGCCGTTAAACATATCCATTTTGACTCATATTTAGTGATTAACCAGCCGGCTAATGGTAATGATATGAGTGATCCGATGGGTAAGCCTAATAAAATAGTACCTAATACAGAATCGGATAGATGTAATTTTTCTTTAAAATCTGGAATTCTTGTGGCCCAACTAGCAAAGTTAATTCCACAAAGGAAAAATAGTAAACTAATGGACGCCCTATTTTTAAACATTAAAATTGATTATAATAATAGATTGGCTACAGCATCCCAAGTATCGACACGTTGGTATTCATGTATGTGTAAGTTATGTGGTGCGGTAAATAGGAGAGGAGTACCATTAAAGGTTTTTAAATTCTTCTCGTGATCATCAACTAAATAATCCGCTTGAATCATGTATTTATGTCCACAAAAAACAATATGAGTCCATGAAATGAATGGAAAGTGCTGTTTCATCCAAATCAATTTTTCTTTTAAAGATTCAGGAAATTCAGTGGCCGCGGAAACAATGAAAATTTCGTATTTCTCACTTAATTTTTTAACTATTTCTACCGCTTTGGCTTTGATAGGTACATCTAGAAAAAAACCTGGTTGCCAAAGAAATGAATTATTGGCTAAATAATCTTTTAGAAACCTTTCCCTTGCCAGTTGATCTGACATTAATTCTTCGTAGCTATAATTTTTATCTACTAGGCTATTAATTGTATGAATGATTTTGACTGTTGTATCTGCCAAAACATCATCCATATCGATTGCAATTCTCTTCATATAGAACATAAAAAAACTCCCCAAATATGGGGAGTTTTAAACTAATAATGAAATTATATTTACATCATGCCGCCCATTCCGCCGCCACCAGGTGCATGATTATGCGCTGGTTCGTTGGCTGGTTTATCAGCAATAACACATTCCGTTGTCAATAAAAGTCCTGCAATCGATGCTGCATTTTCTAAAGCCAAACGTGTTACTTTTGTTGGATCGATAATACCTGCTGCGATCATATTTTCATATTTATCTTCACGTGCATTATATCCAAAATCGTCTTTACCTGCACGAACTGCATTGACAACGACAGAGGCTTCTCCACCGGCATTGGCCACGATAGTTCTTAAAGGAGACTCTACAGCTTGACGAATGATGTTTATTCCTGTGATTTGGTCTTCATTTTCGCCTTTCAATTTGTCCAAAGAACCAATTGCGCGAATTAATGCTACACCACCTCCAGCAATAATGCCTTCTTCAACAGCAGCTCTAGTTGCGTGCAATGCATCGTCAACACGATCTTTCTTTTCTTTCATCTCTACTTCTGTTGCCGCTCCAATATATAAAATGGCAACACCTCCAGATAATTTAGCTAAACGCTCTTGTAACTTCTCACGATCATAATCAGATGTAGTATTCTCTATTTGAGATTTAATTTGATTCACGCGGTTGTTGATATCGTCCTTCGAACCAGAACCATTAACAATAGTCGTGTTATCCTTGTCTATTATTATTTTATCTGCTTGGCCTAGATATTCAATACTAGCATTTTCAAGCTTAAATCCTCTTTCTTCTGCGATTACAGTACCACCAGTTAAAATAGCGATATCCTCTAGCATTGCTTTTCTACGATCTCCAAAACCTGGAGCCTTAACTGCCGCCACTTTCAGCGCACCACGAATTTTATTAACTACTAGCGTAGCTAATGCTTCTCCGTCTACATCTTCTGAGATAATTAATAGAGGGCGACCCGTTTGGGCAACTACTTCCAAAACAGGTAGTAATTCCTTCATAGAAGAAACTTTTTTCTCTGAAATTAAGATAAAAGGTTTTTCTAATTCAACTTCCATTTTGTCAGTGTTAGTTACAAAATAGGCAGATAAATAACCTCTGTCAAATTGCATTCCTTCTACTGTCTTTACTTCTGTTTCAGTTCCTCTTGCTTCTTCAACGGTAATAACTCCTTCACGACCTACTTTATCCATAGCCGATGAAATCATTTTACCAATTTCTGAATCATTATTAGCTGATATAGTAGCCACTTGTGCAATTTCATTCGATGTGGTAATCGGACGAGATTGTTTTTTAAGATCTTTTACGATAGCATCTACTGCTTTCTCAATTCCCTTTTTAAGGTCCATTGGATTTGCTCCAGCAGCCACATTTTTTGATCCAATAGTATATATTGATTGGGCCAAAACAGTTGCAGTAGTTGTACCATCTCCAGCTTGATCTGCAGTTTTGGAAGCAACTTCTTTAACTAATTGAGCTCCCATGTTCTCAACAGCATCTTCTAATTCAATTTCTTTTGCTACAGTTACACCATCTTTTGTGATTTGAGGTGAACCAAATTTCTTGTCAATAATAACGTTACGACCTTTAGGTCCTAATGTAACTTTAACAGCATTAGCAAGGGTATCAACCCCTCTTTTCATTTTTTCGCGAGCTTCGCTGTCAAAAAATAATTCCTTAGCCATGTGATTAATTCTTTATTTGTGATTTTTAAATATTATGATTTATAAAACTGCAAAAATGTCTGATTCTCGCATAATTAAATAATCTTTTCCCTCAATTGTGATTTCAGTTCCAGAGTATTTGCCATACAATACATCATCACCTACCTTAACAGTAATAGGTTCATCTTTTTTTCCATTTCCAACTGCCACTACGATACCTTTTTGTGGTTTTTCTTTTGCGGTATCTGGAATGATTATTCCAAATGCAGTTTTCTCTTCAGCTGCAGCCGGTTCAACAATAACCCTGTCTGCTAAGGGCTTAATAGTTAACTTTGACATGTTTTATGAATTTAGGTTTTTAAACGTATTTTAAACTCTTCTTTAAAAGAATTTCGGCATTACTCATCAACATGCATGCCATTAAATAATTACTGAAAATTTGTCAGTACTATTTTGTCATTGGTTTAGGAGCAGGGGCTGTAGGAATAGTTTTTCCAGCAGCCTTCTCTACATTAACTGATTGAACAGAATCCGGAGAATTGGAGGAAATTGTAAAATTTGTTAATAAAACCAATACTAAAATGGTAATTGAGAAGCCCCAAGTTAATTGCTCAACTAAATCACCTGTCTTTTGTACACCAAACATTTGGGTAGCTCCAGTGGGATTGAATTCACCATTAATGCCTCCACCTTTTGGATTTTGAACCAAAATAAGTACGATTAACAATGCTGAGAAGATGACGATTAGGGAAATTAATAAAGTAAACATATCTATTTAATTATTTATTTTAAAAGCTATTTCTGAAATTCGAGATGCAAAGTAAAGCCTTTTTTCAGGTTTAGCCAAACTTAATTTTTCATATACTTTAATTGCTAAATCATATTTGCCTTGTTTTTCTAATATGATCGCATAAGATTCTGTCGTTGGCGCTTGGTAGGTAACTTCCGAAAAGTCTACTTCTTCATCTAATTCGTTATCTGAAGGACTCTTTTTAATTTTAGTTATTGTCGGCATTTTCAATAAAAAATCTTCTATTAATTGGGCCTGAACGCTATTTGTTATTTCTGTATCAATATTGAATTCGATTGGATTATCCATTTCCGATTCAATATCATGAATCGATTTAAAATAATTTAATCGGGAATTCGATTTAAGTGCAATTTTCCTTTGTAGCCTGATATTGTTTTTCTCATTCCAATGCAACAAATAAAAAAATGGATATCTTTCTTTATCTAAAGTGAAAATATCTAACTCAGCACGATTTGTGCGATCAAATCGATGTAGTAAAAACCATAATTTTTGGGCTTTTTCTAAATTCATTACCAATCACCTGCTATTTTATTAAAAAGATCTAAAATAATTTGGTCTACTAATTTGGGGATAAGATTTTTTTCAACCTGTGTTAACGTTTGATTTTGAGGAAAATCTTGGTAAAAACTAAATTCTTGGTCAAAGTTCTTCGTTTCATCTAATCGGTTCACTAATGAAAATTGTATTCTTAAAGTTAATCTGTTTAAGCCAGCCTTATCATCCGAAGTTGGAGCTTGTGGAGTCATCTCATACCCTGTTATTGTGCCTTCAAGAAGTAAATCTGGGTTTTGATTAATGATTTTTAAAGTCGTGTTTCTTTGAAAATACTCTTTTACTTTTTCATTAATGGTTAATCCCAAGTTCGTGGGACCTCCAGCAGTCTCCATTCGGATGTTATTAATTTGTATCGTTTTCAAATCTTGTGATAAACTCGCTCCTTTAAAGCTGTAACAAGAGCTGAGGAAAATTGAGCCAAATAAACAGATCAAGATTTTATTACACATTATCTTCAAGGTCATATTGTTTAATTTTACGATATAATGTTCTTTCAGATATGCCTAAATCCTTCGCAGCATATTTACGTTTATTCTTATTTTTCTTTAATGCTCTAATAATGATTTCTTTTTCTTGCTTTTCTAACGACAGTGTTACATCTGAGGAACTAATTACTTCTTCATATTGAGCTTCCTCTGGTTCCGAAATTAAATTGTTAGAATTGATATTTATATTCGTTGGATTTTCGCTTTGATGTGTTGGCAAGGCTTTATTCCTTACGTTGTCTTCCGCATTTTCTTTAATATCTTCAAAAATGGACATATTTTCAGAAAGAATGTCATATGCATTTGAATTTCCACTTTCTATCAACTTAAGCAATATCTTTTTTAATTCAGTGACATCTTTTTTAAGATCAAAAAGAATTTTATACAGAATCTCTCTCTCATTGATCCCTTCCGGGTTTTGAAAGTATTCACCCTTAACGACAGATGAATTTAATTTCGGTTCATTAAAGTCTAAATAGTATTGTAGCCTTTCTTCGTCTACAATGCGGTCGCCAATTTCTAAAACAGATATTTGTTCAGCTAAGTTTTTTAATTGACGTATGTTACCAGGAAAACGTTGTTTCTGAAGTAAATTTTTAGCTTCATTGGTCAGCGATATTGGTTTAACTCGATGAGACTCAGAAAAATCTGTAGTAAATTTTCTAAATAACAACTCGATATCTCCCCCTCTTTCTCTCAAGGGAGGAACATAAATAGGTACTGTACTTAAGCGATAGAATAAATCTTCTCTGAATTTTCCTTTTTCTATGGCATTTTGAAGATTTAAGTTGGTGGCCGCAACAACACGCGTATTTGTTCTTTGAACTTTTGAGGATCCTACTCGTAGAAATTCTCCATTTTCTAGTACACGAAGCAATCTAGCTTGTGTGCCTAGTGGCATTTCAGCTATCTCATCTAGGAAAATGGTACCTCCATCTGTTACCTCAAAATATCCTTTTCTAGCTTCTATTGCTCCTGTAAAAGACCCTTTTTCGTGGCCAAATAATTCTGAATCTATGGTCCCTTCTGGGATAGCTCCGCAGTTGACCGCTATAAACTGACCATGTTTTCTTTTAGATAAGGAGTGTATTATTTTAGAAAAAGACTCCTTACCTGACCCGCTTTCTCCAGTAATTAACACCGTCATATCGGTAGGAGCCACTTGTTCAGCGATGGATATGGCATGAATCAACAATGGAGAATTTCCAATGATTCCAAAACGGGCTTTTATACTAGCTAAATGACTATTTTCCATTTTGTAAAGATTCTAGTTGGCCTATTAAAGTTCCTGTGGTACAATGTGTAATTCTGACATCGACATATTCTCCTTTTTGTTCTTTTGCTTTTTTAAATACAACAACTTTTCCCGAATCACATTTTCCATAATGATGTGCATTTGATTTTTTGGAGTCACCTTCGACTAAAACATGTTGTAGGGTTCCAACCATTAAGTTGTTTTTAATTCCAGAGTGTAATCGCTGTTTGGCAATAATTTCAGCTAATCTCCTTTGTTTAACGGATTCCTCAATATCATCCTTATATTTTTTTTCAGCAGGTGTTCCAGGTCTTTCTGAATAGGTAAACATGTAGCCAAAATCATATATCACTTCATCCATTAGACTTAATGTGTCCTGATGATCCTCTTCATTTTCTGTGCAAAAGCCAGCAATCATATCGTGTGATATACCACAATTAGGACCTAAAATAGTACGTATTGATTTAATTCTGTCCAAATACCATTCTTTGGTATAGGTTCGATTCATTAATTTTAATATTCGATTACTTCCACTTTGAGCTGGTAAATGTATGTTTTTGCAAATGTTGGAATACCTCGACATCACAAATAAGACTTCGTCAGTAATATCTTTAGGATGCGATGTTGAGAATCTAACTCTTAATAAAGGATTTATTAAGGCAACCTGTTCTAAGAGGCTTGCGAAATTTACGACATCAGAATTCTCTTCAGATATATATTTATAAGAGTCTACATTTTGACCCAATAAAGTTACTTCTCTGTATCCTTGATTGAAAAGTGTTTTGCATTCATTTAGAATTGAGGCAATATCTCTGGATCTTTCTCTACCTCGGGTGAAAGGAACAACACAAAATGAACACATATTATCACATCCACGCATAATACTAACAAAAGCCGTTACGCCATTGGAATGCAATCTTACGGGTTCGATATCCCCATACGTCTCTTCTTTAGATAAGAACACGTTAATGGCTTTTTCCTCAAATTCTAATTTTGAAAGTAAATTTGGAATATCTCGATATGAATCGGGTCCTGCTACTAGATCTACTAGCTTTTCTTCTTCGATTAATTTTATCTTTAATCTTTCGGCCATGCAACCCAATATTCCAATGGTTAATGAAGGATTTTTCTTTTTCAGTTCAGTAAAACCCTTTAACCTATTTCTTATTTTCAATTCGGCATTATCTCTAATGGCGCATGTATTTAATAATATGGTATCTGCCTCGTTAATATTTGAGGTAGTTCCATATCCATGATTGATTAAAATTGACGTGACCACTTCAGAATCTGCAAAATTCATTTGGCAGCCGTAACTTTCTAGGTACACTTTTTTTTGAAATTCTGCACCCAAAACTTCCTTTGAAATTCTAGGAATATCTAAATTTAATTTCTCTTCAACCGATAGTACTTTTAATTCTTGCATCAATCAAGGGCCATATTTATGCAAATTTATGACATTTTGGCAGATAAAACTAAATTCGCTTTTCAGAATTTAAATAAATTATTTGATCCGATTGTTTCGTGAGATTTTCATTGTGTGTGACCATTATGATGCATTGCTTCCAATCCTCTTTGAGCTCTAAAAATAATTCATATAGATTTACTGCATTTTTATTGTCCAAGTTGCCAGTGGGCTCATCGGCCAATAAGATTTTTGGTTGATTGATTAAGGCCCTTGCCACAGCCACTCTTTGTTGTTCTCCACCTGACAATTGGCTCGGGTATTTCTTTATTAAATCACTTATTGAAAGTTTATTAATTATTTTGTCAAACAACTCTAATTGAGCTTCAATTAATGATTTTTCTCTTATTAATAAAGGCATTTTAATATTTTCCTCGCAGGTGAATTCTCCTAAAAGGTTATGAAATTGAAATACAAAACCCATTTTTCTATTTCTGAAAGCACTTAATTCTTTTTCATTTAAGGTGGTACATTCTATATTATCTAAGAGTATACTTCCTGAATCTGAAGGATTCAGCAGTCCGATAATTTGTAACAAAGTGCTTTTTCCCGATCCCGACGGACCTAAAATGGATACTAATTCTTTTTCTTTTACCTCAAATGAAACATCATTTAAGATCAATTGGTCTCCGTAGGATTTTGAAATATTTTTTAATTCCAACATTTTTTTGACTTATTTTTAGAATATTGAATAGAATCTTCTACAATTTAAAAGTTTGGCAAATAAATAGTAATTTCACGAAATAAAAATTTTATACTAAATGAATATTCACGAATACCAAGCAAAAGAAATATTAAAGGGTTACGGGGTAAAGATTCAAGAAGGGGTTGTTGTTGATCAAGTATCTGACGTCGTTGCAGCAGCTGAAGCGCTTAAAGCCCAAACAGGAACAGGTTGGTTTGTCGTTAAAGCCCAAATTCATGCAGGGGGTAGAGGTAAAGGGGGAGGAGTTAAATTAGCCAAAAACTTAGATGAATTAAAAGAACGAGTTTCTCAGATTTTGGGAATGCAGTTAATTACGCATCAAACTGGCCCGGAAGGGAAATTGGTTAATAAGGTTTTGATCAGTGAGGATGTTTATTATCCAGGTGAATCAGAAACTAAGGAATATTATTTATCCATACTTTTGGATCGTGGTCGCGCTTGTAATGTAATTATGGCAAGTACGGAAGGTGGAATGGATATCGAGGAAGTAGCAGAGCATTCACCTGAGAAAATCATTAAAGAGTGGATTGACCCTAGAGTTGGTCTGCAAGATTTCCAAGCTCGGAAAGTGGCTTTTTTGTTAGGTCTTAGTGGTCAGGCATTTAAAGAAATGGTTAAATTCATTCATTGTTTATACAATGCTTACGTAGGAACAGATTCTTCTATGTTTGAAATTAATCCAGTTTTAAAAACGTCTGACAATAAGATTTTGGCAGTAGATGCGAAAGTTAATTTAGATGACAATGCTCTTTATCGCCATAAAGAGTTAGCTCTTTTACGTGATGTTTCTGAGGAGGATCCTTTGGAAGTTGAGGCTTCTGAGAATGATTTAAATTATGTAAAATTAGATGGGAATGTGGGATGTATGGTGAATGGTGCTGGCTTAGCCATGGCAACCATGGATATAATTAAATTATCTGGAGGTGAGCCCGCTAACTTCTTAGACGTGGGGGGTGGAGCTAATGCGAAGACAGTAGAAGCTGGTTTCCGAATCATACTACAAGATCCCAATGTGAAAGCAATTTTGATTAATATATTTGGTGGAATTGTTCGCTGCGATCGAGTAGCGAATGGTGTTGTTGAGGCTTATAAAAATATTGGTGAAATCAAGGTTCCTATTATTGTTCGTTTACAAGGTACGAATGCTGAAGAAGGTGCAGCCATTATTAATAATTCTGGACTTAAAGTTTTTTCTGCTGTATTACTTAAAGACGCTGCAAAATTAGTTTCTGAAATTTTAAAGTAGGGTATGAAAATTATTTGTGTAGGTAGAAATTATGTAGATCATATTAAGGAATTATCGAATGATAAGCCCACTGATCCTGTAATTTTTATAAAGCCCGACACAGCTTTGTTGGAAGATTCAAAATTTTATTATCCATCTTTCTCAAATGATGTTCATTACGAATTAGAATTAGTATTTAAAATTGGAAAAGTTGGTAAAAATATTGACGCTAAGTTTGCGTATAAATATATAGATTCATACGGTTTAGGAATTGATTTTACTGCTCGAGATTTACAATCTAAATTAAAAGAAAAGGGATTGCCTTGGGAAAAGTCTAAGGCATTTAATGGATCAGCTTTTGTTAGTAAAATGCTGCCTTTTCATTCTTCCGTGATCGAAAATACCATTAATTTTCATTTAAATCTGAATGCGAATTTAGTTCAATCTGGAAATTCCTCTTTAATGATTTGGAATGTATTCGAGCTTATTGAAGATATATCTAAATATTTTACTTTAAAGACAGGGGATTATATTTTTACAGGTACCCCAGCTGGTGTAGGTCCCGTACAAAAAGGAGATTTATTATCGGGTTATTTGACAAATGATAAGCTTTTTGATTTAACGATATTATGAAATTACAAATAGGAGATTTAGCACCTTTATTTAAAGTTGAAGATTCTGATGGTAAATTAATCGATTTATCAGCTCTTAAAGGATCTAAAGTGGTCTTATATTTCTATCCCAAAGATGATACTCCTGGATGTACTGCCCAAGCATGCAATTTGAATGAAAACTTATCTCAATTACAAGCTAATGGTTTTGTTGTTATAGGTGTAAGTGCTGATTCAAATAAAGCCCATGTCAAATTTAAACAGAAATACAATTTAAGTTTTTCTTTGTTATCTGATCCTGAACATTTGATATTAAATGCTTATGGAGTATGGGTTGAGAAATCTATGTACGGAAAGTCATATATGGGTATTGCTAGAACTACCTTCATCATTGATGAAAAAGGATATATTTCAAATATTATAGAAAAAGTGGATACAAAGAATCATACATCACAAATCCACTAATTTATTATGCAAACACAAGAATTAGTTTCAATCGCATCTCAAGTTAGAAGAGATATTTTACGAATGGTACACGGTTGTCAGTCTGGACATCCAGGCGGTTCATTAGGATGTACAGATTTATTGGTTGGGTTGTATTTTGAAGCCATGAACCTTAAGTTGAATGCAACAAACGATCAAGTTGTCTTTAATATGTCAGGTTTAGGCGAAGATGTATTTTTTCTTTCTAATGGTCATATTTCTCCTGTTCTATATTCAGTATTAGCTAGAAAGGGCTATTTCCCAGTTAAAGAACTTTCTTCTTTTCGTAAAATCAACTCTAGATTACAAGGACATCCAACTCCCCATGAACATTTAGAAGGGATTAGAATAGCCTCAGGTTCATTAGGCCAAGGATTAAGTGTAGCTATTGGAGTTGCTCAAGCTAAAAAATTAAACAATGATTCATCAGTAGTTTACTGTTTGATGGGGGATGGAGAACAAAATGAAGGCCAAGTTTGGGAGGCGGCGATGTATGCGCCACATCATAAAGTAGATAATTTAATTGCGTTTATCGATGTGAATGGACAGCAAATAGATGGTCCAACGGAAAAAATCATGAATAATCGTGATTTGCATACGAAGTATGAAGCATTTGGTTGGAAGGTTTTACATGTCGATGGTAACGATATGACTGAATTACAAAAATGCCTAAAAGACGCCAAAAATTTGTTGGGCAATGAAACTCCAATTATGATATTAATGAAGACAGAAATGGGAGCCGGTGTTGATTTTATGATGGGATCACATAAATGGCATGGTGTAGCACCCAATGACCAACAATTAGAAGAAGCATTGAATCAATTATCTGAAACTTTAGGAGATTATTAATAGAGATTATTATGTCGATATATACTTACGAAACAAAAAAAGATACTCGTTCTGGCTTTGGTGCTGGTATGGAATTCTTGAGTCTTACTAATCCTAAAGTAGTCGCTTTATGTGCAGATTTAATTGGTTCTCTTAAATTAGAGCCTTTCATTAATAATTGTCCAGAACGATTTTTTCAAACAGGGATTGCGGAAGCTAATATGATTGGAATAGCGGCAGGCTTATCTATTGGTGGTTATATTCCTTTTGCAACTACTTTTGCGAATTTTGGTACAGGAAGGGTTTATGATCAAATACGTCAATCAGTGGCTTATTCAGGTAAAAATGTTAAAATAGCTTGTTCGCATGCGGGATTAACATTAGGTGAGGATGGCGCAACACATCAAATATTGGAAGATATTGGATTAATGAAAATGTTACCAGGTATGGTAGTCATTAATCCTTGTGATTATAATCAAACGAAAGCGGCTACAATTGCCGTGGCTAATTATACGGGTCCCGTTTATTTGAGGTTTGGAAGACCCGTTGTTCCTGTTTTTACACCTGAGGATCAGGAGTTTATAATTGGTAAAGCCATTAAATTAATTGAGGGTTCAGATGTCAGTATTTTTGCTACGGGTCATTTGGTTTGGGAATCGATACTATCGGCTGATATTTTAAAAGAAAAAGGCATTCATGCTGAAGTGATTAATATTCATACCATTAAGCCCTTAGATACTCAAGCTATTTTAGAATCCGTTAAGAAAACTAGATGTTTGGTTTCTGCGGAAGAACATCAAATTAATGGTGGATTAGGTGATTCAATTGCCCAATTTTTAGCTAGCAATATGCCTTTTCCACAAGAATTTGTAGGTGTCAATGATTCTTTTGGGGAATCTGGAAAGCCAGCGGATCTAATGGATAAATATGGTTTAAATGCCGTATCAATAGCAGAGAAGGCTTTGAAAGCTATTTCTAGAAAATAAATTTTCATCAAAACGGATAACCAATACCTATATTAAATTCAATAGGGTTATCTGTCGTATTTAGTGATATTTGATTAAATACCCACTTCTCGTTTTTAGGTTTTGCTGGATTGATAACTTTCGCCGCCATATCAAGTCTTAATATGAAATAGTTGAAGTCCCAACGAAGGCCAAAACCTGTACCCACAGCTATTTGTTCCATAAAAGAGTCAAATTTGAAATTTGATAATGGTGAATTTGCTTCATTTATCCCCCATATATTTCCTGCGTCAACGAAAAAGGCACCATTAATGTCACCTAAGAATTTTAAAATTTTAAATCTATATTCGACAGATGATTCAATTAAAACGCTACCTGGCTGCTCAATTAAATTAGTATCTGTATTGCGTGACCCTGGACCTAATCTTCTCGGTTTCCATGCTCTTAGTGAACTAGGACCACCTATAAAAAAGTTTTTTTCATAAGGTAATTGAAAATCATTTTCTTTTCCGTAGGCATAAGCAATTCCACCAATGAATTTATATGCGAGTTGGGAGGTTCTTTTTTGACCTAAAAATACATACTTTCTGTAATCGATATTCATTCTTAAAAAACGGTAAAACTGCATTGTCTCTTTATTGCCTAAAAAGTCCTCTACAAATTTTAATTTCTTTTCTCCAAACAGATTCAATGTAGTTCCACCTGATTCTAAGCCTATTATAAAGGATTTACCTTCTATTAATTGATTTGAAGGGTAGAATGTACGGTAGGTATATAGGAAGTTGATACTGGATACAAAACTGGGGTTGAAGCTTCTAAATAAGTTATTTCCTTTTATTCTTAAATCATCTAAATAATTTGTAAATAATTTAGAGGTTTCTGTATTGGGGTAATTTGTATTTATAATATTTAAATCAAATAATGATAATTGGAAAAATTCAAAGGGAGTTTTTTTCCAAAGATATCTTTGAAGTATTTTGAAATTTGTCCTTACATATTCTGGTCTATCAATATAGTCATAACCAAAGCCTAATTGAGTTTTGGCACCATAAAAATATCCTAATTTTTTAGTGAATTTTTCAGGTAAAAATAGAGCAGGGAAATTAGCTGTGGCTCCTAAATTAATCTCCAAGTTTTTTCTGGTTAAATCTGTATTTATGAATCCAGCCTGAGCTTCAAATCCTAATCGGGCTGAAAAATCTAAATAATCTAATTCTGTAAATACACGTCTTATTTTAAACGAATTATATAAAAAAGGGCCAGGTATTCCTCGGAAGGCGCTTCCGCCTAGTTCAGATGAAATATTATATTTATCGTTTCTAGTTAATTCTATTTTTGGGAATAACCTAGTGGAAATAGTATCGTATTGAATTGAAACAGACTTAAATTGATCCGTTTCATATATATTTTGAAGACTATGAGTCGTTTTATCAATTGAAAATAAATCACCTTCGTGAATGGATATTAATTTCTTTAATTGAGGGGTGAAGGTAGGTGTTTTATTAATGGAAGATTCTGATTGTTCTCCTGCGTAAAATTCTTTAAAATCAATGGGACCGAATCTGAATAATCGATCATAAGCTTGATTAGCAACAAAATTTTTAGTGTTAGGAATTTGATATATTAAACTTATATTCTGTAAGCTAGTGTCTTTTAAGTCATTAATTTTAATTCCGACAAAATCGGGTGAAAAATTAAAATACCCTAAGTTTTTGAAATGATTTGAAAGGTTTTCCTTTTCATTTTTCAACAAATCAAGATCCAAATTTGAATACTTATGTAGTAAGCTATATTTATTGATATAGTTTCTTACCTCTTTTTCAATGACGGTGTTATTGGCTAAAATAGAATCTTCTTTAGTTAAAATACTTTCAGGACCTTCAATTAATGAATAAGTAATGTTGACCAGTTTTTTGTCTACATTTAATGTATCGACCGAATATGAAACCTTAGTCTTTAAATAGCCCTTATTGCGATAAAATTTTAATAAGGCTAATTTGTTGTTTTCTAAGCTTAAAGGATTGTATGGTACGGGTTTTCGATTAAAAAATTTAAAGAATTTCTTTGTCGTAATCGTGGAATCTTTTGTTTTTCTTTTATCTCTTAAGTAGGAGCTGTATTTAATGGATAAATAATTTAGGTTGCTTTCTTTTAAACCCGTTATATTTGACTTTATTTCATCTAATTTTATTTTTTTTTGTCCTTGTAATCTAATTTCGTTGACAGTGGTATAGGGAATACGATAATTTTTGTACCCAGAACAAGATGTTACAAGGAATATAATAAGTGATAAGAATATTAATTGAGCAATTTTCAAATGACATTATCTAATAATCAAATAAAGTTAATCAATTCCCTACATTCAAAAAAAGGGAGAATTGATAATAATCTATTTTTAGTAGAAGGGGAGAAGGGAATAAGAGAATTAGTAGATTCAAGTTTACAAATCGAATTTATTTTATTAAATAATAAAGAAATTAATTCTAATTTAAATTGTGGCGAAACACCCATTTACTTTGAATCTGAAAGTAATGTCATTAAATATTCAAGCTTAACCACGAATGAATATGGTTTTGCCATTGTAAAATCACAAAATTTCGATCATAGTGACTTTGACTTTACGAGTGGATATACTGTCGTATTGGATGGTGTACGAGATCCTGGGAATTTGGGAACTATTCTTAGAATTTGTGATTGGTATGGGATTAACCAACTAGTGTGCTCTTCTGATACTACCGAGTTTTATAATCCTAAGGCAGTCTCAGCATCCATGGGATCTTTTCATCGCATAAAGTTTTTGTATCTAGATATTTCTAAGTTTTTAAAACAATTTAATGATACCCCAATCATTGGAGCTACTTTGGAAGGTAAAAATATTCATGAGTATTCATTTCCTTCTTATGGATTTATTATTTTTGGAAATGAATCAGAAGGCATTCGAAATAGTGTCAAAGACGTTTTGACAGATCAAGTTAAAATACCGAGCTGGGGAAATGCCGAGTCTTTAAATGTGGCTATTTCAGCGGGTATTATTTTGGATAATATTCGAAGGCGAAATTAGTTTGTTTCCTTTTTTAGGTATTTTTCAATACAATAATGAGCTAAATATAGCAAAGGAGTAAATAGTATAGCTACAAAAAATTTATAGAAATAGTTATTTAGAGATACATTCATCCATTGACTTATGGACCAATTTCCAAAGGCATAAAACGCTATTCCGATGACTAAAAAACTATCTATTAGTTGGGATATTAAGGTTGACCCCGTAGCTCTTAACCAAATATGCTTGTTGCCAGTAGTCTTTTTAATTCTTTCAAATACAGTAGCATCGATTATTTGACTAATTAAAAAAGCTGTTAAGGAACCTGTTATTATCCCTAATCCTTGTCTGAAAATTCGACTAAAAGCTTCATTAATATTGATCCCTTTATTGACTTCTATCCAAAAATCTGCTGGTACCAATAACGTTGCGGTATAGATAATTAGGAAAGCAAAAGCTATAAAAAATGCGGTTGTATAGGATATAAATTTGACACCTGATTTTCCAAAATAATCATTAATGATATCTGAGGTGATAAATACTAAAGGCCAATTTAAAGCACCAGCTGTTTGATTTAAGTCCCATTTATCGCCCCAAAAAGTCATCATTTGCAAAGGTGCAAAACCTAATGTTTTTTCAATGCTGACAATTTTAACACCAATGATCTCAGCAATAATTGCATTTGTTAGAAATACCCCAAATAGAAATATAAATAATTTTTGTTTCCTTGAAAATTCTAAAAATGTCATTTTCGGTAATTATCAAAATGTAAAGCTATTTTATTTAATGCGATGGAAAGTTGCTCAACATGTGGTAAAAAAACAATTCTAAAGTGATTATTAGGGAGAAAATTAAAACCTCTACCTCCTACAACTAATATTTTTTGTTCTTCAAGTAATGACATGACAAAATGATTGTCGTCTTCAAAAGTAAATTGTGACAGATCAATTTTAGGAAATAAATAAAGAGCTCCTTTGGGTTTTACACAACTCACACCTGGAATTGAATTTAGTTTTTCATATGCCAAATTCATTTGTCGGTATAATCTGCCATTGGGTTTATTCACTAAATCATCGATCGATTGATAACCTCCAAGTGCGGTTTGGATTCCATATTGGGTGATTACATTTGCACACAATCGTGTGCTAAATAAAAAATTCAATCCTTCAATATAGGACTTAGCTTTATGTTTAGCCCCCGTTAAAATCATCCAGCCACCTCTAAATCCTGCTGCTCGATAGTTTTTGGATAAACCACCCATTGTAACAATTAAAATATCATCACTTAATCCCGATGCCGAATGATGTACGCTTTCATCATATATGATCTTATCATAAATTTCATCTGAAAATAAAATTAGTTTATGTTTTTCAGCGAGTTTTACAATACCGTCTACTATTTGTTTAGAATAAACAGCTCCGGTCGGGTTATTAGGGTTTATTAATACGATGGCTCTTGTTTTAGAACTAATCTTAGATTCAATATCTAACAAATTTGGATTCCATTCGTCTTCTTCATTACATTCATAATGCACAGCATTTCCTCCTGCTAGGCCTACTACTGTTGTCCATAGTGGATAATCTGGAGATGGAATTAATACTTCATCATCTGTATTTAATAAGGCCGTCATAACTAATGAAATTAGTTCACTGACTCCATTACCTATATATATATCTTCAATTAATATATTTTTTACCCCTCTATTTTGATAATACTGCATGACAGCCTTTCTAGCGGCAAACAATCCTCTAGAATCTACATATCCCTGCGCATTTCGTATATTTACAATAATATCATGTACAATTTCATCAGGAGTCTCAAATCCGAAAGTTGCAGGATTTCCAATATTTAATGATGTAATTTTGTAACCTTGATTCTGAAGAATTAACGCTTTTTCATAGACAGGTCCTCTAATTTCATATTTTAGATTATCTAAACGTTTACTTTTATGAATTTCCATGCTTAAATTTATAAACTCAAGTAAAAGTACTAATTATGTTTTAATTTGTTTAAAGGCCAATTGAATGATTTTTTTAAAGTTCCTATTTCTGGGCAATTTTTTATTTATAAGTTTTTATGCATTTATATTAATTCGATATTATTTAGTGGCGACTAAACTATTCATTTTATCAGGTTTATTGTTTTTTAAATTTTTATTGCGCCTGTTAATTTTTAATATCTTTCTCTATTTTATTTTTAACATAGGAACTAGTTCTATTAATGGCAGTGTTAAACAAGCAAAAGATATTGTGGTAGTTAAAAAAGATTATGATTTGAAAGGAATTAATGATACTCAAATTAATTCAATCGTTAATATTGTCCAGAATGGTGATCGTGATTTTTTGTATTCATTATCTGTATTTAATCCTCTTTCAGATTCTATAGGTGTCTTAATTCCTATTACTAGCAATAAGATTTTTCTTAATTTTATTAAACACGTTGATTTTAAACAATCTCGTCCTATTCAATATGTAAAATACAGGCCAATGAACCTTTCGATTTTGATGCTTAATGAGGAAACAGTTTTGATTAAAAGTCAAAATGAATTAGTTGAATTAGAAAAAACGAATAATGATTTTTTATCCATTGGAGAAAATTGGTACTCAATTCATCAATTAAGCATATATTTATTAATTTTACTATTATTTTTATTCGTTGGCGATGTGTTTTTAAAGTTTCAAGTTTTAAAATAAATTAGATTGTTTTCAACCTTTATTTACATATTGATACTATTCTACCAGAACTTAAATTCAGGATTAGGTTATAGTTTTAATAGTGAAATAAATAAAATTAATATATCTATTTTATCTAAAGATTACGATAAAGCGATTTCTCTAATTAATTTAATTGAAAAAAAATATATTTTTAAAAATGAGAGTATTTATAAAACGAAGGTTTTAATTTCATTAAAGCGGCCAACATCTTTCGTTAATTTTAATGTAAATTCATTAGATGATTATATCTTTAAAAGTTTTATACTGAGGCAAAATAATAAACAAGAAAGTTCTAAATTAATACTAACGGAAGGGTTAAAAATGTATCCGGAAAAAGATACACTAGTTAAATTATATGAATTGTTTTCATTTATTTCTAAAAAAAAGGGTAAGACCTCTGAGGTTTTCTATGATGAAATGAATGTTGTAAATAAAAATTTTAATACAGATGATTCTAAATGGATGTTAGATTTATTAAGAAAAAATGAAAAGTTTTTACCCTATTAATTACTATATAAATGTCTAAAGAGTATAAATTTTCAAATCAAACGTCCTTCTATCAAGGTAAAGTTCGTGATGTATATGGTTTTGGAGAATATCTATTAATGATTACTTCTGATCGTATTTCTGCATTTGACGTAGTATTACCTAAATTAATTCCATTTAAAGGCCAAGTATTAAACCAAATTGCTAGTTATTTTTTAAATGCTACCAGAGATATCGTTCCTAACTGGTTGATTTCAACTCCTGATGCTAATGCGGCTTATGGTTTTAAATGTGAGCCGATACCCATTGAAATGGTTATTAGGAATTATATGGTAGGTCATTTATGGAGAGAATATTCATCAGGAAAAAGAGTTGTATGTGGCGTTGTTTTGCCTGATGGTTTAAGAGAAAATGAGGTTTTGCCTTCACCCATTATAACACCTACAACTAAAGCTCATGAAGGCCATGATCAAGATATTTCACTGGAGGAAATTGTTAATCAAAATATTGTATCAGAAACTTTATTGAAAGAATTGGTTGAAAAGACTCATTTGCTTTTTCAAAGAGGCCAGCAAATGGCTTTGGAAAAAAACTTAATTTTAGTAGACACTAAGTATGAATTTGGTTTACATAACAATCATATCATGTTGATGGATGAAATTCATACACCGGATTCTTCTCGCTATTTTTATTTAGCACCATATAAAGATTTATTTTCCAAAGGCCTACCTCAAAAACAATTATCTAAAGAGTTTGTAAGGGAATGGTTAATAAAAAATAATTTTCAAGGAAAAGAAGGGCAAAAAATTCCTCAATTAACTGATGAATTTATACAGGAAATTTCTGATAGGTATATTCTTTTATATACAGAAATAACCGGTTTAGAATTTTATAAGGAAGATCAAAAAGATATAGAAAGTCGAATTTTTAATAACGTAAATACATATTTAAGCCATGTCCAGTAACCCATTTTATAGTTTAGAACAAAATGAAAGTTATGCAATCATTACTTGGAATGAATTTAATTTAACTCAAACAAATTCAGAGGAACTTGAGTTAGTCATTCGTAACTTATTCAAAAAAGAGTATGCGAATATGATTTTAGATTTAAACAATGTGACAGAATTAGATGGATTTGGAGTTAGCTGCATTCGAAAGGGTACTAAAATTTGTACCAATGAAATGGGGTTATTTGCAGTGGTAACAAAGAATGAAGACATTCAAGATCGTTTAGACCTAGCAAAAATCGAAGACTTTACCTTATTAAATACTGTCAAAGAAGCGGTAGATGCAATTTATTTAAATGATTTGGAAAATGATTTTCAAGATTCTGATGAAGAAGAGCAAGAATTCGAAGGTGGTTTTTCTGATAACGAATCTGATGATTATTGATAAATTGGATTCTTAGAAGATTAATTATTCTTCATTTTTGATATTTCATTTGCCATATAATATTTTGTCTATATTAATATACGCCAAATTAATTTTTGATTAAATTTGAAATACTAGTATTTAATATTTTATTATATCATTGATCCCTATTTTTTATATTTAGGTTTATTTTTTTAGTTTATAGGAATAATTATATTTTATTATGGAGATTAAGGTAGCTGGAGAAGGATTGTATCGGAAAGAATTTGAGCATGATGCTTGTGGAATTGGTTTTGTTGCTAGTTTGAAAGGAATAAAATCGCACAGAATCGTCCAAGACGCGATTAAAATGTTGATTCGAATGGATCATCGTGGAGCTTGCGGTTGCGATCCAAATTCTGGTGATGGAGCAGGTGTACTTATGCAAATTCCACATGAGTTCTTTTTAGAAGAATCACGTAAACTAAAGTTTTCTTTACCTTCTCTTGGTAATTACGGTGTTGGAATGGCCTTTTTTCCAAAGAGTGAAATTTTAATCAATGAATGTAAAGAAGTAATCGATCGTAAGGCTAAAAAGTTAGGATTATCGATTTTAGGTTATCGATTAGTTCCAGTGAATAATAATGAAATTTTAGGAGCTGATTCCGGTGACTCTGAACCTAATATTTATCAAATATTTATTGATAAGCCTGTTTCATGTAAAACTGAAATCGAATTCGAGCGTAAACTTTATGTTTTTAGACAATATGTTTCCAAATTGTTAAATGAAACGATCCGAGGATTAGAAAATAAATTTTATTTTGCTTCCATGTCATGTAGGACAATTATCTATAAAGGTATGTTGACTACTATGCAGGTTCCTGGATATTTTGTCGACTTATTTCAGGATAATTTCACGTCTGCTTTAGCCATTGTACATTCGCGGTTTTCAACAAATACTTTTCCGGAGTGGAAATTGGCACAACCTTTCCGTTTTATCGCTCATAATGGTGAAATAAATACGGTTAAAGGTAATTCTTCGTGGATGCAAGCTCAATCGGCTTTGTTTTCTAGTCAGTATTTTTCGCAGGAAGAATTAGACATGATTTTACCTATTTGCAATTTAGGTCAATCCGATTCAGCTATTTTAGATAATGCAATCGAAATGTTATATCTGAGTGGTCGGTCTTTGCCTCATGTGATGATGATGCTTATACCTGAAGCTTGGGACGGAAATGAATCCATGGAATCTTACAAAAAAGATTTTTATGAATATCATGCGGCTATGATGGAACCTTGGGATGGTCCTGCAAGTATTTCTTTTACGGATGGTAAATTAATTGGTGCTACTTTGGATCGTAATGGATTAAGACCTTCAAGGTTTTGGGTAACCAATGATGATCATGTTATCATGGCATCTGAAGCTGGAGTATTGGACTTAGATCCAGCTACCATTGTTTCAAAGGGACGATTACAACCTGGAAAAATGTTTGTTGTGGATATGGAACAGGGTCGTATTGTTCCTGATGAAGAACTTAAAGAAGTTATTTGCCAACAACAACCTTATGGACAATGGTTGCGGGAAAATAAAATTCGTGTAGAAGACTTACCTGAAGCGGGAAGTGAATATAGACAGCCAAAATCGAATGAAGTTATTTCAAGGCAGCAGATTTTTGGGTTTACTACAGAAGATATTCGTATTGTGTTAACTCAAATGGCGGAAACAGGTAAGGAAGCATTAGGTTCTATGGGAATAGATACGCCCTTAGCTGTTTTATCAGACAAAGCCCAACATCTTTCTAGTTACTTTAAACAACTTTTTGCCCAAGTTACTAACCCGCCTATAGATCCAATTCGAGAAAGAATGGTTATGTCATTATTAACTGACATTGGTGGCTTATCTAATTTGTTAGAAGAAAGTCCAAGTCATTGTAAGCAAATAGAAATTCAACAACCTGTGTTGCGGAATAAAGAAGTTGAGAAAATTCGCTGGATTGATCATGAGAAATTTCAGACAAAGTCAATTCACATGACTTTTCGAGCATCTAATGAACCCGGTGTACTCAAGAAAGCATTGGATAGGATTTGTCATTATGCAGAAGATGCAGTAGATGATGGGTATTCCATTATTTTGCTTACCGATCGCGGAATAGATTCATCTCATGCGCCAATTCCTTCATTATTAGCTTTAGGTGCTGTACATAATCATTTAATTCGGGTTAAAAAGCGCGCTAAAGTTGGTATTATTTTGGAAGCTGGTGATGTTTGGGAGACACATCATTTTGCAACATTAATTGGATATGGCGCATCTGCTATCAATCCTTACATGGCCTTTGAGACCATTAAATTAATGAAAGAAAATAAATTAGTTGATCCTAATTTATCCTATGAAAAACTAGAGTATAATTACATTAAAGCAGTAAATGGTGAATTGCTCAAGATTTTTTCTAAAATGGGCATCTCAACATTACAGTCATATCAAGGAGCTCAAATTTTTGAAATATTGGGTTTAGATCATACGGTAGTTAATTTGTATTTTACAGGTTCTATTTCACGTATTGAAGGAGTAGATTTAGACACATTAGCTTTAGAAGCATTAATTAAACATGAATCAGGATATGAAATTTTAAAATCAATTAACCCCAAATTGGAAGTTGGCGGTATTTATCAATGGAAACAAAGAGGAGAAGAGCATTTATTCAATCCTCAAACGATTCATTTATTGCAACAAGCGACCAGGTTAAATGACTATTCTGTTTTTAAAAAATACTCCAAACTGATTGATGATCAAGGGAGTAAAGCAATTACTTTAAGGGGTTTGTTGAAGTTCAAAAGCACACAAGCTATTTCAATTGATGAAGTAGAACCCATTGAAGGTATATTAAAACGTTTTGCTACTGGCGCTATGTCATTTGGTTCAATTTCCTATGAAGCGCATACTACTCTAGCTATTGCCATGAATCGAATTGGAGGTAAATCAAATACAGGAGAAGGAGGAGAGGATCCAATAAGATTTACAAAATTGCCTAATGGGGATTCAATGAATTCAAGTATTAAGCAAGTAGCATCTGGTAGATTTGGTGTTACTATGGATTATTTGACAAATGCCACAGAGTTGCAAATTAAAATGGCTCAAGGAGCAAAGCCAGGTGAAGGAGGGCAATTGCCAGGTCATAAAGTAGATGATTG
>Ga0214919_10002383_pt1 | contig 29631 bp, 25 predicted proteins | sample LL1503_MetaG_FD_177994 | JGI IMG/M metagenome (GOLD analysis project Ga0214919, IMG submission 177994) | Freshwater microbial communities from Lake Lanier, Atlanta, Georgia, United States - LL-1503 | ecosystem: Environmental > Aquatic > Freshwater > Lake | place: USA: Georgia | collected... | reverse complement strand
GGAGCAACCGGTGCAACAGGTGAAAAGGGAACTGATGGCGCAACGGGTGCAACCGGTGAAAAGGGAACTGATGGCGCAACGGGTGCAACAGGTGAAAAGGGAACTGATGGCGCAACAGGTGCTACTGGAGAAAAAGGAAGCGATGGTGCAACGGGTGCAACCGGTGAAAAAGGAAGCGATGGTGCAACAGGTGCAACCGGTGAAAAAGGAAGTGATGGCGCAACAGGTGCAACCGGTGAAAAAGGAAGTGATGGCGCAACAGGCGCAACCGGATCAACTGGTGATACGGGCGCAACTGGAGCAACTGGAGCAACTGGTGATACGGGCGCAACCGGTGAAAAGGGAACTGATGGCGCAACAGGCGCAACCGGATCAACTGGTGATACGGGCGCAACTGGAGCAACAGGTGATACAGGCGCAACTGGAGCAACAGGTGATACAGGCGCAACTGGAGCAACCGGAGCAACTGGTGATACGGGGAAAGGATTCCGCATTTTTTCAACAATTGATAATACAACTGAGTTGACAAATATTTCTACAAAAACTGAAAATATTGGAGAGTTTGTTTTAATAAAAGGTGGTGAATTGTTCCTCTATACTGGTGAGAATAATGGAGACAATGGATCAAGTTATAAACGTATCGGAGACATTACAGATGATGCAAAATTGATTGGACCAGTCGGTGAAAAGGGAACTGATGGCGCAACGGGTGCTACCGGTGAAAAGGGAAGTGATGGTGCAACAGGTGCAACCGGTGAAAAGGGAACTGATGGTGCAACGGGTGCAACTGGAGAAAAGGGAAGCGATGGCGCAACGGGTGCAACCGGTGAAAAGGGAAGTGATGGCGCAACAGGTGCAACCGGTGAAAAGGGAAGCGATGGCGCAACAGGTGCAACCGGTGAAAAAGGAAGTGATGGTCCTGCTGGTGCTGATGGTGCTCCGGGTGCTGAAGGTCCCGCTGGTCCTGCTGGTGCTGATGGTGCAATTGGTCCCGCTGGTCCTGCTGGTGCTGATGGTGCAATTGGTCCTGCTGGTCCTGCTGGTGCTGATGGTGCAATTGGTCCTGCTGGTCCTGCTGGTGCTGATGGTGCTCCGGGTGCTGAAGGTCTCGCTGGTCCTGCTGGTGCTCCAGGTGCTGAAGGTCCTGCTGGTCCTGCTGGTGCTGAAGGTCCCGCTGGTCCTGCTGGTGCTGATGGTGCAATTGGTCCTGCTGGTGCAGTTGGTCCCGCTGGTCCTGCTGGTGCTGATGGTGCAATTGGTCCCGCTGGTCCTGCTGGTCAATTTACTATAAATACTGAAGGTGATCAATTTTTTGCTTCATTTACACAAAATGGGGTTACGTATAAATTTCAAGTTGTTCAATTATAAATCTATCATGTTGGTCAATTACAAATCTAAATATTAGAAATCAAATATGTTTCGAATTAAAATATATTTGATTTTAAAGAAAATTGAATTAAATAAATGTTACTTATAAATATATACTTGCGTTACAGTATTAAATAATCAATTATCTATAAATGTCTACATCGAATGATTTGCGATTCCGTGCTAAAACTGGATACCTTGAACTCATTCTTGGACCAATGTGGTCCGGAAAGACATCAACACTTTTAAATTATTACAGACAATTCTCATTTTGTAAATTAAATGTCTGTGTAATCAACTTTAAAGCGGATGATCGTTACTCTGAAACCATGCTTTCTACGCACGACAAACAAATGATACCTTGTATCATGGGTTTCTCAATGGAAGAAATTATGCAAGTAGAGGAAAACGCGAAACAAATAAACGAAAGTGATGTGATATTAGTGAATGAAGGACAATTCTTTCAGGACATTGTCGAATTTGCAACCGAAATGGTCGAAGAACGACATAAAAAATTATACATTTGCGGACTAGATGGAGATTTCAAACGAGAAAAAATTGGAAAACTTCTCGACCTTGTTCCCGTTTGCGACAAGGTGACAAAATTGCGCGCGCTTTGCGGGCGATGCAAAGATGGAACGCGCGCACCATTTTCATTCCGAAATACGAGCAGCACCGAACAAGTTTTAATCGGCGCAGACGACATTTACATTCCATTGTGCAGAAAATGTTACCAAATCGGAGTTGAAAAAAAAATAACAAATTAATTTAGTTTATCTTCTTACATGTATTTTATGAGTTCTATTTTTGGTTCGAATTCTTGTCCTAGTTCTTGTTGGCGTCCTCGTCATCCTCGTCCTCGTCCTCATTCGATTGTTGTCCTTGTCTTTACGTTGGGAATAAGAGGGAGAGAATTTATTCACATCTTTAATTTTTTCGTCGAATTTTTCAGCGTTTTTCCCTTTAAGTGCCTTCATTTTTTGATTTTCGATTGGATTATAATTTAAAAACCATTCATCGTATTCGCGCGTTCCTTTTTTATTTTTCAGTTTGTTAAACATGTGCGATTTTACATCCTTGATGTCTTTTAACGTGACCTGTTTACCGATGCACGGCTTGGAAAATCTTTTGAAAGCACCTTCATTATTTGTCAAATTATCGTACTGCAAATCGTAAATGTATTGGCTCATACAAAGCAGGCGATCGCGGTCATAATACGGGCGATTCATATAAAGAAACAACAAGTAGAAGCTGAGAATGGTGTCCGTCGTCGCAATATGCACATCTTTTTTATTAACGCGCACAACATTAAAATTATGGCAAGCACCGGGAGACGGCTCGTAAACAAATGCCACCGTTCTTCCGTCAACCACAATTTCGTAATGTTCGGATACGTGTTCTCCGAAATCTTCGCGCTCTTCCACAATGACGCGACTGAAATGACCCGTTCTTTCCAGCTTGTCTTTCAATTTATGCGCGGACTTTTTAGCGTGTTCAGACAACAAATCAAATGACGGAACGGCGGAATACAGGATGGCGCGCTCGTCTTTTTTCAAGTGTTCGGAAAATAGCGCGCACGCGTATCCTCCGAAAAATACCAGCTTTTCTGAAATGGCTTCATCACGCACAATCTCAAATATTTCCTCATCTTTTTTCGACGGCGCCATCACGGCGGCGGCACCTCTTGCCTTTTTCAAACAATTGTCTCCTTTCAACGGAAAGTTCTTGTTGAAAAGAAGCAGGCGCTTATACACCTTTTCCCATCGGCTCACATCACCATCGGGGCGCGACAGTTCCAAATACATGGACATTCTCAAAAAATTGAGCGGCGCGTACAAGATTCCGTTGCGCTCAACTGCTTCGCGCATCAAACTTTTAAAAAGTTCTGGCTCGATAAACGTAATGTCCGCAACGCCAATGAAATTCACGAATACCTTGTATGTTCCCGTGTGCATGCCGGATTTCGCTTCCACGTCATTGAATCCCTTCTTATAGAATATATCCGCAAGCTCTTTGGCATCGTCCAGCGAATGCGGCGAGAAAAAATCGTAGTCCGGAATTTCTCTTTTCAAATCATAAAACTGATCCTTTTCCGGCAAAACATTATTTATAGCCGTTCCACCGTAACAAATCAGCTTTTTTCTTTTTAAAAACTGCTCCACAATGGAAATGATTTCCTGAATGGTCGGATTACTCACCAGTTTTTCACCCTGTGACGCCTCGATTTCATTTTGCGATTTTTTCAATATCTCTAAAGAACGCTCTATATTTTTCTCACTCATTTTTAATAATAATACCTTTATTTATGGATGACTACTATATTACTATTATAAAATTATTTTTTATAATAATAAAAAAATTGAAATATTTTTTATATTTTTTTATATATCTAAACTGACTAATATACGCGATTATATGGATGTTCGTGATGGTTCTGGTATTATCGGCGGTATTATCACTGGAAATAAAATTAGAATTATACCAAAAAAAAAATATAATGACGATGCAATGATGAATGTCAAAAACTCATTCGACCGTGCATTTAAATTACTCCCGAAATCCGCAAAAACTAAAATATCAAAAAGTGACCTGGATAGAGGTGGTGGAGGTGTCTATACGAATAGAAGAAATCGATTTGATACGGTAAATGTTACATTTCTCAGTTTTGTAAATAATCATGATAGTGATGTTGGAGTTCTTGATAAAACATATTTAGCTGGTTGGCGGATTGTTTGTAAACCAGAAGAATATTTTTCACATCTAGAACTATTAACTGGATTACCTCTAATTGTTAGGTATGAAAACTATGATCAGTTGACAACGTATCCTGCACCAATTGAATGGGAAAAAATAAGTTTAAATCGCCACGATTACAAAAAAGAAGATATCATGTGGGTTCAGGATATTAAAAATCTTGATAAATTTCGCAAAAAAGGTGATACAATATACATTGGACCGACGCTTATCGGTGAAAATGAAATGGATTATGCTAGTAAACTTGATATAGATTGTGTTAAGCTTGGAATGCTTTACCAAATGATCAAAATGGATGATTTTAAAGAATTTTTTGATCCACCCAAACTAGAGATTTTTACTTTATTTCAAAATGATTTCGAAAAATCCAAACTTTTCCTTGAAAATGATATGTTGCAAGAATACTCAATTCGCTACGGAAAAACCGTTTGTCCTGAAATGATAAAATTTGGAGATAATGAGCTTGCATCAATAAAATTTAAAGACATTGTCGATGGTCAAATATGTGGTGACATTGGTAGAGAAGATTTTAACCGAACTGCAACCAAAGTGAATTTACACCATGTGAATAGATTACTTCCTGGTAAATTAAACCATAATAATAAAAATGTGTTTCTCGGGTCAGCAACAGGCAATACAATAAATGCAGCATTAAACTCTTTAGGTGTGGATTTAAAAGATTTATTAAAAAAAGTTACACATTCAAAAGATGCGGAAATCGCCGAATTAAAAGCCAAAATAGCTTTGCTTGAAAGTAAATAATCCAACATTTATTCCATTCAATTCATTTCGATCTCTTCCAGCTGACATTCGTTATTTGTAATATTTTTTATGATGCAATCCCGAAATAAATCTTTACGCAATTCAAAACCTACACCAATTCGACCCAGCTTTTGTGCCGCAATCGCCGTTGTAAAACTGCCAGCAAATATATCCAGCACGATATCCCCGCGATAACTATAGTAATACGTGCTCATCAGCGGAATATCCATCGGAAACGGTGCAGTATGACCTAACTTGTTTTCTTTTTTATTGTTTATTTTAATCACCGGCGACAGTTTGCGGATATCCCGTCGCCATTCTTGAACCAGTTCCTTCGGAATCACATTTTCTTGCTGACGAAACGGATTTTGCGTCATGATTGTTTTCAACGAGAAACGCTTTCCCCGATCCGACTCGCTGCGTTCACAATTCGGATTTCTACATTCCCACGAACGCAATCCGCGAGACGTGTAGCTGTTACTCTTGACGTTCAAGCTGCCGCAGTCGTTGCACGGATACTTCACGTCCTTCTCCAGTCGGTGCTTGTGAAAGATGAGAATGTGCTCGTAACAGTTGCACGCGTACTGAAAGAAGGGAAACGGTTTATTTCCATTTTTATGCCGCGAGCTTTGCACTTCGCCCTTGTCCCAAATAATGTCGTCCACATACGTAAACCCGCACTCCTCAAACATGGTTATGAAATACGCAGGAAGCGGTATTTTGCGTGTGCCAAACGCGTTGATTTTATCCATTTTGTCATTGTCCACCACGTCGCTCACATTGAAGACAAAAACGCGGTGATTATCCAGCACTCGATAGCATTCCGAAATAATTGCACGCATGTCCGCCAAATACGCATCCAGATTCGGCCATGTGGAATATTCGCGCGCATTATAATACGGCGGCGAGGTGACCATGTGCCCAACCGACTCGCTCGGAAGACGCCGCAACGCTTCCAAACACCCGCTCCATACCACTTTGACTTTCTCCGGATTTACAGTAATCCGGTTCAATAATTCATTCTTAATAGATGGTTGCGTTTCTTCGTTGAACTTTTTTTTCATGACGCAGCGATACGCATCTATAAAATTATAAATGTTCTTCTCTCGGCTTTCTTGGTCGATCGTATACCCTGTTTTCAACTCTTCAAGTTGTTCTTGCGTAAATATTTCCGCCAGATATTCGCGGTTTGTTTCAACGAGATTGTCGGATATAACATCGGATTTCGGTTTAATTACAATTTTTCTCTTCTTCTTACCATTTTCTTTTTGTTCATTCGATTCTTCTTTTAATTCTTTTGATTCTTGCATTACAGAATGCATGTGTTACTTATTATTAACTATACATCTTTATTTCAATTTTTTAATTATTTTAATTATTGTAATTAAAATAATTAAAATAATTAAAAGTCGTTATTCGTTATTAATCGCAGGCAGATTAAATCGTAAAACTGTACATGGTGGATTGAAGCGGGCGACTGGCAAACGAGAGTTTTGTGTCTTGCGGCTTGGGCGCCTCGATCGTTTGAGGAACAAACATTAAATCACTCGGTTTCAATAAGAATGCACTTTTCATTGGCCCCGATTCAAACCAGTCATTATAAACCGACAGGTTCCCGTCTCTTAAAAGCTGAAATGATAGCGCCATGCACTGACACCCCGCTAAAGACGGCGGCATCGGGTCATAATTTTCCGCCGACATGGAAGGATCCGGAACAACAATCGTCATATATTGCTTGTTAAACGACGTCAGTTCCGTAATGTCCGGACCATTCAGCACATTGAATACCGTCAAAATTCTCAAAAATGCATTGCTCGTCAAATTTGTGATTTCATACATGCGCTCCGCGCCCGGCTGATACAACAACGGATTGCTTTCCACAATAATGACAACTTTACCGTCGAACTTACTCACCGGCTCGGCACATATATTTTTCCCGCCAAATTCGTGATTATATTCCGGTAGTAAACGGCTATTAAGGTTCGATTTAATTATATCCGCCATGGTATTCAAAACGTCTACATCATTGGTTTTGATTCGGAATAATAGTAGCAGCGGATCGCCGGGATTGGGGCACACATTTGAACTGGGACTAAATGCCGACGTCGCCACTGCGCTCATGGCTTCGTCAAAAGAAACCGAATTGTAGGTTTCCTTAATACACTTGTCGTCGCTCAACGATGTGGAAATAATGGGCTGCCCGTTTCTGCCATACACTTCGAAATCTAGACACCTGCAGCCCATTTTGATTGCATGCTGAAGCGCGCAAACGTTGACGTAATCGTTGGAAAAATTGCCAGTGGAACAAGCATTGTATGCCGTTTTTATATAGTAGTCCCTCAATAAGAACTGCGACGACGGGTCGGCAGAAGCCGTCGTAATCCAACTTGAATTTAGCGCCGCCGGCTTTTTATTGGTTAATCGTTTGCAGCTCTTTGGAAGCAGCGTCATCTTAAAATACACATAATATGCGATACATCCCGCTATAAATAGAATGAGCGTGCACCCTATAATATGGATTAGCGTTGTATTGCCAGTTTGCGAAATATACGATTTTAGTTGCAACTTTAAAGCGTTGGCGGAATCTGTTAAACCTGAAATCGCAGATTCTGTAGGAGGTCCTGGAGTGCTCGACATTTATTCAACTATATTATATTAAATGTTTAAATGTTTTGATAAATTATAATTATGAATGAATGAATTATGAATGAATTATGAATGAATGAATAAAATGAGTTTGTAATAAAATTCTAAATATTATAATTATATTTTATATATATTTTAAATTATTGGAATTGTATGTAATTTTGTAATTATAATTCACGAATTATAATTTAAAATAATACTATATAGATTATATAGTATTTTAACATTAAAAATAATAATAATACAATTCTATGGCAGGAGGTTTATTAAATTTGGTCGCATATGGCAACCAAAATGTGATTTTGAATTCGAATCCCAAAAAAACATTCTTTAAAACAACCTATGCAAAATATACAAATTTCGGTTTGCAAAAATTTAGAATCGACTTTGACGGGCAACGAAATTTAAGATTGAATGAATCTTCTAAATTCACATTCTATATTCCACGTTATGCCGAGCTTTTGATGGACACGTATCTCGTTGTAACCCTACCAAACATTTGGAGCCCTATTCTGCCCCCCCAAAGCTGCGGTCAGTCGTGGACGCCCTATGAATTCAAGTGGATTGAAAACATTGGCACACAAATGATCAAAGAAATCACAATCTCAGTCGGAGGCCAGACGCTTCAAAAGATAACAGGCGGATACTTGCAGGCAATCGTAGAGAGGAATTTTAACGGAACTCAGCGCGATTTGTATAACCGAATGACCGGAGACATTCCCGAGTTGAACAATCCCGCCGCGTTTTCATCCAACAACGGCAACTATCCCAATGCTTTTTATAATTATACCAATAACCCAGCAGGCATTGACCCGTCTATTCGGTTCCGAAAACTATACATTCCCATCAATGCGTGGTTCACGCTCAGCAGCAAAATGGCGTTTCCGCTCGTTGCATTACAATACAACCAGCTTCAAATCGACATTACGCTGCGCTCCATTCGCGAACTGTTTGTCATTCGCGATGTGTCGAATCCGGCCACCGGTAGCGCAACTGCTGCGCCCAGTACCGCGAACACGGCGCCGCCTTATTTCCCGGAATACATCACACCGAATTACATTCAGCCCAATTTTAATGACAATTTGCAACAATTTTATCGATTCATTCAACCGCCTCCCAATATCGAACTGAATTACGGAACTTCAACGCGCAGCGACTGGAATGCCGACATTCATCTCATGTCAACTTACTGCTTCTTGTCCGCAGAAGAAGCCAAGCAATTTGCAACCGTGCCGCAACAGTACTTGTTTAAATCCGTGTATCAGTGGGACTTTGAAAACGTGACCGGCAGTCGTCGCGTCTGGCTGCAAAGCACGCTCGGTATGGTCGCCAGCTGGATGTTTTATTTTCAAAGAAGCGACGCGTATCTGCGAAACGAGTGGGGCAATTATACAAATTGGCCCTACAATTATAAACCAGACGGATTGTTGCCGGCCCCCATCACAGTTCCAGTATGGACGCCGCCGCCGTGCGATCCCGCGTATCCTGTAAATTTTGGCCCCGGTTATAATCCAGCCATCACTGCAAATACCGGATATTGTATTACACCGCCATTCAGTGTTCAAAACCAGAAAGACATTCTTTTGAATTTAGGCATTTTATTGGACGGCAAGTATAGAGAGAATTTGCTTGATGCCGGAATTTACAACTATTTGGAAAAATATAACAGCAGTCGCGGTTCAGCGCCGGACGGACTTTATTGTTACAATTTTTGCCTGAATACTGAACCGAGAGAATTTCAACCTTCCGGGGCAATTAATGCCAGCAAGTTTTCAACGATTGAGCTTGAATTTACCACATTTTATCCGCCGCTGGATCCGAGCGCGAATTTTCTCACTATTTGCGATCCGGAAACCCAAGTTCCCGTTGGTGTGAATAAACCGACATGGAGAATATACGACTACAATTACAATTTGACGGTTTTCGAGGAGCGCTTCAATATGCTCACATTTGTCGGCGGAAATTGCGGTCTCATGTATGCAAGATAAAATAAATTGAAAAGATAATTTGTAAATTTACATTTTGCAGTGTTTCTTTATTTCACTTTTTGCACAACAACAACACAACAACACGACGATGACAGCCGTAAGGTTGGCAGTAAAAGAACTGGGTCAACTTCAGCGAAGAATGAACGAGCTGCTTCAAGGCGGCAAAATGGACGAGTTTCGCGTGTTGCTCGATGAGAATGCAGAGTTGATTCAAATGACGAGAGAAAAGGGCATTATTACCATGGTGCTACGGTTTGCAATTTTGGAACGCGATGATGCGCGCATTGCTTCCGTGTTTGACCGCCTTTCCATGAAACGCGATTACTTTTCGCTCATGATTTACAACCCCGATCCCGAATACTGCACGCGCTTGTTCACGCGATACATTGACGCCGCGCTTCTCGATTCCAAGGACGTTCGATTCATGATTGAAAACCGGCTGACATTTCTGTTTCGTCACTTGGACGGCAAGTTTTTGCACGATTCTTCTCAACCTGCTGCCGCTGCCGCTACCGCTGCCGATTGTGGCGATTTGGTCGAAATTCTCGAATCTGATTCAGGATTGTCCAGATACACGCTTCAAAGATGCGACCACTACATTCAAAAAATTGTTATTCAAATGGAAAAAGATCCAAAAAACAAATTCCAACAGCATCATCCTGTTTTGAAAAAACTCGAAACGATGGCGACACCCCCCATTTATGATGCAATCATTGATGGCGGAAATGTTCTGCATTCTAGAAACGGTATCCCATGCGTCGACGATTTGAACGCCATGATTCAACTTGTTCGACAAAATGGGTGTCGTCCGCTTATTGTCATTCACAAATCGCACACTGACGAACGACGCAATCCATCCTATGCTCCGCGCATCAATGACGTGTTACGCGACGCGCCTCACATTGTTACCCCGGTTGGAATGAATGACGACTTGTTCATCTTGATGGCATACTTGATGCGCCAACAAAGCGAACCACCGCGCCAACAAAATGGCAGGCGCATTTGTATTGTCACGCGTGACACGTATACCGATCACATGGACAAATTCAAATGCGCGGAAAAGAATGTGTCGAATGATTTCGGAAAATACCTGGCAAGCGACCTTGTCTCATTTGTGAATAACCACGGCAATTTAGACATTTGTAGTCCCGTGACACAATCCTTTTCGCACTGCATTCAAATTGTTGAACCGTATGCGTACATTCCATTCATCGCACCAAATTCGCTTCGTCAATCTTTTAGAAGAATTCAAATGTAAAAATGTAACAGTATAAAAAAATCAAATCAAATCAAAAATAATTACAATTCAAAAATAAAAACCATGATAATAAAATAAAGAAAATAAAAAATATTTTTTTATTTACAAAATATAAGTGCAAACATGTATTTATCTTACAACCAAGAAGAAACAAATCAAATTATTTTTGATGAAATAAAAAAAGCTTCAAAATATATTCATATTACAACAATGTTTTTTAATGATCACGACTTATCATTGAATTTTATAAAACTACTTAATGATAAAATAATAGAGTATCCCGATATCAGTATTGATATCAACATTGGATTGAATCCATTTCTCAAAACCAATCTAAATAAAGACAAATTAAATGATAAAATAAAATTAAGAAAAATTCCCATGAATATAATTAATACTTATCACATTCGTTTATTTTCTACTGAATCTATTTTTGCGGTTGGCGGAATTGACATTACAAAGTTAAACTTGGTAAAAAATTATATACAGTTTGTATTATTTATACCTATTCAAAATAATGTTTTTATAAATAAAACAATAAGTAATAAAAACATTTTATATGATTTTACTGAAAATAAAAATAGTTATAATGTTTCAGACGTAGATCCATATACAAAAGTGAATCACTTCATTAACGATTCAAAACATCATATATTTATAGATAACCAATATCTTTTCAGCAGTTCATTTATAAATAAACTTATTGAAAAAAAAAAGAATAGTCCAAGTATTGAAATTGAAGTTTTTTCAAATGACAATTTCAATAATAACATTTTTAAAAGTAAAAATATTTTTATAAAGGTTTTTAATCATATAAAAAATAAGTCATTTATCATGTTAAATAAAATTAATATAAAAAAAATAAAAAATGAAAATATTATTGTTAAGACACCGCTTGAAAATAATTATACTCATAATAAACTTTTCATTTTTGATAAAAAATATATATTTATTGGATCTATGAATGTCATGAACAAGTCGTTGCAGACACATGGCGGAGATATAGAATTGTGCGTTTTAATAAAAAATAAAAAATTAGCAAATGAAATCCTCGAATATTATTATAAAAAATTATTTTAGTTTAGTTTTAAAATAAAATTTATATAGTGTATATACTGAACAATGTTGAGTTATATATTAAAACTTACAAAAATTATTTTATCCATATCATATCATGTTATTAGATATCAATTAAATTTAGATGTATATAATGATACTGTGATGCACGTATGCAATTCGTTAGTAGGTCATAGTTATATTTTTATTAAAGTATTTCAATGGGGAATGCAAAATATTTATGATCTAACTTTTAATGACGAATTAAAACAATATTTTGATACATTTAGTAATAATGTTCCGTATACTCATTTCGAACAGGAAATTGCAGTTTTACATATTAAGAATGCCATTAAATATGCATCCACAACTTGTAACGATAAACTTATAGTTGAAAATAATTATATTCCGATAAATAGTGGTTCTGTTGCTTTGGTTTATAAAGCACAGTTAAATGATAAATCCGTTATTATAAAAGTTTTAAGACATAATATTAAAAAAATTATAGAAGAAGACATTTGTTTTCTTGAATATTTTTTTGATAATACACTTGTAAATATGATAATAAAACATTATACAAAAGTAAATTTTAAAAGAATTATACAACACAATCGTGGTGGTTTATTGAATCAATGCGATTTTGAATGCGAAGTAAATAATGCATTATTATTTAAAAATAATCTAAAAAATAAAAAAAATATTATGATACCACATGCTTATAAACACTTTACGGATGCATGTAATGAAATTATCATTATGGAGCATCTCGATGGACCCGTTGCAAAAAATATACCAGTATATCAGTTACAAAATCATTTTAAAATAATTCGGTCATTTTTTTTTGACTCATTATTTAGATATAATATTTTACATGGAGATTTTCATTTAGGAAACATAATCATACTAGATGAAAATAAATTTGGACTTATTGATTTTGGAATTGTATATATAGTAACCGATGAAATAAGCAATGGTTTATTTGACATTCTCTTTTTAAATCTAAATAAAAAAGAAATCAAGTATTTATTAAAAGCAATAAAATTATTTATTAGAATGATTTGTGTAGATGAAAAACAACATGAAGAAATATTTATAAAAATAAAGAATGATGATGAATTAATTGATTTATTTTTGATTTCAAAATTTACAGGAAGTGTATTAGTTACTGTTTTAAATAAAATAATCTCCATGGATGGCGTAGAATTAAATGTTTATATGTGTAATTTAATGTTGGCGGCAGTATCAAGTTTGCAAACAATGGATAATTGCATGTCGCTCATTAACAATGACAATAAATCATTATCAACATTTATAAAATTGTACCTTGAAAATTTTTAATATTAAATTAAAATATTTAATAGTATATTTTAAATATATAATATTTTAAATATATAATATATCAAATATATAAACCACAATTTTTTGTAAAGATGCCCAAAGTTTCCAAATGCGACAACAAGAATAAAAAAACGCAGAAAAAATATACGTCCCGCCCATCTCCCGCGTTCGCTGCGAATGACTGCAAAAATAAAACCAAAAAAGGAAATAATGGCAAGTTTTTTAAATCGGTTGCAGATAAAAATGGAGTTTACAAGTGGGTTCCGATTGTTAAAAAAAAATAAAATTATAATCTCAGTTTAAAATATACATTTATTTATTGTTATTGTATATTTTAAATTACATTAGTTACACCAGTAATAAAAATGAATATTAACGCTCCAGATGCTGAATTGGCTGACTTGATCCAGCGCCCCGATGTGATAATTCCTATATATAGAGCAAATCCTGTCCAACAACAGCTACAGCGTCAACAACCACAAACAATAAGACCAATTGTAAATCATTGGACGCCTAATATGCCGGCAAACGGAGGATATCGAACAAGTAGAAAATATAAAAATAAAAATCGTAAACGTCGCCAAACAAAACGAAAGATTAAAAAACGAAATAAATTAAATAAAAATAAATAATTCATAAAATTGAAAATCGATACTACATTTATTTTCTTTTTATCCCAATCACGATGATAGAAAGAAATATGATAAAAAGTAAAAAACTCGTGTGTGATATAACGCCACAACTCGCCGAATTCCTAGGCGAACCAAGTCGGAAAAAAATGTCGCGCACGGAAGTCACGCGCAAAATCGATGCATACATTCAAAATAATCGCCTTCAAGATATTATGAATCCCACGAATATTTATCCAGACAAGAAGCTAATGACGCTCCTTTTATCCGCATTTACCCGGAATCCAAGACCGTATCCCAAAATGATTACGTTTGAAATGCTGCGCGACATTCTTTCAAATCATTGTCTCAACTGTCGATATGAAGAATATTATTATCGCGTTCCTCTTCCTCTTGTTCCTTTATAAAATCTTCTAATAGTTCCGCCGCCCCGTTTCTCTGGTGAATAAAATGCATTTTATGAACACACGTCAAATAGTAACATTTTTCATTCGGATTGTATGTTTTTTTTTCAATCAAGTAACTGTCGCACGGAATGTTTATAAACGTGTCGCACTCATAGCCATAACCGTTTTTACAAACATATGTAATGTATACGCGATGCACTTTATCAAAATGCACGTTCAAAAACTCATTGTATATTCTGCTTCCCCCGATGATCCATAATTCGTCGTAATTTTCACAATGTGAATGCGCAATGGCATCACATATCGAAGAAAATGTGTGACACGAATCTGAATCTAGTTGAGTTCGAGAGATAATAATATTTGTCCTATTTTTCAACGGCCTTCTTCTCTCCGGAATACTCAGCCACGTATTTTTACCCATCAGCACTGCATTCTTTCCTGGTCCCGTCGTTCGTTTGGAAAATAATGCCATGTCGTCTTTTAAATGCGGCCACGGTAGTCCGCCTTTGAGTCCAATTCCTCCGTTTCCAGTGATTGCAACCGCAATGTTTATCATCATTTTTATATTTTATTTTAGATAAGATAAGTAATATAGGTTTATAACATTTAATTAAGTAAGTATTTAGTCAAAATATTTATTATATTTTATAGTTAATGTATAGTGTGTAAAATAATAATAAATTAAATAATAATAAATTAAATAATAATAAACTAAATAATAATAAACTAAAAAATGAAATTTAAATTCGAATTTATTATTTTTATTATTACCGCCGGACTCATTTTAAATACGTATTATGACGGCAAGTTCTTTAAAATTGTGGAATCCGTGAATGCAAGAAAATATATAAAAATTGCAACCATTGGATTTTTCGGATTGTCCATGTACTTGTTCATGAAAAAAAATCCGGAAAATTCACACAATATTATGCAACACGCCAACGAGTTTATCAAATACATGCCAATAAGTCGCGAATCGGCCGACATGTTGACGCCGTTTTTCGATATGACAAACAAGCGCGCATTCTTTGGACAAGGGCAAGGCGGACAAACCGGTAATGCCGGTAATGACGGTAATGATGACGACAGCGGCTGGACAACCCGGCGACAACAAAACAGCGTCAACAAAATAATGACCTCCGGTAAAACTGGCGGCGGCGGCGTAGGACCCACAAAACGCAGCGTCAGCGAATCCAAAAAGAAATTTGTCGCAGCTCAGCAGTCATGGAAATGCGGCGACTGTCAACGCCAACTTCCAGGATGGTTTGAAGTCGATCATAAAATCCGTCTTGAACACGGCGGTTCCAACGCCGTCGATAATTTAGTGGCATTGTGCAGAGACTGTCACGGAAAAAAAACGGCGTTTGAAAATTTTTAAACGAAATATTTATTACGTTTACACGGGTAAAAAGGCATGGTGGTAAAAAATCCGTAAATAATTTTATATTTATAAATATATCTACCAATATTCATAAATATAAAAATTAAAGTATTAATAAATAGTAATAATGCAATCAGGAGATACAGCAACCGGAACCATGACAACGTTGACCAAATTCATTTTCATCGCGCTCGCCTGCATCCTTATTAATATTCCGCTCTACTTTATGGACGAAAAATGGTTCGCCGGACTCTTTACAGGCGCGTGGGTCGGTGCATCCGTTTTATTGTTTCTTTACAATAACATATTCGACCTCAACGTGACTTCATACAGCTTGTCCGCCTTTTTCAATAACTATCTTGTCCCGATTCTAGTATACGTGTTCTGGATCATATCGATTTATTGGCTGGTCACAGGAAACGCCGACTTGGCTGAAAATCCAAACGATAGCCCCGTTTCCAGAAATATTGCGGCCGTTTTTACCGCGACAATTCCCTTTTTAGCAATTGTTGTAAGCTTCCTCTATAACACAAATGCAATCCATCTCGTTCCTTTGGGAATTGGCATCAGCGTAGCACTATTTATTTTTGGATTATTTTTTTATTATTTAAACGTATTGCGAGTGAGTTGCGACAACGGTTCAAATTGTTGGGCATACGCCGGATGGTCGACATTTTTAGCTTTTATTTTGATAACTGCATTTTTTATAGGTATCTCTTTTGTCTCTATTTCAAATGCATTTTTGAAAATGTTTCAAATCTTTCCGAAAAACTTTACAGACAACGTAACTGCCCCCGTCAACCTATTTTCAATAATCATGTATTTAATTACATGGATATCAAGCATCATTGTCTTTTTTCGCCACGACGAAACGTTTGGAGATGAAGAAAGCGATCCTGTAAATATATCATTCACAATTATCGCACTGCTTTCTCTCATGATACTCTTCTTGAAACAATTCGAATTCGGATCGATAATTCTTACACGATTGATTCAATACCTTGTGAGAACCGAATTCAACCCGTGGTCTATTTTATTACACGTCGCCATCATTTTTTCATTCATTTTTGGCATTAATATCACAACAACATCTTTAAATAAAACAGGATGGAATAATAATCCGTCCATTTTGGGTATATTTATTTCTATTCTTGTTTTAATTATATTTTATATAGGCATATTATATTACAGAAATTAAATTATATATTTAGTGGCGTTTGAGTATATAACATATAAATAAATGGATGCAGCCAAGATAAAGGCAATGCAATTGAAGGACAGCGTTGTTGCCTTTGGATCATCTTTTAAATATTTCATATTATTCATCATTGTTTTATTTGTGTGCATTCTTGCATACGGTTTCAGTCACAACTTTATTAAAAATCAATGGTGGTTCTCCATTGCAACCGTAATTATATTACTATTCTCTTTATTTTTAAAATATGTTTTAAACATTTCAATGATTTATATTCTTTTTTTCATTCTAGTCGCAGTTTCAGAGTTGCTCTTCCTTGTCAATCGATTTGCCGGGATCGTCGCGTCTTCCATTACCGGTTCCATCCTCCTGTATATACTGTATCTCGTAGTCGTCCGGGGCGAAAATGTAAACGCATCCGTAAACGCCTTTTTTAGCGACATGTCGTTCACCGACCCAATTTACTCCTTGTCAAAAATCCTATCGTTTACTTGCAATTACCTTTTGAAAGGCATTCTGGTTCAACTTGTCAAAAATTCAATGCTGATTATCTTCCTCATGTATTTAGGATTGGTCGTTTATATTTACACGAAACAACCGTATCAAGTGGTTTCGGATAACAAATCAATTTTCCTCTTCCTGTTTCTCTTCATCGGATTTGCGCTGTTGTCGCTGCTCGTTATGGGCTTGGAAGCATTTGTGCCGTTTATCACGTCGTTTCTCAAATATACGATTATTATCGGCATCGTAATTGGCATCATTCTTGCCGTTTTACACGTGTATACCAACGTTCCCATTATTGCAAACACGGTGTTATTCATTCTCAACATTGCCATTCTCGTCGGCATTTTAGCCATGATTGTTCGATTCATTGGGGCAGAAGCACCCAACTACATTTCCGGTCCGCCCAGTTGGTCCAGTTTGCTGTTTAAAATCTTGATTTATATTCCTTGTATGTGTTTAAACTTGGCCGACTATTTTAGAGGCGAACTCAAATTGGCACAACGACAATGGACCTATGTAATTCTTTTATTCTTCGAAATTGCATTCGTCGTATTGCTGTTCCTGCTTCCTAAAGTATTCGACGCGGTCGTAAATCACAACGGCGAAGTCATTCTTGATAAAGTGCTGCCGCTCAACGCGCAAAGCGAACCATTTGAAATTACAACACCAAATTCCGATAACAACAGCAACAGCACAATCGTTTCTTTGACACCATCTCTCGCAGACAATGTGAAAACAAATACGCCGCACTACAGCTACGGCATTTCCGCGTGGTTTTACATTCACCCCGAACCGCCAAAGAACAGCTATTCCAATTCTGACAACGGCATCAGCATTTTAAATTTTGCAACCGATTTAAATGGAACAAGTGCAAAAGGAGTGCCGCAGGTTTTTTTCAATCCGAAAACCAACAAACTTGTAATAAGTGTGCAAACAGACACAAATGCCACCGTCAATGTCGACCTTCCAACTCAAATTTTGTTACAACGCTGGAACCACTTGTTCGTCAACTTTAACAATACCGGAATCATGGACGTGTTTTTAAATAGTCATTTAGAAACTTCCACGCCAAATATAATTCCGAAACTTCCCAAAGCATTAATTGTCGGGTCATCGGGGGCAGGCATATACGGCCAGGTTTGCAACGTTGTCTACTATAAAGACGTTGTTGGTAGTCAAGGCATTTCTTGGATTTACAATACCCACAAATTATTGAACCCGCCGCTCAAACCCAGCTTTTAGAGAGGTTTTAGAATATTTATTAAGAGAAAACAAATACAATAAAAAATATTACAATAAAAATATTACAATATTTATATAATAACTTGTAATTATTTTATAAATAAATATATAAATATATAAATAGGAATAAAAATGGATTTTTCTTGGTCAACTCTCATCATCGTTATACTCTTGATTCTCATCATCTATTTTGTCTGGACAATTATGTCTGCACCTTCGTCAAGCACTGTCATGAGCGGCTCTCAGGACGCAAAAACACAAACATCCGTTTCTATACCAGACCAAAGTTACAATTTTGCAATTTCTGCCTGGATATATGTAACCGAATGGGAATCGACTCCTAAAAATAAAGTAATTATAAGTTCCGAATCCGACACTTCGAAAAAAACCCCAAATTTAATTATAAGTTTAGGTAAAGATGACAATGTATTAAATATAACCTTGGGAAAAAACGGAACCGCAGTTATTAATCCTATTCCAAACATTCCACTTCAAACATGGGTCTCCATCATATTGAATGTAAATAATGGAAGCTCCGTCGACATTTACATCAACGGAAAACTGGTGCAAACAAATGCTTTAACAGGCCCGTGGAGTTTAACCGCCGGATCACTGTATGTCGGGTCTAAAGACGGTTTTGATGGATACATTACCATGGCAACATTACACAACGGCCCGCTTGCTCCGCAAGACGCGTGGGACACGTATTCTAGCGGTTATGGCAGCAGCGGCGGAAGTTCGGTAACCGATTTCTTCAACAAATACAAGATCCGTTTTGCCTTTGTAAAAGATAATGTTGAATTAAATCGTCTCGACATTTAGAATTTATATTTATAATTATTTGCCGTTAGCGCCATTATCAAAATTATTTTATTGATATTATATATCATTATATATCAATAAAAACCGTTTAGATGGTATTTAATAGAAAAGAAATCGATTTCACATATATTATTTTAATAGTTGTTTTAATATTGGCTGCTTATATCCTGTTCTCTTATTACCAGCAACAAAAACAAGATATTCAAATTGTTACAACTCCGGATTCAACATCCACGTCGACTGGAATACCCAACGGTATAAACTTGGATAATGGCGCATTCGCATTTTCTCTGTGGATAAAACTCAGTTCAGCAATGCCGTCGCCGGCGACCTTTAAAACATTTAATATCATGAGTATACAAAAAAAAAATAACACGTCACCAATTTTATCTTTGACATTTGATGACAGCGGACACCTTGTCGTTTCATACCCCTTATATTCTTCTACTAACAACACAACCATAATGCTATTCCCCATCGATGAACCCGTAAACATCGTTTTAAATTACAACGGCGACGACGTCATCGATCCTGATAATAATGAAACGATATACGATCCGACAACCAACACAAATATACCCATTTATAATCCCGATTCAAAAACATTTTATAATAACAGTAAGCGCGCGCTCGATGTCTATATTAATGGACTTTTAAACAATACAATTCCCATTGACACGCTGACAAATTCAAAAGCGGTCCCCGATTCGCCCGCCCCCTACATTACATACATGGACCCGTCCATGAACTATGTTACAACCAACGACAATCAAGTGGTTATTGGAGTAGAAAATAATCAACTAAACAATTCCACCATATCCAATGCCACATTCATTAAAAATGGATGTTCGCCTCAAGATGTTCGCAATATTTTTAATAACGGAGATTCTGGCAGTATTCTAGAAACATTATTATCTTATAAACTTCGTTTTAGTTTTGTTGAAAATGATAAGGAAATGAAAACGTATGATTTCTTATAAGGTGGGTGTGTGGTTTTTTTATTTACCTGATGAATCGCTGCGACAATAACATTAGTCCGCCGAAAATAGAGAGATTCTTTGTAAATGAAATGGTTTCATCTGGATTCGTCGGGAAATGGAAAATTAAAATCGTCATCGCGATGAAAACTGCTAGTCCAATCGTCGCAACGTATGCATACTCTTCATACTTGTTCGTATAGAGAGAATACAATATTAATAAACTTCCCAACGTAAGTAGCCCAATCACTCCCGTGATGGCTGTATTGTATATGAATGAAACGAGCGCTTCGCTTTGATTCAACAATTTTTTGAAATATACTAAAGCTGGAATGCCCGTGAGAACTACGCTAATGAAAAGAAACAAATACACATTGTTGGTTTGATTCATAATAATAACATAAAAATACATGATTGCAACAGTAACGGCAGCAATAAATATGGGGGTCAATTGAATTGCATTTACTTTCGTCTTTAAGAAATCCACCATGCCTTTAAAAGACATTATTTTATTGATACCGCCCGCTAAAAATATAAACAACAGTAAAAACGCATGAAAACTAATAAATAATTTATTATCCATTTTATTATTTATTAATATTTTTATTTTTTTATTTGTGTAAATTGTGTAAATTGTGTAAATTGTGTAAATTGTGTAAATTGTGTAAATTGTGTAAATTGTGTAAATTGTGTAAATATTATACTTTCGAAAGCGCGTATCCGCCTTCTCCCGTCGTTAAAACGCGTTTATATTGTTGTCCCGTTTCGTGCATCTTCAAATGACACGACTCGCACACCGTCAATAAATTCGCCCGATGGTTTTTATGAAAATGCTGAATGTAGTCATTCGAATCCGCTTCCCTCTGATGCTGCAAATGATGCACTTCTTTACCCACTTCTTTCTCACATAGCTCGCACATCCCCTTCACTTTATGCGCGTTAAAATGACTCGGTTTGAAACTCAAATCCCCTGCTCGATTTTTATCGCGATACTTTAACCGAATCGTATTCGCCATTTTCAAAAAATCATCCGGCAAATGCAGCGACTTGCACACCTCGAGGCCGTACATGCTCGGCCCCGCACCATCGCGCAGCTTCCGGTCATAAATTAACGCGTCGCGCGCCCTATCATACGTTACCGCCATGTGCTTCGTACAAAGCTTGTCCAATTGCGCGATTTCTTCATAGTCCACAATCTCGTGCATGTGTGTCGCAAACACAAAACAACTTTTTAATAAGTGCAACTTCTGCAACCCGGCGACAAATATACTAATCGCGGAATCAATTTCCGTCCCTGAACACAGCTCGTCCCCCAAAATCAAACTGTTTTGGTCCGCGCATTTCAGAATCACCCGAAGTTCCGACATTTCAACCGCAAACGTCGACATCCCTTTAAACAAATTATCATTCCCCAAAATCCGCGTCATAATGTTCGTATACGGGCGATACGTGAATGCCGAACACGGCACGTAAAGTCCTGCTTGGGCCATAATGATACAAATTCCCAGCGCCCGAATCATGCTCGTTTTCCCAACTGCATTGGTTCCGTATAGAAGCATGCCGCGCTCTTTTACTCCAAGCGAAATGTCATTCGTGACATAGAGTTCGTCCTCATTAATTCTCTCGATCAGACAGTGACGAATATCGCGAGCGTCAACATAGGAGCCACTCGACCCGTTGTTAGTTGACTCAATTATCGGTTTACAATACTTGTATTTGCGTGCGATATACGCCTGATTCTGAACTAGATCCATATCCGTTATAAACGAAACAATGATTTGAAACGATTCTTGATACTCTTTGAGCTCGCACACGAATTTGTGAAATACAAGTCCGATTTCATCGCGAATTTTATTTCTCGTGTCACTAATCGATGCACACACACTGGATAACGCCGGATGAACAAATGCTACCGTGCTGCTTCCCGCTTTAACAAATTGTAACATCGATAAATCGAAATCGAATGTTTTTATCAGCTTGTTACAACACTCGTCTTCACTGATCGACTCGTATTCCAGTTTAGAAACGTGCTCTTTTGCTTTCACCCTTTTGCCGATTTGTTCCAGCAACAACTTGCTGCGCCGCTCCGTTGTTTGAATACTGTATCCCGCCTTTTCCGTTTCGTGCCTTTTTACAAATTCTTTTTCCTTGTCTTTTGTTGTTGATGTTGCGCCCTTCTTCTCTCCAATCGCAATCAAGTCATTGCAATGTAAGCGAATGGCTTCCAAAATACTGCACCCGTCTTCGTGCAACACATACGTCAAATCAAGTTCCTTGTTTATGCCTGGACAAACAAAACAATCCCGATAACTCAAATCGAAATCGAGAGAGTCGATGGATTTACACTTGTCGATAAAAAAAGATGCATCCATTTTTTTCATTAAATCGTTGCACATTTTCGTAATTCTCTCTGGATCTGTATTTGCGCGAAAATATTTTAATAATACATTGTCGCACTTGACGCCATCGTACATTTTCGAAATCATTTCAAGATTGGTATACAAAATGTAGAGAGAATTGGGATAAATCTTTCCCATCTGTATTTTGCGATGCAGCTTTTCAATATCTTTTATATTTTCAAGTGCGCTTCTCCAGTTCATATAAGATTCATTCTTTAAAACATATTCTGTAATTTCATATTCTCTCCGAATTATGCCAACGTCAAACGACGGATGTAGTAGCCGATAGTAAAACCGCCTCGACCCCATCGGCGTCTTGCATTTATTAAGCAGGCGGAATACGGACGAGTTTGTTCCAGTGCCGCTGCCGCTACCGCCGAGTCCCTTTGAGTCAATGATGTTCAACTGTTCCAGCGTGTGATTCGCCAGAACCATTCGATCCGATCGATTTTCAAATTCCGGCTCTTCTATCTTCGACGTCAAATTCGGATTATGTTCGTAGACAAAATGAAGCAAAAATGTATACGCCTGAACTGCAAACTCATACGCGGAATAATTCTGGAAAATCGCGTTGCACACATGAAACGGGAAAAATTTTCCCAGAACTTCTTTCCGATACGTTTGTTTTTCAGCATTTTTTGCCTGGATGAAAAAAGGATGTGGATCCAAATGTTCTTCTGCTATCTCGCCACTCGGCTCATTCAAATCAATCCAATGAATCGCATTCGCACTCGAAGACATGTTGGCATAATTTTTTACATCTTCTATTTCATTTGTAGAGAGATTAGAAATAATAATAACTTCACTCGGACGAAACGATGAAACAAATCGCTCCAGTTCATCATACGTCGTCTGATTATGACGCGGATTCAATTCGGACTCAATCTCAAAACATGCGCTTTTTCCCGTATAAATGTCAATATTCGCCATTCCCATTACGATTTTTTTGTTCATTATATTTGTTCCAACCTTTACGCGCTGAATCCAAAAACATGACGTATTATTCGAGAGAACCGCGGAATCGCTGGAAAAAAATGTCCCCGGCGAATAAATACAGTACAAGCTTCGCGTCGTGTTTGCGCCTTGGCCGTCTTGCACATACACTACAATCGTATACCCGCGATCCTGCATTTTCTTCACATACCGCTCCAAACTATAATCCCTAAAATTACACGTAAACGGAAAGCCCGCCATGCACCTACCGTTTGTAATGGAAGTATTTAAATCACAAACCGTACAAAATTCCCTCATATTTGTATCCGCGATATTGTTATTCGCGTCTGCCCTTGAATAACACTCGAAAAATGAACCCACCTGCATCAATAATATTGTTTTTTTTCCGTATTTATTCGAATATTCTCTCGAGAGACGAAAATATTCATCGGTTAATGATGTTGCCATGATTTATCTTCTTAGGGTTTATCGTTATATTCATTCATGCTGTCATTTTATATCCGTTTTGTAAATAATATTTTTAGTATACATTTGAAAATATTATCACCCACAAAATAATTATAAAAGATTACTTTCAAACATATTTTTTGATTTTGATAAATAATACAACTTGGTGATTTCCAATTGCTGATTATGAATTATTTTATATGCCAAATCTATAATAAAGTCATTATTTGTTGTTTTTAATATTTTTTTACTCATATCAACAGCAACCTGGTGATGCGGTATCATATGTTGGATATACATTGCGTCTGTCATATTGTGTAAACTTTTATTATGGGACATATCAAAAAAACTAGGATCACAAAATGTATTACTTAAATAAGGCACGTTTGGTTTTGTAACATCGCCTTCTGTATAACGATATGAATTATCCATTTTAATGTTATTATTACTCATTTCATCGTTAAATTCATCACTTGTGTTGTTGATTATTTTTGAATCTTTCATGAGGTTTATTTCATAATCTTGTAATCTTATTACATTTCTTAATATATCTAAAATTATTGGATTTCTTGTATTATGTAAGTGTTGTTTGCTCATATCAACTGCGACTTCGTGATGATCGATCATATGATTTATGTATTCGTCATCAGTTAATTGTTTATTACATATATTTATTTCTTTATTTGTGTTTGAAATTATTCCATTAAATATTATTCCAATTAATATTGTAAAAAATATGATAAAAAAAATTATCATCATCATCATTAAAATACCAATATAATTTACTATTATAATTAAATTTAATATTATAATAGGAGTATATTTAATTATAATATTAAATTAGAATTTCGTAAACTTGTGAACCACATTACGACCGGAGATCCTTACCGAGAGCCAGATATTCGTTTCGTAAATCGATAAAACACGTAGAGAGAAAACGCAGTCATAAAAATATAAAATGCTTTTACATACACGTCGTCCGGCAGTTTCGATACATCATCAGTCGTTCGGCGCTTGGCATTGGTGCGACGACGAATACGACGACGACTACGACAATTGCCAATATTGCTATTTTGGTCCAAGGTTTTATAATTCGCTAGCTTGCAGCCATTATTTTTTTTATTGTGGGTTGAATGAATTGATAAAATATTACCAAATATACCACGACCACCATCGTCCTCATTATCATCATCGCTTGAACTTGAATCGCCGCTGCGATCCATTCGACTCGTGAATGTTTCCGTGCACGTTAGTGTAGGATCGGCCGGGTTTGTCTTACTAGGGAAAATACACGGGTCCATATTTTTCACATCCGCTACAGCCACAAATTGCGTTTGATTCCCAACATTATCTTTGCCCGTATCGTTCAAATTGGCATCTGCAACCGGAACAATGGTTTCAAGCGTGACAGACATGCAGTCCGGATTATCGCCCATCATGAACGACTTGAATAAATTCAAAGGGTTTAATTTGCCTAAATCGCCCAAAAGCCCGGGAATAAGCCCCTCAAATTCTGTAAAATCGGTGCCTCCAAGCCCCGAAGAAATAAACGGAATATTGCCATTCGGAACATTGTCAATGTAAATGTAGCGGTCTACTTTATTCCCGGATGCAACATCGGTGCACTGCCCGCCCGTTTTTAGAAAGAATTTATCGCCAAGGGGTCCGCCAGTGGTCGAACCGCCATTTCCTGTAACCATGACTTCTACATAATTGATGAGTCCATTCACGTTATTGGTGAGCGCGCCGAAATTCCCGTCGGCCGACATGCCCATATCCGACGGTTTTAAAATGCGTTTCCAATACAGATAGTCGGGACCCAGCAAGTTTTGCTCCATTCCCTTCATATCCGTCATGATATCAGAAAAAAAACTCGACATTTTTTATCTTTTTATTCTTATATTTTATTATTATTTATTATTATTTATTATTACTGATATTTATCTATATAATAAAATAAAATATTGAATTTCATAATTACTTTTTCATTAAAAAATTTTAATCGAAATTTAAAATTTATTATTCAGAAATAAAAAAAATATATGCAGTTTATACACTGCATCCCCATAAGAAGTCATGAGCAATCAGCAACATAATTAGTATATTTTATTTATTTTGTTTTATTAATTTTACTGCACACAAACCCGATAATACGTCGAATGAACTGCCGACTTACTGGGTCGATCAATCTTGCAAACATCGCCAGGACGCATTCCTATCGCCAAAGCAACCGGGTCATACCTTGAAATATCTGGCAGCTGCGATTTATTGGCAACATTATACTTCTTCATCATGTCACCGAGTTCCTCGCTGGATAAAATCGTGTGCGGCGGAACATACTGGTGATTCAAAATGTTAAACTGAAGCCGGTCTAATGAAAGTATAACAATGAACCTTCCCTGCAAAAAGAGTTGATTTAAATACTGATTCATGGTTTTGACTTCTTGTTTTGTCACAATAATCAGCGTGTCTTTTTCTGTCAACACGGTGTCATTTGCATTAGTCGATATACCCATTCCTCCAATCTCGCCGCCCGAACCCAACACATACAAATCTTCAACCAAATCGTTAATGTGTCCTGAACTCAACATTTTTTCAAGGTGAAATTTGATATATGTCTTTTTCTTTGGTTTAATTTTTTCTTTGCCTTCCTTGTCCTTATCTTTACCTTTATCCGACGACGACGACGATTTCGTTTCCACCAACATGTCCAACTGTTTATGCGCATACATGGCATTCACCTCATTCACACCGAAATTCGTGTAACCCTCCACATCATACCCCTGCACTGTCAATAAATCCAATAAATTCTTCCTCGCGTTATACAATCGCGCAATTGTTTTGCTCGCATTCGACGACGATGACATGTTGTTGTATTGTCTATACTATATAACAATAATATATGTATATGTCTTTATTTCAATTTTATAAATTATATTTCTATAAAAAAGTTACATTTTCTTATCTTTTATTCAAAAACTCTACTCAATGAATTACTGAATACTATTGAATATCCACATGTGTTAAAAAGTGGCGCCTGCAGCACATTTTCGTAAACCCAATATCATCCAGAACTTGCCCTTCTGCCGTTTTTTTGATGTTGTGCTTTGTCAAATAAAGCACCTTGTCAACCGCAACATCTCCGCCTCCTTGTTCTTCCAACTTCTTCTCTCTCACCTTGTTCAAATAGTATCGATACTTGTCTGCAATTACCTTGCCGCATGTATAACACTTGACCGGAATAATCATTGGATTTTATTTCAATGTGTTTATTGTTTATTGTTTGTTATAACGTCCTTGTCTTTATTGACTTTATATAATTGATATAACTATATTATTTTATATCAATTTTTATTTTAATTCTTTTTTCATTTAATAGTAAAAACATAAAAATGGGAAATTATTAAATTACGATTTTATTAAGAAATTAAGAACAACGAGGTCCGCTTTTCGAATCTTTATAATAATAACAATCCACATCTATTTTTTTACCAACGGTATCATAACCGAATGTCATGCCGGTTTGGCTTCCAGAGCGACACATGCCGTCGGGATTTTCCGCCGTAACTACCCACCCGCAACAGTCCGCGTGTAAACAGGACGCTTTTCCGAAAACTTTGCATTCGTTATCTATATCCGTTGCCGAGCTGCCTTTTTTTGCATGCATATTACAGAAATTCGATTTTAATTTTTTTTCAAGATCAATCGGCAGAGTCAGTAGCGTATTTTCAACTCCATTGTCGCCATCATGGTCCATCTTATGTTCCATTCCCTCAATTATTAATGTTTTCGTCCTCGTCATCGGCATTTCAAACGTCACATCTGCCATATGAATATATACGAGTATTCCAAAAATAATGATCATGATTCCAAAAATGTATGTCACGTTTTCATACATGAATTGAAGCATCGGTCTAAACGGTGATGGCAACTGTGGTGACGACAATGACGATGATGAAGATATAGAATCTATAGAATCCATTTTATATTTACCTTTATATTTACTTTTTTTAGAGAGATAGAGAGATTAATGTTAAATTGATAATGTAATAAATGATTCGCGAAAATGTAGATTGTATCTTCTTTACTATTATTTATAAATATATTTTGTTTATAAAATAAATAAATTATATTTTATATTTTGTGTATTAATTTTTATTTTTTTGACGACGCATTGTTTTCTTTTTTTTATTACTGGATTGTGACCTCGATTTAACCTGACGACGTTTTAATACCGGAAACATGTAACTTACGAAACAAATCGCAGTAAACACTGAACCATGCTCTTTCGTGACCTTTAAATCCTCGTAAACGAAATGTTGTCCTGGATATATTTTATACCCTTTGTCAGTAATATTGTCTTGAAATAAACTCGGATTTTTCATTATACCATACCCTCTTCTCTCAATCATTCCAACAATGGACTCCATCAAAGATTTTCCGGCCTCTTCTTTTGTCCCTGAGCCCGAATATTCACACGCAAAACCGCCTAAATATTTACCTTTTGGATCCGTTACCGATGTTGTAATTACGGCCGCACTAATTTTCGATCCCCGTTTTCCATTTGCTTGCGCTTTAATACACTCGAGCACTTCCCCCCATTGCAGTCGCTTGATCCCATCTTCTCTCGAAATTTCTTTCGACTCTGTTGGCATGACGCTGGTATATTCTATCACATTCGTATTTTGTATTCCCGCATTGAACAGTGCGGCGTCGTATGACCCGGTTTCATACGGAAGGCCTTTTGATCCCGCATTTGATTCGCCCTTCCCTTGCGTTATAAAATATTCATACGGCAACCTATTTCCTAAAAGTGTCATCTTTGGTATTTATATATATATATCTAAATATAAATATATCATTTATTTTAGATACTAAATTCATTCACTAAATAAAAAACGTGTATTAAAAACGCGCATTATTATTGTTCATGAAATTATGCATAAATGTATCGCCGCCCACATTTACAACTTTTCCCGCCATATTTGCATCCTCATATATTTTCCGTAGTAAATTGGATGGAGCAGTTGAACCCAATTTCAGTAAATTATTTCTTATTAATTCATTTTTCACATCATGAATCGGAACATTTTTTAACTCACGTTGTGCATTCTGAATTTTTTTAATTGTTTTATTGTTTTTAATTAAAATGCTTATTTTTTTACCATATTTGCCGAGCTTGTATTTTTTTACCGTGGTTTTCCGTTTCACTTGTTTTATTTTTCTTGGAACATGTTTGGGTCTACTTGATTTTTTTTTATTTATTTTACTTTTTTCATTGCTACTGCCATTGCTGCTACCATTACCACTGCTGCCAATATTGTATTTTTTCAACGTTTTATTAAAATATTCGCGATACGATGGTTTTGTCCCCCCCTTTAAAGCACCATACGGTTTATCTTCGGCTAAATTATGATGCTGTAAATTATGATGCTGAATTAACTCACCTTCATCTATATCACCTTTTCTAAATTCATCATAATTGATTACAGAACGTGACGGAG
>Ga0214919_10002382_pt1 | contig 29637 bp, 27 predicted proteins | sample LL1503_MetaG_FD_177994 | JGI IMG/M metagenome (GOLD analysis project Ga0214919, IMG submission 177994) | Freshwater microbial communities from Lake Lanier, Atlanta, Georgia, United States - LL-1503 | ecosystem: Environmental > Aquatic > Freshwater > Lake | place: USA: Georgia | collected... | reverse complement strand
CGCGCTGGTAGCAACGTCATAGGGGCCGCAGTTGACTTTGCGCAGGCGCGCATCGGCCTCGGCGGCAAACGCCGGTAAGCCTTGCTCATCTGACCCGAGGGTGGGCGCCTGTAGCCGCACCCACAGCAAGCCATAGGCCTCTCGCGCAGCAAACACCCTGGCGCTGTGGCTCTGCGGCGGCACAAAGGTGGGCAGCGCGGGCACCCGCACGCAGGCGCCCGAGTCGGCAAACTGCCAGCCGTGGTAGGCGCACTCCAAGCGCCCATCGCACACACGCCCCAAAGACAGTCGTGCGCCCCGGTGCGGGCACTGGTCGGCCCATGCATGGGCTATGCCATTGGCATCCCGCCACAAAACGATGGATTGGGTGAGCAACTGCGCTGCCAGCGGCTTTTCGCCCAAGTCGCAAGACAGTAGCACGGGGTGCCAAAGCGCGGCTTCGGCGGCGAAGGGCAAGTCGGGCTTGGTCATATTGGCCATTGTGCGCGCGCCGCACAGTGCATTCGGTGCCGGCTACCAGGTTTGACGTAAAAACCAGTCTGCAAACAACTGCTCGCCCCGGCGCACATTGGCCTGCCAGTCATTGGCAGAGTCGCCGTTGGCGTCGTCCGACACAAACTTGATCGCTCGCCAGACCACGTTCTCACGCGCGCAGACGCTGGCCACAGCATAGAGTTCCATATCCACTAGCTGGACACCCCTGGTTTCAAACCAAGGGTCAGGCGCGGTGACAAAGCTGTCGCCCGTGCCGCACACCACCCCGGCCTGACCTGAATGCAGGGTGTGGCCGCCGTCCTGAAACGGCGTGGCCCCGCGCGGGGCCAGCGGCTCGGCGTTCATGTCGCGTTGCAGCACGCTGGCCACCTCCACCAAACCCGGTGCACACGGCGCCACTCGCCCGGCCGAACCAAAATTAATCACCAGTTTGGGGGCATGCGCTCGGATCGCCTTTGCCGCCACATAAGCGGCGTTGACCTTGCCCACGCCGGTGTAGTGGACGATGGCCTGTGGGCCGAGCAGAGCCGCATCCAGCTCTTGGGGCAAGGCAACCAGAACGAGAACGGTGTGGGATACGAGCGGCTGCATGCAGTCTCCTTTATCAAAAAAAAGGCCGCTCATGAGCGGCCTTTTTGTGTCCAGAGCGAATGGTTACTTCGCGCCTGGCACCTTGCCTTCCACGCCCTTGACGTAGAAGTTCACGCCGCTCAGGAACTTGTCATCAGCGACTTCGTCTTTCTTGAGCAGGGTCTTGCCGGTGTTGTCCAGCAGCGGGCCTTTCCAGATGGAGAAGCTGCCGTCCTTCAGACCGGCTTTAACTTCGTCAATCTTGGCTTTGGTCTCAGCGGGCACGTCTTCGGCAATCGACACCAGATCAATAGCGCCTTCTTTCACGCCCCACCACACGCCACCCTTGGCCCACGTGCCTTCCAGGGCGTCCTTGGTGGCCTTGATGTAGTAAGGGGTCCAGTTGATAACGGCTGAAGCCAAGTGGGCTTTGGGGCCGTAGGCGGTCATGTCCGAATCCCAACCGAAGGCGCGCTTGCCCTTGTCCTGGGCGGTTTTCAGTACGGCGGGGGAGTCAGTGTTTTGGAACAGCACATCCGCGCCGCCGTTGATCAGGCTGGTGGCCGCTTCGGTTTCTTTTGGTGGGTTGAACCACTCGTTAACCCACACCACTTTGGTCTTGATCTTGGGGTTGCTGGTTTGTGCGCCCAGGGTGAAGCTGTTGATATTGCGGATCACTTCAGGAATTGGCACCGAAGCCACCACGCCCAGCGTGCCGGTCTTGCTCATCTTGCCTGCGATCACACCGGCCATGTAGGCGCCTTCGTAGGTGCGGCTGTCATAGGTGCGCATGTTGTCGGCGGTTTTGTAGCCGGTGGCGTGCTCAAAATGCACGTCCTTGAAATCGGGGGCCACTTTGAGCATGGTTTCCATGTACCCAAAGGTGGTACCGAAAATCAGCTTATTGCCTTGGCTGGCCATGTCGCGGATCACGCGCTCGGCGTCAGCAGATTCGGGAACGTTTTCAACAAAGCTGGTCACCACTTTGTCGCCAAACTCTTTTTCGACCGCTTTGCGGGCGTTGTCGTGGGCAAAAGTCCAACCGCCGTCACCCACCGGGCCGACATAAGCAAAGGCAATTTTCAGCGGCTCGGGCTTGGCTGGAGCTTCAGCAACCGGCGCTGCTGCGGGAGCTGGCGCTTCTTCCTTCTTGCCACAGCCCACCAGTGTGGCAGCCGCCACGACGGTGAGTGCTGCAAGCCTCAGCAGCGAACGTTTTTGCACATCTGTCATTTCATTTCCTTTGTGAAGTAAGGTATCGAGGGTAATCATCAGGAGCCAGGGTAAAACGGTTTTCCAATGGAAGCTGGCATATTAATCCGAATCCAGGCCGGATTTCGCGAAATGAGCGCCAAAACCACGATCGTGGCGACGTAGGGCAGCATGCTCAGGAACTGGCTGGGCACGTCCACCCCGATGCCTTGCAGATGAAATTGCAGCATAGTCACCCCGCCAAACAGGTAGGCCCCCAGCAGCACGCGGCCCGGGCGCCAGGTGGCAAAGGTGGTCAGCGCCAGCGCAATCCAGCCTTTGCCTGCCACCATGCCTTCCACCCACAGCGGCGTGTAAATAATCGAAATATAGGCCCCCGCCAAGCCGCACAGCGCGCCTCCAGCCACCACGGCACCCAAGCGGATCCAGCGCACCGGGTAGCCCAGCGCATGCGCCGACTCGGGCCGCTCGCCTACGCTGCGCAGCACCAAACCCGAGCGCGTGCGGTACAGCCACCACACCAGTGCACCGGCAAATAGCACGGTCAGGTACACCAGCGGATGGTGCTTAAAGAGCGCTGAACCAAAAAAAGGCAAGTCAGACAGGCCGGGAATGGCAAAGCTCGGCCGCTCAGGGATTTTTTCTTGGACGTAGCGCACCCCGGCAAAGGCGGAAAAGCCGGTGCCAAACAAGCTTAGCGCCAGCCCGGTGGCGTACTGGTTGGTGTTGAGCCAGATCACCAGCGCGCCAAAAACAGCTGCCATGGCGGCCCCGGCCAGTATGCCCGCTGCAAAGCCAAGGGTGTCGCTGCCGGTGTGCACCACCGCGGCAAACCCGGCAATCGCGGCACACAGCATCATGCCCTCAGCGCCCAGGTTGACGATACCGGCTTTTTCATTGATCAGCAGGCCTAGCGAGGCAATGGCCAGCACGGTGCCCGCGTTCAGTGTGGCTGCGATCAGGAGCGCGTAGGGTTCCATGCGGTATGGGGTACTTGTTAGGTCTTTGGGGCCGCTGCGGCCTGGCGCACCAAGCGGTAATTGACCAGCGTGTCACAGGCCAGCAAAGTGAACAGCAGCAAGCCCTGGAACACGCCGGTGAGCGATTTGGGCAGCCCCAGACGCGACTGGGCGAGCTCGCCGCCGATGTAAAACATGCTCATCAACAAGCTAGAGAACACCAGCCCCACCGGGTGCAGGCGCCCCACATAGGCCACGATGATGGCGGCAAAGCCATAGCCCGCGGGCACATAGGGCGTGAGTTGACCGATCGGCCCAGCCACTTCCAAGGCGCCTGCCAAACCGGCCAGCCCGCCCGAGACCAGCAGGGCCGTCCACAGCGCCTGGCGCGAAGAGAACCCGGCGTAGCGCGCCGCCGCCGGTGCCAAGCCACCCACTTGCTGGGCAAACCCGGCCCGGGTGCGAAACAAAAACACCCACACCGCCCCCACACCCGCCAGCGCAAACAGCACGCCGATGTTCACCCGCGAACCGCTGAGCAGCTTGGGGATGCGGGTGGCGGCTTCAAAGGTTTGGGTTTGCGGGAAGTTGTACCCCTTAGGGTCTTTCCAGGGGCCATAAACCAGATAGCCCAGCACCTGCACCGCCACATAGACCATCATCAGGCTAACCAAAATTTCATTGGCGTTGAATCGGTCGCGCAGCAGCGCGGTAATGCCCGCCCAAACCATGCCGCCCAACACGCCCGCCAGAATGACCGGCACCACAACCCAGCCGCCCGTGGTTTTGTCGGCCAGCAGCGCTACACCGCTTGCCGCGACCGCGCCCAGGACGTACTGGCCTTCGGCGCCGATGTTCCACACGTTGGAGCGAAACGACACCGCCAGCCCCAGCGCAATAAGCAAGAGCGGCGTGGCCTTGACCACCAGTTCCCCCAGCGCATAGCCGGTCTTGATGGGTTCCCAAAAAAAGATTTGCAGGCCGCGCACCGGGTCTTTGCCGAGCAGCTTGAACAGCACCAGGCCGATCAACACGGTTAGCACCAGCGCCAAACCGGGCGACGCAAACGTCCATACCCGGGAAGGCTGGGGCCGAGCCTGAAGGTGAAAACCCCTCATGCTGGGCTCCACAAACCGCTCATCCACTCGCCCAAGCGCTCCACCGTGGCCTGCGAGGTGGCCACCGAGGGCGAGAGCTTGCCGTGGGCGATCACATGCAGGCGGTCGCACACCTCAAACAATTCGTCGAGCTCTTCACTGACCACCAGCACCGCGCAGCCCGCATCGCGCAAGGCCAGCATCGCGCCGCGAATCTGTGCGGCTGCGCCCACGTCCACGCCCCAGGTGGGTTGCGAGACGATGAACAGGCTGGGCTGGGCGTCGATCTCGCGCCCCACAATGAATTTTTGCAAATTGCCGCCTGAGAGCGAACGCGCCGCCGCATCGGGCCCGTTGGCCTTGACGCCAAAGCGCTCCATGATGCGCAGGGCCTGGGCGTCGAGCTGGCGCAATTGCAACCAGCCGCCAAAAAATCGGGGCAGGGCAATGGCCTCTTGGCGCGTGAGCAGAAGGTTTTGCGCCAGGCTTAGCGTCGGTACTGCGCCGCGACCTAGGCGCTCCTCAGGCACAAAGTGCAGGCCCAACTTGCGCCGCGCACCGGGGTGCAGGGCTGCCACATCCTGCGCGCCCATGGTGATGCTGCCCGCGCTGGCGCGGCAGTCCTCGCCCGACAAGGCGTAAAGCAGCTCTTTTTGCCCGTTGCCCGACACGCCGGCAATACCCACCACCTCACCCGCGCGCACCTGCAGGTCGATGCCTTGCAGATCTACCCCAAACTGGTCTTCCCGCTGCAAGTTCAAGCCGCTCACCCGCAAGCGGGCCTCGCCCACCGATCGCGTGTTGTGCACCAACTTGGGCGGCTCGGCACCAATCATCAGGCGAGACAAAGACGCATTGGATTCTTCGGCCGGGTTGCACACGCCCGTGACCTTGCCCCCGCGCAGCACGGTGCAGGCGGTGCAAAGGGCGCGGATTTCATGGAGCTTGTGGCTGATGTACAAAATGCTGCAGCCTTCAGCAGCGAGCTGATTGAGCACTACAAACAGTTTTTCCACCGCTTGCGGCGTCAGCACCGAGGTGGGCTCGTCGAGTATCAATAACTGCGGGTTGGTCAGCAGCGCGCGGATGATTTCCACCCGCTGCATCTCGCCAACGCCCAGGGTATGCACTGGGCGGCTGGGGTCGATGTCCAAACCGTACTGGGCTGCTTTTTGCGTGATGCTGGCTGACACCTGGTTCAGACTCAAGCTTTTGTCTAAGCCCAGCCACACGTTTTCGGCCACCGTGAGCGTGTCAAACAGGTTGAAATGCTGAAACACCATGCTGATGCCCAGCGCGCGCGCCTCTTTGGGGTTGCGGATGTGCGCCACCTGGCCATTGAACACGATCTGCCCGGCGTCGGGCTTGACCGAGCCGTAGATGATCTTCATCAGCGTGGACTTACCCGCGCCGTTTTCTCCCAGAACCGCGTGGGTTTGGCCGGGCAACACGGTCAGCGCCACATCGCTGTTCGCCACCACGCCGGGATAGGCCTTGGTGATGCCAGTGAGTTGAAGGCGGGGGGCAGACATGCGGCTTTTTTTCGGGGGGGTGGTGCGAGTGCGGGTGGCCAGCGGTCAATGAGTGCGTATGCTAACGGCTTGCAAAGGGCGGACTTCACCTGAATTACCCTTGCACCATCTTGAGGCACAAAGGACAGGTTTGATGAACACACTAGCAAGTTGCAAGCCGGTTCGGTTTTTCAAAGGTGGAACCGTCCACACGCTGGAGCAGGTGGCACCCACGCGCACCTTGCTGGAAGTGCTGCGAGAGGACCTGCATTGCACCGGCACCAAAGAGGGCTGCGGCGAAGGCGACTGCGGGGCCTGCACGGTGGTGGTGGGCGAACTGCGCGCAGGCAAGCTGCACACCCAGGCCGTCAACAGCTGCATCAAGCTAGCGCATTCGGTAGACGGCATGGCCCTGTGGACGGTGGAAGACCTGGGCGCGCCCGACGGCAGCCTGCACCCGGCGCAGACCGCGATGGTGGCCTGCCACGGCTCGCAGTGCGGTTTTTGTACACCGGGCTTTGTGATGAGCCTGGCGGCGCTGGCAGAACAACACCCCAAACGCGCCATCAGCCGCGAAGCGGCATCACAAGCACTATCTGGCAATCTGTGCCGCTGCACCGGCTACCGGCCGATACTGGATGCCGCCCAGGCCATGACGCAACTGCCGCGCCAGCCCTTGGACACGCCCCCCGTGCGCGCCGGCTTGCGCGCCCTGGGCCAAGTAGCACTGGCTGAGGCCGCTGCTCTGGCACCAGTCAAACCAGCGCCCAAGCGCGCCCCCCAGCCCCACATGGGCGCCTACGCTGCCCCCAACAACCTCGCCAGCCTGCTGGCGCTGCGCAAAGCCTATGCGCAAGCGCAGCTCGTGGCCGGATGCACCGACGTCGGCCTGTGGATCACCAAGCAGCACCGCGACTTTGCCCAGGTGCTGGACGTGACGCGTGTCGAAGAACTGCGCCAAATCGACCACTACGCACACCACATCGCCATCGGCGCGGCGGTCAACCTGACCGATGCCTATGCCGCCCTGGTGGCGCAGCGTCCGCAATTGCAAAGCTTTGCCCATCGCTTTGCCGGCCTGCCGGTGCGCAATGCGGGCACGCTGGGCGGCAATGTAGCCAACGGCTCGCCCATTGGCGACTCCATGCCGCTCTTGATCGCCTTGGGCGCCCACCTGGTCCTGGCCAGCGCGCGCGGCTACCGCGAAATGCCGCTGGAGGACTTCTACCTCGCCTACCGCAAAACCGCACTGCGCCCGGATGAAATCGTGGGCTGGATCACTGTGCCCAATCCCTTGGCCGCACCGCGCAAGCGCAGCAATTCGCTGGTCACCCAGGGTGAGTTCTGCCGGGTCTACAAAATATCCAAGCGCCAAGAGGACGACATCTCGGCGGTATGCCTGGCGCTGCAACTGCGCCTGGACAAAGGCCGCGTGGTGGACGCATCCGTCGGCGCCGGTGGGGTGGCCGCCACCCCCGTGCGCGCCCGCGCCACCGAAGCGGCGCTATTGGGCCAACCCTGGAACGCAGACACGGTGCGCGCCGCCATGGCCACCTTGCGCTCCGAGTTCACGCCTATTTCTGACATGCGCGCCAGCAGCGGCTACCGCCGCGAGGTGTTGGGCAACTTGTTATGGCGCTACTGGCTGGAGAGCCAAGGCAACACCGCCACCGACCTGCAGAGCCTGGTCCTTGAAGGGCCGCAACCATGAAAAATGCCATGCCCGCAAAGACCGGCTCGCTAGGCAAGGCCGCCACACCAGCACCGTCGGCGGCACCCAACGCCCCGGCCAGCGGCCGCACCATCGCCCACGAAAGCGCACTGGCCCAGGTGGCGGGTGCGGCCACCTACATCGACGACATGCCCGAACTGCGCGGCACGCTGCACGCGGCACCCATCCTGTCCCCCCAGGCCCACGGCCACTTGCGTGGCGTGGACGCTACGGCGGCGCTGGCCTTGCCGGGCGTGGTCGGCGTGGTTTTGAGCGGCGACATTCCGGGCGACGCCATGCTGGCCGCCTTTGCGGGCGACGAGCCGGTCTTTGCCATCGACACGGTGCAGCACGTGGGCCAGGTGATCGGCTTGGTGGTGGCAAAAACCGTGATGCAGGCGCGCCGCGCCGCGCGCAAGGTGGCGCTGCACATCGACGCCCTGCCCGCCATCCTGACGGTGCAAGACGCGCTGGCCGCGCAAAGCTATGTGCTGCCGCCGGTGCACGTGCGCCGGGGTGATGTGCAACAAGGCATGGCGCAGGCCGCGCACACGCTGCACGGCGCGCTCGAAGTGGGCGGGCAAGAGCACTTTTATTTGGAAGGCCAGGTCGCCTACGCCGTGCCGCACGCGCAAGGCCAGTGGTCGGTTTACAGCAGCACCCAGCACCCGGGTGAAGTGCAGCACTGGGTGGCACATGCGCTGGGCCTGCACAACCACGCGGTACGGGTGGAATGCCGGCGCATGGGCGGCGGCTTTGGCGGCAAAGAGACGCAGGCCGGCCACGTGGCGGTGTGGGCGGCGGTGGCAGCGCACAAGTTCAAGGTGCCGGTCAAGCTGCGCCTGGACCGCGACGACGACTTCATGATCACTGGCAAGCGCCACCCCTTTGCCTATGAATACACGGCCGGTTTTGACGCCACCGGGCGCCTGACCGCGCTGGACTTGATGATGGCGGCCAACTGCGGCTTTAGCGCCGATCTATCAGGCCCGGTGGCCGACCGCGCGGTGTTCCACAGCGACAACGCCTACTTTCTGGAAAACGTGGCCATTGCCTCCTACCGCTGCAAAACCAATACCCAAAGCCACACCGCGTTTCGCGGCTTTGGCGGGCCGCAGGGCGTGGTGGTGATCGAGGCCATCTTGGGTGACATTGCCCGCCACCTTGGCCTGGATGCGCTCGACGTGCGTATGCGCAATTTGTACAGCGACGAGGCGCTCACCGACCAAGGTGCGGGCGCCACCCGCGCCGTGCTGCGCCGCGACACCACGCACTACCGAATGAGGGTGGAAGACAACATCCTCGCTCCCTTGCTGGGCACGCTGGAAGCCACCTCGCATTACCGCCAGCGCCGCACCGAGATTGCCGCCTGGAACGCCGGCAGCCCCGTGCTCAAGCGCGGCTTGGCGATCACTCCGGTCAAGTTTGGCATCAGCTTTACCGCCACCTTGTTCAACCAGGCAGGCGCCTTGGTGCATGTCTACTTGGACGGCAGCGTGCGCATCCACCATGGCGGAACCGAAATGGGCCAGGGCCTGCACACCAAGGTGACGCAAATCGTCGCCGACGAACTCGGCGTTCCATTTGAGCGCGTGTTGTGCAGCGCCAGCGACACCAGCGCCATTCCCAACGCATCGGCCACGGCCGCGTCAGCGGGCACCGACCTCAATGGCCGCGCGGCCCAATTTGCCGCCCGCCATGTGCGCGACAACCTGGCCGCTTTTGTGTGTGGCCTGGACGGCTGCGGCGCCGGGGCCATTGCGTTTCGCGGCGGGCAGGTGATTTCACCCACCACCACGCGCAGCTTTGACGCTGTGGTGCAAATGGCCTATGCCAACCGCATCCAGCTCTGGAGTGACGGCTTTTACCGCACGCCCAAAATCCACTACGACAAAACCACCCTCACTGGGCGGCCGTTTTATTACTTTGCCTACGGCGCGGCCTGCACCGAGGTGGCAATTGACACGCTCACCGGCGAGAGTCGGGTGCTCAAGGTGGACATCCTGCACGACGTGGGGCGCAGCATCAACCCCGGCCTGGACATCGGCCAGATCGAGGGCGGTTTTGTGCAAGGCATGGGCTGGCTTACCACCGAGCAACTGGTCTGGAACGACCAAGGCGTGCTTTCCACCCACGCCCCCAGCACCTACAAAATCCCCACGGCGGGCGATGTGCCGGTGCACTTCAAAGTGGACCTGTGGCCCGAGCCCAACCGCGAGGACAACGTGTTTGGCTCCAAAGCGGTGGGCGAACCGCCCTTTATGTTGGCCATCAGCGTGTTCGAGGCGCTGCGCGACGCCGTGGCACAAGCGCGCGGACCTGGCGCTGGCCCGGTGCACCTCAACGCCCCCGCCACGGCCGAAAACGTGCTCGGGGCCCTGGGCGGCTAACACCGGCGCCGATTGGCCATGCAGATTACTCCGGCAGTGCTGAAGCAGATTGAAGACCAGCGCCTGACTAGCACCACCATAGGCGACGCCATGCAGGCCCAGGTGCAGAACCTGGCGGCGCACTTTGGTTTGAACCTGCGCGCCCCGCCGCCCTTGCCCAGCACCTGCTGCGGCCGGGGCTGCGGCACCTGCGTATGGGAGGCCTATTACAACGCCCTGGACTGGTGGCGCGAGGACGCGCTGGACGCAGTGCGAGCGGCGCACTTTGGCAAAGACCGGGCCATGGCTGCGCGCTGACGCCGGCAGGCCCTGCTGGCACAATCCCGCCTCGCATGCTTACTAGCCACCGGGCGAACCGCTCCACGCAAGGCCCGCTATCCATCCCATGGCTTCATGAATCCTCCCCGAGCGGGTACGCTCGGCATTGATTTCGGCACCTCCAATTCGGCGGTCTCCTGGGCCGCGCCCGACGGCACGGCGCGTCTAATTGCCCTAGAGGGTGCCGCACTGTCCATGCCGACGGCGGTGTTCTTTAATAGCGAAGAACTCAGCACCCACGTTGGCCGCGACGCCTTGGCCCAGTACCTGGAAGGCACCGAGGGACGCCTGATGCGCTCGCTCAAGAGCCTGCTGGGCAGTCCGCTGCTGCTCGAGACCACCGAGGTGAACCACCGGCAGATGAGTTTTCAGGACATCATCGCCACCTTTTTGGCCACGCTGCGCGAGCGCGCGGCACAGGCGCTGGGACACGCGCCCACCCGCGTGGTGATGGGGCGGCCAGTGCATTTTGTCGACGACGACCTGGCGCGCGATGCGCAAGCCCAGGCTTCTTTGCTGCAGGCCGCGCAGGCGGTGGGGTTTGAAGAAGTGTCGTTCCAACTCGAGCCCATTGCCGCCGCGCTGGACTACGAGCGCCGCCTTTCTGCTGAGAGCACCGTGCTGGTGGTGGATGTTGGGGGCGGCACCTCGGATTTCACCGTGGTGCGCCTGGGGCCGAAGCGCATACAACAACGCAATCGCAAGGAAGACGTCTTGGCCACCAGCGGCGTGCACATTGGTGGAACCGACTTTGACCACCAACTCAGCCTGGAACTGGTGATGCCTTTGCTGGGCTACGGCCACCTGGGGCCGCAGGGGCGCGAGGTGCCTAGTCGCGTGTTTTTTGAGCTCTCCACCTGGCACCTGATCCACTGGCTGTACCAGCCGCGCGCCGTGGCCCAAGCACAGGCCTTGTGGACCAACTACGCCGACCCCGCCCTGCACCAGCGCCTCATAAAAGTGCTGCTCCAGCGCCTGGGCCACCATCTGGCGCACGACGTGGAGCAGGCCAAGATTGGCTGCTCCGAACGCAGCGGCGACACGGTGCTGGATTTGTCTTATGTCGCGCCCCACCTGCAAGTGGCCATGACGGTGGACGCGCTGGAAGAACACCTGCACGCGCTGCTGGCGCGCACCGTGGCCTGCGCACTGGACTGCGTGCAAGCCGCCAGCCTGCGCCCGCAGGCAGTGGACGCGATTTACCTGACCGGCGGTTCGTCGGCGTTGCGGCCTTTTCAGACGGCCTTGCAGGCGGCGTTTCCCGGCGTACCACTGGTGGAAGGCGACCTGTTTGGCGGCGTGGCCTCGGGCCTGGCGTACAGCCGCTAAGCGGGCAGCCCATGCACGCGCCTGCCCCGCAGCACGCCACCGCTTTTTACCGCGCCGGCGAGCGCATGCGCAGCCGCAGCGTCAGCGACACCGTGCTGGTCGGCCTGCTGGACGTGCCCGCACCCCCGCCCCGCCTGGTGGCCGACTGGACGCGCGACATGGCGCAGCAACTGGCACTGGCGCCTGGCGATGTAGAGGCGCTGGCTCTGGCGCGCGCGCGCCTGCGCTGGCCCGACTACCGCCTGTGCATGCAAGCAGTGGCTGACTGGACGCACGCTCTGGGTCTGGCAGACCTGCTCGCCCAAAGCGATGTGGCGTTAATGGCCTGCCGGGGCGCCCGCTACCACCACGACGCCGCGCAGTACGGCGGCGCGGCGTTTTGCAATCTGTTTCTCAGCGAGGACCGGGCGCTGGACTTGCATTTCCCGCTGACGGGCCAGCGTATAGAGCTGCGCCGGGGCGCGGTGGTGCTGTTTGACACCGGCGAGCCCCACGCCGTCATACCCCGCCACCGCAGCAGCTTCGACGAGGCCGACTTCCCGCCCGACCTGGACTGCGCCCAGGTGTTCCTGACCTGGGAACTGCCGATCGAAACCCCGGCGCTGGCCCATGCGATGGGTATCGCCTTTGACACCGCGTCCGCCACCGCCCTTCAGATAAAGGAGCCGCAGCTATGGCGCCAAGGCGCGCCGGGCGACGTGTGCCCGCACTCCGGCCGCTGGCTTGCGGCGACCCGTCCGTTAGACTGAAGCAAAGGAAACATCACTATGGCAGGCGTATTCGGCAAAGACCCCCACATGAAAAAGAACCCCCGCGCGGAGGTAGAGCGCCTCAACGTGGAGCGCAAGCGCAAGCTAGCCGAGGCGGCGCAGAAGTTCAACCAGAAGAAGCCCCAGGCGCCCGCCAGCGCGCCAACTGCGAAATAGCGGCAAGGCTGTAAAAAAAAAGGGCCCACTGTCGGGGCCCTTTTTTCGTGGGACGGCCATGCCTACACCACCAAAACCGCCCGAAAGTCGTTCACATTGGTGTGCGTGGGGCCAGTAACCACCAGGTCGCCGAGCGCGGCGAAGAAGCCGTAGGCGTCGTTGCGCTCCAGGTGGTCGGCTAGCTTCAGGCCCAGGGCGGCGGCGCGCTCCAAGATGTCGGGGGCGACTAGGGCGCCCGCGTTGTCTTCCACGCCGTCAATGCCGTCGGTGTCTGCCGCCAGCGCCCACACGCCTTCCATGCCTTGGAGCGCCTGCGCCAGTCCCATGCAAAACTCGCCTGCGCGTCCACCCCTGCCCTTGGGCGCGTTTGGCGCGCGGGGGCGAATGGTGACCGTGGTCTCGCCGCCACTCAAAATCACACACGGTTTTTGGAACGCACCCTGCCCCTTGGCGACTGCGCGGGCTATGGCCCCATGCACCTTGGCCACTTCGCGCGATTCGCCTTCCACCTCGTCGCTCAGGATGTAGGCGGCAATTCCTGCCGCGCGTGCGGCGTCGGCCGCGGCTTGCAGGCTTTGCTGTGGTGTAGCAATCAGATGCAGGCCATGGCCACAAAAGGCTGCGTCGCCCGGCTTGGGCGTTTCCAGGGCGCCGCTTTGCAAGGCCTGCTCCACCGCCGTAGGCACCGCAATGGCGTAGCGGCGCAGTATGTCGAGTGCGTCCTGGCACGTGGTGGCGTCGGCCACGGTGGGGCCGCTGGCGATGGTGGACGGGTCGTCGCCGGGCACGTCGCTGATGGTCAGTGTCACCACCCGGGCGGGGGCGCAAGCCGCGCCCAGGCGCCCGCCCTTGATGCGCGAGAGGTGCTTGCGAACGCAGTTCATCTCGCCGATGTGGGCGCCGCTCTCCAACAACTGCTGGTTGATGCGTTGCTTGTCTTGCAGGCTCAAACCGTCGGCGGGCAGCGTCAGCAAGGCCGAGCCGCCGCCAGAGATCAGGCACAGCACCAAATCGTCTGCGCTCAGGCCCTGGGTAAGGGCAAGGATGCGCTGCGCCGCCGCCAGGCCCGCTGCATCTGGCACCGGATGGGCGGCTTCCACCACATCAATGCGCTGAGCCAGGCCGGGGGGGCGCGGCGGTGTGTGGCCATAGCGCGTGACCACCAAGCCCGACAGCGGCGCACCCGCTGGCCACAAGGCCTCCACCGCCTGCGCCATAGCGCCACCGGCCTTGCCTGCGCCAAGCACCAGGGTGCGGCCAATGGGTGGTGATGGCAAAAAAGCGGCGGTGTTGTTTAAGGGCAAGGCGCGTTGCACGGCAGCGTGGAACAAAGCCCGCAGAAAAGCGCGCGGGTCTTGCTGGGGTATGGGTGCGTGAGGCATCGAGGACTTCATGCAGCCAATCATAGGCCCCAGCCATTTGCACCACGGCACAATGCCCCCATGCCCACCTTGCTCATACACAACGCCCACACCATCGCCACACAGGACGACACGCGCAGCGAGTTGCGCAATGCCTCGGTGCTGGTGCGTGATGGGCTGATTGCCGCCATAGGCCCCGCCGACACCCTGCCACACCAAGCTGGCGTCGTGATCGACGCGCGCCACCACCTGCTGGTTCCGGGCCTCGTTAACACGCACCACCACATGTTCCAGTCACTCACCCGGGCGATTCCGGCAGTGCAAAACGCCGAGCTGTTTGGCTGGCTGCGCGGGCTGTACCCGATTTGGGCGGGCCTGACACCCGACATGGTTTACACCAGCACGCAGGTGGCAATGGCCGAGCTGCTGCTCAGCGGCTGCACCACCAGCAGCGACCACCTCTACATCTACCCCAACAGCGTAACCTTGGACGACAGCATCGAGGCTGCACGCGCCATTGGCATGCGCTTTGTGGCCGCGCGTGGCAGCATGAGCGTGGGGCAAACGCAAGGCGGCCTGCCGCCCGACCACCTGGTGGAGAAAGAAAGCGCGATTCTGCAAGACACCCAGCGCGTTATCGAGCGCTACCACGGCACCAAGCATGGTGCGATGACGCAGGTGGCCGTGGGGCCCTGCTCACCCTTTAGCGTCAGCCGCGACCTGATGAAAGCTTCGGCCGAGCTGGCGCGCCAATACGGGGTGCGCCTGCACACGCACCTGGCCGAGAACGACCACGACATCGCCTACAGCCGCGAGAAGTTCAACTGCACACCGACCCAATATGCGCAAGATCTGGGCTGGCTGGGCCAGGACGTGTGGCACGCCCACTGCGTCAAGCTCGATGACGAGGGCATCAGCCTGTTTGCCGCTACCCGAACTGGTGTGGCGCACTGCCCCTGCAGCAATATGCGCCTGGCCAGCGGAATCGCCCCGGTGCGCAAAATGCTGGCAGCTGGCGTGCCAGTGGGCCTGGGCGTGGACGGCAGCGCCAGCAACGACGGCGCCCACCTGCTTAGCGAAGCGCGCCAGGCCATGCTGCTGGCGCGCCTGCGCAAGTCGCTCGAAGCCCCCACGGTCGACGCCCAGGGCAACACCCGCTTTGGCTGCGACACCGCGCCTCTGGAGATGACCGCCCGCGACGCCCTGGCCCTGGCCACCCGCGGCGGTGCTGAGGTGCTAGGGCGCACTGACATTGGCCAGATCAAGGTTGGCATGTGCGCCGACATGGCGCTGTTTGACCTGCGCAGCCTGCAGTTTGCCGGTGCCGCCGTGCACGACCCGGTGGCCAGCCTGCTGCTGTGCGCCAGCGCCAACGCCGCCTACACCGTGGTCAATGGCCGCGTCGTGGTGCAAGAAGGCCAGTTGACCACCGTGGACCTTTGGCCGCTGATTGAGCAGCACAACGCCATGGCCCAAACCCTGGCGGAGGCAGCGCGTTGAAGGCTGCCCCGTGTTGAGCGCGCACGCGGTTCAGGTATTTTTCGCCGCGTCGGTGCTGTTGGCGCTGGTGCCAGGGCCGGACAACGTATTTGTGCTGCTGCACGCAGCGGTGCACGGCGCGCGCGCGGGGCTGTGGGTGGTGTTGGGGCTGTGCAGCGGGCTGCTGTTTCACACCGCCGCCGTTGCGCTGGGGCTGGCGGCGCTGCTGGCGGCGTCCAGCGCCGCATTTACGGTGCTCAAGGGGCTGGGCGCGGCCTATTTGCTTTGGCTAGCCTGGCTTTCATGGCGCGCACCGGCTGGCATGGGCACAGGTGAGTCCATGCCCGCACTAGGCGTGCGCCAAACCTACCTGCGCGGCGTGCTCATGAACATCAGCAACCCCAAGGTGGCATTGTTCTTCCTGGCATTTTTGCCCCAGTTTGTGGAACCGGCAAGCGGTCCGGTAGCGATGCAAATCTTGCTGCTGGGCGGCGTGTTCATGCTCGCCACCTTGCTCACTTTTGGCGCAATCGCCCTGCTGGCCGGGCGCTTTGGCCAACTGCTGCAAGCCTCGCCCAAGGCACAAGTGGCACTCAACCGCTTGGCCAGCGTGGTGTTTGCGGGGCTGGCGTTCAGGCTGATCCTGGGCAGCTAAAGGCGCTGGCGCAGGGAAAATTTGCTTTCCATTAGTACAACCGTCAACCAATAGGCGATTGATTCGTTGAATGTAAGCAAGGCCTTGCTTGCGACATACCACTCGAATGACCCGATGCCCACTTTGTCTCGCCTGACACTGGCCCTGGCCCTCACGGCGCTTTTCACCGGTTGCGCCGGAGGCCTGGCTAACGTTCCCTGGACCAACACTGAAACCACCAAGAACTCGAAAATGGTGCGCCCGCCCAACGACCGGATAGGCCGCTGGGGAACCCTTGAAACCACCACCACCTGCGTCACCAGCTACATCGGATCTACCGCACAGTCGCGCAATTGCAGCGTGGCCGAACAATACATTCCTCCGCCACCGAAAAGCTACTCGGGCGGTTTTTTTGAACGCTTGGCCAAAGGCCTTCTGGACGATGTGGTGGGGGGGTGGATGGACGCCACCGTGGACCGCCTCAGCCACCCCGATATGCCAACCGCCAGCGACACGCCCTCCAATATGACCGTGCTCCCGCCCGCCGAAGCCGCAAGTGCCCCGGCCAACCCAGCGCAAAGCGCAGACAACACGCACGCACAAACACCCTAAACGGCCGCCGGGCGCTGCCGTCTAGAACCTTCACGAAGCTGGGCACCCGCATCTTGAGCGCTGGCCGGGCGCGTTGACACAAACACGACGCCCTGCGGCGGGCACCTGGGCGACAAATAGGCCGTCCGCCCGGGGGTTTACCCTTAGGGCAGTGGAAATCCTGTCACTTAGAGTCCCCGCTGCCACCAAAACGAATTTCATTGAACTCACAATTTCTGGAGCACCGCCTATGAGTCCGTACCTGTTTGCCATTCCGGTGTTCTTCCTGCTGGTCGCCATCGAGCTGTGGGTGGCGCACCGGCGTGGGGTGCAGGTGTACCGCTTTCAGGACACGCTCACGTCCATGAACATCGGCACCGTCAGCCAGTTTGTCAACACCATTGGCGGCGCCATCAGCGTGGCGATGTACGCCATATTGGTGGAACGCTTTGGCGCCTTTACCTGGGACACCAGCAACCCGCTGACTTGGGTACTGGCGCTGGTGTTGTATGACTTTTTCTATTACTGGGTGCACCGCAGCGGCCATGAGGTCAATATTTTGTGGGCCGCACACGTGGTGCACCACAGCAGCGAAGAGTTCAATATGTCCACCGCCATGCGCCAGTCGTCCACCGGCTTTTACTTTCGCTGGGTGTTTTATGTGCCGCTGGCTTTGCTAGGCTTCCCACTCAAGGTCTTTTTGACCGTGGCGGTAATTGACCTGGTCTACCAGTTTTGGGTGCACACGCGGCTGATAGGGCGTCTGGGTTTCTTGGAGCTATTTTTGGTCACCCCGTCCAACCACCGGGTGCACCACGGTCAAAACGACTACTGCCTTGACAAAAACTATGGCGGCATCTTTAGCATCTGGGACCGCATGTTTGGCACTTATGCCGACGAGCGCGCCGACGAAGAACCCATGTACGGCGTGCGCAAACCCCTGCACAGCTGGAACCCCGTGTGGGGCAATGTGCACCATTACTTTGCCATCGTGGCACGGGCGCGGGCGACTGCGGGCTGGCGCAACAAGCTGATGTGCTTTTTTGCCGGTCCGGGCTGGCAGCCGCCTGAGGCGCCGCCGCTGAGTACGCATTTTGAGGCGGACAAGTTTGTGCGCTTTGCCACACCAGCGCCGCAGGTGATGCGCCGGGTAGCGCTGGCCATTACCGTGGTCGGGTCGCTGCTGCTGATGTATTTCTTGTTTGCCCAAAAAGGCTTTACGCCGGTGCAGCGCTTTAGCTTCTCGGGCGCCATGGTGCTGGTCTACGGCACGCTGGGCTACGCCTGGCTGCACCCCCGTGTGCAAGGAGTGGCCCATGTCTAGTATGGCTTTTACTGACGGGCTGCTGGCCTTGGTAAGCCTGTGGCTTGCCAGCCGCACGCAGGCGCCGGTGGCACTGCGTTTGGCGTGCGCGCTGTTTGCGGTGGCGGCATTGCTGGGGGTGTTGCGGTTCTCAGGCATCTACCCGTTGCCCACCTGGCACCAATTTGCCTCAATGCTGGGCGCCGTGGCGGCGTTTCCGCTGCTGGCGGTGGCCATCGTTTGGCCAGACGCACTGGTGACGCGCAGCACGCGGTTTGCCTGGATTTTTATGTGCGTAATGGCGGTGCTGGGCGTGATCGTGGTGGGCGCAGGGCAAAAGCGCGTGCTGGCCGATGCGCTGGCGCTGCTCTCCGTGCTGGCCATTTTGATCACTCTGGTGCGGCAGCGGCAATGGCGTGGCGCCTTGGCCAGCGCCGTGATGCTGCTCGGGCTGGCCTTGTTTGCGCGCAAAGTGGGCGCAGGCGATGCACTGGTGCCAGGCGACTTGCTGCACATCGGCATGGCGCTAGGCCTGATCGGCCTGGGCACCCTGCCCCGCTGGCCGGAGCACAGCGGTGTGGCCACTTACGACCACGGCGTACCTGCGGCCTGATCAATCCAACTTGGCACCGCCCTCAAACCAGCGTTTGAGGGTGTCGCGCTCGGCATCGGTGATCTGGGTGGCATTGTTCATGGGCATGATCCGGGTCACCACGGCCTGTTGGTAGATGCCCTGGGCATGCACAGCCACTTGCGCTGGCGAGTCCAGTCGCACGTTTTTCATTTGCACTTGTTCTGCATGGCAGGAGTAGCAGCGCTGGGCCAGGATGGGCTGCACCGCTGCGAAGTCCACGGGAGCCGATGACTGGGCGTCCGCAGGCGGGCGCGGCACCGGGGCCAGGGCGACGATCACGCCCACAAAGGCCAGCACACCGGCCAGCGCATAAGGCCAGGGATGCGGATTGCGCGCAAGCTTGAAGCCATGGCGCAGCACAAAAAACTGACGAATGGCGGCGCCCGCACCCATCATGGCGATCAGCACCAGCCAGTTGTGGGCATTGGTGTAAGTGAAGCTGTAGTGGTTGCTCAGCATCGCAAACAGCACCGGCAGGGTGAAATAGGTGTTGTGCACGCTGCGCTGCTTGCCACGCTGGCCGTGGATCGGGTCGACCGGCTGATTGGCGCGAATACTCTGGACCACGGTTTTTTGTCCAGGAATAATCCAGAAAAACACATTGGCGCTCATGCTCGTGGCGATCATGGCGCCCACCAGCAAAAAGGCCGCACGCCCGGCAAACCAGTGGCAGGCCAACCAGGCCGCCGCGCACACCAAAAGCGCCACCAGCGCGCCCACGATGCGGTCGCCACCTTCTTTTTGCCCAAAGACGCGACAAACCGCGTCATAGGCCAGCCAAAACACCACCAAAAATCCCAAGGCTACGGCCACCGCGGCTTGGGGCGACCAATCCATCACCGACTTGTCGACCAAATAAGTGCCCGCGCTCCACAGGTAGGAAATGGTGAACAGCGCAAAGCCTGTCAGCCAGGTGCTGTAGCTCTCCCAATAAAACCAGTGCAGGTGGCTGGGCAGCTGCGGCGGGCGCACCGCAAACTTGACCGGGTGGTAGAAGCCCCCGCCGTGCACCGCCCAGAGCTCACCGCTGACACCTTGACGCTGCAATTCGGGGTCAGTGGGCGGGGTAAGGCTGCTGTCCAAAAACACAAAGTAGAACGACGAGCCCACCCAGGCAATGGCTGTGACCACATGCGCCCAGCGCAGCAGCAGGTTGGCCCAGTCGAGCAAGTAGGTGTCCATGGCGGGGGTTCTCCGTTAACGGGGATGACAATACATAAGGGGGCTGTTGCTACGCCAACTGAAGCAACAACTGCGCCGCCACCGAGGCCGCAATCACCTCCGGGTGCTTGTCCACAATGCCCGGGATGCCGATGGGGCAGGTGATGTGGTCGAGCTCGGCCTGGCTAAAGCCTTTGTCCCGTAAACGGTGGCCAAAGGTGGCCCATTTGGTTTTGCTGCCAATCAGGCCGACAAAAGGCAGGTCGCCTTGGCTGCGCTGGCGCAACAGACAGGCCGCGACGATGTCCAGGTCTTCGGCGTGGCTAAAGCTCATGATCAGCACGCGCGACTGCGCCGCCAAGCCCGGCACCGCGCCTTGCACCGGATTGGAATGCTCGCACTGGACGCCAGCGGGCACATCGGTCGGGAAAATGCCGTCGCGGCTGTCGATCCAGGTGAGTTGTAGGGGCAGCGGTGCCAGCGCGTGCGCCAAGGCGGCGCCCACATGGCCACCGCCAAACAAAGCCACAGGCGCTCGATGGGTGGTAAGCCGTTGTACCAAGGCGGCGCGGTCTTGGTGGCTGACACGCTCAAAGCGCAACTCAACCTGGCCGCCGCAGCACTGACCCAAGTTGGGCCCCAGCGCAAAACGCTGCACCGCAGCAATTTCCTCGCCCTTCGCCATGGCCCGCGCTTGCGCAATGGCGTCAAATTCCAGATGCCCACCCCCGACGCTGCCCACCACCTGGCCGCCAAAAACGGCCATCCAAGCACCTGGCCCGCGCGGCACCGAACCGCGTACGGCTTGCACCGTGACCAAAACCGCGCTACTGTGCGCCAGTTTTGTGAAAAATGTTGCAGCATGGTGGGTCATTGAGGCCTTTGTACCATGCCGCCAAGCGGTAAAAAAACAAACACTTGCGGAGACCCAGCATGCAGCCAACCGCCCCCCTTGCGCGCACCAGCGCGTATCGCCACCCCCGCCTGCGAACCGCTCTTTGGGCCACTCTGGCCTGCATCGTGGCCGGTTGCGCAACCCGACCGCCCCCACCACCTGCCCCCGTTGCAGTGGTCAAGCCGCCCGCGCCAGTGCCGATCGTTGTCGCCCCCGTAGCACCCCCTGCGGCACCGCCCAAGCCCGAAGCGCCAGTGGCCGTCGAGGTGGTGCGTGTTCCCAGCGTGGTATCGCAAGCCGCTACGGCACGTGACTACCGGAGCGACGCTGCTAAGCATCTGTACAAAAAGCTCAGTGATCGCATTTTTAGCGGAAAAATGCCGCCCCTTTTGCAGGCCGTGGGGGTTTTGCAGGTCGATATCGACAAGCATGGCGACGTGACCGCAGTGCGCTGGATGCGCGCGCCCAACCACGCGCCGGCCGTGATGGCGGAAATTGAGCGCTCGGTAAGAGCCGCCGCCCCTTACCCGGCTCCGGTAAAGCTCGGGCAAGTCACCTACACCGATACCTGGCTGTGGCACAAAAGCGGCCGCTTCCAGCTCGACACCCTGTCCGAAGGGCAAATTTAGCCGGAGCAGGGGCGCGGGCACGGCGCGCCTCACGAGCCCCGGTAGGTTGAGTAGCTCCACGGACTGGCCAGCAGCGGCACGTGGTAGTGCTGGCTGACATCGGCCACGCCAAAGTCCAGGTTCACCTGGTCCAAAAACGGCGGCTGCGGCAGCGCAACGCCCCGGGCCCTGAAGTACGCAGCCACATCAAATACCAAGCGATAGCTACCGCGTTGCAGGCTTTGCGTGTCGTAGAGCAGGCCGTCCGGATTGCGCCCATCGGCATTGAGCACAAAGGTCTTGACCAGGCTGGGCGGCGCGTCGGCCGACGTCGTGTAGAGCGCAACCCGCATGCCGGCGGCAGGGGTGCCATGCATGGTGTCTAAAACGTGGGTACTAAGGCCCATGGCGGTTTCCTTTAAAAGGTTGGACGGTGCTGCGCCAAAGTGTATACAGTTTTACAGCTTTCGCGCTATCATCCCCCGCATGGATGCATCCACGCCCACCGGTTTGATCGTCGAGTCGCTCACCCGCAGCATGGTGGAGCACCGTTTGCTACCCGGCGCCAAGCTAGTCGAGCAGAAACTGGCGACCGAGTTCGGCGTGTCGCGCACGCTGATCCGCCAGGCCTTATTTCGGCTTTCACAAAACCATTTGGTTCGCATGAAGCCCGCGCGTGGCGCCTTTGTCGCAGCACCCTCGGCCGACGAGGCGCGCCAGGTGTTTGCCGTGCGGCGCATGCTCGAAGCGGGCATGGTTCGCAGCTTTATGGCGCAGGTGCAGCCCGGGCACATCGAAGCCCTGCAGGACCACATTGCGCGCGAGGCAGATGCCGTGGCCCAAGGCGACCGGCGAGACCGCACCGTGCTGCTGGGCGACTTTCACGTCCTCATCGCCCAGCTCCTTGGTAACACCGTGCTGGCCCACATGCTCAGCGACTTGAACTCTCGCTGCGCCCTGATCACCATGCTGTACCAAACCGACGCCGACGCGTCGCACTCGCAAGAAGAGCACAGAGCCATCGTGCAGGCCATCCAAAGCGGCGACGAGGCGTTGGTCTTGCGTCTGATGGATGAGCACCTGTGCCATGTGGAAGCGGCGCTGGCACCACTATCGACAGTGTCATCCGCCAGTCGCCCCACGCCCGCAGCCCAGGCTGCTTAACCCGCCCACCCGTTCTGCCATGACCCTCTACGACTCCACCGCCCCCTACCCCCGCGACTTGGTGGGCTACGGCCCCACTCCCCTGCACCCGCACTGGCCAGGGCAAGCGCGGGTGGCGGTGCAATTTGTTCTGAACTATGAAGAAGGCGGCGAAAACAGCGTGCTGCATGGCGACGCGGGCTCGGAGCAGTTTTTGTCCGAAATGTTCAATCCGCCGGCTTTTCCCGAGCGCCATATCAGCATGGAGGGTATTTACGAATATGGCTCGCGCGCAGGCGTGTGGCGCCTGTTGCGCGAATTTGAAAAGCGCAAGCTGCCACTTACCGTGTTTGGCGTATCCAGCGCCTTGCAGCGTCACCCCGAGCTATGCGCCGCGCTGGGCGAGCTGGGCCACGATATCGCCTGCCACGGCCTGAAGTGGATCCACTACCAAAACATCGACGAGGCCACCGAGCGCGCGCACATGGCGCAGGCCATGGACATCTTGCAAAGCCTGACCGGCGCGCGACCCCTGGGCTGGTACACCGGGCGCGACAGCCCCAACACCCGCAGGCTCGTAGCCGACTACGGCGGCTTTGCCTACGACAGCGACTACTACGGCGACGACCTGCCGTTTTGGATGCAGGTGCGCAAGACCGATGGCAGCGTGGTGCCGCAACTCATCGTTCCGTACACCCTGGACTGCAACGACATGCGCTTTGCACTGCCCCAGGGTTACTCCCATGCCGATCCGTTTTTTCAGTATCTGAAAGACACCTTTGACGCCTTGTACGCCGAGGGCGACCCGCAGGGCCTGAACGCCCCCAAGATGATGAGTGTCGGAATGCATTGCCGGTTGCTGGGTCGACCCGGCCGCATCACCGCCTTGCAGCGCTTTTTGGACCACATCCAGTCGCATGACCAGGTGTGGGTTTGCCGGCGTCTGGACCTGGCGCGCCACTGGGCTAGCACCCATCCGATTAAACCAACGGTTTAAGCCCGATGCCAACCCCCGCCCTGAGCCTGGCTCAACTCAATAGCGCCCCACAGGCCCAGGCCCAGGCTCTGCTGGGCGGCCTGTACGAGCACTCGGACTGGATCGCCCACCAGGCGCTGGCGCAGCGGCCTTTTGCCTCGCTGGCGCAGCTGAAATACGCCATGTGCCAGGTGCTGGACGCGTCGCCGCGAGAGGCCCAACTGGCCCTGGTGCGCGCCCACCCTGAGCTAGCGGGCAAAGCGCTGGTGGTCCAGGACCTGACCGCCGAGTCGCGCCACGAGCAGCAAAAAGCCGGCTTAACCGACTGCACGGCGCAGGAACTGGCGCAGATTCAGCGACTCAACAGCGACTACCAGGCCAAGTTTGGCTGGCCTTTTATATTGGCTGTGCGGGGGCCGCGCGGCGCCGGGCTGGCCAAGCGCGAGATCTTGCAAACCTTTGCGCGGCGTCTGCAGGACCACCCTGATGCCGAGTTGCAGGAGTGCCTGCGCAACATCCACCGCATCGTAGAAATCCGCCTGGGCGACAAGTTCGGCTGCGAGCCCACGCAGGGCAACTTGGTATGGGACTGGCAAGAAAGCCTGGCGCGCCACAGCGACCCCGGCTACGCCGAGCGCGGCGAGCTGACCGTGACCTACCTGACCGACGCCCACCGGGCCTGCGCGCAAGAGCTGCACCAGCACATGGCCGAATGCGGCTTTGACGAGGTGTACACCGACGCCATAGGCAACGTTGTGGGCCGTTACCACCCCAGCGTGCCCGGTGCGCGCTACCTGATGACGGGCAGCCACTACGACACCGTGCGCAACGGCGGCAAGTACGACGGGCGCTTGGGTATTTTTGTCCCCCTGGCCTGCGTGCGCGCCTTGCACCACAGCGGTCAGCGACTGCCCTTTGGCATTGAAGTGGTGGCTTTTTCCGAGGAAGAAGGCCAGCGCTTCAAGGCCACTTTTTTGTCCGCCTCCGCGCTCACCGGCAGCTTTCAGCAGGCCTGGCTGGCGCAACAAGACGCCGATGGCGTCACCCTGCAAGCAGCCATGGAGCGCGCCGGCCTGCAGATTGCCGACATCGCTGCGCTGGCGCGCGATGCCCGCCAGTACCTGGGCTTTGTCGAGGTACACATTGAACAAGGTCCGGTGCTCAACGGGCTGCACCTGCCGCTGGGCGTCGTCACCTCCATCAACGCCAGCGTGCGCTATGCGTGTTCGGTTACCGGCACCGCCAGCCACGCAGGCACCACGCCCATGAACCGCCGACGCGACGCGGCCACCGCGGTGGCCGAGCTGGCCCTGTACCTGGAACAGCGGGCCGCGCGCGACGGGGACTCGGTTGCCACCATCGGCCAGTGGCAGGTGCCCAGCGGCTCAGTCAATGTGGTGCCCGGTCGCTGCGATTTCTCGCTCGACTTGCGCGCACCCCAGGACGCACAGCGCGACGCCTTGGACCACGATGTGCTGGCACAACTGGCCGCCATTTGCCAGCGACGGGGCCTCACCTACCGGGCGGAACAAACCCTGCGCGCCTCGGCCGCCCCCAGCAGCGCGACCTGGCAGCAACGCTGGGAGCGTGCGGTGCAGACCCTGGGCCTGCCAGTGCACCGCATGCCCAGCGGCGCCGGGCATGACGCCATGAAGCTGCACGAACTGCTGCCCCAGGCCATGCTGTTTGTGCGCGGGCAAAACGGCGGCATCAGCCACAACCCGCTGGAGTCCACCACCAGCCACGACATGCAACTCGCCGTTGAGGCCTTTGAACATCTGCTGCGCGAACTCAGCCAGGCGCAGGACTAAACCGATCCATTCCAACCGAAACATTCACCATGCCACACGCTGACTACGCCGCACTAGACGCCTGGATCGACACGCACTTCGACGAGGAAGTGCGCTTTTTGCAAGAACTGGTGCGCGTACCCACCGACACCCCGCCGGGCAATAACGCCCCGCACGCCGAGCGCACCGCCGTGTTGTTGGAGGCCATGGGCTTGCATGCCGAACAGCATGCAGTACCTGCAGACGAGGTGCACGCAGCGGGCATGCAAAGTGTGACCAACCTGGTGGTCCGCCGCCGGTTTGGCCCTGGGCGCACCGTGCTACTCAATGCCCATGGCGACGTGGTGCCACCGGGAGAAGGCTGGACGCATGACCCCTATGGCGGCGAAATCGCCGACGGAAAAATGTACGGCCGCGCCACCGCCGTGAGCAAGTGCGACTTTGCCAGCTATACCTTCGCCCTGCGCGCGCTGGAGGCCGTGGTGCAACCACGCCATGGCAGCGTGGAGCTGTTGTTTACCTATGACGAAGAGTTCGGTGGCGAACTGGGCCCGGCCTGGCTGCTGCAGCGCGGCATTGTCAAACCCGACTTGATGATCGCTGCGGGCTTTAGCTACCAGGTCATTACCGCGCACAACGGTTGTTTGCAACTGGAGGTGACGGTGCACGGCAAGATGGCGCACGCCGCCATTCCCGACTCGGGCATTGATGCGCTGCAAGCCGCCGTCCATATCCTCAACGCCCTGTATGCGCAAAACCAGCTGTACCAAAGCGTACGCTCGGGGGTCGAGGGCATCACGCACCCCTACCTCAATGTAGGGCAGATTGAAGGCGGCACCAACACCAATGTGGTGCCCGGACGGGTGACCTTCAAACTCGACCGCCGCATGATCCCCGAAGAAAACCCGCAGCAGGTGGAGGACACTTTGCGCAGCGTGATCGCGCAGGCCGCAGCCCAGTGCCCAGGCGTGAGCGTCGATATCAAACGGATTTTGCTGGCGCGCGCCCTGCAGCCCTTGCCGGGTAACCAGCCCTTGGTCCAGGCCCTGCAACACCACGCCCAAGCCGTTTTTGGTGAAGTGGTGCCCGCACTGGGAACGCCGCTGTACACCGACGTACGCTTATTTTGCGAAGCCGGTATTCCGGGCGTAATTTATGGAGCAGGTCCGCGCACGGTGCTGGAATCGCACGCCAAACGCGCCGATGAACGCATCGACCTGCAAGACCTGCGCCGCGCCACACAGGTGATCGCCCGCAGCCTGGCGGATTTACTGGCCCCGTAAGCCTCTGACCCGCTGCCAGCGGACTTGCTCGGCATCCATTTCGCTCGACCCCGAGCGGCTCAGCGATATCTAGAAGCGCCGCACAGGCGGGGCGCCGCTGCTTCCTTGGGCTTTATATGTAGAGAGAATCCAGTCTGTGATGGGGCTGGGTTCTTCCAAATACGTTTTATTTGTTTTGGGGGAATTACGCGAAAATAATCATAATTTTGCGAATATCATGCGTGCGTCGGATTCCGCGCCTCCTGCAGGCACCTCAACCATGTCTTCACCTATCCAGGAAGAAAAAAAATGGACGCACTAACCGAACCACCAAACGCAGGCAGCAAAAAAGCATGGACTGGAGGCGACTCGGCATTCATTGTTTTGATCGCCGTCGTGCTGGTAATGGTGACCTGGCTGGGCGTGCTAGCGCACCGGGAAGCCCTAAAGACCGAAGGCACCAAGCGCAACGGGGAGCAATGGGCCGCTTGGCTCACTCAAGAGAGCGCCAAGCGCTTTGAGCCAGGTTATGCACTTGCGGCCTGTGCCGGCGACACCAAATCAGAGCCACCCGCAACGGTAGCAGTGGACCCAGCGGCCGGTGAGGCCGCAAGCGCAGACGCACCGCCGGCAAGCCCCGCGCCGCAAGCGACAAGCGCCAACACCTGGGGCAAATGCCTGGAGTTTCTGACTACGCAAACCGAATTCAAGGACATGCGCAACCCCTTTACCGGTGAGCCGCCGGTCTTCATACCGGCGTGCAATCCGGCTGACCACAGCCATGCGGGCTTCATTGTGTTTGACAAAGTCACAGCCAACCCCCCTGGCTCGGCGGTTGCCACCGTCACATCGCAGTTGCTTGCAACCGATTCGATTGCTGAAAAGGTGCAATTAAAAATTGCAGTCTGCGACAAGGGTTCGTACGCAGTCAAAGTTGCTGAACTTGAATTCTGAGGTGCACCATGGACACACAACAAGCCCTGCCTGCGGAAAAGCAAAAAACCCTTTCCATCAAGGACCTTGATATCAAGAGCCTGATGGGCCAAGCCCCGAGTGAGGCGAATATTTCGGCTGATCTGCCGCTACGAAAGTGGTTGTACTCTTGGCTGCTAGACCCCACCATCGACGGCAACTACCAAAAAGATGTCGACAAGTGGATCGGCCTTCTCATTGTTGCCAATCTGTTTACCCTGGTTTTTGAGCATGTTCCGGGTCTTTATGACCCCAACATCAAGTGGTTCCATTTTTTCGACATATTTTCGATTGGCGTCTTCACCATCGAATACCTGGTTCGCCTCTACCTCGCACCCGAGGACGCAGAGTTCAAAGCACGCAAAAATGCGCGCTTTGCCTATGTCACCAGCCCCTTTGCCATCATTGACTTTCTGGCAGTGGCGCCGTTCTATCTGCAAGCATTTTTGCCCGTGGATCTGCGGGTGCTGCGGGCTCTGCGTTTGCTACGGATACTCAAGTTGTTTCGCATCATCATTCCGGCCTACCAGGAATTTGCGGCAAAGAACCAGGGTCGCACCTTCCGCCAAAAAGTCCACGCGCTTATTTTCGTCAGCGACTATGGCGGCAAGCTGCAAGAGTTTTTTGAAACCTTCATCGCCTTCTGGGTGTTAATTTCGGTGCTGGCCGTGATATTCGAATCGGTACACAGTATTTCCTATCTGCTTAACGTGGAGTTTGTGATACTCGATTCGGTGGCCGTGGCGATTTTCACCATCGAATACTGCATGCGCATGTATTCTTGTGTGGAAGAGCCTGGTTTCAAGAACGCATGGGCTGGTCGATGGCGACAGGCCAAATCCCCCTCCACCGTGATCGATCTGCTGGCGATTCTTCCGTTTTTCTTGGAAGTTTTCTTGCACCACTTGCTCGATTTGCGGTTCTTGCGGGTCTTCCGCCTGACCCGTTTGCTCAAACTCACGCGCGGCAACGACGCCACCGCCACGCTGGGCAAGGTGATTGCGCGCGAATGGCCCGTAATTGGTGCTGCGGCCTTCATCATGCTCTTGCTGGTGGTGCTGACTGCGTCCCTAGGCTACTTGTTTGAGTACGAGGCGCAACCCGACAAGTTCGAGAATATCCCCACCTCGATCTATTGGGCCGTGGTCACCCTGGCCTCGGTAGGCTATGGCGATATCTCGCCGGTCACCACCGCCGGTCGGGTAATGACCATTGTGCTGGCGTTTATCGGCATTGGTATTTTTGCGATTCCAGCGGCGCTGCTGTCCTCAGCCTTTAGCGATGAACTGCACAAAGAACGCGAAGAACTCAAAAACAACCTCTACAACATCCTCAAAGACGGTGTGATTGACCCCGAAGAAATCATCATCATCCGGCACGAAGCGCTGCGACTGCACCTGAACGAAGAGGAAATTGCCGCACTTATAAAGCTAATCGAACACGAGCTTGAGAAAGAGTCCAAGCTGCAGTCTCTTCCCATCAACACGATTGCAGAGAAACCCGATTTGGCGGTAGAACACTACAAGTCTTTGCTGAGTCAAATTCGCCAGCTCGCCATGCTGACCGACCCGGTGGCTTTTGACGCCGTGGCAATTGGAAAAGACCGCCTCTCGGCCAGCGAGGCCGCGTTGTGGAAGCAAATCAAGGGCTAAAGCGCCTATTTCAAGTCTGTTGCAATACTGTAATGAATGCACCCCCCCTTGATGAGACAATTAAGGGCTGTGTAACAGCGGCCTTTTCCTTCGATAGTTTGGTTCTTTTTGCAAAATGGTAAATGACTTGAAACATGCTTTGATGGAGATCCTCGATGGATCTCCCAAATACAAAGTGAGTCGCTACGTCGAGTGGCTGATTACGCTAGTGGTGCTGGTAAATTGTTCTGCGGTGATCTTGGACTCGGTGCCCGAGATCCACGCGGTGTACCGAGATTTCTTCCATGAGCTCGAATTCTGGAGTGTGATGTTTTTCACCCTGGAGTACTGCCTTCGCGTATGGTCTCTGGGCGCCAAGTTTGGGCCCCGAGAGGGTGGCTCTTGGAAAGGGCGGCGCCAATACATGCTCAGTCCCTTTGGTTTAGTGGACTTCTTTGCCACCATGCCGCATTACTTACACATATTTTTCCCCGCGCTGGATTTGCGGATTTTGCGGGTGCTGCGCCTGTTGCGCATTCTCAAGCTCTCCAAGTACAACACGGCTTTGCAAGACCTCTTTCATGCTGTGCATTCCGAGCGACGCGCTTTTGGTTCGGCGGCGTTTTTGTTGCTGATTGCCACCGTGGTGTCGGCCTCGCTCATGCACTTTGCCGAAGGC
>Ga0214919_10002381_pt1 | contig 29639 bp, 33 predicted proteins | sample LL1503_MetaG_FD_177994 | JGI IMG/M metagenome (GOLD analysis project Ga0214919, IMG submission 177994) | Freshwater microbial communities from Lake Lanier, Atlanta, Georgia, United States - LL-1503 | ecosystem: Environmental > Aquatic > Freshwater > Lake | place: USA: Georgia | collected... | reverse complement strand
CTCAAATTGAGATACCGGTACCTGATGCGAGTATCACGGTAACCAAAGTTTGGTCTAGTGCCAAAGTACAAGGTACTATAAGTTCGTCATCAGACTTTATCGTTGGTAACATTGCCAATGCAAGTATCAGACATGGTAATATTAAAATTGGCAGTACTTGGGCTACAGTATACCCAACACATGTAGATTATGTTACTACTACGCTAGGTACACCATTTGACAGTGGTGACTATGATAATATCGAATACGATGAGGATGGAAATCCAATAGTCAGTACAAACAGTATTGATACTATCATCCGTAGTACTTACTTAGATACCGCCCTAGGTACACGTGCAGAAGACATTGATGTAGATGGTGGTGCTTATGTTGATGCATATTCAAGCCATGCTCCAGAAGAGCTAGTACCTGGCATTACCTACGATACCTTAGACATGCGTGTTTATACTAGAATCAACGAAACAACCACAGTGGTCAATGGTAATATTGTTGCAATCTATGATGTAGTAGGTTATAAGATATTTGAAAATATGGTAGATGACACGGTATATCTACGTATAGCTGATGCATTTACTAGCCCATTAACAGCAGATCTAAATAGGACAGATACAGTCATACGTGTTGCAGATGTAAGTAGATTGCCAACACCAAGCGTATCATCAAATACTCCGGGTGTTGTATTCATTGGATCAGAACGTATCACCTACTGGACTGTTGACAATACAACAAATACTCTAGGACAGCTACGTCGTGGTACACAAGGTACTGCCATACCTGAAGTACATATATCTAGTAAGTTAGTTATTGATGGTAGCCAAAGACAACTAGTACCAGACTCAGAACACAGCAATGTAGCTGTGAGCGTTGATACAACCTACACCACTACCTCTGTGATTAGTTATAACTTGAGATTAAGTGGAAATGTTTCAGCTAACGTAGGCGATATCATCACACAAACCACATCAGGTACAAACGTAACTGTAATTGGCGCAAACTTAATAACATCATCACTATTAGTAACTTATAACAGCGGTGAGTTTAATTATTCAAATGTAACTGTAGAATTAAATGGTAATCTACAGGCCAACGTTGGTAGTTATATTACACAAACTAGTTCAGGCGCGAATTTACAGATAGTATCAACTAATACAGGTGGTACTAATGTACTAGCACGTTATACTACGGTAACACAATTGATAACAGGTCTGGGCAATCTTAAATTAAATGGCAGTAATGTTGGCGTGTACCCAACCAGTGTTGCTATTGCACCATTGACTACTTCTAATCTGGCTATCAACGGAGTTTACTCTGGAGTATATCCGTATGCTAGAGAACAAGCAGGGTCTGTGGATGTAGTAACCGCGGGTGGTAATGTTACAGTCAAGGCAGGAAACGTATTAACTACTGCGCGATCATGGTATACTGTAGGTACATCAACAGCCGCAGATGGCCTAGGATTCGATGGTGATAATACCGCGCCAATATTATTCTTAAAAGGTGCATATTACGCAACTGAAACAGTGGTTCTTGAAACCGCACCTGCCGCAGCATTGACTACAGAGTCGGTAAATAGTATATTAAGTACAGAATATGACGATCCATTAATTGGGGAACCTTAGGAATGACAACAAGAATTAGCCAACTTGGCGATATATCAACGGTACAGGGCAATGTTCTGGTACCGTTGGTTAGTAATATCACTGGTAATTTGACCACAGTCAAGGGCTCAGTAGACACACTCAAAGCATTTATCGTAGCGGCAACAGAAGCCAACATAGTCACTGCCAACATTGCTATGAAAGGCTATGTAGATTCAGTAACCACTGCGTGGACTGCCAATGCAGGACAACAACTTAGCGATCTTGGTAACTTATATGCTAATGCCAGCTCACAACAATCTACTCTTAATTCATTACTTGCTAATGCAGGATCACAAAGCGATTTAATTATTGGTATCAATGCCAATGTCACAGCAGCCAACCTAGGCATGAAAGGCTATGTCGACAATGCAGTATCAACCGCTAACGTTGGCATCATTGGCTTTATTGGGCTTGGTAACACGATCCAGTCACAACAAATCACCACGGCTAATTTAGGTATCATTGGCTATGTAGATAATAAAGTATCAACAGCTAACATAGGCATCATTGGATATATCGATCAAGGCAATACCATACAGTCAAATCAGATCAGTGCTGCTAACTTGGGCATGAAAGGCTATGTTGACAGCGTGGCTAGTCAATCAATCTACGGCAATGGCAATGTTACTTCTTATACAGTAACAATGGGCTTTACTAACTACAGCAATGTCAACGTATCAGCATTGATAACAACAAATGGACTAACGAATTACAGCAACGTTAACGCCAAAGCCTATAGTGAATCAATGGGCTATCAAAATTACGGAAATGTAAATGTATCAGCACTGATAACTACAAACGGATTAACGAATTACAGTAATGTCAATGTCATAGCTTATTTGGCTGGTAACATTACAGTGGGTAATATCGCCGGCAGTGTCAACGGTTACACCATTGGCTACAGAGATGTTCCACAGATCACAGTGGCTAACCTAACATTGATCGCCAGCGACGCAGGTAAACACTACTATGGTAGTAACACTAATCCAACTACTATAACTATCCCACTTAACTCCAGCGTGGCATTTGGTAACGGCACTGCGATCAGTGTAGTCAATCAAGGCACAGGTAATATCACTATTGCTAACGTTGCTGGTGTCCAACTTTACCTAGCAGGCAATGCTACAGGTGGTAGTAGAACACTTACCAGTTATGGTATGGCGACATTATTAAAAGTCCAAGTCAATACATGGTTTATCAACGGAACAGGTGTAGTTTAACATGACTGGCATCATGCAGATGATAGCTAGCCATAGGGTACCTAGTCTCACAGTATCCAGTATAACCTATGCTAACATGGTATTCAACTTAGATGCCGCAGGCTACGGTGCACTTCCTGGTAACGTGATAACAACCAGCGCAAGTTTTACCAGCAATAGTCAATACGCTAATATTGCAGGCAGTAGTGGTACAGCTATGGGCACCGGCGACTTTACTTGGGAATGTTGGGTTCGACCGACAGCTAATGTTGGGTATCAAACATTTATAGATACTAGAACTACTCCAAGTGATACGGCAGGATTCTATTTTGGAACAGACAATAATACCTCATTAACACCAATAGTTTATACAACAGCTACGATACTATCAGCTTCGGCCAATTTAACATTAAACACATGGTCTCACGTTGCATTGACAAGATCCAGCGGTAATCTAACTATCTGGATAGACGGACTTAATCGCGGCGACCTTGTGGGTGACACTACCAATTTAACAGAACAAAAGGCAAATATTGGTGGATCTAACGGATCATCTATAATTGGTCAGATGTCTTTCCTACGCATGATCAAAGGAACTGCACAATACACAGCCAACTTTACACCATCAACCACAACACTGCGACCTATCGCAGGAACACAATTACTATTACCATTGGTCGCTACACCGTTTACAGATATTTCAACCAACGAGTTTACTGTAACCAACAACGGATCAATCACTACCACCGCTTCAGCACCAACACTGACAGCCACGACCACTGATCTTACTGGCACATACGCAATGACTAGGACAGGTGCTAGTATCAGTTGGAAAAGCACAGCTACTGGTGGCTACTTTGAAAAGAACAATGCCACAGGCGGAGATCATATCACAGGTGGTCCTAATTACGCTACCAACCAAAGCTACACAGTGTTCATGGCATATCAAGCTGACAGCAGGAGCGGCGGTAGACTATTAAATACTGCCAATGAAGCAGTCAGTGACTGGGTTGCGGGCACCTACGCCAGCGGCACACTATATAAGAATGTATTCTATCCCAATGGTACTGTTAACTTGAACAGCGATTCTTATGTTGGCAACAGTGGATGGAATTTCCTTTGGGGATTGTACGATACTACGACAGGTTGGGGCAATCTATACATCGCATCCAGCACAGTAGCTAACGTCTCAGGTCCGAGTAGTGTATACAAATCAGCCTTGATTGGTACAGGCAGCACACACGGATTTAATCAATTTAGACTATGGAGCCGTTCTGGCGGCGCTGAAGTCCAAACGGGTAATATTGGATTGGTCAGGGTCTACGATGGTATCATGCCACTGGCACAGATCCAAAGCACCTGGGCTAATCTACACACTAGATTTGGCATCTAGATTAAGAAAAAGCTATGGTTAATAACAAGATAAATAAGAATATGACTACTAATAAACAAGAAACTCAACCAACAGCGCAAGTTCAAAAGCAACCTGATGAACGTGGTTCTTTCCACCTACAAGGGCATATCAAGATATTTGACCCCGAAACCAAGGAAGTTTTTGTAGACAAACGCAACGCTATCCACTATGAAAATATGAGTGAAGCACTAGCACTAAGCGTGGGTAATAAAAATAGCAATTTTATCACAGAAATGCATTTTGGTAACGGTGGCACCACAGTTGATCCAACAGGTGTTATTACATACCTGCCAACTAATACCAACGTACAAAACGCTGACTTATACAGTCCGCAATACTATAAGATCGTAGATGATACCAATGCTGCCAACACTGATGCTACTCGCAACAAGATCACTGTCACACATACACCGGGTTTGATCTACACTGATATCATTATTAGTTGCTTGTTGGACTACGGTGAGCCCAGCGGACAAGCAGTATTTGACAACAGCCAAGACCTAAGCGGTCAGTTTGTATTTGATGAACTGGGCCTTAAAGGCTATAGCTCAAACGGTGAAGGGCTTGGTAAATTATTAACACATGTGATTTTTAGCCCAGTGCAAAAATCATTAAACAGATTGATACAAATTGATTATACAGTGCGAATACAGACACTGACTAACTTAGCTTAATAGGAACTAGACATGAGTTACACCATAACTAAAACAGACGGAACGACGCTAGGAACTATCCTAGACGGGACTATTAATACCAGCTTTACCAGCTTGACATTAATCGGTCGTAACTATGCCAACTATGGTCAACTGATTGCCAATGACTTGGTCAAGTTAATAGAGAACTTTGCTTATAGTTCTGAACCATCAAATCCATTGGCAGGACAATTATATTGGAACACTTCTGACAAACGTCTACGTGTTTATACTGGCACTGCATTTAAAATAGTTAGTAGTTGTACAGCACAAACATCAGCACCCACGACGACAGTAGCGGGTGACCTATGGTGGGATACTACTTACAGTCAACTTTATATCTACAACGGTACAGATCCTTATAGTGCTGCAGGATGGATCCTAGTAGGCCCACAACGTAACGGTAGTGGAGCAATATGGGAACAGATCACAGACAACGCATCTATCGTACATGATGTACTAAGCATTAAATTAGACAATGCTCGTACAAGTATCGTCAGCTTAGACAGCGAATTTACTCCAGCCAATGCTATTGCAGGATACACTACGATCAAAGCTGGTATCAATGCTAATACCAGTGTAGGCTCAGCTACATTTTGGGGACTGGCAAATAACAGTTCTTATCTAGGTGGACAGCCAGCGGCTAGTTACCTACGCAATGATATTGATGCTACAACCACAGGCAATTTAACCGTTGCTAAGAATGGTGGATTGACTGTCGGACTATCAAGCAACTTACAAATTACAACTACCACAGCTGGTGGTGTAAGCATCAAAGCTACTAAGAATAATCAAGACATTGATTTTTATGCTAACATCAGCGGTACTAACACTAATGTATTAAATTTAGATGGTGCTACAGGACTTGCAACATTAATTTCAGCGACTACTTCAGGAACATTAACAGTTGGTGGTGCAGCTACAGTTACAGGTACACTAGCAGTTACTGGTACAGGTACATTTACCGGTAATTTATATGCTCCTACACAGGGTGCAGGAACATCAGATACTACAGTAGCAACTACAGCATTTGTGGTTAGTGGATTATCTGGATTATTTCCTTATAAGATTTATAGCGGAACTACCCATGTATGGGTTGATGCTAGTTCAGTTAACGTGGTAGCAAGCGGAACTACTGTAGCAACAGCTAGCTCAAGCGGATTTAATTTATTAAATGGAGCAGTGGCAGTTACCCAACCAGATACTTATAATGGCACAGGTAATGCTAGAGTAGCAACTACACAATTTGTAAAAACAGCTTCGACTTGGTGGGGTAATGCTAGCCATAGAAGTGCTAAATGGGTTAGTACAGATGAACCTAGTGCAGGCATTAACGATGTTGGGAGTAACAACGGCGATTTTTGGTTCCAAAGAGAAGCATAGAAGCTTGATTTTAAGATAAATAACATATATAATAGGTATAAAAGATGGCATATACAATTACAACAACAGCTGGTGCTACACTAGCATCCATAGCAGACGGTACAGTTAATAGTACTAATACGAGCTTGACTCTTATTGGTAAAAACTATGCTGGTTATGGTATTTTCCTTAATGAAAATTATATTAAGTTATTAGAAAATTTCTATAATTCAACAGCACCAACTGCTCCATTGGCTGGTCAACTTTGGTATGACAGCACTAATAATTTATTAAAAGTCTACAACGGCAGCATTTGGAAACCAATTTCAAGTTCAGCAAGTGGTAGTTCACAACCAGCAAGTCCAGTCACTGGTGACTTGTGGTATGACAGTGCTAATGCACAATTAAAAGTATGGTCGGGTTCAGCTTATATCACAGTTGGCCCTAGTTATACTACAACTTCGGGCACTAGTGGTGCCGTAGTTGAAACAATTTTAGACAGCGGATCAGCTAGCCACGTTGTAGTTAAATTCTATATCAGCAATACTGTAGTTGCGATCTTAAGTAAAGATTCTACATTTACTCCAGGTACAAGTATTAGTGGATTTAGCACTATTGTTCCAGGATTTAATTTAAGTTCAGCAATTTCAGGTGCATACTTTACAGGTACTGTAAGCTCAGCGGCTACATTAGGTGGATTTACAGCTAGCCAATTTTTACGCAGTGATCAAGCGGCAACTAGTGCTTATGCAGTAACAGTTGGATCATTATTAGTAGGTTCTGACCTAACAGTAGCAACTAGTTCAGGTGATGTTAGTGTAAGAAACGGTACTAGTAATAAGAATTTAGATTTATATGTAAACAAAGGTGGAGTTGATACAAAAGCCATTGGCATAACCGGCACGACAGGCGCAGTATCAATACCTGGTGCATTCTCGGTCACAGGTGCAACTACACTAAGTGGTGCTGTAACAGCATCTAGCACATTAGCAGTTACAGGTGTTACTACAGTTAGCAACAAGATTTTACCAAACGCAAATAATACTATTGACATTGGTGCCGCAGGTACAACATTTGCTACGATTTATGCTAAATCAACTTCAGCTCAATATGCTGACTTGGCAGAAAGATTTGAAGCAGATAATGTTTATTTGCCTGGCACTGTTGTTGAACTTGGTGGAGCAAAAGAAATTACTCGCGCAGTTCAAGACTTGAGTGAATCAGTATTTGGAGTAATAAGTACAGCAGCTGCATATTTGATGAATGCAGGAGCAGGATCAAATACAACACACCCAGCAGTAGCAGTAAGTGGTCGTGTTCCAGTTAGAGTAATTGGGCAAGTTAAAAAAGGTGATCGACTAGTATCGGCAGGCAATGGCCTAGCCAGGGCAGCTAATCGCACAGAAATTACAGCATTTAACGTCATTGGACGTAGCTTAGAAGATAAAACAACAAATGGCGAAGGCACAGTAGAAGCCATCGTCAAGCTAAATAGTTAATACAAGGAATAGAAGAAAATGGCATACGTATCAGCTGGCACCATACAAATGATTGATTACAATTACCTCGCATGGGGAGGTAATACCACAGGCACATATAGTGGAACAATTAATAATCTTGCCATGGTTTGGGGTACTGGATTTGGATACAAGGGATATGGCCAATCAGTAACACCTATCAGCACAGCGGCAGCTTCATCTACAGTGACAGCTACACAATGGGCAGGATTGGTTTATACACTAAACAAAACATTGGCTCACCAAAGTGGTACCGCAGCCCAACTAGCAACAGGAAGTAATATTGGTATTACTGCTGGAGCAACTATTACAGCATTTGCCAACGTAAGTTCAGCAATTACATCAGTTAACACCAATGCTAACCTAATTAATAATACTGTAGGAAGTACGACTACTGGAACAGTAAATAATACTACCGTTGCCTGGGCTGATTCTACAAGTGCCCAATCATATGTATGGAACCGCACAGTGACATTTGCCAGTGCCGATCAGGCACGTTATTTCTTTAACGCAGGCGGTTATCTTAATATCGTATTAACAGGAACAAATCTTAATGCTACTGCACGCAGTACAGATGTGGTAACACTTTTACAAACTAATATTGGCAGTATAAGAATTAATGCTGCAAACAATGGTGCTAGGACTGGTACTGGTGGTACACTAACTTCTAGTAATACGGGTATTGGATATTGGGCAACTACTACAGCTAATATAAGTCTAATAAAAGTTACATCAACTAGCGCAACTTATACATACACTAGTGATGCTGTTGAAATTTTTGTAAAATCCAACGGAGTCCAAGGTTCCAACGGTGATGTTGGTTCAATATTAACCTTTTACTTTGTAGCCTCAGCTTCAGCACAGACAAACTCTAACTTCAATGATGCAGTTAGCGTAACTGCTGGCGTAAGAATTGATGTGGTCAAACCAGAAACTACATATTTGGCAGATGTCTGGGGTACTATAACAGTAGCTTAAATTAAATCAAAATACAAAAAGCACTCTGTGGAGTGCTTTTTTTTTTTGAGTAAAATATGTGCCGATAAATAGCTGCATGAGCGACTTAGAAAAAATTACAGAACAAATACGTCTGGCTACAGATTATCAAGTTAATAAAAGAATCCTACGTGAAAAAATACAAACAGATCTTCATCTGCCGTATAACAGTGGTTTATTCAAAGTTAGTTTAGAACTTATAGCGTTTCTAAACAGTTGGGACAGTGACGAATTATTCTTAGAAGATACATATCAAAATCCAATCAAAATCAATCGAGCAGAGTTTTTAACCTTGTGTAAGCAACAATATCAAATGGTTATGAACACTTGGCACATTCAACATGAAGAAATACGTCGTGCAAGAAAAATCTAAAGGTGTATTATTATTTGCTTTTGATACAAAAATCAATTACGTAGAAATAGCAAGAAGATCTGCCCGATTAATACATCAAACCCTTGGCTTACCTGTTGCATTGGTAACCGACACTCCTATACAATCACCCGAATTTGATCAAGTTATTGTTGTAGATAATACCTTAAATAATTACAAAGTTGGCCAACCCGGTGCCTGGAGAAATGGCGACCGTTATCGTGCTTATGAACTTAGTCCCTGGGATGAAACACTGTTGATTGACAGCGACTACCTAATGTTAGATGATAATCTATTAAAACTATTTGAACAAGAGTTTGATTATCGTATAATGTCACACAATCAAACTCCATTGGGAGATTGGCAAACTAGTATAGGAAGTTATACGATACCATACCAATGGGCAACAGCTATACTATTCAAACGTACAGAAAAAACTCGTATGTTGTTTGATCTAGTAGGTCGCATACAAAGAAATTATCCTTACTATTTAAAATTATATCATGGCAGACATAATAGTTTTAGGAATGACTATGCATTTACCATAGCCAACAATATTTTAAATGGTTATACTCTCAATATGGATCAAGGCATTGCCTGGCCAATGTTTACTTTTAACGAAGTGGTAAAATCGATCAGCATAAAGAATAACATGATAATAATCAAAGAGAAAGATAAAGCACATATCATTCCGAGGCAAAATATACATGTAATGGATAAAGAATATTTACTCACCGACGATTTTGCTAATTTTGTAGAACAGATATGCAACGAATAACACCACACTCTGCACAGCAGGGATTTTTAACCTTTGCTCAAAACACAGATGTTGATTACCTACGTCTTGCGTATGTGCAGGCCATGGCTATTAAATTGACTATGCCAGATAGTCAGTATGCTGTGATTGTTGATAAACGTACTCTAGTACAGGTCACAGATCAACATCGTCGAGTATTTGATTACGTGATTGAACTATCTGAAGATCATGCCGAACATGAAGGATGGAAATTATCAAATGAATGGCAGGCTTTTCATCTAACACCGTTTAAAGAAACAATTAAACTAGAAAGTGATTTGATTCTTACTCGTAGCATTAAACATTGGTGGACATCATTCAGACTACGTGATGTTGTATTAAGCACAGGATGTCAAGATTATCTACAGCAATTAAGTTTTATCAGAACATATAGGCGAGTATTTGATGATAATGAATTACCAGATACCTATAATGGGTTAATGTATTTCCGTTATAGCAAAACAGCCGCTGAATTTTTTTGGTATGCTGAATGGATTTTTAAAAATTGGGAATATGTTAAAGATAATCTATTAAAAAACTGTAGAGACGATAACCCTACTACTGATGTTGTTTATGCATTAACAGCCAAGATCTTAGGTGTGGAACGTTGCTCTTTGCCTAGCATGGAGTATATTAATTTTGTACATATGAAACCAGCAATAAATGGATTTAATGAAGCAAGCGGATGGACAGAATCGGTAGTGTGTGAAATAGATTTACCAATGATACGTATTAATAATATCAACCAATATCACCCATTGCATTACTATGAAAAATCATTGGTAACTGATGACTTAATTAAGGAATATGAACAGTGTTTACTGAAGAAGAATTCTTAAAAGCTGTTGCTAGCTTTGGGGAGATCATACCAGACTCTATAGAATATCGATTACACTATGATGATGGTGGGCGTATTACTATGTGTAGCTATCAAAATCATCCCAACAACGAACAATATTTAGTAGTGTCTCAGGACGATTATGATAGATATACCCAATATTTGGTAGATACTGATAAGAAAAAACTTAAAAAGGTTGTATTTGACCTAGGAATTAGTGTAAAATTAAAGAAGAGTACCCATGGTTATGCTGCGGTAAAAAATCATGCAGGATTGATCATTGAATTGGATGAACAATATAAAGATATAGAGTATTATGATGATAACTGATATAGCAGATCTAGATTGTATCTATCTTAGCTACGACGAACCTAAGAAAGAAGAAACTTGGATTAAAATTCAAAATATGGTTCCATGGGCAAAACGTGTAGATGGAGTTAAAGGCAGTGATGCCGCACACAAGGCAGCTGCAGATGCTAGCTCAACTGATCGCTTTGTGTTGATCGATGGCGACAATATACCAGACACTGATTTCTTTAACCTACAATTAACACTAGACGACAATAATAAAGACAAAGTATTCCGTTGGAAAGCACGCAATACGATAAATGGATTGATGTATGGTAACGGTGGACTAAGTTGTTGGACTAAAGAATTTGTTTACAATATGAAAACACATGAGAACAGTGATGGTAGCGAAGCCAATGATGTAGAATTTTGTTTCTATCCTGATTATTGGGCCATGCACGATTGCTACTCAACTACATACCCTAACGCTACTCCATTCCAAGCGTGGCGTGCTGGATTCCGTGAAGGGGTTAAAATGTGCCTAGATCGCGGCAAACGTCCGGGCCTAATAGATTTTGAAGTTAAAGTTCACAATCGTAACTATGATCATTTGTGTATTTGGCAAACTGTAGGTGCGGATGTGGACAATGGATTTTGGAGTATATATGGTGCACGCTTAGGCACCTGGATGACTATGTTGAATAAAGAATGGGATTATCGCCAAGTGCAGGATTTTGATGCACTAGCAGAACTATGGAAAGAGTTTGAAAATGATACGCCAGACCATTGTACCAGCATTGGCAATCAACTAAGGCAAAAATTAAGTCTACCTATCGTAGACATGGACCCAGACGAAAGTAAATTTTTTAAACATCACTATAAGAGTGTGTTTAGAAATAAAGGAGTAATGGAACGTGAGTAAAAGTAAATTTATGACAGCGGCAGAAGAAATGAAGGACAAGTTAGGGCCAAGCCTTTGTCTAGCCAAATGGCAACAGGTAAGCCTACACTTACCAACAGGGCTTAACAATAGCTGTTACCATCCTCCGTTACATGAGATTGATGCACAACCTCTAGAGTTCCATCCAAGTGCTCTACATAATACAGCATACAAGAAAGAACAACGTAAAAAGATGCTCAATGGTGAACGTCCTAAAGAATGTAACTACTGCTGGACCATGGAAGATGCTGGTCATCTAAGTGATCGTCATTATCGTAGTGGTGAACCCTGGGCCGCCGAACACTACAATAATATAGTCAATCAACCATGGGACGCAGATGTTACTCCAAGTTATGTAGAAGTAAACTTCAGTCATGGTTGTAATCTTGCTTGTAGTTATTGCAGTCCGCAGTTTTCGACCGAATGGGGTAAAGATATTGATCGTTGGGGCGCATACCCTACAAAGAGCCCGCACAACGACCCTATGCACTTTAAAGGACGTCGCCAGCCTATTCCTGTACGTGAGAACAATCCTTATGTAGAAGCATTTTGGCGTTGGTGGCCAGACCTATACGGTAGCCTTAAGCACTTCCGTATGACAGGTGGTGAGCCTTTGATGGATAAGAACACACACCGCGTGTTTGATTATATCCTGGCTATGCCTAAGAGTGACCTACATGTTGATGTTACTAGTAATTTTAGTGTAGAACCTGAACTGTTTAACAAATATCTAGACAAAGTAAAACAATTATGTCAAGGTGAGCGCATTGAACACTTCATGCAGTATGTGAGTTTAGACACGGGTAATCCTGATCATGCTGAATATATCCGTCGCGGATTAAGCCCAAGTCGTCTACACAGTTATGTACACAAATACCTAACAGAAGTTCCAAATCGCAACAGCTTGACATATATCATCACAATGAATAACCTTAGTATCTTAGGCCTTCAACAGTTACTAGAACATATACTTGAACTACGTAAACTGTATAGCACCACATACCAACGTGTTTGGTTTGATACTCCTGTGTTGAGAACACCAAGTTGGCAAAGTCTACAGATACTTCCCGAAAGCTATGGGCGTATCTTAGAGAATGTGGTTAAGTGGATGAAGTTAAATCGATTAGACGAAGATAGTGATCGCTACGATGGATTTAAAGATTATGAGATACAACGTTTAGAGCGTGATATCGATTGGATGAAGAAAGGTAAAAAACTTAATGAAAAATATCTACATGATACACGTGCTGACTTTTATCGTTTCTTTAATGAGTATGATAAACGCCGTGGAGCATATGATACCGACATTGGTCATTTTACAGATATATTCCCACAGATGAAAGATTTTTGGCAGGAGTGTAAATGGCATGCCGAAAATAGCTAACGAGTCTGATTTAGAATACAAACGTAGAGTTATTGATATTAAGTCAGCAAGCTTCTGTGCGGCTAAGTGGTACAATGCTACTATATGGTTAGGCAGTGGGCAGACTACTAGTTGCCACCATCCCTTACCACATCAGGTAAGTATAGAGCAAGTATTAGCTAACCCCAAAGCCTTACACAACACACCACAAAAGAAAGAACAACGTGCTCAGATGCAACGCGGCGAACGTCCAGCTGGTTGTGAGTATTGTTGGAAGATAGAAGACATGGACCGAGACAGTTTAAGTGATCGTGTTTATAAAACAGTTATATATGAGGATAAAGACATAGATGAAGCTTTCAATACTAGACCAGAACAAGACGTTAACCTACAAACCTTGGAAATTGCATTCGATCGCACTTGTCAGTTCGCTTGCAGCTATTGCAATCCTGCTTTCAGCACTACTTGGGTTCGTGACATTCATCGTAATGGACCATATACCAACTTGGTTTCCGACGGTCGCAACCATTTTACTCACACTCATGATAGTAGCCAACTTTATACTATCACTGACGTTAATCCATACGTCGAATCCTTCTTTAAATGGTGGGAATCAGACCTACACAAGACGCTCAAAGAATTACGAATCACAGGAGGAGAGCCACTCATGTCAGGATACACATGGCGACTCATCGAGTGGTTCAAAGATCACAGAGGCGAGAGTAAAACACGGCTTGCTATAAACAGCAATCTAGGATTTGAACAAGATAAGTTAGAAAGACTATTAGAAGCCACAGCAGGAATTGAATTAGAATTATATACCAGTAACGAAAGTATTGATCAACATGCAATGTATATACGTGATGGATTAGATTGGGACCAATGGTGTAAAAATTTAACATTCCTATTAGAAAGTAAACGATTACGTAGGATACATATAATGTGTACTATAAATGCTTTATGCTTGCTAAGCCTGTCGGAGTTTCTTTTAATGTTAGTGACACTTAAACATAAATTTGGTCGCGATAGTTTATTATTTACTTTAAATATTTTACGTTTTCCTAGTTTTCAAAGCCCATTGGTATTACCTGTAGAATTACGAGAACAATATCGCCAGGAATTAATTAATTTTCTTGATAAGATTAAAGGTGACGGGATACTGCATGATTTTGAGATTAATCATATACAACGTCTAATAGATTATTTAGATGTTGTAAAAACCCCCCATAGCGAATCTTTTGATATGCCAAAATTACATAATGATTTTAAACAGTTCTATACACAATACGATCAACGCCGTGGTAAGGATTTTAGAGCTACATTCCCACAATTAACAGAATGGTATGATACACTATGAGTGATAAACAACAAGACGAATACTATAAGAATCATAATTATCATACACGTAAACCGGTGTATATAAGTGAAGATGATCTGCGCTTAGACCAATTGGATCGCCTAACTAAGAGTGATGTGTTTTGCATGATACCTTGGATACACATGCATGCCTTTCCAGATGGTCGTGCTTATCCTTGCTGTCTGGGTAATGATCGTCATCCAATTGGTAATTTCAAACAAGATAGTATGGCAACAGTTTGGAATCAAGATGCTTACAAAACTATGCGTAAGAATATGCTAGAAGAAAAGCCCTGCAAAGAATGTAATAAATGCTATGAGCAGGAAACTAGTGGCTTTGTAAGTATGCGTAACAGTACAAATAAAAACTTTGGTCAACACATTAGTATTGTTGACCAAACTGAACCCGATGGTCATTTTGATAATTTTAAATTGCGCTACTACGACATACGGTTTAGTAATCTTTGTAATTTTACTTGTCGCACCTGCGGTGGGTGGTTTTCAAGTAGTTGGTATTCTGAAGAAGAAGAACTATATGGTAAACGTGACTATCCTAAAATTATGTTTGCAGGTCGCACTGAGTCAGACATGTGGGAACAATTAGAACCACATATACCATATTTAGAACAGATATATTTTGCTGGTGGTGAGCCCATGATGATGGAAGAACATTATCGCATACTTAAAGAATTGGTCCAGCGAGAAATGTTTGATGTAAAACTAATATATAATACAAACTTTAGTCGCTTAACACTTAAAGATGATAATGTATTAGACTATTGGCGATTGTTTAATAATGTTAGTATTGGTGCTAGTTTAGATGGAATGAACGCACATGGCGAATATATACGCAAAGGAACCAAATGGGATCAAATTGAACGCAATCGTGAACAGATGCTGACTATATGCCCTAACACTGACTTCTATGTTAGCTCAACAGTAAGCATTTACAATGCAGATCATGTGAGTGATTTTCATCGTGATTGGGTTGATCGAGGATATCTAAAACCACAAGATTGGAATATCAATATTCTACAAGGGCCTGATCGTGATCGTATTGATGTGTTACCACAACGATATAAACAGCAGATAACAGCTAAAGTACAAGAACATATTGAGTGGTTACGTCCACAAGATCATCTACAACGTGCTACTAGTGGATATGAAGGTATGTTGCATTTTATGAATAGTAAAGATAACAGTTATTTAATCAAAGAGTTCTTCCGTGTAAATGACGTACATGATCAGTATCGAAAAGAAAGATTTGAGGATGTGTTTACAGAATACAAGGATCTAAGATCATATGTTGCCTGAGAAAATATGTATGCTGCCTTGGATTAGTATAGAAACTAGTCCAATTGGCACGACTCGTCCTTGCTGCCTCGCCCAAGATGAAATTCCAGGATATAATCTTAGAAAGAACACATTAGAAGAAATATATCATAGTGGATATATGCAGGATCTACGCCAGGAGTTTTTGGATGGCAAGAAACCTAAAACATGTCAACGATGTTGGGATGAAGAAGCTGCTGGTCGTGTAAGTAAGCGTATGAATAGTCGCGTCAGATTAAAGGAATATTATAATAATGTTGATTGGACAAATATCAACCCTGATCAGTTATGGTTTATTGATCTTAAACTAGGTAACATCTGTAATCTTAAATGTCGTATATGTGGTAGTTGGTCAAGTAGTAAGTGGGCTAAAGAAGAAATAGATTATGTTCCCGGCATTGATCGTAAAACGCATCTTGCATATAAGTTTTTACAAGATGGAGCTTGGCCTAGAGAAAGCGAAGTATTTTGGAATAACTTAAAAACACTACTACCTAACATCAAATACTTTGAATTTACAGGTGGCGAGCCATTCCTAATAGAACAACACTTTGACTTATTACGTTACGCAGTTGAACAAGGGTATAGTAAGAATATTGAAATACATTATAACACCAATGGTACAGTGTTTCCTGAAGCGGCAGAATTATGGAATAACTTCAAGCATGTTGAGATAGCATTCAGTATTGACAATGTAGGTGCCCGCTTTGAGTATGAACGCTATGGTGCTGAATGGGATCTGGTGCAGGAAAATATTGCTAGGTTTACTGCCATGCGCAGTAACAAAATATCAACACAATTATGTACCACAATGAATATACAGAATGTCTATTACCTGCCAGAGTTATGTGAGTGGATATCTACTCAGACATTTGATCATGTTTATTTTAATATGTTACATGATCCCTGGCACATGTGTATTAGTAAGATGACACCATCTGCACAAGAATTAATTATCGATAGACTAACATCACACGAGTTTAGCTCTAAATATCGTGCAGAGATTTTGCGTATAGTACAATTTATTAAGAATGGCGCTGGGTCAGATGGGCGAGAATTTTTGCAGAAAATGCAAATTACAGATGATTATCGTAAGCAAAGTTTCTTAGATACACACAAAGAGATAGCCGAGGCTATGGGTTATGGAAAAACCTAAGACACTTTGCCTTGCACCCTGGGTACATACATACCTAAGCCCACAAACTGAACGCAGAATGTGCTGCGCAAGTCGCGAGCCTGCACAGAACTTTGAACAGTATATTGATACAAAAGCTGGTACAGGTATATATATCCCTATTACGTTAGAAGATCATTGGAATAGCGATCATATGAAGTCGGTGCGTAAGCGCATGATGGCAGGCGAAACCTTGCCTGAATGCGAGGTGTGTAATGATAAGTTATTGAACACAGACATTTACCGTAGTTATTTTAACTCCATGTTTGGCGATAAGTATTCTAGTATATGGGACACCACAGACGCAGAGGGAAGTACAACTATGCGGCCTGTGAGTTGGGATTACCGATTTAGTAATCTCTGCAACTTTAAGTGTCGCATGTGTGGTGATATGTTGTCTAGTGCATGGGAAACTGAAGAAAGACAACATGACATGATCAATTGGGATAATCCAAAAAATAATTGGATGCGCCCAGAAATAAAAGATCAAATAACAGCATTCCAAGATAATCAAATTGAAAAGGAATTCGCTGACGCTGTTGAAAATCATCAAATCGAGGAAGTATATTGGGTAGGCGGAGAGCCCCTGATGTATGAACAACATTGGCGGTACATGCAACGCATTGTTGAACTGGGAGATGGAAAAAATGTTTACGCTAGGTACAATACCAATCTTAGTCGCATCAATTATCGCGGCATCAATCTGTGTAGTGATATTTTGTCTAGGTTACGAGACTGGCAAATATGTGCAAGCCTTGACGGTACGGGCGCAATTGGAGAGTATATCCGAACAGGTCTTGACTATGCGTCATGGCTTGCGAACTTTCAGGAAGTTATTCGAGTCTCTACTCACCGTAGGCAAGCACGAATAGACTTTACACTTACCCTGCCGGGTATGTTTGAACTCAAAAATATTGAGAAGTTAGCTACAGAATTGGGCGTAGACATACTTGCTAAAGTTGTCTTTAGTTTTAGCCCGGATATTATTATGTCGCCCTTGGCCCTACCTAAGGAAGTATTACATCCTTGGATAGACGAATTGTTGGTTAGCCAAGATCCTGCAGGACGCCTGCAAAATAGCTCGCTAAGGGACATACTAATCCAACTTAAAACACGCCCAACCTTTCAAGAACAATATCCAGATACTTGGCAATCTGCTCTTGCTCAAGGCAAGCGTCGCATGCTACAATTAGAGAGTATCCGCCAAGACGAGTTAACTCTTGCTGACATTCTATTAGAAAGGAAAGATGCTTTTGAGTGGTATCAATCAATCAACTGTTAAAGTAACACTACGTAATCCGTTGGACTATACCGATCTCATAGATTATTATATTGTTCCTAACAACACTCAATTGGCTAAAGATTGGGTTAGCGCATTGGAAAAATTACTTAGATCACAAAACGCATTAGAAAAGAATTTCTGTTTTATGGGATTTTCTAAATCTGCTAGGACTTTGAGTTATCTTTGCCAAGAACTTAATCAAGCAGTATTTCAGATTAATATGTTTAATACTACACGAATCTGGGAAACTCACGGATTAAAATCTTTTATAATAGAAGATTATTATACAGAAGATTCTGTTAGGTTTGGTAGTGAATATCCTATAGCTATAGGCGGATCAGATGATAACCAACTAGGATTAGATATTAAACATGAAGTCATGAATAGGTTACATAACTATTTTGAACAATTGCAAGGGACCGTGGAAAATTTAAGTCCTTATTATAAACTTGCTGATCACGAAACCAAATATGCTATCAGACAGCTTAATATTATTTGTCATGAGATGGAAAACCTAGTATTAAGTCAGCGTAAATTAATCACAGCTCCGATGTGGCAACGTCCTAGTCAAATTACAACATTCCTACATGCTGATCGATATGAATTGCGTGATGAACACCGTGAAGGATTTATTACCAATGGGTATGATCGGAAGTTTGGCACAGTATATATGCATTGGGCACAGATAGGTAAAACATTGTTTGAGGTATGGAGAGATGAACATGCTCCTAAATTAGACCAAACAACCTGTGATGCTATCACTCAATTACAATATTATAGCGGAGAATTTGATGTAGAGTGGGCCATGGATGTAGTCTATGGTGGCACATATCCATGGCACGATAAAGAACAAGATGAGTTTAAGTCTTGGTTAATTAGTAATAATCTCAACCCGTTGGATCCTAAACTTAGTTTGGGATATTTGCCGATCGGTGAGATTGATTTAGAAAGAAGTTTTGGCACCAATGACACCATGAGAATTTGGGATATGTTAAGTAATCACTTAGATATATTTGCTATAGAAGTAAACGGAACTAGTGCAATATTTGATTATTGTTGGAGTGATGTCAATTATAAACAACAACAAATAGAAATGATGAGACCCGGATATGATTATTCTAGTAGCAGGGGGTGATAGCCATATATGGGGCAGTGAATTAAAAGACAGCCCACACGGCGGAGTAAATGGGTACAGTCGCAATACTTTTCCTGCATTGTTGTATGATAATTATAGTTGCGTAGCATACCCAGGTATTGGAAATAAAGAAATAGCACAAAGAGTTATAAATGCCTGCGATCATAATTTTAATTGCGATAGTCACAATATCGTGATAGTATGTTGGAGCTGGCCAACAAGAGATAAAGAAATTAATAGTGATACATGTATATTAAAATTACAAGATTATCTTGATAGTCATCAAATTCCATATTTGTTTACTTGCGTGGACAACTGTATAATCACAAATAATCCTGAAATTAAATGGGATAAATGGTTTATGTTTCCAGCGGGAAAAGAGGCAGATGAAACCTGCTCACCAAGAGGGTTTTATCAATGGACTATAGAAAATAAGTATAGTATGGGTGTAGATGGTCACCCACTAGAAGATGCACATCTAGATGCAGCAGAATTAATTAAGGAGAAGTTCAATGAGTTGGTTAAGAAATTTATATAATCGAATCAAACTAGAAATAGCATACCGTAAAAAATTAAAAGAATTGCGCAAAAGAGATCCTTTTATCTATAAATGAAATTATTAACAGTTGGCGATAGTTTTACCTATGGTGAAGAACTAGCAGATTTAAAGTCGGCTTGGCCTTTTCTATTGGGGGATAAAATAGATTATGAAGTAACTAATCTTGCTAAACCCGGTAGCGGTAATACACGTATGGTTAGATATATTATAGAAAACGCAAAAGAGTTTAATCTAGTAATTATAGCATGGAGTCACTTTGCAAGATGGGAATGGGCTGATCAAAAAGGTTTTTATGATATATGGCCCGGATGCAATGCAGCACCGCACGAATCTATTGCTCCCTGGAGGAAATATCTGATAGATCATATTACCTGGAATTATGATGACCATTATCTTTATAGGCAATATTTAATTAATATTATATTATTACAAAATTATTTAAAAGCAAATAATATACGATATTTAATGTTGGATTCATTTGGAAATCATCAACATAAAGAAAGAAAGAATTTAAATAATAAAGATCTATTAGATCAAATTGATCCAACTTATTTTATAGGCTGGCCAAAAGAATCAATGATGGAATGGACACACAAGGTCCCTCAAGGACCCGGAAAACACTTTTTAGAACAAGGTCACAGCATTATAGCAGAAAAACTTTATAATAGTATGGAACAATTATCATGGCTATCTTAATTGCTGGTGGCGACAGTTTTACCTATGGAAGCGAGTTAGTTGATGCAACTGATCGCACAGTTGAACCTTGGCGTGAAAGAATTAGTATGTCAACATTTCCTGCGCTATTAGCTAAAAATTTAGGAATGGAGTATCAATGTGCTGCTTTTCCTGGTCTATCAAATAACGCAATACGTAGAACAACTATGAATATGTGTGAACAGGCCACAAACGATATTGGATTAGTATTAGTAACTTGGTCATTTCCGGGAAGATATGAATTTAAATTTGATGAGTCATGGGAACAGCTAACCGCTTGGTCAATAATTGATAATATTGATGATATTAAAAAAGAATTCCATGTAGATAATCCTATTGTATTTGAATGGCATGTTAGTAGACTAGCAAAAGATAAAGAAAAAGGAATTCATCAATTTGCTAAAATATTTTATCATTATGTGGGGATGTTCGAATACTGGGAACTTTATTCGTCATTATGCGAAATAGTAATGTTACAACAATATTTAGAATTGAAAAAAATTCCGTACTTATTTACATGTGTTGATCACGCATTAACTAATGTTGATCATTTTAAAAATGATGTTACTCTACAAACCTTGCTTAAACAAATTGATTACAAAAATTGGAAGTGGTTTCCTACTAATTTAGGATTTTATGAATGGGCCAAAGAAAACAAATTTCCTTTTGGTACTACCCATCCATTGGAAGAAGCGCACATTAACGCAGAGAGAATAATATATGAATATCTTAGGCATATCGGCCGGGTTTCATGATGCAGGTATAAGTTTTATCAGTGATGATAAAATCTTATTTGCTGCACACAGTGAACGTTATAGTAAAGTTAAACACGATAGTGAACTTAATACTAAGATTCTATCTGACTGTATTAGCCAATTTGGTATGCCTGATGAGATAGCGTATTACGAACGTCCTTGGATTAAACGTACTCGACAATTGTATGCCGGGCAATATAGTGACGCATTTAATTTTAAATCATTGCGTAAAACATTAAAAGAAACAGCACCTTGGGCTAATTTACATAAATTGCCTATTAAATATTATCCACACCATCTAAGTCATGCGGCCGCTGGATTCCAAACTAGCCCATATGATGATGCCACAGTAGTTGTGATCGATGCTATAGGTGAATGGGACACAGCAAGTATATGGTCAGCTAAATACGCCAATGGTCGGGCTGTGTATAAAAAACTATGGAGCCAAAAATATCCACACAGTCTAGGTTTATTCTATTCCGCTATGACTAAACGTGCTGGACTTAAACCCTTAGATGAAGAATACATTTTAATGGGTATGGCCGCTTATGCGCCATACGATGCTAACATGTATGGTGATTTTTTAGCCAACGCACACGATTTAGAGTTTAAACAGAATCTACATGTTGGCTGTGATGAATACCATCCAGGTATGACAGACTTTGAGATAGCGGCCAGTGCGCAATATACATTAGAACAATGCCTACATCATATCATGTTACGTGCTGAGGAAATCGGTAAGAGTCGTAATTTAGTTTATATGGGCGGTGTTGCTCTTAACTGTAAGGCCAATGACCTAATAGGTCCGTATTTCCAAAACATTTGGATCATGCCTAATCCTGGTGACTGTGGTAGTAGTCTAGGCGCCGCGGCATTGACATATGGTGGTAAGTTAAGTTGGACGAATGCTTATTTAGGAACAAATATACCGGGACTGTACCCTGTAAAAGAATTACTAAGCGAGTTAGTAACAAATAAGATAGTTGGGGTCGCTAGCGGCCGTGCAGAATTTGGACCTAGGGCATTAGGCAATCGTAGTTTATTAGCAGACCCGAGAGGTGCTGATATCAAGGAGAAAGTAAATGCAATCAAACAACGTCAACAGTTCAGGCCATTTGCACCCGTTATTTTGGAAGAGGTATGTAAAGAATATTTTGATATGCCTAGTGGCTGGCCTATTAGCAGGTATATGCAGACAGTCGCTTATTGTCGGCAGCCTGAGCTTTATCCTGCCATCATTCATGCTGACCGCACATCTCGTGTACAAACTGTGCCCGCTGATGGGTCGGGAATAAGGCAACTATTAGAAGCATGGTTTGAGTGGACTGGCTGCCCTATGTTGTTAAATACTAGTCTTAATATACGAGGGGAGCCCATGGTCAATGACCGTGCAGATGCTGATCGCTTTGAAACATTATATGGTGTAAAAGTATTGTCATGAAAACAGAATTAAAAAATTATTGGAATTTTGGGAAAACTATGGACCTAGGTCCATATCCTAGAAATACAGAATTACAATTTAGTATCAGTGATCTAGACAACGAAGAGTGGTTTAATAAATTACCAGCATCTGATTGGGTAAGAGATAGTTTCGATTACAAATATAATAGTCAAGGATTTAGATCTAGAGAGTATGAAGTTACAGATAACTCTATGCTATTATCTTTAGGGTGCAGCCATACTGTTGGAGTTGGGGTTCCATTTGAGACTATTTGGAGTGAACAACTATATCAAAAGTTTACCCCAGACTATAAAGTATATAATGCCGCGGCCGGCGGTGCTAGTGCTGATACTATTGCAAGATTTGCTGTTAATATAATTCCTATTATGAAACCTAAAATAGTTGCTATATTATGGCCAAGCCTGAATAGATTTGAGTCTTATTGTCATGGTGATGCTAAAAATAATACAAGATATAACGGACCATGGGAAACTGATAATTTTAGTTTTCAATTTGAGGATAATAATATCTATAACAATAAAACTAAAAATAAATTAATATTAACATTGCTACAAAAAATTTATAATTTTACATTGTTAGAATTAGATATGGATGATATATTTTCTAAATATAGCAAGATCAAGTTTTCAAAAGCCAGAGATCAACAGCATTTTGGCCCAGACTGGCATAAGCAAATATCTGAAGATTTTTATTCAATTTATTTAAAGACATTATGAAAATATTAGTAATGGGATTACCTGGCAGTGGAAAATCAACTTTAGCAAAACCATTTGCAGAGTTAATTGGTGGAGTTTGGATTAACGCAGACAAAATTCGTGAGCAATATAATGATTGGGATTTTTCGATAGAAGGGCGATTTAGACAAGCGCAACGCATGTGCTACTTAGCAGATGGGATTGAGTTAGCTGGTAAAATTGCAGTGGCAGATTTTGTTTGTCCCACAGAAGCGTTAAGAAATTTATTTAATGCTGATTATACAGTGTGGATGGATACTATTCCAGAAGGGCGATTTGCAGATACTAATGCTATATTTGAAACTCCGTCTAAGGTTGATTATCATGTTGAACAATGGTTTAAAGATACTCATGCAGAATTGATGAAAGTAGTAACTAACTACATAGCGAGAAATAAGAGTGTTTGATATATTCATCATGGACATGGGCGGCCATGATGCTAATGTCGCAACATTAGCTGAACGTTTCCCACATTCTCGTATTGTCCGTTACTACGATAATCATCTAGATACGATTCGTCGTTGTATAGCTAAAGCTCGTACACCCTGGATCTGGGTCGTTGCTAGTTGCTGTGATTATACAGATTTTGATTTTGAATATCGTACAGTCCCATGGGAAAGCTATCAACTACACTGTTGGCACAGCGGTTACGAAAAGTTTGGTGATACCTTCCTAATCAACGTAGATGAATTTAAAAAGCAATGGGACATAGCATTATTGGAATGGTATAAAGAAGTCAATTGGCACTATCCTGGTGTACCTAGATTGCCATGGCCAGTATTAACTACAACTTCTGAAGACATCACCACAGAACTTAAACAATACAAGTTTGATGCACCTTATGTTTGGATTAATCAAGCAGTAGATTTCCATCCTCCGCTGTGGTCCAAACGTGCCTTTTACAGTTTTAACGACGCAGGTAGTATCAGTATAGCCCCACGTGATATTCAAGCGCATTTGACGTCACAAATATACGATTATCCCTATATTATTAAACAAAAACAAGCATATTTGACACCTAAATTGCTGGATATTATCTACATCAGTAACAGCGAACCCGAGGCAGAACGTTGGTACGAACATTTGGTTAATACATGTGGGCGAGAAGTTAAGCGAGTAATGAATGTCGATGGTCGTGCTCTGGCATATAAAGCGGCTGCTGAATTGAGTTCAACTCCTTGGTTCTGGGCTGTATTTGCTAAACTAGAAGTTAATCCGGATTTTAATTGGTCTTGGCAACCAGATTGGTTACAAGAACCTAAACATTATATATTCAACAGTCGTAATCCTGTGAATGGATTAGAGTATGGACACATGGGTGTGATTGCGTATAATAAAGGTTTAGTATTAGAAACTGATGATTGGGGATTAGACTTTACTCTGAGTCGTGCTCATGCAGTGGTTCCACGTGTAAGTGCAGTCGCTCATTATAACACCACACCAGAACTAACTTGGCGCACTGCGTTCAGAGAGTGTATTAAACTTAAAGATGATACAGTTAAAACGGGCAGTGTCGAAAGCACTTATCGCCTAGATACTTGGTTGACTGTGGCAGATGGTGACTATGCTGAATCAAGTTTACAAGGCGCACGTGATGCACTAGAATATTACAATGAAGCCAATGGTGATTACACGGAGCTAATGCGGAGCTTTGAATGGGCTTGGTTACGAGAATACTACTCTAGTAGATACTCTGTTTGATAGCATCAACGATATATTCAACTTCGTAGTCTTCTAGTTCTGGATAGATGGGTAAACTCAGGCAAGTACGACTAAACTGTTCAGCACCGTTTAATATTCCCACATCATTATTAACATATGACACTGGATGTAGATGTAAGGGTATAGGATAGTGTATTTTAGTTTCGACACCTTTGTCAGCTAGATCAATATTTAATATATTGCGACTGTGATGATGTACAACAAACTTACTCCAGGCATGTTCTACATTTGGATCTATGGGAATCAATTCTACATAGCCATCTAATTCTGTAGTATAGTATTCTGCTATTTCAGTTCTACGCTTTTGCCAATCATCAAAGTATTTTAACTTAACCAACATCTGAGCACAGTCTGCTTCTGACATTTTGCTATTAGTGCCTGTGATATTATGAGCGTAAGCCTTACCATTGTCACGTAGACCGCGGCACATTTCAGCATGATCTGGGTCATCAGTTAAGATCATTCCACCGCTACCATAATTGTTTAGATTCTTGGTGGGGTCAAAACTTAGTATACTGATGTCACCTAGTTTACCGCTAGGGACCCCGCGATAATACCCACCAAAACTTTGTGCAGCATCTTCAATCACTGGTATACGACCACGGGCAAATATTTCTTGGTAGGTTATTAGTTGTTCTTGATCAAGTATGTTACCAAACAAATTAACATACATCATAGCACTGATGGCTTCAGCATGCAATGGTATAGTGTTGATATCCATCATGCCACTAATTGAATCAACATCGCAGAACACAGGATCAAATCCAGCTTCTAATACTGAGTTGACTGTGGCAATATAACTTTGACTAGGAATTAATACATTGTCTAATTTGATATTATCATCTAAAGCACGCAAAGCAAATATTAATGCCTGTGTGCCACTGTTGACTGAGACTGCATATTTGCGTTCAGTCATCTTAGCGATAGTCTGTTCAAAGAGTTTAGTTCTAGGGCCATCAAGTACCTGCCCAGAAGCATAGACTAGATCTGTCGCATCTAAGATCTCTTCACGTAGATCGTTGTATTGTCTATCTACGCCAAAGAATGGGATTTTGGTTGTACCAATCATAATACCTTTGAAAACCTTGTTCTACATTTACTTGAGGACTATATCCTAGATCACGTACAGCCTTCATAATACTTAATCGACCACGACGTGGAAAACTTAAATCACGATCTGCTAATTCTAAACTACCCTTACCAGCAATACGAATAGCTAATTCAGCTGCATCTTTAAGAGTATATTGTTTGTCATCACTGCGTGTAATGTTATACACTTGGCTGTTAGCACGATCGGTAGTTGCGGCTAATACAATACCCATTGCAGTATCTTCTACATAAGTAAAGTCTAATACTTCATCAGCACCTTTAACTCGAAGTGTTTCACCACGCATGGCCATGGTCATAAACTTACTGACTACACGATCCTCGACGTCCCATTCACCATATACAGCACTAGGTCGGATGATAGTGTAATCAAAAGCACCTTGGCGATGGTAGTCTTCTACAAGTTTCTCGCCCATGAGTTTCATGATGCCGTATTGTCCTTGTGGCTTACACGGATGTGCTTCTAATACATCTGTATCGAAGTCACCATAGACCATGCTACTTGAAATATACACAAACTTCTTAACTTTATGTCGTTTGCTTTTTTCTAATAGATTGATTAAGCCATTGGACATAACATCACTAGCTAGTCTAGGATTCTGTTCAACTACTTTCTGTCTAGGAAAACTTGCCATGTGTATAACAACATCTGGCTCGTAAGTTTTGAATATAGTATCCACAAAGATCTCTTCACGTATATCAATCTTTCTAATTTTGGTATTGATACGGTTAAGCCGATTATCTATTAGATAAGTTAATTGTTCTTTGGGAATAAATCCGTAATCAGTGCAGGTATCAATGACGACACATTCATGCCCTTGTTGTTCAAGGAGGCGAACAACATTGTGCCCTATAAATCCAGCACCACCTGTTACTAAATATTTCACTATCTTCCCCTTCCGGCTGACTTTTTAGTAGGCTTGTTTGATGTAACCTGTGAGTGTACACCAGGACTTTTGCTGTCAACCTTGCTACCTTTTACACCTTGTTGCTGTTGTTGTTTCTTTTTTTCTAATGCGGCTTTTAATATATCATAACTCATCTTCTGCTTCTCCCCATTTTAAACTATAGTAAGTTAAATCTCGTTCGTTTAAGTAACTCCAAATTGCTATCTTCCAACCGTAGGTACGACTATTTGGCTGTATAGTAAACTCTAATTGCTTGTAGCTATTAGCCATTAACCAACGACCTTTGTCAGTCTTTTCAAAAGCCAGTATAGGTTCTGCGGCATAGATCTCAGGATCCTCTACATCACCCATTTCGATAGTATGAACAATAACTTTCATTAGTCCCAAAGTGCTCTGAAGTACTTGCCAAACAAGCGTGTTCCGTTGTCTATACGAGCACTGTGTTTCATATAGCCTTTCTTATCCCACTTGCGTGTGTCTTTAGGACCACTTTTCATTTCATAGGTTAAGGGTTTACCTTTAGCATCAAGTTCTTTGCTGGGAACCCATACGATATCACTAGTACCTGTATGGAACTGTGCCTCCCATTCGTCATCGGCTAGCTGTTCGAATGCCCAGATCATTTCGTCTAGGATCCAATCCCAACGTTTGAAGTGATTACCATCTGTGTCCCATGACTCTTTTTTAGCCTTTTGTGCTGCAGGAGTGGTACTACGTAATCGTTCTGGTACATCCTCATCTTCTGTGAATGGAGCACCGTGTTTGGTTTCTTTAAGCTGTTTCAACATTGGTAAGATGATAGGAGTCAGAGTTGAGTCCATGCTCCATGTATCATAATTATCGATCTTGACATAGTTGATAGGTGGATGGACAAAGTCTAAGAAGTCGCGCCATACGCCCATGACAGGGTCTAATATTTTAACCACACGTTGGACCCAGGGCTCATCATAGTCGATCTCACGCCACCAGCAGATCTTCTCACAGATTGTATATGGACTTAGCCAATGATCTCTATACTTGCTTATATAAACTTTCATATAATTTCTCCTAGTGTTTCTGGGGTATGATCTAATCTGTTACCTTTGTCATCTGAATAGAAAGTAGCATCCTTATCTGTTATTGTAACACACAAGTCGCTGTGTAGCAAATCGTAATCAGTAAACTCACCGTTATCTGTGTAAACTCTGAATACATATTGTCCAGTGCCTGTATATAGTAAGTGTCCTTCTACTCCGTCTGCTGAGATTTTCATACCATGGTCCTTGTTTTACATTCATAATAAAGATGTTGCGATTTAATCACCATGTCAAATGTTCTTTTTAACAGGGAGAAACTTTCTTTCATTTGTTCTGCTGATAATTGCTTATGTTCAAATAATCGTTTACTGGTTTCGTGTAGTTCTTTTGTTTTAACGTGTAGGCTAACACTATTAGCATATAGGGTTTCTTCACGCTCACAGAATGCCATAGTGGTCAATGGAAATATCAATAGCAAGACTAATAATAATTTCATATCAGTCTTCCTTCTTTTTCAATGACCAACTACCGTCTTTATTGTCAGACCATACTATACTATCACCTGGTTGCCACCCCAATCCTTCTATACTTTCAGGAGGAAATACTATACACAATTCACCATCGCTATCTTCTTCTACTGTAGCTGTCCAGATCATTTCCATTCCTTTCCGTGCTTGAAAAATCTCAAACTATAATCTATATACTCTGATTCAGATAAGTCTGCGTAAAACAACACAGTCTTGTGCCAACTGGTAACTTGATCATCAAAGAAATAATCTATCTCAATAGCGTTTTCTTCAACCCAACGATACTCATCAGTGGCACTGAAATGTCCAGCGCACTGTAAATAGATCTGCTTGGCAGTTAACTCGCTGGCATTCTTAAAATGTATAGCGTGACTAAACAATCTTACACGATGAGGACGTTCATACCGCCATTGGCGCTTTGATACTTGCGTAGCTTGTGTA
>Ga0214919_10002380_pt1 | contig 29644 bp, 19 predicted proteins | sample LL1503_MetaG_FD_177994 | JGI IMG/M metagenome (GOLD analysis project Ga0214919, IMG submission 177994) | Freshwater microbial communities from Lake Lanier, Atlanta, Georgia, United States - LL-1503 | ecosystem: Environmental > Aquatic > Freshwater > Lake | place: USA: Georgia | collected... | reverse complement strand
TCAAAAAAATTATTTTCATAATATAACCTTTGATAGAAATTAAACAATTATTTACGCATTAATGATGTGGATGATGAACTTCTACTGCCTTTCTAGTGAAGCTACGTCTTCCATTCTTAAACCCATATAGCGGTACTGCTAGTTCCGCTACAGCTTGCGAAGAGGATGTGCAATCTAGCACTACCAAGTCTGCCGGATTGCCAATGCTAATGCCATAGTTTGCTATACGCATTAACTTAGCAGAGCGAGTTGTCACCATTTCGAGGCAATCTGTAAAGTTCAATGCACCAACATGTGTAATATTTGCGTAAAGGTTAGCCATACGAATTAGAGAGCAGTCTCCAAAGGGGGTGAAGGGATTAAGAACATTATTCGTGGATAAACTGCAATTTACCCCATGCGCTAACATTTCATGCGCTCGAACTACGCCTCGAGTATGGTTCGTGGCCTTATCTCGACCCATTAAATAAAGATCAGTTGAGGGCAATACAGTTAACGCCACACCTGAATCAGATAGTCTTTTGGTTACCCGCATGAGAGCGTCTGTATCTAAATACGTCAATTTAGTTGCGTGCCCAACTGTTACTCGACCTCCATAATTAAACTCTTTTGCTTTATCACATACGTAATTAATGTCAAGATGATCGGCGTTATTGCCAAAATCAAGATGCATATCAATATCCGCATCAAAATCTTTTGCAATTTTAAAAATTCGGTCTATTTGAGCGTGTGAGTCTGAATCTGTATAAGGTGCACCACCGACTACTTTTGCGCCTTTTTTCATAGATTCAATCATTAGTTCCTCAGTGCCAGGATTATTAGTCAGACCTTCTTGTGGAAAAACGCAAACTTCTGTGTTGATTGCCCACTTATATTTTTCTATTGCTGCGAATACACCATCTAATCCACGAAGACCTATTGTTGGATCTACCTCTACATGGGTACGCATATGCATCGTTCCATGTGAAATTGCTTTTTCTAAAGTCATACAAGCGCGTTCATAAACGTCGTCTTCGGTAAATGATTTTTTTTGTAATGCAACCTGCGCAATAGCCTCTTCAAGAGTGCCTTTTTCACTTTTGCAACGAGATAGTATGCAAGACTTATCTAAATGAATATGTGTTTCACAAAAAGGAGGGGTAACAAGCCTCCCTTGTAAGTCAATTATTTCATTAGCATTTGCTAGATTTTTTTGTAGAGCAACTATTTTTCCATCTTTAATACCTATATCAAGAATATCGGATTGATTCCCAACATTTGCGTTTTTTAAAATTAGGTCCATCGTAAGTCCGAAATTTAGGTGTTGGAGGAAAAAAATATTTTCAAGTTGATAATGTTGAATAATCTTGCATCAAGAATGCCAATAGTTTTGCAATTAATATTGTGAGATTTAGGAGAAGTAACCTCTTGAAAGCCTAATGATTTTCTTTGGATGTCTGCTCTCTTAGTCGAAAAGTCCATTAATAGTAGGCCCGCAGTTTTTGGCACTACCAGCCGCTGCAACTCATAGCCTGTGAATTAAACAACCATAGACATCTTGCAACCTAATACAATTATCAAAATTAAAATAAATATACTTACCGTTAGTCGCCCAACTATTTAATCATAAATAGTTGAATCGTCAAGCGCTTTTTTACCACTTTTTTCAAAATAATTAAATTTGGCTCCTTTCACAGGTAATTTCCGTCTGACTCGCTAGGACTGATCAAACATACCTAACGCCGCATGCAGTGCCCGCTTGACCTTAGCCCTAAGCTCTGCGGGCTTCGTCCCATCGTTATTTTCATGAATGGAGCACATTTTGTGGAAGACGATTACCAGTCGCACATTGATCGGCTAGAGCAATCTAAGGTCTGGAAGATTGGAGTTGGATCAATTGCGCCAACTCAAGCTGGTGAGCATGGCCCAAGCGCTGCAGGAGCAAATGCAGCAAAGCGGCATCAGCGCCATGAGCTTTGAAGAGCGTCTGGCCATGCTGGTAGACCGAGAGGTGCACGGCAGGCAAGACAGGCGCTGCGCCAAGCTGCTCAAAACCGCCCGCCTCAAATACCCGCAAGCCATGATCGAAGACTTGGACTGCCGGCCCTCCCGGGGGATTGACCGCGCCACGGTGATGAGCCTGACGCTGGGGCCCTGGGTACGCAGTGGGCATGCGGTGCTGATCACCGGTCCGACCGGAGCGGGCAAGTCTTGGCTGGGCTGTGCATTGGCTCAGCACGCCTGCCGCCAAGGGCATAGCGCCTTCTACCAGCGGGTGCCGCGTCTGGCCGAAGAACTTCGAATCCGGCACGCCAATGGCACGTTCACACGCTGGCTGGACGTACTGAAGAACACGGACGTGCTGGTGCTCGATGACTGGGGCCTGGTGGGGATGGATGCGCAAACGCGAACGGACTTGCTGGAGATGATTGATGACCGGGCGGGAAGAAAGGCCACGGTCATTACTAGCCAGCTGCCCATAGAGTACTGGCATGAATGGATCGGGGACGCCACCGTGGCCGACGCGATGCTGGACCGGATCATGCAAAACAACCACCGACTGACCCTCACGGGGGAGTCACTTCGAAAGACAAAAACGAGTCAACCAAGGGAGGAAAACCGGGGCTGAAAACGGCAGCCCCCTAAAATCAAAGCGCGCAACACCGCCATCGGTCACGATCACCGGAATCGGCGGTCACGTTCGCCGGAATACGCACCTAAGCACTGCAGCCCGCGCGGCCGCCACCCGAGAGGATGCAAGCCAAGAGGCAAAGACCGGTAGGCGGCACCTACCTGCGCTGTCACCCGGCTGACAAGGCACGGGTCTACAGTCAGATTAAATACTCCCATGGGAAATCTTTATTTGGTGCGACATGGGCAGGCCTCTTTCGGGGCTGCTGACTATGACAATTTGAGCGCAGTCGGAGCCCAACAAAGCGCCCTACTAGGAGCCTATTTCAAGAAGAAACGCTTGTCCTTTGAGGCGGTCCTGACAGGCCGCCTGCGTCGCCATGCTCAGACCTGGGAAGCTCTTGCAAAAGAAGCTCAGTTTGCGCATCAACCGCAAATATGGGCGGGTCTGGATGAATACGATAGCGAGGCAGTGGTGAGAGCCATTCACCCAGGGCCTTTGGACAAGCCCGATACGCCCGAGCGCTACAGGCATCATTTCCGGCTGCTAAGGGATGGGTTGAAACAGTGGATGGCGGGGGCAAGCAAGCCAACTGGCATGCCTCAATACCCTGACTTTGTACAAGGCATCGTAGATGCGCTTAATCACGTCAAAAATACTTACTCCGGTGACGTTTTGATTGTCAGCAGCGGTGGCCCAATCTCAACCGCAGTAGGAAATTTACTTGGTACAGACCCTGAAACAACCATAGAACTGAACTTCCGCATCCGCAACACGTCCATCACCCAGTTTGCATTTACTCCCAAGCGACATATGTTGGTGAGCTATAACAACCTGCCCCACCTTGATGATCCCGCTTACGCAAAGTTGGAGACCTACGCCTAAGCGTCTTTGAGGCGTCTGGGCAACCCATCCTGAGTAAAAAACCCAACCCGTAACAGACAGCTATGTTGAACGATCAACTAGGGTACTGAGCGGAAGTTGCTCTATTTCGCCGAGCAAGCGAACTAGTGCCCGACCAGCGGCCTGGAGAGCGGCCTGCCCCAACTGGGCAGTGGCCGCAGCCGAATTGCCCACTGCGCCATTCTCGTTGTAGTCCTGAATTTGCCAGGCGAATTTGGCTGACTTTCCATTACCCAAAATTTCGTAATCTCTGGTCCGCGATTGGGCGCTGGATTCGAAGTCGGATGCGACCGACATGTCCACCAAATCAGGGGCCAGTGCCAACATCAACGACGTCTCCATTTGCCCCGCATGGATTCCAAAACGATGCTCTTTCGCGTCCAGCAAGGCATTCACGTCCTCTCCCTGCACGCCCAACAAAGGCATGGCATACCAGTTGACGCTAAATGCCATCATGCCCAAACGGGCGCGCAAATCACGGGCAACCATATCCATGAAATTAGATTGCCCTCCATGGGCATTAAAAATCATGAATTTACGAATCCCTGCTGTAGCAACGCATTCAGCCAGCTCGGTCCAAAGGTGTAAGACGGTTTCAGCCTTGAGAGTTAAGGTACCTGGAAAAGCGGCATGCTCAGGACTAAACCCAATAGCCTGGGTGGGTAAAAACAATGCCTGAGAACCGCTAGGCAAATGGTCTAGCGCGGCGCGAATCACCCCATCCACAATCGCCGTGTCCACATTCAGCGGCAAATGCGGCCCATGTTGTTCTGTGGCCGCAACCGGAAGCACTGCGACGACGTCTTTGGCCCTGCCGCTGGCGATTAAAGACTGGAAGTGCGTGCTTGGACAGTCAGCCCAAAATCGCGATGGATGAACGGGACGGGACGGCATGGTGGGCTCTTTCATGGCTATAAGCTAAGGGACCAGACCGGCTAGATGGCGATTCTGTCGCGCGCTAAGCTTGCTGGTCGACTCTTTAGATACCGATTGTGCCGATTTGGCACGCGTTAGTTCGAAGCGCAAGGCATGGGGCTTTGCCCGCGCGCCACTCGCACGGTAGTCCGCCAACAAGGCGTCTCGCACTTGGACGGCTTCTAGCCCGCATGACTCCGTGAGAAAGTCATACAAGGCGTCTACTAGCATTTCAGGCGTTATGCCGCTTGTGCGCCTTGATCGGTGCCAGAACCAATCCGCAAAACGGGCAAATCCAGCAAAGGCGGAGTTACCAGCCAAAACTAAGGGAAGGGTTCGAGTGAACCTACCCGAATTAGCGACCAAATCCCAATAGCGCGAAAAGCGGACGAAACAATCGACTTGGTCGCGCGTGAGCACATCGGTTTGCACGACGCTATAAGGAGGCAGTTCCAGAAAGACCATATCCTGGCCGGCTGTGAGTGCCAAGGGCGTCCCCCGCAATCGCTTGAGTAAGCCGAGTTGGATTTCATGCGGCCGCCAAGACCACAGCATGTCAAATCCAGCGGCAAAGCTTTCCCAACTTTCCCCTGGCAGGCCAAATATTAGGTCGGTATGCAAGTGGGCCTTACTGTGCGCGACCAGCCATTGAACATTGGCCTGCGCTTTGGCCGTATCTTGACGCCGAGAAATAGCTTTTTGCACCTTCGGATTGAGGCTTTGTATCCCAATTTCGAATTGCAAACTACCCGCTGGGAAGCGTGCTATGCGCGATTTGAGGCTTTCGGGCAAATGGTCGGGTATCAGTTCAAAGTGAACAAAAAGGTTTTCCGATGGGTTCTGCGCAATTAGATCGAGGAAAAACTCCAGAATCCGCACCGAAGTCTCCACCTTGAGGTTAAAAGTCCGATCTACAAACTTGAAGGTGCGCGCGCCGCGCATATGCAATGACCTCAAATGTTCAAGAAAGGGCTCGAGCTCAAAAGCCCACGCCGTTTTGTCCAAGGCACTCAGGCAGAAGGCGCATTTAAACGGGCATCCGCGAGAGGCTTCAACATAAATTACCCGATGCGCCAAGTCTTCCGCGCTATAGGCGTCGTAGGGGAAATCCAATTCAGACAATGGCGGTTGTTCCCCCGCGATGACCCTCATGAGGGGCCGTGGTCCGTGCACCAGCGCACGACAAAGGCGCGGAAAACTTAGGTCACCCCACCCTGTAATCAGGAAGTCCGCGCAGTTCACAATACTTTGACGCTCCCATTCATGACTCACTTCCGGTCCGCCCAGTACTAGGCGGATATCGGGCCTGCGTTCGCGGAGCAAAAGCATCACGGCAAGGGTCTGTTCAACGTTCCAGATGTATACGCCAAAGCCAATGATGTGCACCGAGCCAGGATGGGGCTCACCACAGGCAGCGATCAATGTTTGGGCAACGCTACTTGGTGGACTGTGAATCGTAAACTCGTGCATGGTGGTGCACAAAGACAAGTCGTCTCCGCCGTAACGCCGCATATTGGCCTGCAAATAACGCAACCCCAGCGAGGCGTGCATGTATTTGGCGTTCAAAGTCACAAGAAGTATGCGGTTTGCCATAGCCTTATTATGGGTTCATGGGCCGAGCAAGCGAGGAAAACTACTTTTTCTGGGATGGGGACACTTTAGTCGTCAATATTCTCGGTCGCCCGGCGGCGACCAAGGACGCGATAGGCAAACCCAAAGGTAATCAACTAAAGGTTAGTGTCACGGCATCGCCGCAAAAGGGCCGCGCTACCGACCATATGCTGCGTTTTTTGGCGCCGCTTTTCGGGGTACGAGAAAAGGACATTGCGCTGGTATTCGGACGCGAAAGTGTGCACAAACAAATACGTATCAAGCAACCGCAGAAATGGCCAGCCGTATTCGGCGATTGGCCCCGCTAGCGCCGTCCCACCACCAAAGTAGGAAAATAGTATCTAGCACCCAAGGAAGGCGTGGGCCAGCGCAAATTGACATCGGGCTCGATATTCCCCTGATCGAATGAACTTATTGACTTTAACTACTTATTTGCTCAAATCTCAGATTTGGCGCCTACAAAGGGCCTCGCTAGGCCCACTTCTAGGGATGGTTTTGTGCCATTCAGGTCTGGCGCAAGGCAAGCTGGCAGTGGACGCCGGCTCCACCCTGGAATTTCCAGAAATACGGGCCCAGCTGGTCGCCCACGCGCCCCAGGGCTTGGGTGCGGGCAAGCTGCTGAAATTGGGCTTACTGCTCGAACACCAGCCCCAATGGCATAGCTATTGGATCAACCCCGGCGATTCCGGGCTGGCCACCGAACTGCATTGGACACTGCCGCAGGGCGCAAGGGCCGGGCCGATAGAGTGGCCTGTACCAAAGAAACTGACTATCGGGCAACTTGCCAACCTAGGCTACGAAGGCAAAGTGCTGCTACCCGTGCAGGTCGATTGGCCTAAGGGCTATGCGCACCAAGGCGAGACTTTTGAGGTGCGGTTGCATGCGTCCTGGCTGGTGTGTCGGCAGGAATGTATTCCTCAGGAAGGTGATTTCTCCCTCAAGCTACCGGTGAGCAGTTCTACCGCCTTGCACGGCGCACTATTTGACTCGGCGCAAGCGCACAGGCCACTGAGTTTTGCAGGGCGCATGCGAACCCATTTGGATGGAAACGCATTGGTTTTGAACCTTAGCGGCCTTCCTGCAACGTGGCGGGGGAAGGCAATTTCCGCGTTTCCAGAAATGCCATCGGTATTTGCGACTCCACTTCTGCCCGCGCAGGAGGACCCTTTATCAGCTTCAAAGGCCACAGACTCGGCCTCGCTTTTGCCAGCCACCCAGGTCTGGGAGGGCGATAACTGGTCAGCGAGGCTCGCACTTTCACCGCAGCGGGCCAGCAGTCCGGACAATTTAGACCTCTTGTTGGTGCTTGGTGAACAGTCCTTGCGCGCAAGCGCTCCCATTGGGGGAGCATGGCCCGCTCCAGGGCCGGGCGCTACCGCTTCGCCTGAATTGGGGGAACTTATGCCCGCCATAAGCACCAACCAATTAGAGCCCAGTTATTGGGGAGCCTTGCTTGCAGCGTTTGTCGGCGGACTTCTACTCAATTTGATGCCATGCGTTTTTCCCATACTGGCGATCAAAGCATTAGGCCTGACAAACACGGTGAGCACCAAAGCGGGCCGACGGGTTCAAGCCTTGGCTTACACCGGCGGTGTGCTGGTTTCCATGTTGGCATTAGGCGGCGCGTTGCTGGTTTTGCGTGCGGGTGGGCAAGAACTCGGCTGGGGTTTCCATCTCCAATCGCCCGCCGTAATTGTTTTCTTGACCGTGCTGTTCACGCTGATCTGCCTCAATTTAATGGACTTGTTCCACCTCTCAGTACCCGTACCAAGCAACTTGGCTGGCATGCATCTAAGTCATCCGGCAAGGGATGCAGCACTATCGGGCGTTTTGGCCGTCGTGGTTGCATCCCCCTGCACCGCACCATTTATGGGAGCGTCTATTGGATTGGCAGTTAGCTTACCGGCCTGGCAAGCCATGGGCATATTCTTAGCCCTTGGACTGGGCTTAGCCCTTCCGTTTGCACTGGTCAGTAATAGCGCGGCACTTGCTCAACGCTTACCGCGGCCTGGGCCGTGGATGGAGCAACTGCGCAGGTTCATGGTGTTCCCTATGGCGGCCACAGTTGTCTGGCTGTTGTGGGTAATGGCGCACTTAGTCGGAGCCGATGGGGCCGCTGCGCTGGCTTTGTTGCTACTTTGCATGGCGTTGTGCGTCTGGGCTTGGAGCCTGAAAGGGCGAGGCAGGTTGATATTCGGTGCGATCGCCCTCGCCGTGTCCCTTTTCACTGCCATGATTGCCGGCCGGGCCACGTTGGCGGCCTTCAGCCCGTCACCCAATCCCGTGGTGGGCGCTTCGGTATGGAGAGATTGGTCTGTAGCAGCAGTAAATGACGCGCATAAGCAGGGAAGGCCCATCTTCATCGACTTTACCGCCGCTTGGTGCATTACCTGCCAGTACAACAAACAAAATGTGCTTTCCAAAGCCGAAGTGTTAACTGCTTTTGAAGCCAAAAACGTCCTTCTTTTGCGAGCTGACTGGACGGGTAAAGATGCAGCGATTAGTCAAGCCTTACAACAACTCGGACGCAACGGCGTTCCGGTCTATGTATTGCATCGGCCAGGTCAAGCCCCTGCGCTGATGTCAGAGCTTTTGGATACAGACGAATTGTTGCGCTCCATCGCGGCGCTTTAATGGATCGCTAGGCTTACTTCTCCGCGTGAGGCTTGGACTTGCGTACGAATCAAATTCAGCAATTGAGTCTCGGAGTAGGGCTTGCCAAGGTAATGATTAGCACCGAGCGAAAAAGCATGATCTTGGTGTTTTTGCGCAATACGAGAGCTAATCATCACAATCGGCAAATCTGCATACTCCACACGTGAACGAATGTTGCGTACAAGCTCAAATCCATCCATGCGCGGCATTTCAATATCGGAAAGAACCATGAGCGGTCTTTGCTGCTCCAAAACCTGCAGGGCGTGTAGGCCATCGTTAGCTAAGGCGACCCTATAACCCTCACGTACTAATAAACGTTGGATTACACGGCGCACGGTAATCGCATCATCCACCACCAATATCAGTGGGGCCTCTATCGGTACTTCATCCATATCCCGATCAGAAGGATGCATTGAGTTAGACGGATGTCGACGTGCCTCTAGGCCATAAACAGACGCTAGCGCAATGGGGTTATAGATAAATACCGTAGCACCCGAAGGCAACACGGTAATGCCTGCCAAGCCGGGTAAGCGGGAAAGCTGTGGGCCTAGATTTTTCACCACCACCTCGCGATTACCCAGAACTTCATCGACATGTAAAGCAATACTCTGGCCTGCGCCTCGCAAAAGGACAAGGGAATGATCGGTGACCGCCGCATTTATAGCATCGGAGCGCATCTGTAATAAGGCCGAAGAACCGTAGAAGGGAATTGCTACGTCTTGATCAACCGCGTACTGACCCTCCAAATAAGCCTTCTGCAATGAGGAGGTAGGCAGTCGCACTGCGGCTTCCACCAAAGCGGCAGGAATACCTATCGTGGATTTTCCGATTCGAAACAATAGTACCTGCGTAACCGCAGTTGTAAGTGGGAACACGAGCTTGAATTGGGTGCCAACGCCAAGCTCCGAACGCGTCTCGATACGTCCACCCAAGGCCTTGACCTCAGACAACACCACATCCAGTCCAATGCCCCTTCCCGCCAATTCAGATACTTCCTCAGACGTAGAAAATCCAGCCTTAAATAGCAACTGAAAAAGTGCTTCATCGTCGAGATCGTCATTACGTGAGATGAGGCCAAGTTGTATAGCTTTGGCTCGAATTCTTTCTCCTGAAATTCCTCGTCCATCATCTCGGAAAACGACTGCCACATCGTTGCCCTCCTGGCTGACGGATATCGATATGGCTCCATCAACCGGCTTTCCCGCTGACGCACGTTCAGCCGGCGCCTCGATGCCATGTACCACGGCATTACGAAGCAAATGCTCAAATGCCGGCGTCATTCTTTCCAGGACGCTGCGGTCGACCTCCAGACGTCCACCCTCTATATCTAAGGTTACGCGCTTGCCTAGCTCTTTGGCAGCCTGGCGCACCACGCCGTAAAAGCGATCTGCTACTGCCTCAAAGTCTACGAGTCGCATGCGCAGAAGGTCACTTTGCAGCTCTCGCGTCTGACGTGCCTGTTGCTCTAAGTCTTCTTTGGATGCGTAAAGGGCTGTTTGTACATTTCTACGGACGGTTGCCACATCTCCCACTGACTCAGCCATCATCCGAGATATTTCTTGCAAACGCGTAAAGCGATCAAACTCCAAAGGATCAAATTGCTGGCTGGCATCCAAATTTGCCAATGCGCGTGATTGGATCCGGATATCCGCCTGTAATTCCAACTCGCGAAGTTGCTGACCCAAACGGTCCAAGGTTTGTTGGAGATCAGTTAATGACGCAGTGATCTGACCCAAATGGGACTCCAGTCGCGATCGCTGCACTGCGATCTCTCCCGCCTCATCGACCAATCTTTCAACGACGGCTGCACGCACCCTGATCAAACTAGGCAGCGACGTATGGGCTCTTTGCTGCGTAATAACTTCCGACGGAGTAGTCCCATCGGCAGAACAACCAACACTCACCAAATTGCCATCTTCGCCACCTTGCTGTTCACCGGTTTCAGCCTGCTGTCCTAAGGAGACAAACATTTTGTTCAGGCGATCAAATTGACCAAGAAACCGATCAATTTCCGTCGTTGATGTGCGCGAAGACTTTACAAACTCAATGGAGGATTCCATGCGATGGGTAAGCTCTCCAAGACGCAACGCCCCGGCAAGTCTACTACTCCCCTTCAGCGTATGCAGCAGGCGCAAGACACTAGCACGGTGTGCTAACTCCAATGGCTGATCGCTCCAACGCCGCAGAGCCGTCCCCAGTGAGGGCATCAGTTCGGCAGCTTCTTCTTGGAAAATAGGTAACAGCTCTATGTCCAGACTGTCCTGGCTGTCAAGCTGCTCATCGTCCTCAAGCGACTCCATAGTGATAGCAGGCGGAATGATTGATCCCCGCGCCGGAAACGTCGATTCATCTAAGGTGCTGCCAACGGACTTTAACGTTCTAGTTTCAGATGGGGCCCGATCTTCCTCAACCAATCGTTCATTAATCGCAACTGAACGCTGGGATTTAGAGATATCACCCTCTACGCCCTCAGTTTTCCCGAGTTGCAATAATCTCTCTAAGATTTCAGTATCCAATGAAGGCGAGCGATCGTGTGCGCAATGTCGTACCAAATCATGAAGCACATTGGTCGCAGTTAAAACTTCGGACGCAAAGACCATCACTGGTATCTGGTGAGCCTTGATCCGCTCCATGGCTTCTTCAATAGCCAGTGCTAACTGCGCGATAGCTGGGATTCCAACAGCAGCAGAATTTCCACGTATGGAGTGCGCGAGCGATTGCGCAACGCCAATGTTTGGGTCTTTTTTACCTAACTGCCAGTTTTTTACTTCCTCAAGTAACGCAAAAGCCCAATCGCTTGTCTCTGACAAAAATATTTCAAAAAATTCTTCCGGAAACTTGTTTGATGACTCGTCCGGCAGCACGCCTGACTGCGCCATGTCAGCCGTCTGCAAGGAATCAAGGCCCTCGGCGATAGAGTCGGACAAGGAAGCGGAGACCTTTTCAACTTCACGCTCAACTAGCGATTGCTCATGCGTCAGGGTAAATGGAATAAATCGCTGCTCTTGCAGCATGGCGTTCGCTCGTGTCTGAAATACTTCCGTTGCCCATGGTGGAGTTCGATTTAGAGAGATGCACTGAGCCCATGTCGTAAACGCTTCTAGCGCTTGAGAGATCAATTCCAAAAATTGTAATGTTATTTCTCGATTGTCATCCTCCCACTGTGTCAGAAGCATTTCAAATGACCACGCCGCTTCTCCAAACTCCTCGAGTCCAACCATCCTCGCACCGCCCTTAAGAGTGTGAAATGTCCTTCGGATGGTATTTAGATGCGATGAATCAGCGTGTTGCCAGCCAGATAATCGCAGGGTACTTTGGGCAAATTCGAGCACCTCTTTGGCTTCATCCAAAAAGATCAGCAAAATATCACGGTCATCATCTTGTTCGAATGCGACAGAGGTTTCGATAAACTCGCCGCTATTTTCGGGGGGGCGCGCTTCCTGCGGTGCCAGTAACACTGGCATAGTCGGCCTAAATTCATCTTGCTTTTGACTGGGTTTAGGAATCGATTCAGGACGATTACTTGTACTAGCACTGGGCGCTCCGACACCGCGCCCGTTGAGATAACGAAATTCTCCAGATTTCGTATCATAAAAAAACATTTCCTTAGCTATTCCAATTTGATAGTTAAGTAAGTCTATTAAGAAACCTAATGTACTGACGCTACCTGCTATTTGCTCATATACCTTGATAGGTATCGGGTGGTTTCTGCGCGCGTTAGCCATGTGGCTATCAAGTATTTCACGGATCTTAAATACCGCATTAGCGGCCTGGTAGAGACCAAGAACAGAAAACACCCCGTACATTTGGGACAAGTAACCCGAGATCAGCACCAAAATACTTGAATCTGACGGATCAACGTGATATCTCTCCAAGGCTGATTCCACTGCAAACAAGGTAACACGGAGCTCACTCGTAACGCTGCTCATGCTATTGCGTTCGCTTCGCCTACGGTATAGAGCCTCCATCCAAGGCTCTACCGCCTCTGGCGCTAAACCTTCGGTAACTTGAGATAGTCTGCGGGCTAGCGCATTCGACCTTTCACCTATGAATTCGCTTGCCTGATCTAAATCTTCATAGACAGCTTCCAGGTACAAAATCGTAGTCGCAACTTCGATAGCCAGGCTTGCATTAGGCTTAGCATCCGCCGATAACGCAGCAGATACCGCCATTGAAAGCGCGCGCACCAAAGAATCGCTTTGTGGGCTCAGCGCTAGCAAAGAATCACCAACGGAGGACATATGCTGGGTGACCGCAGAAGTGCGGCTGACATCGCCTGCAACCCAGGCGGACCAACTTTCCGACAATGAACCCAATCTCCGTCGTAGGTAGTCCAATTGCACAGGATCAATACGCCCGTACAGTAATTCGTTGTAATCGCCTCTGAAGACTTCCATGTCCGCATAGACTTGGCGCGCTTCTCGAATAAATGGCAGCTGCTCCAGATCAGTCGGAGAAGCTCTTAATACGAAAAATGCTACATCTTGTGCGACTCGCTCAGAGGGACTAACATCTTTAGACAATACGCTCAATTGCTGCAAGATTTGAGAAGCTGCGCGTTTCACATATATATCCACCGATAACAAGGAGTGTGCAGAAGCCTCGAAAAATCCAGCTGCAATTGACCAAAACGTTCTGTTCGCAAGCTCTTCACTGGCGCATGCCAATCCTGAGCAATACAACGCTAACTCCCTCGCCGCTTGCAAGTCGCCGGCATTTAGAAAACGTAGAAGCGCATCATCCATCTTTAGTTTCAGACTGGGACTTGCAGCCAACTTCGATTTGAACGTGGACACCTTTAGATCGCGCCATGTCCAATTCACGCACCATAAATCGGCTGGATGTATACGCGGACTATTTATAAGTAGTGCTAATTCCCGGTATTGAGGAAATAGCCCTACTTCAGACGCATTGCGCCCCCTAAGCACGGCTTCTAGAAATTCAATGATGCCCCTTGTTGCATTCTCAATGCATTGAATCGCTTTTTCTGTGCAGGCCGCAGGATTTTCAGCAAATATCTCAACCAGATTTTCCAAGACGGCAATTATGATTGCGACACCCTCTTGTCCAATGATATCCATCGCACTGCGCGACTGACGAAATTGGCGGGAAACGTCGCGCAAGACACCGTCTGAAAGATCATCTTCAGCGCCTTGTCGCCGGTTTTTTGTGTTTATAGAAAAATGGCGTAAGGCGCTTACAGCCATTGGAAATGATTTGCGAATATCAGGAAGTACCCAAGTTAGAGGGGCGAGCTCTCTTGGTTGATTTTCAAACTTTGTTTTTTCTTCTGAAGCCGACATACTTGAAAGGTTTAAAAACTTGTTAAAGAAGTTTGAGATATTGAGATTTATTTAACCTTGAATCTTGCAACAGACTTCCGTAGCTCATTGGCCACCAGTGCAAGTCTGTGTACCTCTGCCGCGGTGGACAGATTGCCTCTTTCTGTTTGTTCGGTCACTGTGAAGATGTTTTGAATGCTCTTCGCGACATCATTTGCCATCGCCGCTTCACGCAATGTGGTAACCGAGATACTTTCCACCTGATCAGCGACCTGTCTGCTTATCTTGTCAATGTCGGATAGCGCAGCACCAGCTTTGTCTGACAAATTTGCACCTGCGATTACCCCTTGTGCTGATCTTTCCATAGCGCCAATCGCATCCTGGGTGTCCCCTTGAATGGCCCTAACAATCCCAGCGATTTGCTGGGTGGCTTCTGCTGAACGCACCGCCAAACGCTGAACTTCTTCCGCCACTACGGCAAAGCCACGCCCAGCTTCACCGGCTGATGCTGCCTGTATGGCAGCGTTCAGTGCCAGTACATTTGTCTGCTCAGTAATGTCTGAGATGATCTCTGTAATCTCGCCAATTTCCTGTGAGGATTCGCCCAATCGCTTAATACGCTTTGATGTTTCTTGGATTTGCTCACGTAAGGTGTTCATTCCTTCTATCGTGTCCTGGACCGCAATCAACCCGGAGTTTGAAGTAATTAGCGATAGCCGCGCAACCTCCGCAGATTGTTGCGCCCGCATTGATACTTCGTTGATTCGCCCAGCCATCTCAAGCACCGATAAGCCGGTTTGCCTTATCTCACGAAGCTGTTGATTGGAGGTCGCTAACTGTGCCTTAGACGATTCGCCCACTTGGGCAGTCGTTCGCGCGACGCGGTCCGCGGTCAATTGCACGCTGAGCACCAAAACTCTAAGTTCTTCCACCGTGTAGTTGATTGAGTCTGCAATTGCACCGGTAATATCCTCAGTCACAGTTGCCTGTCGCGTTAAATCTCCCTCTGCCACCGCTTGCAATTCATTCATAAGGCGCAAAATTGCCGCCTGAATAACCTGATTTGATTGCTGCGTGATCTTGCTAATTTCTTGAGCCGATTGCGCTCTATTTAAAGCAAGATCTCGTCTTTGGCGGGCGCCCTTGAGCTGTATCGTAATTAAGGATGCAATTATGACCAATAAAGTTATTGCGGCAATTGCTAGTGCGGAGCGAGGGTCGTTAGAGATATTCCAATTTCCGTTGCGGCGGGTACTATGTATGCTAATCTTTGCTGCTAAGAGTTCGCCGTCTTTAATTATTTGCTGCTGAGCTTGGCGACTTCGAACGAGATTAGGCATAGCCTCTATTATTTTTGAGCTAAGCGCTCCTTGCGCTTTTGATTCCGACAATAGTGACTCTAATAGATCTCGCATTTCTGAGTCTTTGGCACCTGCTAGCTGCATTGTCTCGTTTCCTTTTGCGAGGGCATTGACGGTCATTTCAAAGAAAACAAAGTCTTGTTGGATTTGGTTAACCTTTGACTCCGAGATGCGGATGGAGTTCCACATCTCATTGACTTCTTTGGCAACCCGCTGATTTATCAGTGCGAGTTCACCTAAGGCGTGCACATCATTATTGTTAGCGACTCTTCTCTGTTTCAGGTTAGATATTTCCTGGATAATTTCTAGCGCCCGATTGGAATGTTCATTCAATTCATTCAACGCAATAGCTGCGCTACTTAGCATTTGTCTATCCTTTTGAATGAGGTTAGTATTGTTCTCTGATCTCCCCACCAATTTTTCAATTTCTTCAATTCCATCTAAAGAGGCAGTTTCGGGGAACCAATATAAGATCGGTAAGGAGGGGTCTTCAGAGAGCAAATCGGTCGCGGTACGCTGATTTTTGACTGCTTCCTGCAGTCCATCAAATGCGACTTGTGTACCCGCCAATGCCTTACCGGCTAAGGTCGCGATTCGCTGACTTTCCAACTGCAAACTCCCGGTGTTTTGCAATTTTTTTATCAATGTTTCGGAGTATTGAAACGAGATGTAGGTCAGGGCGAAAGTTATTCCTAAAAATATCGCCAATAATGTATTTAAAACTCGAATGACAGTTGAAATAGAAATCGAGCCCAGGCCTGGTACGAGTAGTCTTTCGCTTAGGGATGACTCGCTGGCATGAGCAAGTCTGTGTAAGTCAGTTGCGGCACCTATAGATTCAGTCGAAGTTTTTTGATCCGCTGCTTCGATCAGAATTGAATCTTGAAATACAGACTCGTGAAAGTCTGGCTTATTAATTTTTTCAAGCTCTGAGCTTTTGAGTGAAGAGTTGGAGTTGTAGGTACTGACTGACATGCTTATATTTCCACTAGAACACCGACACTGAGAAAGGCTTGAGTTTGTGTGAGCCTCTGAAGGTTTATTTCCTGCCAGTGAATACTGTCCGGATCTTTGTATAGAAAGCCCAACCAATTTGGCTGATTTAACGGGGCTAATGTAGAGTCGACGAAGTCTTCGACGGTCTTCAATCCATAGATTTTTTCCACACACAATACGACGTTGGTGCCAAGAACTGTATTGAGGCCAAGAAAGCTGATATCGAGTTGCCTATTTGGTCTGATTTTTTGGATTTCATTGGTCACACTGGTCTGTCCCATATAGGCTGCTAGGTCAACAACCCCATAGATTCGCCCACGGGAGTTGATCACCCCCAGAAACCATTGCTTGGTGTATGGAAGTTTTGAGATAGTCGCCGCAGCAACTATTTCACCAGCTTGTGCTAGCGGAAATAGATAACGCGCTCCGGCAATTGAGGCGGCCAACCAATTCGCAGTTTGGCTCCCCTGTTGCGCTAACGCCAGGCGCTGTGTTATTCGCTCCTGGAAATCTCTCATTCGTCCCTGTGAGTCGCTCATTATTGGACCTCTATTCTTCGGATAGCATCCACCAGACGCGTAGCATTGACCGGTTTCGTTATGTATTCACGCGCACCCTGTCGGAGTCCCCATATCCGATCAGTTTCCTGATTTTTGCTGCTGCACAAAATGATTGGTATCGTCCCGAGTGCGCTGTCACGGGCAAGGATGCGTGTTAGCTGAAATCCGCTTTTCCCCGGCATAACGACATCCATCAAAATCAAGTCTGGTTTATCCTCATTTAGTTGTATCAGGGCATGCTCTGCACTAGATGCCGTTTTTACTGAGAAGCCTGCATCAATGAGCATCTTGGAAACAATCAATGTTTCTGTTTTTGAGTCTTCGACTAATAAAATTTTCTTAATGCTCATTTGGTACCTCCCCGGAAGTTCTACCAAATGCTTTCACCACTTCTAATAATTGGTCTTTGGTAAACGGCTTAGTTAGATAGTGCTTAGCGCCCACAGCACGCCCTCTGGCTTTGTCAAATACGCCATCTCTTGATGACAACATGACGATAGGTAGCTGCGCATACTTTTGATTACTTTTGATGATTGCGCATGTTTGATATCCATCGAGTCGCGGCATGGAAATGTCGCAGAACATGATGTCAGGTGGACTACTATTCAGCTTAGCTAGAGCGTCAAACCCGTCCTCGGCGAGTACAACATCGTGCCCACCTTGCCGAAGAAATACAGCTGCACTTTTACGTATCGTATTGCTGTCATCCACAACGAGTATCTTGTTTGGTATTGGATTCATGCTCACTATGTTTTATCCTTTTAAAGGCTTATTTGGCCATTTAGTCTGATCACTAAACTCAGAAAGCGGAAGCTAGCAAGAGGACAAAAATTGAAAAGTTTGTTCATCTTGTAGCGCGGCTCCCATTGATCATACATTAATACATATCAAAATGTTAATAAATATGTTTAATTTATTGATATAGGGGTATTGGCCTCATCAGCGCATTTGATTTACGGCAACCCACCGAGTGGCTGTTGCTTGTTGACCCTTTTACGGCCCAGCTGTACTAGGCGCGCACTATGGCATCACAGTTCACTGTGATGCCATAGCCAGCGTTTGCGGTTTTTTGGCGCCCATATCGGCGAGTCATTGCGCTTTTTCGGTGAGGTGTGCCGCACATTCCCAGTGTTAGCGATGTTCTTTGCCATATTTCATACCCGCCTATGCATGGCTACCCCCTAGTCGAGTTGTACTTTTTACGCCAAAGCCTGAACAAAAATCGGCTTCCTGAACTTGCGTACACTCAGGTTTAGACGTTCCTTGACCTGAGGCTGTATGGCGGTGCAACTCGTATCCGTATTCGTTCGCGCTGGGTCATTGGGAGTACCCTTTCCTCTGACGCCACCTCTGTACCGCACCTAAACTATGAATACTGATCTTGATCCAATTGCGTCTCGAGCTCGGGAGGCGACTTTTCAGGATATGGAAAATCCCCATTTCCTGCGAGCCTGTTTGCGGCTGCCCACACCTTACACGCCATTGTGGTTGATGCGCCAAGCCGGGCGCTACTTGCCTGAATACCGCAGCACGAGGGAGAAAGCGGGCAGCTTTATGGGTTTGGCTACCAACCCTGACTACGCTACAGAGGTGACGCTGCAACCTCTGGATCGTTACCCGCTAGATGCGGCGATTTTGTTCAGCGATATTTTGACCGTTCCTGACGCCATGGGTCTTGGCTTAACGTTCGCGCAAGGCGAAGGACCACGGTTTTCCAAACGGGTGGCCGATGAAGACGCTGTGAATCGGCTGGCAGTCCCCGATATGGACAAGCTGCGCTATGTTTTTGACGCTGTGCGCAGCATTCGAAAGGCATTGACAGGCCCCGGGGGCAAGGCACGCGTTCCATTGATTGGATTTTCAGGCAGCCCATGGACGCTTGCTTGCTATATGGTGGAAGGTGCCGGGTCGGATGACTACCGCTTGGTAAAGACCATGATGTACGCCAGACCGGACCTCATGCATCGGATTTTATCGATCAATGCGGATGCCGTCGCAGCCTACCTTAACGCGCAAATTGATGCAGGCGCCCAGGCGGTCATGGTGTTTGACAGTTGGGGCGGCGTGCTGGCTGACGGGGCGTTCCAAAAATTTAGTTTGGCCTACACAGCAAAAGTGCTAAGCCAGCTGAAGCGCCATGGGCCAGAGGGCCAAATCATTCCCCGAATAGTTTTTACCAAGGGTGGCGGATTGTGGCTACAGCAAATGGGGGAGCTCGATTGCGAGGTGCTAGGCTTAGACTGGACAGTCAATCTGAGTGTGGCCCGCGCCATGTTAGGCGGCTCCGCCAATACGCCCGGTAAGGCACTCCAAGGCAACATCGATCCCAATGTGCTTTTTGCGCCACCAGAGCACATAGCGCGTGAAGTGAAAAGTGTTCTTGACAGTTTCGGTGCACCGCACCAAGGTAATGGCCGAGGGCCAACACATATATTTAACTTGGGCCATGGCATCAGCCAATTCACTCCGCCCGAACATGTTGCAGCACTGGTCGAAAGCGTTCACTCCTATTCGCGCGCTATGCGCAAATAGGATTTTATGCACCAGTAAGGCGTCTCAAGGATTGAAGCGCTGTTTCCCACCACGCGATACGTCCACGCCCAGTTGCTTCAATTTCCTGTACAAATGGGTGCGTTCCAAACCGGTTTTGTCGGCGACGCGGGTCATAGAACCCATTTCTTTTGTAAGATGAAACTGGAAGTACGCGCGCTCAAAGTCATCTTTGACATCGCGTAATGGACGGTCCAGATCAAACGATTGACTAGCCACTGGTGGCTGCAGTGCTTGATCATTTCCGACTTGGCTCTCGTCTAACACGCTAGCCACTAACTGCGATTTACTCTCTAAGCGCGGATCGCGCTTTTGCACCGTATTTCTGACCAACCCCTGTTCTACCGCCTTAAGAAGTTTTTGTAAGGTGACGGGCTTTTCCAAAAAAGCCATCGCACCAATTTTGGTTGCCTCAACGGCCGTTTCAATGGTGGCATGGCCGCTCATCATGATGACAGGCATAGTCAGTAGCCCGCCGGTAGCCCACTCCTTTAGCAGACTCACACCATCAGTATCTGGCATCCAAATATCCAACAGCACCAGATCAGGACGCTCGCGCAAACGCGCTGCCCGGGCTTGCGCGGCGTTTTCAGCCAGTTCTACTGTGTGACCCTCATCGTTAAGAATCTCACAAAGCAGATCCCGGATGCCATGTTCATCATCGACGACCAAAATATTTGCCATGGTTATGTTGATTCCAAAATAATCATTGTCTATAAATAAATCATTTACGCGCTGGCTAATGATAACGAGACTTGTGCACCTACCCCTAAGTTATCGGAAATACGATTACTAATTTCGATCCGTGCACCATGGTCATCTGCGATTTTCTTGACAACTGCCAAGCCTAAACCAGTCCCGCTACGTTTGGTAGTCACATAGGGCTCAAAAGCACGCTTAAGAATATGCTCGGGAAAGCCGCCGCCTTGATCGAGCACAACCAGGCGCACCCGGCCCGAACTAGGCATCCACTGCGTGCGAACCAGCACTTGCGCATCGCCAGCGGCCAATGAGGACGTTTTAGGGAGCGTTTTAAGCAATGCGTCAGCTGATCCCTGACAAGTTGCGTCCAGAGCGTTTTGTACGAGGTTATGCAATATCTGGCGCAGTTGTTGAGGATCGCCCAGAACTTTAGGAATACTTGAATCCAGATCCACTACTACAGGAATCGGGGCTGATTCGTACAAGTGAAGAACATCTTCAATCAGTTCATTCAAGTCCACAGGCTCCAACTTAGCAGCGGGTAGGCGGGCATAGTCCCTAAAGTCGTTAACCAGCCGCTTCATGGCGTCCACCTGATCCACAATTGTTTTCACGGACTTAGTCACCATCAATTGCTCAGGCGTGTCCAATTTGCCAAGCAACTTGCGCTCCAAGCGTTCCGCAGAAAGCTGGATAGGGGTCAAAGGATTTTTGATCTCGTGCGCCAACCGTCGAGCCACCTCCCCCCAGGCTCGGGCTCGCTGCGCAGAAACAATTTCCGAGATATCGTCGAAAACCACCAAGCGCGTTTGGTCAGGCAAGATGGCGCCACGGGCCACCAACATCACCGAGCGATCAGAAGTCGAATTCGACACGCCATCCACAGTACCTAATTCGAAAGACTGTTGCCAATGGTCTTTGCCCTCGTCACCGCCTTGGAGAAAGTCGTCGAATTGTTGCGCGATTCCTGAAGCGAAGTTCTCCAATCCAACCAGGCTAGCCAAATTAGCACCCGCAAGAATGCCGCCATCTAAGTGCAAAATCCGGGCCGCGCCCGGATTGGCCGAACGCACCAAACCTTGGGGATTAAGTACCAGCACGCCTGCGGTCAAATTATCCAAAATAGTTTGAAGATGCGCACGCGCGGCATCCACCTGCGACATGCTGGCCTGCACCGTGTGACGGGCGTCTGCCAGTTGCTGCGTCATGGACGCGAAAGCTCGGGTCAGACCGCCTAGTTCATCGTTGCTTTGCAAGGCAATTTTCGGGCGCAAATCGCCGGCCGCCACTTGGCTAACGCCCTCGGTCAATACCAGCAAGGGCCTGGCAATCTGATTGCCCATGATGATGGCCAGCAAAATAGCTCCAAACACTGCCAAGAAAAGGCTCAATGTCAGAGTTCCGATATACATGCGCTTGAGTCCGGAGCGTGCCAGCGCGCGCTCCTGATATTCCCGGTTAGCTTTTTCCACGGCCAGTGCATTAAGGACAAAATTGCTGGGCAGCAATCTTTGCACCATTAAAAATCGCTGCTCAGAGGCAAGTCCCAAACTGGCATTGGGTATCGGCGCAAGTGCCTTAATACTGGGCTTTCCACCGTTGCCGTTGGCAGATTCCTCCAGCCCATCCACCCATGCAAAAGTGCGCTCCGCCTTGGCAGTGCGTAGTTGCGTACTGGAGGGTTTATCCGGACTAAGCCCGACTCCCAATAACCCCACACTTGAAACCATCTTGCCACTAGCAGTCCATATAGTCACTTCATTGGCACCGAGCTGCTCCATCATCCGGAACAAAGCGGCCTCCGGCACGATCATCTGGTTTTCCACCATCTGATCCGCAGCCACTCGCGTTTTAGCCGCTAAATCGTTACTTAGGGTGTCCAAAGTAACTCGCCCTAAGCTCAAACCAGCATCTAAGGCGCCTTCCACTTTGACATCGAACCAAGTCTCAATTGAGCGCGACACAAACTGGTAAGACACCACATAAATCAACAAGCCGGGGGCTACTCCGACCAGCGCAAATATTGCGGCAATTTTGATCAATAGACGGCTGCCGAACCGTCCCTGACGAACCCGCTGGTACAAGCGCCATGCCGTCCATGCGATAAAGATCCCAAGCACGCTTGCCACCACCAGATTGATCGTAAACAACTGGGCGTAATTTTCCTCATACATCTCCCGGTTATTGGTGGCTTGGGTCAAGAGGTAAAGCAAAAGCAAACCAATCAACACCATTGCAATAGCTAGGGCCGTAACAACCCGCTGGATAGCGCCTCTTTCTTGGCGGGCAGCAGCAGGTGCTGCTAGTGGTGGCTCAAAAGTTTTCCCGCTCATTTCGCGGCCTCCTCGCGTAGCGCCGTACGCGCAACGCCTTGGATATCCCATTCGGATTGACCTATGGCGCCGATTTGAAAGGGTCGAGGCAACTGCGACAAGTCAAGGCGAAACCGAAACAGTAATTTGATTTTGGTCGTCGGGTCTGTATCTGCAAGTTCAGCTACTTTCCATCTCGATACCTGACGCACCACCGAAAGTGCTTCGGCCAGGCTCTCATAGCTCTGGTTCAGCGACAAGCCCTGAGAACTATCGCTTCCCATACCAAGCGACTGTGTTACCCGCCATCGTCGCGTCAGAGGTTGATAGGCTAATCGCAATTGGCGTTGTGCGCCGGAAATCCGCTTGTCGTACCAATACCAGCGGTCCAGGTACAAATCCGCCTCCAGCATGAAAAACATGGGTACACCCTTTAACAGGGCATCCTCCACGATAGTCGGCAATTCAAGGCTTACATTGGCTGAGACAAAAACTTCATTGCCTGATCGCTCAGCGCGCAAAATCGGTATTTCGGCCTGGGTTTGTGCCTGGCTTGCGACAGCGAACAGTGTCAGCAAGGTTGGCAGGAAAAGCCGCCCCAGCAAGCGCTTAAACAGCGCGCTTTTCCAGCAAGGCATAGAAAAAGCCGTCATGATCATGGTGGGGATTGTCGTACAGACCGGCTGCACGTGAGCCAGGTAGTAGCTGCCCGGGCGCGGGCAAGGTCAACGCATCGCTATGGCCCCTGAGAAAATCATCTACTTGCCCAGTGCCTTCAGCCGAAAAAAGTGAGCAGGTGCAGTACACCATTCTGCCGCCGGGACGCAACAGCGGCCATAAAGCGCACAGTATCTGCGCCTGTAAGCGGGCCAACTGACTAACATCCTCCTCCCGACGCAACCACCGAATATCAGGATGGCGTCGAACAATACCTGATGCCGTGCACGGAGCATCGAGCAAAATCCCGTCAAACAATTGTCCATTCCACCAGTCCTGCGGGCGACCAGCATCGCCCTGAAGGACCTCGGCGCGAAGGCCCAAGCGCGTCAAATTGTCATGAATTTTCTGAAGGCGTTCCGCATCTTTGTCGATAGCCAAAATACTGGCGTCAGACATTTCTAGCAGGTGCGCGGTCTTACCGCCTGGGGCGGCACAGGCATCGAGAATGCGGGGGCGATCACCCAAACCCTCCAACAACAAGGGCGCAGCCCATTGCGCCGCGGCATCCTGGACGGCAACCAAGCCCTGCGCAAAACCGGGCAAGCGCGCCACTGGAACGGGCTGTGTAAGTACCAACACAGCACCCTGGCCGACACGCGCTTGTATTCCCGCTTCCAGCAATTTTTCCAGATAGGCTGCCACGGAGCATCGCCTCAGGTTGACGCGCAAGGTCATAGGCGCATGGGCGTTTGCCGCTTCGAGCAGCGATTGCCAGTCGTTGGGGTATTCAATTTGTAAGCGCTGTATCCACCAAGCCGGGTGGTTCCAGCGCGCCTGGGGATCCGCGTCTGTCAATGCATTGAGCGCGTCGCGTTCGCGCAAATAGCGCCGCAGGCACGCATTAACAAAATTCGCGTGCGCCCGACTGGAAGGAGTACGCTTGAGCGCCTCGACCGCCTGGTTCACTAGGGTGAACTCGTCATAGAGCGCCTCCTTAGGGTCCCAAAGCAATGCAAGCGTCACGCACAGCAGTGCGTCGGTCAAAGCCGGGGGAGCACGTTGCACCAGTTGATCACGCAAGGCCATTGCGCGGCCCAGATTGCGCCAAGCATGAAAGGCCAGCGCCTGTACGCCGGCGCGCAATGGCGCCGCAACGCTCTCGATTGCCGCGCTGCCCGAAACACCTTGCCGCACCTGCCGGACAACACCCGCGGCGCCTTGCAATTGCTGCCATAACGGTGGCCCGGAAGTACTTGCCATGTCTTGGCTACAAAGGCGTGGCCTTGATAAAGCCCAAACGCTTCGCAATCCAGCGCGCAGGCGCTTGTTGCACCGCAGCGTTGTAAGAGAGCATAGCCTGATTGGCTGTGGCTTTTGCAAACAAGCCATGGCTATGAGCCTCCTCCCAGCGCAGGCGCAATGCATCTAGGGCATCCACCTCTATCACCGAAGAGTGAGCTTCGCAAAATGCTTGCCAACACAGCAGCAACTCGCTCCACTGCATTGCCAGATTTTGGGCCTCGTCGTCCCGGCCGGTCATCAACTTAGCACTCTTTATAGTTTTAAGGGTAAGCGAGAGATGCAGCGCTGCGATCGTCAAGGCCTCATGGGCGCGGGTCGCAGGGTCCGGCCGATCCAGCGCCTCCTTAGCTACCTGCAACAACGATTGCAAACCCCGATCCAGATTGTCGACAGCAAGCCAGCACGCATTGCGCAAACGCCTTAAACGGCTGTGAACGCCTACCGCCCAGCAAATCAGCAAGGCGCCCAAAGGCCACAACAACACCGGCATGTCCATGCATTCATACCCTTAAAAAAAATGCCCCAAGCCTCATACTACAAAGGCCTGGGGCAGCGGGCTTGAGGGCCCTTCCAGGCTTACTCGGCAGCGCTGCCCTCGGCCGATTCGGCCTCGGGCTCACCGGTAGCATCAGCCAATTCGGCTGCGTCGGCTTCGGCAATCGCTCGGCGCTCGGAATCGTCCATTTGCTCACGCACTAAGCGCGCTTCGTGATACGCCAGACCAGTTCCAGCCGGAATCAAGCGACCCACAATAACGTTTTCCTTCAAGCCGCGCAATTCGTCGCGTTTGCCCATGATGGCCGCTTCGGTAAGCACGCGCGTGGTCTCCTGGAAGGACGCGGCGCTGATGAAACTGTCGGTGGACAAGGATGCTTTGGTGATACCCAGCAGAAGGTTGGTGAAGGCCGCGGGAATCTTGCCCTCGGCGCGCAGGGCGTCGTTGGTATTGAGCATTTCCGAGCGCTCGACCTGCTCGCCATTGATGTAATTCGAATCGCCTGCAGCCTCGACGACCACGCGGCGTAGCATCTGGCGCACGATCACTTCAATGTGCTTGTCGTTGATCTTCACGCCTTGCAAACGGTACACATCCTGCACTTCGTCCACAATGTAACGGGCCAGTTCCTCAGAGCCCAACAAGCGCAAGATGTCTTGTGGGTCGGCCGGGCCGTCCACCACTGACTCGCCCTTGTTCACGACCTGGCCTTCGTGCACCAGAATGTTTTTCTCTTTGGGCACCAACTCTTCCCAGACTTTGCCTTCGGGATCGGTGATTTGCAAACGAACTTTGCCTTTGGTTTCCTTACCGAAGGAAACGGTGCCGGTGGCTTCGGCCAGGACGCCTTTGTCTTTGGGCGAACGGGCTTCAAACAACTCGGCCACACGCGGCAGACCGCCGGTAATGTCACGGGTTTTCTGGCCTTCGATGGGAATACGTGCCAGCACTTCGCCAGGGCCCACATCCTGTCCGTCTCGGACCTGCACCAAAGCACCGACCGGGAAGCCAATCGTCACCGCGTGGTCGGTACCAGGAATCTTGACTTCCTTGCCCGATGCGTCGATCAGCTTGACCTGAGGACGTACGATTTTTGCGGAACCGCGGCGCTTGGGGTCGATTACCACCAAAGTCGACAGGCCGGTCACTTCGTCCACCTGGCGGGCCACCGTCAATCCTTCTTCCACATTCTCGAAGTGCGCACGACCAGCAAATTCGGTAATGATGGGGCGTGTTAGCGGGTCCCAGTTGGCCAGAATCGCTCCCGCCTTGATGGCTTGGTCCGGTTTGACGCTAAGCACCGCGCCATAAGGCACTTTGTGGCGCTCGCGCTCGCGGCCATGCTCGTCCTGAATCACGATTTCGCCTGAGCGGGAAATCACTACCAACTCGCTCTTGCTGTTGGTCACATAACGCATCGTGGCGTTAAAGCCGATATTGCCGCTGGACTTAGCTTCCACGCTAGAGGCAATGGCTGCGCGCGATGCAGCGCCACCGATGTGGAAGGTACGCATAGTCAGCTGCGTGCCGGGTTCGCCAATGGATTGGGCTGCAATTACACCCACGGCTTCGCCGTGGTTGATCAGGCCGCCACGGCCCAGGTCGCGGCCATAGCACTTAGCGCAAATACCGAAACGAGTTTCGCAGGTCAAGGCAGTGCGCACTTTGACTTCATCCACACCAAAGGCCTCCAGCTCTTCAATGATGTCTTCGTCCAGCATGGCACCAGCAGCAGCAACCACAGAGCGGTTTTCCGGATGCAGCACGTCCTCAGCCACAGTGCGGCCCAGCACGCGGTCACGCAGCGACTCGATCACCTCGCCGCCTTCGACGATGGCCCGCATCAGATAGCCGTTATAGGTGCCGCAGTCGAGCTCAGTTACCACCAAGTCTTGCGTCACATCCACCAAACGGCGTGTCAGGTAGCCAGAGTTAGCAGTCTTAAGTGCAGTGTCGGCCAGGCCTTTACGTGCACCGTGGGTGGAGATGAAGTACTCCAAGACGTTCAAGCCTTCGCGGAAGTTGGCGGTAATCGGCGTCTCGATGATGGAGCCGTCGGGCTTGGCCATCAAACCGCGCATACCGGCGACCTGGCGAATCTGGGCGGCAGAGCCGCGCGCACCGGAGTCGGCCATCATGTAGATGGAGTTGAAGGACTCCTGTTGCACCTGATTGCCATGGCGGTCAGTAACCATCTCTTTGGAGAGCTTGGCCATCATCACCTTGGACACTTCGTCACCCGACTTACCCCAGATGTCCACCACCTTGTTGTAACGCTCGCCGGAGGTGACCAAACCGGAAACATACTGCTTCTCGATTTCCTTGACTTCGACTTGCGCACGGCGGATGATTTCGTGCTTTTCCTGTGGCACCAACATGTCGTCGATACAGATGGAAATACCAGCGCGTGTCGCCAGGCGGAAACCGGCTTGCAAGAGCTTGTCGGCAAACACCACGGTTTCTTTCAATCCGCACTTGCGGAAGGACACGTTAATGAGCTTGGAAATTTCCTTTTTCTTGAGCGCCTTGTTCAGGTTCGAGAAAGGCAAGCCCTTGGGCAGGATTTCAGACAAAAGCGCACGGCCAGCAGTGGTTTCCCAGACCTTGGTGGTGGCTACAAATTCGCCACCTTCTTTGTCCTTTAGGTACTCGGTCAGACGCACGTTTACGCGGGCATTTAGATCCACTTCACCCGCATCAAAAGCGCGCTGCACCTCACCAGTGTCGGCAAAAATCAGGCCTTCACCTTTGGCGTTAATACGGTCACGGGTGGTGTAGTACAAGCCCAGCACCACGTCCTGCGAAGGCACGATGGAAGGTTCACCGTTGGCAGGGAAAAGCACGTTGTTGGACGCAAGCATCAAGGTGCGTGCTTCCATTTGGGCTTCGACCGACAAAGGCACGTGAACCGCCATTTGGTCACCGTCAAAGTCGGCGTTGAAGGCCGAGCACACCAGCGGGTGCAGTTGGATAGCCTTGCCTTCGATCAGGATAGGTTCAAAAGCCTGAATGCCCAGGCGGTGTAACGTAGGCGCGCGGTTCAGCATGACCGGATGCTCTTTGATCACCTCTTCGAGAATGTCCCAAACCACAGGCGTACCGGATTCGACTTCCTTTTTGGCCGCCTTGATGGTGGTGGCAATGCCCATAGCTTCCAGACGCGCGAAGATGAAGGGCTTGAAGAGTTCGAGCGCCATCAACTTGGGTAGGCCGCATTGGTGCAACTTGAGGGTTGGGCCCACGGTAATTACCGAACGACCTGAATAGTCGACGCGCTTACCCAACAAGTTTTGGCGGAAACGACCGGATTTACCTTTGATCATGTCGGCCAGAGACTTCAAGGCGCGCTTGTTGGCGCCCGTCATGGCCTTGCCGCGACGTCCGTTGTCCAGCAGAGAGTCCACAGACTCTTGCAGCATGCGCTTTTCATTGCGGGCAATGATTTCCGGTGCTTTGAGTTCAAGCAATCGGCGCAGACGACTGTTACGGTTGATCACGCGACGATACAAATCGTTCAGATCGGAGGTGGCAAAACGGCCACCGTCCAGCGGCACCAGCGGACGCAGGTCTGGCGGCAACACCGGCAGCACTTCGAGCACCATCCACTCGGGCTTGATGCCCGATTTTTTGAAGGCTTCCAGCACTTTGAGGCGCTTGGCGTTCTTCTTAATCTTCAGTTCGGAGCCGGTCAGGTCGTTGCGCAGCTTTTCAATCGAACCTTCGATGTCGATACTTTGCAGTAAGTCTTTGATGCCTTCTGCGCCCATCTTGGCCTGGAACTCGTCGCCGTATTCCTTGAACTTGGCATCGAAATCGTCCTCGGACATGATGCTGAATTTCTTCAAGGGCGTCATACCGGGGTCAGTCACCACATAGGCTTCAAAGTAGAGCACGCGCTCGATGTCACGCAACGTCATGTCCAGGACCAAGCCTAAACGGCTGGGCAAGGACTTGAGGAACCAGATATGGGCGCAAGGCGCAGCCAGGTCGATATGGCCCATGCGCTCGCGGCGAACTTTAGTCTGGGTCACTTCAACGCCGCACTTTTCGCAAATTACGCCGCGGTGCTTGAGGCGCTTGTACTTGCCGCACAAGCATTCGTAGTCCTTGATAGGCCCGAAAATCTTGGCGCAAAACAAGCCGTCGCGCTCGGGCTTGAAGGTGCGGTAGTTAATCGTCTCGGGCTTTTTCACTTCGCCAAAAGACCAGGAGCGAATTTTCTCCGGCGATGCCATGCCGATTTTGATGGCATCGAAATGCTCATCGGGCGTGAACTGCTTGAACAGGTCGAGTAATGATTTCATGGAAATTCCTTTTTCATGTGAGGGGTAGCACATCCACCGGATGGCTACCGCGAAAGGTCTCTAACTTGGTGTTTAACCACGCTCCAATTCGATATCCAGGCCCAGGGAACGAATTTCCTTGACCAGCACATTAAAGGACTCGGGCATACCGGCCTCGATGGAATGCTCGCCCTTGACGATGCTTTCGTACACCTTGGTACGGCCTTGCACGTCGTCGGACTTGACGGTGAGCATTTCCTGCAAGACATACGAAGCGCCATAGGCTTCCAAAGCCCAGACCTCCATCTCGCCGAAACGCTGACCGCCGAATTGCGCCTTGCCGCCCAAAGGCTGCTGCGTGACCAGGCTGTAAGGCCCTGTGGAACGAGCGTGCATCTTGTCATCGACCAAATGGTGCAGTTTGAGCACATGCATATAGCCCACT
>Ga0214919_10002379_pt1 | contig 29649 bp, 33 predicted proteins | sample LL1503_MetaG_FD_177994 | JGI IMG/M metagenome (GOLD analysis project Ga0214919, IMG submission 177994) | Freshwater microbial communities from Lake Lanier, Atlanta, Georgia, United States - LL-1503 | ecosystem: Environmental > Aquatic > Freshwater > Lake | place: USA: Georgia | collected... | reverse complement strand
GAGCAGGTGGTTGAGCTAGTGGCTGTTCTGGTGGTTGTTCTGGTGGCTGTGCTAGTGGCTGTTCTGGTGATTGAGCTAGTGGTTGAGCAGGTGGTTGAGCTAGTGGCTGTTCTGGTGGTTGTTCTGGTGGCTGTGCTAGTGGCTGTTCTGGTGGATGTTCTGGTGGATGTTCTGGTGATTGAGCTAGTGGTTGAGCAGGTGGTTGAGCTAGTGGCTGTTCTGGCGGCTGTGCTGGTGGTTGTGTAGGTGATTGAGTTGTCCCTTTTATGTGTATATCACTAGAGTTATCATTTACATTAATGTCTCTTAAACGCTTTGTTTCACTATTCCAATTAGTATTATATATTCCATTGACATTCATCTCACCTAAACGATGTGTTTCACTATTCCAATTAGACGGTTTATCCAGCGCATCCGCTGCTTGTTTTCCTCGCATTTCCACCTCTTCGCGCATTCGGGCCTTTTCTTTCTCCGCAGCATCGAATAGTGCTTTCTGTCTATTTCTTTTTGGGTCTTTCTTCTGTTCCTCTCTTAATCTTTCCTCCAACTCTGCTCGCTCTGTCTCGAGTTGGTCAAGACGGTCTTGTATTGCTGGGTCTAAAAAATGAACCTTTTTCCGACCCTCTAGTTCTTTACGAAAGTCCGCCTTCATTTTTTCCTCTTTTTCTTGTAGTTGGGCTTCCATTTTTTTCTTTAACATGGGGTCTGACACACCCGTCTCGTTCATGCTGGCGATTCTTTGTTTTGCAATCGCACGTTCCTTCTGCAATTCTGCCTGTAACTTTTTTTCATAAAGGATACGTTCCTGATTTAGTCTGTCCTGTAGCGCCTGTCTGTCCTTTACGGCCTTCTCTTGCGCCTGTTTGTCCTTTACGGCCTTCTCTTGTAAGGCTTTGATTTCACGTGTCTTTTTTTGAAGGTCTTTCAAATAGGTTTCATCCGGTTCCTTATCAGGCTGAAACATACCCATTAAATTTCTAAGGGCCGTCGTAAATACGGGTTCAGACGGCTCATTGGGTTCTTTCTTCACTTCTTGCTTCGCTTCCCGCTTCGCTTCCTGCTTTGCTTCTTGCTTCGCTTCAGTCGCTTCTTGGGTTGTGTCACCATACCCAGAAGTCATCAGTTGTTCCAACCTCTCGCGCCAAGTCAGTCCAGTTGTCTCGGGTGGCACGCTTACACTTTTCTCTTGAGGTGCAACTGGAGGCACGGCTTCAGGCGTAGGCACAAACATCTCAATCGTCTCGTCTACCGCCTTTTCTATCGGGTTCTCCTTCTCTAACTTGATTCGAGGTAGATTCGAAGGGACTCTAGAGATAGGCACAAATGCGTCGGACTCTGACTCCTGTGTCTCTGCTTTCGGTGCTGTCTCTGTGTCTTGTCTCTCTGTCTCTTGTGTCTCTGTCTCTTGTCCCTCTGTGGGGGTATCGTGTGCCTCTACATCTCCCTCTAGGTTCTGGAGTTTCATCAAAATAATTGTAATCAACGCAATATCGTCTAAATCATCCCCGTTCAGATAAATATCCATCGCATCTAACATGCGGTCGTTTCCGCGAACGGTTTTGACCCATTTCTTTTCCATCGCAATCACTCGTTCGTAGTTTCTACGCAAGACCTCTATCAGATGGCGTATACGTAGACCGTTCTCTCGTCTTTGCGGATTCATCGGGGTCATCGGATAGTCCTGTAAAAATCCAGTCAATTTGGCATTGACCTCCATCGATTGAATATACAACTGCTCAAGTGTGTCATGGGGAACCGCATTAAAATGCTCAACCATAAAAGCATAATAGGCAGAAATCTTCTCCTTCATAAAGGTCATGCTCTCTAGAATGATTTCACGAGACATGAGGTCAAGTCTTTCTTTCTTCAACTGAACCATGGTCGACAAGGTGTCGAGGAAATCTCTGCACGTGGAATACATGGGTAGCATCAACTCCATCGAAACGGTTTTCTTCGTTTTTATCCTTTCGAAAATATCTACACCTATAATCAGCTGCTTGGTCACAAAGACCGCATTCATTTCCACTAGTTTTTCCAATAGGTTTTGTTGGGTCCAATCCATCTTTTGTATCTTGACCAAAAGCGGAGTCTGTTTGTAAGAAAAGGGCATATCCGAAAGGGTGTTGATCCATGTATCCAGTTGTTTCACTTTCACGTCTATGCTGTCCGGTTTTATCGGCGCCTCTACGCGGTCAAGGTCGATACCGAATAATTCCATGCATTTTTTGATATAATCGGTCAATTCATCCTCGTAACGTGTATAACGTATACACAAGCTCTCTAACTTGGGTTGTTTTCCAGAGTCTAGAAAGACGAACGATAGAAAGACTTCAAGGAACTCTTTGACTTCGGCTATGGTCAGCCCTGTTTTTCCGAGTAATTCAGTGGTATAACCCTCGATGGCTTGCTCTATCTTATCGGATTTAGGTGCCGTATCTTGTGTGGATTCTTCCATCTACTCTATATATCTTAGTTAAAAAAGGTTTCTTGAATCACGCGACCCTTTTTCAGTTTAATCTGTCTAAACGAGCTGTCAATCGGGTCGTGCGAGACAATGATGACTGTCTTTCCAATGTTGATGCGTTTGATAACGTCCATCACCAACACTTTGGTCGCTGGGTCCAGTGCAGCCGTCGGCTCATCCAGGACTAACACAGGTGCTTGGCGGTAAAAGGCGCGTAGTAACCATACAATTTGTCTCTGCCCTCCCGACAATTCATTGCCTTCCACACCCACCGTGTCGTCCATCTTGTGCTCAAACACGGACCGAATGTCGTTCAGTTTCAAGTCGTCCAGTAAAAGTAAAATGCTTTCCTTGCTGGGTTTCTTTTCGATACCATACGTAATGTTTTCATAGAGGGTTCGATTGAACAGCTTGGGTTTTTGTGGAATATAAAAAATGTTCTCTCGCAATTGGGTATTCGAAATATGGTTGACATCCAATTCACCAATGGTAATCTTACCCATGTTCAGGATTTGGAACCCAAGGAGCAACTTGATGAGTGTCGTTTTGCCGCTTCCAATCTGCCCCACAAAGGCAACCTTTTCACCCTTTTCGATGTGAATGTCTATATTTTCCAGAACAAACTGGTTCTTGTATTTATGATAGACTCCTTTAAACGCAATGTCTCCGTTTTTAAAGGCGTTGATATTTTTCTTATGCGCATTCATATTGTATCTAGAAATCTCGTTAAAGAAGTTTTCGGTATCCAACACTTTTCCGTAAATGTCTGAATAACGGTCCGCATTCAGGACAGCCTTTTCATACAACCGTATGATAGAAAAGGTCACGATAAAGGTGCTAATCAAGGTCTCCGCGTCGATTTTCTTTTGGGTATATTCATAATAGATGAGGTAATTCAGGGAGACAAACAAAGAAACCGTCACCCCTCCCCATAAAGAGGCCGCATTCAAATACTTAGACCAAGACATGATGACCCGCTCTTTGTAGTCTTTGAAAATAAAGTCATAAAACCGTTGTTTCTCTTGGGGCTGCTGATTGAAAGCGTAGATGGAGGAAAAGTTGTTGAAACAATCCACCAGACATTCATACATCTTGTCTTGTGCCTTGTTCTTCTCAATGTCGTAGCCGAGTAAGTATTTGAACAGGAAGTAAACGAATACATAGTATAATACGGCATAACCAATATACACGGACATGGTCAAGGTAGACACGGAATAATAGGTATAGACGGCAGTAATCGAGACAAATAGTTCTCGGATGAATTCCACGCCAAAGGTTTGCAAACAATCGGCCAAGACACCGGGCATTCGAATGATTTTAGACAGAATCTCACCGGTATGAATGTTCTCAAAATCGAGCTCGTAATGGTCGATGATGAATTCGAAAATGGACCCGGTGGTATACTCGGCAAACTCTGGGAAAATGACGGACTGTGTTTTATAGAGACACATTTCCAATATCCAGCACAACACATAAGCACCCAACAACATTTTGACAAAATACACAAAGGCTTTGCTCTTGTCTTTGAAAGAATTGATGACCATACCGTAATATTTGGGAATGATGATGTAGTGAAAGGGATAGAGCAAAATGGTAATGAGGAAATAGATGACAAAAATAAGGGTATTCTTTTTCATGAAAGACACTAAAATACTATAAATACTGAGAAACTCCATATAGTATTTTGATATTTTATTCAAACCTTTATTCGTCTAACTCGTCCTTTTCAAAATAAGACATGAGCTGACCTGATGCCCATAGAAGGACTAGAAAAAGAGGCAGAATGAGAAAAAGAATGATGACCGTTAGGAAAAGGGCGGCAAGGAAAAAGCCAGCAGTAGCCAGACCATATACAATGTTTTTTATCCATTGCTTGTATTTTGAAGTCCAAATGGAATGAACCCCCGGATGCAAGGTCGGGTTCACTACAAAGGCAAAGTATCGAATGTCTTCGCGTATCAACCACATGAACCAATTCGTCGTGAAAGAATAAATCATCGCGACCACCAGTAGCCATACAATAAAGACAAAGTATCGTTTGGTCCAAAAGAGGAACGTCTGAAAAAAGGGCATCACAAATGTTTTGGTCGAGAGAAAATAAACAATGGAACCAAATATTGTTGCATAAATGAAATAGAATACAATTTGTCTTACCTGTTCCAAGGTTGCGTTTTGATAAGGTTTGTTCAAATAGACAAAGGCTGGATTTTCGGTAGGGTCGCTGTAAATGATACTGTTGAGAATGGATTGAAAAAAATCCGGATTTTGTGCTGTTTGGACCGCCGCAGCAGAGGCAGCCGTCGTCTTGGCCAGTGCCGCATCTGTTTCGGCTTTTTGAAGCGCGACAAATTCTTTTTCGGAAAATAGGCCCTTGCCATCGTTGATACGGTCATACTCTTCCAACAGGTCCACCGAATATAAGCCTCTCTCGTTCTTAAACATGGTCAAGGATTTTTCGAGTTCACTCACGAGCAAAGTGCCGTCCTCCATCATCCTGGATGCCGCCCGTAACGTTTCTTTATCTGAGACCTCCATGTTGGTAAAAAACCCCTGAATGGGTATAGTATCTGCTTCAAAGGAATTTGCTGCCTTTTGAAAGGAGTCTTTCGCATTTTTGGTGTTTGTTTTTATCTGCTCTATCAACGTATCGAATTGTTGGAAAGAGGCCACCAAGGATTCATATTTATCCTTTGTTCCTTCGCTTAAAGTATACGTCTCTTTGATGTTGTCTAGTGCATCTTTGGCCGCGTCAATGTCCTCCATGAACGTCCATCCCGTTGGAACAGGTTCAAATTTACGGATAAGTATCCCAAATTCATTCAGCTTAGCATCCATCGTGTCAAACAGCTCTACAAATGTTTTTCCAACTTCATCTAAAAAGATGCTGGCACATACACCCGTCTCTTGTTTGTTATCCGCATTTGAAATTGTCTTTGCTAAACCCGTGTTAGCAAAGGTGTTGGTAACACTTTCATTGCCACTTGCATCCGTGCCACCTCCACCACCTCCGCCACCACCTCCACCACCGCCGCCACCTCCCCCACTACTGCCATTATCCGGAGGAGCGGGGTCAGGGTTGAAACAGTTCTTTTCTCTCAGTCTGGAACGTAGATTTTCGGACATACCAAATCCTTCTTTCGTAGGAACAAGTTCCGTCAGTTCCAAAGGGAATAGATACATTAAAATATATATAAACATATATAATGTTTTCTGTTCTTGCACCCATCCTTGTGTCCGTCTTCGTGTTCTTACTCTATGTTTATTGGAGAGAACGCGAAGGCCTTCAAAATCATACGAAGCCTGTCTCTCTTTTGCCTGACCAAACCTCGGAATTTAACTTTTACAAAAGGCTAACCACGGATACAGACGAGATATACGACAAGAAGTTTGAACAGTATTACAACTCGGACATCAAGGTTGACCTGTCTTATTTCAACAACACCACCAGTCTTTTATATGCGTTGAGTAAACTAGAAAAGCCCAAATAAGGTTATACGTTAAGTATTTTACGCAAAAGAGACTTGTTCGTCTTGGGGTCCACAAACCCGCAATCGTAAGGATTTTTGTATTCGTTGGGCAAGAGATTGTAGGAGCACCCGCAACGTTTAAACATGTTGTCCATCCAAAACCAAAACCAGTAACGAGTATAAAGATAATCGTTTTTTATTTCTTGTTGAAACATAATTTCAATCAGATTATGGGTGCTGGTCAACATGATGAGCTCGGTGACCATCGAGTTTTTGCTCTCGTATAGTTCATACACGCGAATCTTTTCATTCTCCGGTAGGAATTCCTTTCGATTCAGAAACCGTATTTCATTCAGGACATTCTTCAAGGTGGTAATCAGACCCATACGGTAATCCTCGACCGTCTTGATGAAGGAAAACACGTTGATGTTGTAAATGATGGGATAATGATTCATGATGACCGAGGGCACGGCGAATCGGTTGTTTTCTTTGATTTCCAGCACACGTTCTTTGATAATGTTGATGCGTTCTTGAAGCGCGCCAATCAGGGTCTCTTGTTCTTTCTTGACCGCTGCGCGAAGCTCTTGCTTGAATGCGTCGCTTTCGGACTGGGGTGCCTTTTCGTGTAATTCTATCCACTGGCTTAACTCTTGCTCATACCCACTTGGATGCAAGAGGGGGTTTTCAAACAAGAGAATTTCGCCCGAGGTGAACTCCAGTAACGTTTTGAGTCGATACAAGTGATTGCTCGCAATGTGATGGGCCTCGGCGGCAGCATCCAACTTTAAATAGTTGACAATGGCCAGCAAAAAGGCAACAAAAGCATTGACGCCTCCAATCACAATGGCGCCATTTTCATATTGACCACTGAGCGATGAAAAGACACTACACATGGTCGACAAAAAGATACACGGCAACATCAAAAGGTTCAATTGATACTTACAGTGATTACACGATTGATTGTATAAAAAGGCATGGGCTTTGATGAAGCTGGCGAGAATGTCGAGAGCACATGAATATTTATGAACGACGCTGGGTTCGTAATGATGGATGAGTTTCTTTTTCAATTCTTCCATGGTAATTTTTCGGAAAGGTTCTCCTTCGGTACTGTCACTGTTGGCTTCCCACAGTCCATCGTTCATATATACTTTAATACATAAGTAAAAAGCAATCCATAATGTTCCCAAATATCTTTTACGTGTGTGCCCTGATGATGTCCAAACCGAGGGTCCATGTAAAAAGAAAGATTGCGTTCTCCCCGCTTGTAAGCCTCTACGTGTTGTAAAGACTTGTAGTAAAGAAGAGGTTCTTTGTAAGGAACCAGGGTATCGTTAAGGTTGGTATAAATCAATACGTTTGGGTAAACGGCATCCCTTTGAATGTGTTCTAGAGGTGAATAACTTTCAATATAATCGTGAACGGCCGGACGATTCACGTCGCCCAGTTCACTGCGTGTCTCTATTCCGAGGGGCGTCTTATGGGTGGACATGGTCTCCAAGGGGGTGATAAAAGGCACACCTACCAGAGCCACCTTGCAGATATCCGGTTCCATGTTCAATACCGTGCTAATCAGTAACCCTCCAAAGCTGCGCCCCCAGATGACCAATTTGTCTCGGCTTGTGATCTTGCGGTCAAACAATGCGTGGACCGTTTCGATAAAGTCGTCAAAGGTATTCTTTTTATTCAGCATGCGTCCATCCTTGTAGCCTTGGTAGCCGTATTCGGCACCCCCGCGCAAGTGGGCAATCGCCACGACAAACCCGCGTTCGAGCATCGGATACAAATGGATGCTTTCTTTGGCTCCCTCGTAACTGTTGTAGGCACCATACCCAAAGAGGATACACGGAGACAAATGCGGTGTTCCCTTATAGATGAGCGTCACGCGTAGCCCCGGTCTTAAAAAGACTTCCTTCTCTGTATAACGTGGCTTCAACTGGCGAATCTCCAGGTTTGTCTCCTGTAAGGGGATAAGGTATTCCTGTGGAGGGCACGTATACTTGTGCTGTAAAATCTTGTATTCATTACTATTGGGTAAATTGGTTTCCAGTGAAAAATAATCAGTTTGATGACTTTCATGTAACAAGGCTACTTTTCCACAAGATGCCTTGAGCAACTTCAAAGACTTGGGGCACGACACGGTAAAGACAAAGGATTGATTGGCCAGGTCAATCTCCAAGATTTGCTCGTCTAGGCGTTTGTTCTCATACAGGATGTTCTTTTTTTGAAGGTCAGGTGACGTATAGATACGATGTCGCCCTCGTTCTTGAACCGCTACATACCACAGGCCTGCCTCGTGCTGTAGAAAGAGGTATTTGGTCGAAGGTTTCCTGGCAAACAAGGTCGTTATCTTGCGACTGTCCACGTCGAGCAAAAGAATCTCGTCGCTGTTGTAATTTTGAACTTTGATAATGACAAACAGTCCGCTGGTAGAAAGATACATATCCAGAAAATACCCATGGGGTGTATTGTAGAGTCTCGTGTTTTTTTGAGTGAGAAGATTGTAGACATAGACCCCCGAGTCGTTGTAATACCGATTGATACTGACGTATAGGATTTCATCGTCGTTGAGCCACATGGCACACGGGGTAGAGAAACGAAGGTTCGACAACAAATCGGTGGTCTTTAAAATATGTTCCTTGTGTAATTTGATTTCTTCAAAATGTTCGGTATAACGTGGTTTCAAGAACAGGTGAAAGCATTGGCTCCCGATAAAGTCGATTGCGAGCAAAAAGGTGCTTCCGGATGGATTGAGTTCCATGAGTCCCACTTTGAAAAAAGGAAACTTCTTGGACATTTTACTCAGGTTTAACAATTCAAGCTCTTTGCATGGACTACGTTGGGTCAAAATTTTATACCCGTTGCGCGGGTCTCGTCTACCTACAATCGGATTGGGTCCATCCTGGCTATACAGAAAGGGAAGAGGGTGATAGTCCTTTTTCATCTCTTTGGCCAGGGTTCGAATGGACGAGACAAACGCTCGGTCTAATTTCATGTTATGTTGGAGAGCATGAACCGCCCGCTTGTCATGAAGGGAAGGATTGACCACGGTAAAGTCAAGGGACCCCGACCCCAACGACTTTAATTCTTCCGGACTCACGTAATCGGTGATGTATTCTTTGAAATCGGCAAAGGATTTACGCGTGACGTTACGCTTCTTGAATAAGTATTTTAATGTTTTCATTTTCATTTAGAATAGAAGGTTATTTTTATACCGTAGGGCACTTCTTTTTCTCATTAAACTCATCCAGAGTGAGAGAGACCGCCATGACCTCTGTGCTATTCCGAGACACGGGTGGCGGATAGTGGGCGTTTTCGGGGGCAAAGATGCGTTTTCTACGTAACAGTCTCGGGTAATACATGGCATACGTCATGGGAGGTGCCGCGACCACGGGCTTGGCCTTTCCTTTGGCACAGGTCATTCTGTGTTTGGGGTTCTTCACGGGCGCGACTTCGACACACTCTGTCGTATCGGTCTCTACAATGGGGTTGCACAGGTCCGTAAGCGAGTTCGTGACCTTTTTCGAATACAATTGGTCAAAACTGGTCTGGGTCAAAGGCTGGACCACATTGTGGGGATAGCCACGGTTGAGCCAAGTGGTTCGAGCGGCCAACATGGCATGATTCGACTTGACCGAGGGTCTGGGTTGATTATAAGCGTCCGAATTTTGACAAACGGTATTCTCAATACGCCTGGAATTGTTGAGCGAAAATGCTGGCTGTCCGGTCGAAAGATGTCGCATGGCTTGAGATTTCCTTTTTAAAGCGGTCAAAGACATCTATACATCTGCGTGAGATTATAGTTTATACTTAGAGATACAATAGGATAGGTAGTTTTTCAAAGGTATTTCGTATAAAGTAATAGGCGGAGGTGCCTTTCAACTGGTCCAGGTCGGATTCCTTTTTATAGACCTTTCCGGTGAACAAGGTATAGGCAAACTTGCCGATTTCCTTGTAGGTCTTGACCAAGTCTACTTTCCCGACATTGTCCTGGCTTTTCAAAAAAAGGGTTCGGTCTACTTCGATAAAATCGGATGGGTCGATTGCAAAGAGAGAATACCCGTCATCGTATAAAAGCAGAGTGATATAGGTGAGTTGCTTCAGGATGTCCTCTTTTTCGAGCGTCGTCTTTTTAAGATGAAAAGGGATTTCTCGGGTAGAGGTAATGTTTAATTCTCTCCTCTGTTTTAAGTTCATCTCAGCAATATTCATTAAAATTGAATTATATAAAATACTTATCCGAACCTACAAAAAGGAATCATGTCTTACGTGCCTCCTCACCTCCGAAAAGCGAATGCGCCTGCCAAAGCAACTGCTCCTGCCAAAGCAGAAGAACAGTGGACCGATGTCAAGCCGAGACGGTCCAAGGTAATCGAGCCAAAAAAGGAAGAGTTTCCACAGCTATCCGAAGTGAAGAAAGAGGTTACGTTTCAACCACCTTGTGCCGTGAAGATGGACTTCTCCAAGTTGTTTAAAAACGCCGGACCGAAACCACCCAAGCGACCCCCCATGAAACGTGGCCTGATTCTTCTGTCGAAAACACGCCCCAAGGACAGTATGACCGAGGAGGAATGGAATCAAGAAGAGGAAGAACGATTGTTAGCTCGACAGGAGTTGCATTTTCAAAAGATTACGTTGGACTTGGAAAAACGACGTAATCAGATGAGGGAATATGACCCATCCTATGAGTCAGAACATGTCATTACCTCTTCTTCGGAAGAAGACCTGGAAGAAGTGGTCGAGGAACAAGAGGAAGAAGAGGACGTGGTGGAAGATGAGTTAGAAGACGAATAATAATTTCTTGAGCTTTTCCAATGATGGATAGATTGGTCCAGTTGTGTGAAGAGAACTATTTTAAAACAGCAGACAATCTGTTTGTGAATGTTTATTTTTTTTATATTCAAAACGGAACCTGCGAGGAATATCGCAAGACACAGATTCCTTTAAAGGAGGGTGTCTTAACCAAAGAAGAATTTACAGGAGAATTGTTGAAACATCGGGTCTTTAAAGGGCAACGGTATCAGTTGTATCAGCTCTATACCTATCACGTGAATGTAGAGGAGGACAACTTACCCGAGATGAATATCCACAATTCTTTCGAGGGACATGCACAGGTCGAGGCGATGGAGTTTCCGCCTAGCCTGGAACTGTTTCAGCATCACAATTCGGTGTTTGTCTTTTTGTCGACCGAACAAGTCCGTAAAACCCGTCGCACCCTGCTGGGGACGAAAAAGACGCTGAAGAGCCACTAAGACACATCGTAACAATAAAGGAAATCATCCACTCGATACCCGTTAAACTCAGTGGCCGAGACAGCGGTATAGGCACCAAAGTTTTCGTGATAGACACAGTCTCCTAAATACAACTCGGGAAAGAAATAATCTTCTACCAAGACATCCATCGAGTCGCAGGTAGGGCCGTAAAAGGTAGACTTGACCAAGGTGCCTTGTTTCATCACTCTCAAATTCGGGATAAGCTTATCATAATGAATCGAACCGAACCCTCCATACACACCATCGTTCAAAAAATAGGAAAACATCGTTTCGCCTTTTTCTTGAATACGTTTCTTTCCAATCACGCTCATGACCAACGTTTGAACACTCTCGGAGAAAAAACGACCGGGCTCGGCTATAAACCGCACATTCTTTCCATGAAAAAAATCAAACATCCCTTTTCGAATCTCGGCCGCAAACGGAGGGAACAAGGTCCGGTCTCCTGGAAATCCACCACCCAAGTCAACCACCCGTGTCTCGAGGCCCATGCCCGAGGCCACGTCCACCGCACAGCGGGTCGTGCGCAAGGCTTCGTAAAAGGCAACCGGTGAACTACACAGGCTGCCTACATGAAAACTAAACCCAATAAAATGAAGGTTCAGTCGTTTGACGAGTGACAGAAGTTCTTGTACCTCTTCCAATTTACATCCAAATTTTCGATTGAAACGCAAGACGCTCTTGGTGTCGTCTACCGCGATGCGTAGGATGAGCTGTGCCTGCGGATGGTAGAGCTTGACTTTATACAGTTCCTCTTCACTGTCAAAGGTGATGTGTTGAACATCTTTTTGCTTGGCAAATTGTAAATGACTGATGGGCTTACAGGGGTTGGCATACAATATCCTCGTCCCATCTTTGACCAAGGCATGAACCTGTTCGATTTCCTTTTCACTTGCACAGTCAAAGTTTATTCCGATAGAAGCCATGACTTCCAACAGGACGGGATGGTTGTTGCTTTTGACGGCATAAAAGGGCTTGACCATGGGGAGCTCGTTGTTCCAGGTTTCATAGGATGAAAACACTCGGTCTAGATGCATCAAGTAAAACGGACGGTCTGTGGTCCGCTTGTTCAGAATCGTTTGAATAAACAGGGGCAAGGGTTCATGTTTGATAAGAACCTTGTGTTTTTCAATAAATGACGGTAGCAACTGTATCGCATCCTCGTCCATAGGAACAGTATACATCGTTCTATTTAAATGTCTTATGAGAATAAATTAAAATGAAAAATAACCATATCTTATATCCATAGCTTAGCTTAGCTTAGATTAGATATCCTCGAAATTCACGGGCTCTGCGTCTTCCGACATCGTAATCCCCATGTCCTCGTCCTTCCAATCTTTCTGTGCCTGGTCCTGCTGTTGTAAGACGCTAAGATTGGGTGTGCTCTGAATGAGGGTTTCTTTCTCTCGGTCCGAGTAGACATAGAGTAGGTCACAGCACTCTCGTTTCCCTTCGGTCTTGGAGGCCCAGTCACGCAGACCCACCAAGAGCCAGGCACCCACCTTGATAAAGTTGCCTCCTTTGAACTTGCCGCTAAAGGTCCCGCGGATATGACACAGTCTCTCGACGCCATCTTGGCACTTGACCACACAAATCCGACCACCCGTCATTTTGGTCACAATCGCATAATATTCAGAGGGGTCAGTAGACACCTTCATTCGATTGGGGGTAAATGTTTTGCTGCCAGACTGTTTTGCTTTTTTGCCTCCTGTAACATTGCGAACCATGTTGACTTAGAATACTTATCCATCTTTTATTTCGTTTAATTCAATTTTTCCGATAACACGTCCCAAATACTTCCTTTGTGTGTATCTTCGCCTGAAATATGAACTTTTTTACTATAAACCGATAAAGGAATATTCCGTAAGATAATGTTCTGCATTTGTCTCAGCTCCTGAACGGTGGGGCGTTTCGAGGGGTCCGCGTGAATCATTCGAAGTAGATGGTTCTTCCAAATCGGCACATCCATGTCCTGTTCTTGATACATGTGAATGAAATGATTGGCAATCTTGTAACTGTCCCAGGTATGCCAGAAGGACAAGAAAAAGGCGAGCTGTTCCGGCTGCGTTTTCTGTATCCAGGGACGATATACGGAAAGTGCGATGGATTGATACGTGTCTAGAAAGCCTAGGCCATACACACTCTTCAGCACATAATGCATACTTTTGAGGTATTCCTCCACAGTGCTCTTCAGAGACTCTTCCGTCAATGGACCCACGTTTAGAACATACGTAATCAGGTGATATTCCAGGGGCCACCACTTCCAGTTGGGTGTATAGGAATGAAATATCTCTCTTAAATAGTCTGGCTTGTCTTCCTTCAACAAGTCCGCTTTAATCGATAGACCAAAGTCAATGATAAAGAGATTCCCTTTCTGTGTATACAATACATTCCCCATGTGTAAATCATTATGAACAATCCCCGCCTCCATCAGGAGGATCACTTTGCGAACGAGGTCAAAGAAAAAACGTAGAAGCTGAGACAATCGAACGCCCTTTTCAATCATTTCATACAGTTCTATCGATTTCAAATACATGGAATAGAGTAAAACATATTTCTTGGTTTTACTGCGGTCAAACATCTTACACCCTTCGCGTAAGGGGTCCAGTTTTTCCTCCTGGATTTTACATTGCTTCGAAACCACGATAAAATGCTTGCCATAATTCGGCACATGCTTGCGCACATGATGACCTACCACAATCTCCGTCTGGGTTGTAAAATTATCTTTTACCAATTTTGTCACGAGGCCGTCTTTTTTCAGGGGCTTGCCGTCGCAATTATAACCAGGATAATAGACACAACCATAAGCACCCGAAGAAAGAAACCGACTAGACATCTAAAGTAAGACCATATTTTTTATGTTTCATTTGATAGTATTGATTGTTAAACGCCTTTTTCAGCATAGGCAAGGGTAGGTCTTCCGGATAGTCACGCGCGTCAAACAGTCGAGACGGTTTAAAGGTGGGGTCCGCGAGAAAGGCTCGGTCCAAGGTCTCGACCATCTGAGACAACACTTCTTTGGGGACTCGAACCATACTACGTTTCGGGACATCCTTTACGGTCTCTTCCGTATTTTCCTTTTCCTTTTTAATGTAATAATATTTAATGCTCTTAAATATTTTTACGTCGATGGGGAGGTCATAGTTGTGCCGAGACAAATAAATCTGTTCTTGCTCAACCAGTGATTTGATGGGCTCTTTCTGAAACCATTCTTCAAACTGAGTCAGAAGTTGTTCAGGTTCGTCGTATTGATGGATTTGAGAGAAGGCCTGAATGTGCTGGTTCAACTGCGGGCTGCACTTGAAGCGATGAATCGCCATTCTTTTTCTTCTCTTGTTGGATAACTTCTTCTTCAATTTTATGCATGGTTTCAGAAGGAGCTTGTGCAAAGGAACGCAAGGCAAATAGGATTTGCTTTAGGTTTGTCTCAATCTCGAAATAGCCAAACTCGTCCATGAGAGTGGCATAGGATTGCTTGGGTTCTTTTTCCAAGAGCCAAGAAAAGTCCAAAATATTTTGTTCCATATGAATGTAGTTTTCGTATTTTTTCTCCGTCTGGGTATCTGCTCCCCGCTGACAAACCACTTGACAGCCCGCCGTGAGTGCGCGATGAACCGAATAGATGTCAAAGGGTTCTTTGTCTATCGTTGGCATAATCAACACATATTTGGTCTCTTTTAACTGGGCCAACAAGTTCGGCGTGTCCACCACGGGTGCATACTTACACGACGGATTGAGACGCTTGTATTCTTCCCCTCGTTTGACGTCACCTAACAAAAGAATATCATACGGTCTGATTTTACCTTCCGGTTCTTTGTGTAACATGAATTCATAGAAATAAAAGGAATAGACCTTGATGGGTATCCGCTCCTTGATGTATTGCGTATTGTATCGACTGTAATCGAGGACTGGATTTTTATGTATCAAACGATTGTAATACTTATTGTCGAATAGTTCCGAGTGATAGGGCTCACTCTGTATGAGCAAGTATTTTAACTTGTGACTCTCTTGAATGTAAAGAAGCTGGTCTGCTTTTTCGCTCGAACCAAAGACAATAATGATATCTCCTTCTTTTGGACTGAGTTGCATAATAAAAGGGATGTTTAGACGTTTCGACAAGAAGACGGCATTCTCGTTAAATCGGGGATGGAACGATACGATATACATTGATATAGAGGGGTAGATTTGTTCGTTGTTTTTATCGCATCGTTCCTTATCGCATCGTTCCTTGTATCGTTCCTTATCGCATCGTTCCTTGTATCGTTCCTTCTCTATTTTCGAACAAACCCGAGTTCCTTTAATAGGGCGTCGTGGTCCGGGAGAGGAGGAATCTCAATCACCTCGTCCTTTCGCCATACCTCCTTGTCGACCGTATTCCCTTCATGGCAGAGACAAACCATCACCTCGTGAATATTGGAATGATTGATTTCCCAATGTCTCCCTTTCAAAAAGGGAATGCCTTCACTCGACATTTCCGTGCCAAACTGGCCTCGTTCCCAGAACCGTTTCGTATAGACGAGTGTCGCTTCGTTGGCCATACTGAGCAGGAGGTTTCTCATCGCGCCCGTATACCCATCCTTGAACAAAAACAACATGTCACTTGTCCCCGTCGCTTCCTTGGTTTTCAACTTTTCTATCGAGGTTGACAAGTAGCTCGACAGATACACATCGTCGGTATCCATGTGTGCGATGAAATGACCTTTCGCCAAAGAGGCCAATAGGTTTCGTTTTTTACCAATCGGCATTCTCTCACACCGCACGTATTGTATAGGGTAAGGCACGTCCAGTTGCAAGCGTTCAGACTCTTCCCCGTCATCGGCCACAATCACTTCTAAAATGTTCGGATACGTCTGAATTCGTATGTTTTGCGAAATCAATCGAGAAAACTTTTTACGATTGTAGGTAGGGATGATGATGCTACACGACATTACAATAGAAAGGGACATTCTTTTGATGGGTTTAACGGATTAAAATACTTACCTTTGGTTAAAGGATTACCTCTGGACTAGTTGTGCCTCAACTTGTCTCAGGCGAGCATGGACCTCTTGTAGAGACTTGACCAGAGGCGAGATGAGTTCCTGTAGAGACAAAAATTGGGTCTCTTGTTCTTCCGTCCACAAGCCATAACGTTCCGGGCGTTTATCGTTGAGCTCAAGGGCTTCTTTCACTTCTTGTGCGACGAACCCATAAAAGACCTTGTCTGGATTGTCAGTGTAGGTAAACGAGACAGGTCGCAAGGTATCCAGGAAATCGATGCCGAGGTCACAGGATACAACATTGGTTTTTTTGTTCAAGTCACTTGTGGTGAAGACCTGGGTGCAAAAGATTTGATTACAGGAAATGTCGTTACATACAAGTTTGACGGTGTTTTGAGTGTCAATACGATTCGAAAGTTGTTTGAGATTGAACGAGACGTTGTTTAGAGTTGTCACGGATGTGTTGAGCTGCGAGACGCTTGTAGCAAGGCTTGTGAAAGACGCATTCACGATGGAGTTGGTTGAAGTGACTGAAGTATTGAGTTGGGACACACTCGTTGCCAAGCTTGTGAAAGAAGCATTCACCGTCATGTTGGTCGAATTTATGCTCGTATTCAGTTGAGAAACACTATTGTTCATCTGCATCATGCCTGTGTCTAGACTTGTAAAAGAAGCATTCACGGACGAATTGAGTTGAGAAATACGATTGTTCAGAGTGGTGAAGGATGTGTTTATAGTGGCAAAAGAGGTATTCACCTGGGCATTCGTCGATGAGATGGACGCATTCAAGGTTGTTATCAAGGATTCCGATGCCTGCGTCACCGTCGAGGCAAAAGAGGTATTCACCACATCGGTAAAGGCGGCGAATCGACTACCGAGGTCAGAGATGTTCGAGGTATTTACGGTCACCTTATCGGTCAAGGTTGTCAATTGACTCGTAAAATTGGAGACATCTGCCGCTCCTGTAATATTCATCAATGTGGCATTCATTGTTGCAAGTCTAGACGAAACGCTTGTGAGGTTGGTCGATAGGTTGAACAAGGAACTCACTCGTACAGAGACGTTCTCTAAGACGGTGGTTGTCTGAGCGACCGTCTCGGTCAGTCTAGAGGAAACATTCAGGATACTTGTATTGGTCTCGGACGTCAGGGTCGAGATTCTAGAGGAAAGGGTGGATACCTCGGTCGTGACCCTAGCATTCAGACTCGCTGCATCGTTAAAGGATTGTAATGAAATTCTCACGAGTTCACTCGTCAATCGATTCGATACATTGATGCCATAGGTCTGTAGGTCTCCTGTCGTAAGAGTCAGTCCATTTACATCGGTCGTAATACGCGACGTCAGCGTAGCCAGTCCAGTGGTAAGACGGCTCGAGGCGTTGGTAAGATTGGTATTGGTCTGGGAAAGCTCCGTTGTGAGTCGAGTGGATAGATTATTGAAGGATGTGGATAACGTCGAAATACTTGTATTGGTTACGGATTTCAGGTTAGACACTTGCGTGTCCACGTAAACCTTGGTAGTCAGGTCGGACGCGTTGACAGGCGTATCTGGACTTTGCGGCAAGATGGGCATGATGCGTTTCACCGAATAGGTGTCGTTTGGATAAGGGCGTGTATTCATGTAGGTCGTAATCGTGTTCATAAACTTGACATCGTTCAATTCGTTGTAGACATAGGCTCCTAGCGTATTCAGAGAATATGACCCATTTGTATCTCCAATGTATCGTATATTCTCAGCCCATATGGTGCCCGCCTCAATGGTCGTTGCATTCAATGTAGAGACATTGTATATTGTTGTCATTATATAGAGATACTATTTATTCATCGATGGAAAGGCCGTGAAAGAATAAAATATCAAGACAATATACAATGGCGAAACCGAAACAAAGCAAGACACGAAAGACGGCGAAGAAGGGAAAGCGTCCTCTTAGTTCATGGAATCTGTTCGTGATGAAGGTCAAAAAGATGAACCCAGGCAAAACTTTTGGCGAGGTGTTGAAGATGGCGTCGACTTTAAAGAAGAAAGGCAAAATGAATTAACTTTACCTTTATCAATGGACGTCCCGCGTTACACGTATACTAGCGCGTCTAATAAAATCAGTATCGTGAACAGTGAACTGAACCAGAAGAAACTAGAGTTTGAACGAGCCTACCTTCGATTCCAGGAAAACTATGCCAAATATGGTAAGTATAGTCATACTTTCGTTCCTAAACCCGTGAAACCCTTCATTCTTTAGGAAGGTTCTACAATGTAGGGACTTATCCTGTAATCTGGCGAAAGACTTCGTCTCGTTTTTTAGAAGCAATGGTTTTGAGTCGAATCGATGTAAGACAGGCAGGGATGTGACCTCCGCCTGTCTGTTTGATGGATTCTTCTTTGACTTCTGCACTTGTCTCTTCCTTTGTCTCAGCTGGCTTCTCTTCTGGTTTAGCCTCAGGCTCCGGTTTAGCCTCGGTCTCCGGCTCCGGTGCCCATAACGCCTTATCTAGGCGATAAGAACAGAGAGCATAACATTTCTTTAGGTCATCTTTAAAGCCTTCATCTTCCACTTCAAGAGTTTGGATGAAGGCTTCAAAATGTTTTGTATATTCCACTTCTGGTATAGGGCATTGTTGAAACAATTCGGCAAATTCTTCAAAGGTTAACTTCTCCTTCTTCTTGTCGGGTTGTTCTTTTTTGTCCTGGATATGTCTTGCCAAATCATTGAATATCTGGAACATCAACTTATAATTATTTAATATTTTAATATGTTATATGGCAACGACAGGAACAATCCCTACGACGATCACGAGTCTGAACACTATCTCTTATACCCAATCGACGACTATACCGAATTCGCCGTTTTATACCTTTAAGGACGGGTCGAATACGAATTATTATTTGTTTGATTTGGCGGTGTGTGATGCCTCGGGTGACATGACTGCCATTCCTACCTTTGAAGGATACGACGCCTCGGGTGGAGCGGCTTACAGCTTTACGACCATTACGGATGTATCGGCCATCTCGATTATCGATGTGTCGGCGGCGAACTTCAACAAGCTCTTTGCCTTCTGGTCCGACTCGAACGATGTCTCCGATATTGATAACGGGTTAGATGTGAGATATGGCATCGGAAATGTCAGCAGTTGTTTTGCGGGTATTCCTTTTGCGAGCTCGGCCATTACCTACACGGAGATTGGCTCAAGAGGTATTTTGCCGACCAATTTACTTCCGAGTTACTACAACATGAGCTATGATGTCTCCAAGGATTTCGTGGTGGACTTGGCAGCACAGATTACGGGTGGATATGTGGCCACCACGGTGGACTTGTTTAACAATGAGCAGGTGTTGCGTGATGCGATTACCAATAAAAACACGAGCATTCAAAACATTTTCAATTCGTTCATTACCAATTCCTCGAACTGCTCTTATTCTACGAATAACTTGTCTACGGTGACGGCTGCCTCCACCACGGAGCTGAAACTCGCATTGTCGACGAAGAACTTGGTGACGGGTTTCCTCAACTTGAACACGACCAACAACGTATCGAATGCCGCACGTAAAACGACCTTCCTCACGGACTTGTCAAACAACAAAATCGACGAGGTTTACTTTGTAGATGCCAACACCTCCTACCGTAGAAACCGATTCCATGTCACCTTCCACGAGAACGACTTACTCGCGGTTCGTGTGCAGTATAACCTGAAGACCTCGGGTGGCGCTTCGATTACGAACGCGTCCTCGTATGGCCTCGGTAACAATCCCCTCAAGGACCACCGTGCTTACAAGGTCTATCTTCGCATGAGAGAAAATCTTTAAAGAGTCCTAGGTAAAGTCTTCTCTCCGTCTAGTATATGATTATTTCGTCTTGTTCCGCGGCGCCCAAGTTGGCGAGCGCGATTGGTATTAGTATAGGTGGTATTCCTGGGAATTATCTCGACCTCAAACGTAGTGTCTATCGATACAACTTGTATTATAAGTATATTCTGGGTAACCTCACAAACGCTCTTTCGCTTTATTCCAAAGGAAAATTCGCGGAGCTGGAGACCACTTTTCCAAAGAATCAACTCAATGCGATTTCGCTACAAAATTTAAACTTTGATATTATTTATGCAGACCGCATCGATACTTTCACTGATGCGTCTGGAACTGTATACGATTATGACAAGACCTTGGACGATGTCGTCTTTGAGGATTACAAGATACTCACAGGAAGCGTGTTAACGGGGTTTGGACATGCCGTAGAAACCAACAATCTCTTTTTGACCTCTCAAGAAAGAGTCTTTGAACTTCAGACCACGCTAGACACGCCTTCGATGTTAGAAAGTTATATTCAAGAAAAAAGGAACATTACACACTTTGCATTCGATGCTGTGGTCCCGATTCAATTGTCCATTCAACTCAAGCCATGGTTTCGTGATTATCTGAGAGAATATGGTCCGCCTTACGACGGAGTGTTCGATGCCCACTTGATGGCAAAGGTGGTTCAAAACCTGATTAATACAGGCGAAATTACGGCGGAACAGTTCATCGAGGCTTCCATCTAAGCCCGGACTCCGCTACTCTTCAAGTCGACATACAATTGTTTCATGTTCGTCATGTAGGGGTCTGCGAGTTCAAAGAAGTCATTCATTTTCTTGAGTTCAAAAGGTTCGCGTTTCTCACGAGTCAGAACCACGACGCAGACCACCACGAACAAAATCCCTATCAAGTTCATCCACATATACGGATACACGATAAAATATAATATTCTCTGTGAAGTCTATATGCAACTCGTTCTTTTTATCGGATTACTATGTGTAGGAGCGATAGTGTTATACGTCCTTTTGTCTCCGACCAAAATCAAAGTGGGTGAATTGGTGGACGGTCCACAGGTCTTGTCTTTATACAAGGTTGGCACAGTATACAAGGCATGGACGGGGGTCGAGTATATCCCGATACAAAAAGAGTTTTCTATTTGTAACGAGAAGTTATGCCCTTTAAAACAAGGCGAAGAGGTCATTGTCGGTGATAAAAAATACGCGGTCCAATTAAGTATTTGAATCCATCCTATTTAATATTTAACATTTATGTTTTATCCTTATCCTTTTCTTTGATAAATTCCAAAAAGCCTATACTTCGTTTCATGTCAAACGACATACCCAATTGTCGCTTGGCTACATCTAAGACCACTCGGTCGAAGGGACCCATCTGCTCCACGTAGGCTTGCTCTAACGGAGACAAAGGTTTTGGTTCTGTGACTTGATTCATCTTTACCGGTTCAAGAGAAAAGAATTCAGGTCAATTTTATTAACCTTGTTTTAGAAACTTGAACTGCAAAAAGGAAAGAGGTTTGAAGTCGGTAACCGGCACAGGGATTTCATGCTTGCCCATATAAATGAATTTGTTGAGTTCCTTTTGTAACAACTGTCGTTTCTCTTTCTTGGCGACGAAAGGACCGCTTGTGGTTGTCTCGGCTTCCTGTTCAGTGGTGGCAGACTCTTCTGGAAAAAGATACACTTGTTTACATTTGTGTTCAAGCACGTAATGACGACAGACAATGTCCGCGTATTTATAAGGCAACTCATTCGCTGAAAAATAACAAAAGGCATTCTTCTCTGCGTCGTAAAACATGTGAACCTTGTAGTGTAGATTCGGAATTTCGTAATACAGAACCTCGTTTCTCAGCGAAGTAAGCTCTTCCATCGTAAGGGTCGACATGGGTGCCTCTTCTAGCTCTTGAATAAACTTGTATTCTAAAAAAAGATTATTGTAATACTCGTCGATACGCTTCGCCTCGTCTTCGGGCATCAAATTCTGTCGAATACACAAAGGGAACAAAAGGATACTTAACCCGAACCCCGCGAGGTAGGTGAACACTCCATGGAACAGCGTGTACAGGTTGTACATTTCTAAGGGATGATAGATTTTGTTTATACTCTTTTTACGGGTATAAGCTCGAGCTTAGACTCTTTTACGGATGTAGACTAGCGTCTTTTACGGGTCTTTTCCCCCTTGGTCTTTGTCTCGGCTTTTGCCTTGGCCTTGACATTTGACTTGGCCTTCACCTTGGTCTTCCTCCTTGGCCTGGGCTTCTTTTTATGCTTCAGAGGTTGAACCATCTTGTTAAAATCATCTCGATTGAAATGCATACACTTTTTAAAGGTCGGCAATATCCGTGACTCTGACATAAAGTCATGAATGAGTTGGTCCGGTAGCGACATGCCGGTATTGAATCGTAAATGACCCAACATTCCTTTGATTTCATCCTCGGTCATTTCCCGGGTTTGAGTCTTATCGTTTACGGTTTCCACAATGACTCCCTTTCTCAGTATCATCTAGTATATCCAAAGAAGATATTCTTTTAAGAATCATAACAATATATGAATAGCCTTAAAATAGGTTAAAATAAGTATTTAAAGAGTTCTTCTATCTATTTCTTGTGAGCGGTCACCGGTCTTTGTGGCGTAATGGATAACGCGTCAGACTTCTAATCTGAAGATTGCGGGTTCGAGTCCCGTCATAGACTATAAACTTAATGCTTCATTAGCTCAATCGGTAGAGCATGCGGCTGTTAACCGCAAGGTAGTAGGTTCGAAACCTACATGAAGCGTCATTTGATTTCATTTTTCGAATGAAATAAAGTGTATTAAAATACTTATCGTAGCTTACGGAAAGAGAGGTAAAATATAGTCAGTCTATATAGTAGATGGAACGTATCAAAGATGCTTTTCAATCATTACCGATGCCTTCGATGGCCTCAGCACCCCCTCCAGAAGAACAGACATTCATGGACAAAGCCTTAGATGGAATGACCTACAATTTATATTCTCTTATTTATGCGAACGCAAAAGCGGCGACCTTTTGTCCCATGGATATTAGCATCACCGTGATGATCGTGTTTACGATTATCTTATCCCGTTTCATCTATTTGGTGTTTGCCTATGTGTTTAATTTCCTGGTATGGTTTGTGTATACCATCATTGTGATGGGTCCGTCGCTCATCATTTTATTATTGCTCATCATTGTCGGCATTGTCATCTATTACTTCTCGGAAGCCGTCCGCTCTATCGCCAACATTGTCGTTGTTCCTCTGTGGAATATCACCATCGAAGGGCTTGCGGGTCTCTCGGGTATATTGTCCATTCTGATAGGCGTGGTGTTGATGATACCCAAGATTATCGGTATCAATATCGAAAATCCACTCAAACCCTTTGGACCCGAGGAATATACCATCACCGACGGACTTCCTTCTCTCGGAGAGTTCTTTGTGATGATTGGAGTAAAAGTCGTCAGACCCGTGGTGGAAGCAACGATTAGTTCTGTGTTTTACGACAATTAATATATCAATCTATTCTAATGAAGTTGCAAAAATCAATGAAAGATACTCTTTCTCTCTTTTCCAAAGACAACCTGCCGCGTTTGTTGGTGATGTTGGTTTTGTTGTTTCTTCTCTATTACGTGTATACCACGTATTTAAAGGAGGGATTTACGGACGTGAAGCCAGGTGATTTTTCGGGACAGGTGACGCCTGACAAGAAAACCCTGGTGCTCTTTTATGCCGACTGGTGTGGACATTGCAAGAAGTTTATGCCCGAGTGGGACAACGAGGTGACGCCTGAACTTACCCCCATGGGTATCCAGGTAATAAGGGTGAATGTAGGAGGAGAAAGTCCCGAGGAAGAGGCCCTGAAAAACGAATACAAGGTCAAGGGGTTCCCCACCATTGTCTTTATCAAGAATGGCACCCCGATGGAATACGATGGACCACGTCAAACGGCGGAGATTAAGAAGTTTTGCTCCCAGTAGACGGTCTTGTCCGTCTGGACCGCCACACGGTTGCGGCCGTGTGAGCCGCTTGGCCTCCGGCCCTAATAGGGGGGATTAGACGTGGATGGTAATAAAAAGAATAATATCTTCATTTTATCAACCTATTATGGTAACAACCCGGCATTTCCTCGGGCGTAATCTGCCCGTAACTTAGTCCGTAACCTAACCCAAATTTACACGTAAACGAAAGGAATCTACTTTTAGATTACGTGTAAAGTTGCTCCCGAGAAATGCCGGGGTGTGACCATAATAGATTGGTCAATTATCGAATATATATCATTTCTCTTACCATCTACATCTCAACCACATCTCATTGGGGCGGAGCCCAGGCGCCCCAGCCGGGCAAGACCGGCTATCTAATATTTGTATAAATTCTTCGTCATCAGCGTCATATACCAATTGTGTCCATTGAGTTCTAAAAGGAAACCACTGTCGTCATACAGCTGAACATGTAGTCTCTCGATAGAAGTGGGTCCGTGGTATTCGCGGATGTAACTGCAGTCGTCCGTGAAGTAGGTTTGTCCCCATACGACGGTTGGGTCAAAAGGATACACGGCCAGGATTTGGTCTGGGGCATGAACCTCTTGTCTCGTATTTTGTAAGAACAATCGTTTCTTGGATTGGTTCTGTTGCGCACGGGTGTAAAGCTGGGACTTGGTCAGGGTCCGCGGGACATCGGTATAGGCGTCAAAGGTATCGGGTGTCAGTTCATTCAGTCCTTCTTCTTGTGTAAAATAAGAGGTAGGTTTCGCAATTTGTTGTTCGCTTCTTGAATACACCATCGTATCCGCTGTCTGGCTATTGTTAAAGTCATCGACCACGACTGAGACATATTTTATCATGGGCACACCTGCGACCTTGTTTCCTTGATAGACGCTGGCATTGTTATACGTGAGACTGACCGCGTCATTGCTGGAACTCACAGAGGACCCAGTGATTTGTTGGAAACCGAGACACCATCCTAAATTGGTATTGATTTTTGTGCCGGGTGGCGTAAAATTCAAGGTAAACGGTCTTGTGCCCTGGACCTTGACCTTGCCGGTCGTCGTGTTGGGGGTAGAAAAAGAAATATCCATAATCCCGGCTGCAACCATTTTCTGATTGATAGCCGGGATAAGGGTCGTCAGGGTATAGTAGCCCTCGTCTAGAGCAATCCTTATGCCCGAGACATCAAAGATGTGATTCGCCCGCCGTGGTTCAATGTTGTAAAAGGTAAAGGGGATTTGCAGAGTCATGATTTGAAGAGAGACGGCATTCACAATCTTCTCGTTCAAGGGAACAATAAAGTCCGTGGCTTCTTTCGTGAGGTCGGGACGATACTGAGAGTCTACCATGATAAGTCGTTGAATGGTATTCTTGTAATTGGCATTGAGGACGTCGGGAACCGTGTTCTTGACGACGACTGCCTGGGCCTTGGGCATGGAGAACTTTTCCTCGATGATTTTTTGGGCGGCGCGTTCAATCATTTCTTTGTGACCGTATCCGAATTTCACAAAGATACGTTTTTTACTGTCTTCAATGTCTTGAAGTGTAAAATCATTGAGACAATTCAGTCCACTGTGTTTGGTAAACAACTTTCGCAACTCGAGCGCATTCAAGGCATCTACATTGAACTCGTCCATCTATATATTGGCTCTTTTTTTAAAAAAGGGGTTTTAACACAGACCCGAAAGTCTTTCTATCGTTAATGTATGCCTAAAAGGAAATTCAATCGAAACGGACAGAACGGTAACAGACAGAACATCACCGCAAAAGACCGTAGCTTTAACCGAGAGGAACACGAGAGAGAAAGTCATAACTGTTATTCTTATTTGTTGAATTTGCATAGTAAAACGGCACACGATGCGTGTGTTCACGATTACAAAAAGCTATCGTATTGTCGGCGGTCACAGCCCGGGTATGCGGCTGGCTTTCCTGCGTTGGAAGAAGACGACTTTAACTGCGCCGAGATTGTCAAGCGAACCCTGGCCGACAATCCTTACCTGACTCCGATTAGCCGAGACAAATCCTGTCCCGCCGACATGTACAAGGGGGCGATTGTGGTGGCACCCAAGAGAGACTACCATTATTATCGATTGAATGATGAGGGATATTGGACACACAAGCCCGGATACAAACCGAGCACCGAATACGACGCAGACAACAAACTGATTTTAGACCCTGAAAAGGCCAATCGTAAATATGGCGAGTTGTATTACAGTGATTTTTGTGGGTATGTCTGCGTGCCCCGAGACTACAAAAAGAAACGCATGAAGATGACCCGAAACAACCAGAAATTTGTTCCTTACAATGCCTATAAAAAGAAAACTCGAAAGAACCATTAAAACCGATATAAAGACGAATTCCATACATAGGTATATCACAGTACCAGAGTGGTCAAATGGGCCAGCCTTAAGAGCTGGTGCTTCGGCTTCGTGGGTTCGAATCCCACCTGTGATATCCCTGTTCTTATAGCTCAGTTGGTTAGAGCGACGGTCTTATGAGCCGTAGGTCACCAGTTCAAGTCTGGTTAAGAACACTTGTAGATGACGATTAAAATACTTATTCGTTAGCCGTCATCGAATTGAATTCAAAACTTCTTCTTTGTCCAATGTAGAAAATGGAGCCTCGAGTGCCTTGTGTCATGGTTTTCAAACCACCCACCTTCTCCGAAGCCATTATGGTTGAACTACGCAAGGACGATATCGCCCGAGGTTACTATGGAAAAAGAAAGGAGGCCTTTCTGAAGTGGCTGGAGCAGTCCAACGAACCGTCAAGCGACGTGCCAAGCGAAGCACCGTCAAGCGAAGCGCCAACCAAGCGTGAACGAAGCCTCAGCGAAGACCGTAAAACCAAGCGTCAAAAGACGGACTAAAAAGAATATATCTTTATTTTTATCGAATCATATTCCCCATCTCACGCATATACGCGTAATAGGCATCCTTGGAACAGTCCATCCCGACGAGTATGCAGAAATCCGACCAGTGGTCGACCTTGAAGCCTTCTGCCTCGCAAGCCTTGATTTGTCTCAATCCTTTGCCGAGTTCGTCGCGACGGTAGACGCTCCAATTCAAGATGCCCATGTCCAGAGTATATTTCGGATATTGTCTCTTCACAAAGTGTCGTATCGTGTTCATCTTTTGAAGGGTGGCTGGCAACTTTTCCGTATCTAGTTCCATGTTCCCTTTGAGTTCTCGCACGTAAACTGTTTCTTTATGGAGCCACCACAAATCGATATCCTTTTTCTTTTCATGGACCTGGTGCAGTCCGCTTGGCAATAAAGTCAAGTCTGTATTTTTTCGGATGATTTCCTTACACAAATACTCGCCGAAATACCCGAGCTTGACTGAGAGGGACTGTTGACTTGGCTGTGTGCCAAACATCAGGTGAGACAGTGACCCGGGCTTGGTATAGGTTCGCAACAGGTTTACCTGAATCCATCGTTTTCCAAGTGTCTCAAATGCTTTCATGGTTACGTTTTTTTCAATATAGTCGTTCGTTCAATTTTAAGTATTACGTAAGTATTTTAAAAATTGAATTCCATCTTTTGATGTTATCTCCTACAAAAAGATAAGATGGAATCCTCGAAACAAATGAAAGCCTATGTTCGTGTGTGGCAAGTGTGCCAATGCGAAGTGACGGACAAACGAGACTATTGTGTCTCATGCTTCCCTTCCAAGGAGGCACATCTTCTGGAAGCCATGCGAGACGAAGATACGTTCCTACGTTATTCTGACCTGCGTCTACAACCTATGATTCCGATTACCTCGCGTCTTACTAGCACAAAGACGTGAAAGGATAGGATTCGGTTTAGGTTATGTTTTTTACCCTTTCTCTAGAGTTAAAAAATATTCATGTACTCTATATGGGAAAGTCAGTCACCCTTCGAACCAAGCGTAAAAGTAAGGACCTTAGTCACGTGGGCCTCAACAAGGTTCTGAGTGTCTTTGTTCACAAGGCGTCCAGTGCTGCGCCCAAGATAGGTGCCCTTCAAAAGGCCTACCTGAATGAGTGTAGCTGTTTTATCATCAGTTCTCTCATGACCTTGTATCCAGCGTTTGCCGCCAAGATACATCCTGGCAAACTGGAACTCTTGCTAAGCAAATTTTTAAGGTCGAGTTGCGGACGGTCGAAACGGATGAAGGGTGGGACACTTGCGTTAAGGAACACAAGAACCATTGGTGGAACCAGTCTATTTGTGGGTGCACTGATGTTTATCTATGCTCTGCTTGTCACACGTGCCTCTGTGGAGCAAATGAACGAAAGAAACCCCTTTCGTAAACCCGAGTATACCATGTTGAACTTGGTGAAAGAAGAAACCATCATGATTGAGATTACACGGGAGAACCTCATGAAATGGGTCAAACATCCGACGATGCAACTGTCCGAGGTGACAAGCAGTCTCTCGCTCAAAGCCATACAAATCGTGGGCAAGGTCACGAATCAATATACCGAAGGGTTAGCTCAAGCCGTCAGCGACCATTGCATGGGAGAGAGTGCTGGAACCATTCCCGAAATGAGGAATGAACCCTCGCCTCAACCCGCGCCAGAACCCTCGCCAGAAGCTGGGCGATGGTCTTCGTTTGCAAGCCAGTCATGGTCGACTCTTTCAGGGTATGTCTCGGGTGCGGACCAGTTTGCGGACCGTATGGCCAAAGTCCATCTTGCGGCGGTCAATCTGTTTGATATGCCGGGATGTATTCAACGCGTGAACGACATTAAATCACAAGAGCTTTTTGACAAGATTCGAAATGAACACGCAAAGTTAAAACTAGACATTGAGAATTGGGGGAAAAAGGGTATGAACGATATCAACCTTATTTACAGCTTGTTTTTCAGAGCGATGATGCTTCTATTGAATGGACTTGGCTTTGTCTCGTTGCCTTTGTTTCGACGCCGCACCATACGCCGTCCATCCCTTAACCTGGACGAGAACGCATTGCCGACCAACGTTCCAAATCAGGTTCTCCATCTTCCCCAAGCCGTCGCACCTCCATTACCTCCATTGGCGATCATGCCAGACCCCGAAATAGAACGACGGGCAAGAGCTCAAGCCTTACAGGAGGAAGCCAACGAAAAGGTCAGGCGAACCCTGGAAGAATTGGTGCATCCTGCGGCTAGACGAGCCGAGGCCAGGTCGGAAGAGCATGCGAGATACCAACGGATGCTCGATCAACAGGCCTATGAACAACATATGGAAATGTTGAATCGAGAACGGAGAGAAGAAGCATACCGCCTGGAGGATGAGCGTATAGCGGAACAGCGTAGAGAAGCGGAGAGTAAGTTGCACAGAAGACGTCGTTAATCTATTTAAAGACCTATCTTCTATCTAAGTAGATGAAAGTGACCCTGATTCACTCGTCTTCCGCACCCGATGGCATGTCCGGCACGTTGGAAGACCAGATTGCGTATTGTGCGCGGGTCTCGAACCCCACCAGTCAGGCAAATGGACTACATAACGATAAACTGGTTCGTTATTTAATCCAGCACAAACATTGGTCCCCGCTTGAAATGGTCAACGTTTGTCTCGAGATTGAGACGACCCGAGACATTGCGCGACAGCTTTTGCGGCATCGGTCCTTTTCCTTTCAAGAATTCTCCCAGCGGTATGCGACACCCAGCTTGGACTGTACCTTGCGTGAGGCACGCCTACAGGATACCAAGAACCGTCAAAACAGCATCGAAACCGACGACCCTGCTCTCACGCG